>Ga0056914_10001233_pt1 | contig 18866 bp, 16 predicted proteins | sample TNRBio252014_DNA_FD_55168 | JGI IMG/M metagenome (GOLD analysis project Ga0056914, IMG submission 55168) | Wastewater treatment Type I Accumulibacter community from EBPR Bioreactor in Madison, WI, USA - TNR Reactor_6/25/2014_ DNA | ecosystem: Engineered > Bioreactor > EBPR > Anaerobic-Aerobic >...
ACCCAGCGCGCTATTTCAAGATCAGCTGAAATGTCGCGCATCCGTGTCGGGCAGATGTGGAGTTCGGGAATGGTGGCGCCGGCTTGCAGGCTGGCGCAAAGCAGGATGGCGCGGGCCACATCCTGCGGTTCGAGCATGATCGCCCGCTCCTCGACCGTCGGTGGCCGGGCGCGGTTGTTCATGATCGGGGTATCGGTTTCACCCGGCAGGATCGTGGTGGCTCGGATGCCCTGATTGCGGAAGGTGTTGTGCAGAAAGCCCATGAAGTTCTTCACGCCCGCCTTGGCCGCACCATAGGCGGCGCCACCAAGAAGGTTGGGGTTCAGCGCCGCGAGTGAAGAGACTGTGATGATGCTGCCGGCGCCGCGCGTCAGCATGTCTGGCAACACGGCTTGCGTGAGCAGATAGACTGCGGTGAGATTGACGTCGATTGTGGTGGTCCAATCCGGCTCTTCAATCCAGCGGACGTTCAGCACCTTGCTGGCGCTGCCGGCATTGTTGACGAGGATGTCGATGGGGCCAAGCTGTGCCTTGGCGTCGGCGACCAGCGCGTCGGTCTCGGCTTTTTGCGTGATGTCCGCGACAAAGAATTCGGCGATTCCGCCGGCGGCGCGGATGGCTTCGGCAACCNCTGCGAGCGGCTCTCTGCGTCTGCCAACCAGCGCAACCTTCGCCCCCTCTGCAGCCAACAATAGNGCCGCAGCCTTGCCNATACCGCTGCCCGCACCGGTAACAAGCGCCACTTTCCCCGTCAAATTCGTCATTGGGTTGTCCTCACGAGGCCTTGCGGGAGGGCGCGCCGTAGCATTGTGCAGCGCCTTCTTCGCTCACCAGACCATCAGCGATATCAGCCTCGATGCTTTCACGCAGGCGCGCCGCAGGCCTGCCCCAGCCGCCTCCGCCGGGTGTCTCCATGGTCAGCCGCTCCCCGGGGCCGAGCACGACCTTGCCTTTCGGAAAGATCGGCTGGCCATCCTTGGTAACGCGGCCGGCGCGGCCATCCTCGCCGCCGGCGACACCGAAGCAGGGGAATTTTACCCTCTCGGTCGCCATATAGACATTCATCGGTCCGGCCGAGATGTTGCGGACGCGCGAACGCTGACCGAGGCCGCCACGGTATTCGCCCGCACCCGCGCTATCCGGAATCAGCTCCTTGCATTCGGTCAGCACGGGCACGGCAAGCTCGTACATCTCGATAGGCGTGACCTTGCAGTTTGACGGAAAGCTCAGGGTATCGAGCCCGTCGAGCCCCTGACGGCCGCCCTGACCGCCATGGAAATTCTGGATCGCGCCGTATTGCGAGCCGTCGGCGCGATACCCTTGGCAGTTGATCGCCCAGATCGGCGCGCCGCCGCTGTCGCCCTGCACNCCTTCCGGCACNACATGCTCCAGTGCCTTGAAGATCAGACTGGGGATGATGTGGCCGATCAGGTTGCGCGAATTGCCTGCAGCGGAAGGATGGGGGTTCAGGATCGAACCGACCGGCGCATCGTCCGTTATTGGCAAGATGCAGCCCTCGTTGTTGGGTGTCATTGGATCAAGCAGGCATTTCAGCGCATAGACCGAATGGGCGTAGCGATAGTTGGTGCGGCAGTTGATGCCATGAGTCACCTGTGGCGTGGTGCCGGCGTAATCGACATGGATAGTCTCGTCCTTCACTGTCACCGCCACCTTGAGCGTCACATCGCTGTCGAAGCCGTCAAGGCGCGTCTCGGCGCGATAGGTGCCTTTCGGCCAGGCGCGGATGGCGGCGCGCAGATGCGCCTCCGAGCGAAGGTGGATGGCGTCGGCCAGTCCATCAATGTCGTCGAGACCGTATTCATCGAGAAAGCGCGTCAGTTCGCGCGCCATCACCGCATTGGCGGCAATCATGCTGTCGATGTCGCCCAGCACTTCCTGCGGCAACCGGACGCTGGCAGCGATGATGTCGAGCACATCCTGATTGGGGACGCCCGCCTTGTGCAGTTTCAGGATTGGAAAACGGATGCCTTCCTCGAAGATGTCGGTCGCATCCGGAGATAGCGGCCGGCCGCCGATATCAGGCATGTGGGCGATGCTGCCGGCATACGCGATTACTCTGCCATTTCGGAAGATCGGGGTGAGCATCGTGACATCAGGCAAATGCCCGGTGCCAACCTCCGGGTCATTGGTGGCCAGAACATCGCCAGGCTCAAGCTTTTCCGGCGGGTAAGCCTTGAGGAAGAATTTCTGTGCCGCCATCGGCAGCGAGGTGATGAACACCGGGATCGCCCAGGTGCATTGGGCGACCGCCCGGCCGCGGCTATCGAGCAGCACGGTGACGTAATCGTGGTTCTCGCGCACGATCGGCGAGAAGGCTGTACGGCCAAGCACACTGTCGGCTTGGTCAGCAATAAAGATGAGACGGTTCCACATCACCTGAAGCGTGATCGGGTCGTCGAAAAGCTGATGGCTGGCGGTCATGGTTCCGGCCTTTAGTCGATCTGCATGATAAGGTTCGAGCGCGCATCGACATGCGCTGTCGCGCGTGGCCCGACAACGACGGTGGATTCGCGCTGCTCGACGATAGCCGGACCGGCAATCGGCACATCCGGAACGAGGAGGTAGTGATCGTAAACCGGCGTCTCGACGAAGCCCTGACGTTCATGGAAATAGACTGGCCGGCACCCCTTGAGCGCAGCAACGCCCACCTCCTTGTCCCGCACCAGTTCCGGCCGGGTGAGCCGCCCCTTGGGGCCGCCGACGCGCAGACGCCAGGTGATCACCTCGATGTCTGAACCAGGGATGATGCGACCGTAGAGTTCACGATAGAGGGCGAAGAAATTGGTTGAGAGCGAAGCAAGAAACTCAGGGGGGGCGGCATCGAGCGGCGGCAGGGCGACACTGATCTCATAGCCCTGGCCAACGTGACGCATGTCAACCGAATAGGAAAACTCGATCGCTTGCGGATCGACGCCGGCGGCGAGCACCACTTCGCGTCCTTGACGCGCGAGATCGTCGAGCACCTTGCGCATCTCGGCGAAATCCCAACGAGCAACGGACATGGGTGAGCTTGCCGCAACGTCGACCGCGACGGGGGCAATCAAGAGACCAACCGCCGAGGTCACTCCCGCGCCGACCGGGCAGATGACGGTACGGATGCCGAGCTTGCGTGCCACGCCATAGGCATGCACCGGACCGGCGCCGCCGAAGGCGACCATCGGCAGGGCGCGCGGATCGACACCACAATCGGCGGCGTGCATCGCAGCAGCCTCGCTCATGCTCTCGTTGATCAGATCGTGAATGCCCCAGGCGCAACGCTCCGGCGAAATGCCCAGAGAGGCAGCGAGTCGCGCCATCGCCATCTCCGCCGCACGCCGATCGATGCGGAAGCCACCACCGAGGAAGGAATCGGCGCCGACGTAACCAAGCAGAAGATCGGCATCGGTGACGGTCGGCTCCGTGCCGCCAAGACCATAGGCGGCCGGACCAGGCGAAGCGCCGGCACTGCGCGGGCCGACATTGAGCAGGCCGAGCGGGTTCCTCGCTGCGATTGAGCCCCCACCCGCTCCGATCTCGATCATTTGAATGGACTGGATCTTCAGGGGAAACCCGCTGCCGCGGCGGAAGCGCTGGTGGCGCGCGACTTCGAGATCGGTGCCGATGCGTGGTTCGCCGTCTGGGATCAGGCAGAGTTTGGCGGTGGTGCCGCCCATGTCGAACGACAAGATGCTCCTTGCGCCAACGAGGCGTGCGTATTCGGTGGCGGCGACNGCGCCGGCGGCGGGTCCTGACTCGATCAGGCGCACCGGCACTTCAGCGGAACGGCGGCTCGGCACCACCCCTCCCGCCGAGGTCATCCAGAGGATTTGCCGGTCTATGCCACGCGCACCGAGCTGGCGTTCGAGATGGTCGACGTGGCCGGCCATCAGCGGCTGGGTATAGGCGTTGACGACGGTGGTGGAGGCGCGGTCATACTCGCGCACCTCGGGGCATACGTCAGAAGACAGCGAGACGTAGAGGTCGGGCATCTCCAGCTTGAGAAGCTCGGCGACGCGGCGTTCATGTGCCGGATACTTGTAGGCGTGCAGCAGGCAGACGGCGACGGAGGTGATGCGCTCACGCTTGAGAACGGCGGCAGCGGCACGGACACTCGCCTCATTGAGCGGGGTGTCGATGACGCCATCTGCCGTTACCCGTTCCCTGACGCCAAGGCAGAAACGGCGCGGAGCCAGCGGCTCAGGATACTGCAGCTTGAGATCATAAAGATCGTAGCGTCCCTCGTTGCGGATGCGCAGCATGTCCTGAAAGCCGTCGGTGGTGATGAACGCCGTCGGCACGCCCTTGCGTTCGAGAACGGCATTGGTGACCACCGTGGTCGAGCCAAGCACCTGCAAGCCATCGCCGCGCCTCTCCGGGCCGATACGCCTGAGCAGATCCTCGACACCGGTGACGACGGCGCGGGCCGGGTTGTCCGGCGTCGACAGCACCTTGTGCAGGTGAATCTGGCCATGATCATCGAGAAGGGCGAAGTCCGTGAAGGTGCCGCCAGTGTCAAATGCGAGTTTCGCCATCGTCCTGTCCCTTGGAGAGCCGCGTCGAAACCGCGCCGGTGCTAAGGTTCGTGCTGTTCGAGATGCGCCCGGTCATGAAGAGTTCGCCGAGTTGCTCGTGGTTGATGTCGGCCGTCGGCCCGTCCCAGATCACTTCGCCCAGTCGCAGAACGATGGCGCGCTTGGCAAAATGCATGGCCTTGCGCGTATTCTGCTCGACCAGCAGGATCGTCCGNCCGCTTTCGTGGATNCNCTGGAGCTGCTCGAAGACGAGGCCGATCGCCTGCGGGGACAACCCCACNGAGGGTTCGTCCACCAGCAGCAGGCGCGGCCGTTGCAGCAAGGCCATCGCCATCTCAAGCAGTTGTTGTTCGCCGCCGGACATGTTTCCGGCCAACGTCGCCCGCCGTTCCTTGAGCCGTGGAAACATGTCGTAAATGGCAGCACGATCTTCGGCGGTTCTGGCGTCCCTCAGCGTAAACGCTGCCATACGCAGGTTTTCCTCGACGCTCATCTGCGGGAANTTGCAGCGTCCCTGAGGAACATAGGCGATTCCGGTCGAAAGAATGGCGCGCGGCTTTGCNTCGGAGATATCGCGACCGTTCCACATCATCGCACCGGCCTTGATCGTCGTCAGGCCGAAGATCGTCTTGAGCAGCGTCGATTTGCCTGCGCCGTTCGGTCCCATGAGGGCAACGAATTCACCTGGCGCAACGTGCATTTCGACCCCGTTCAGGATGTCGAGCGGGCCGTAGCCGGCGCGCAGGCCGGAGATGTCAAGGGTCGCCTCAGCCGCCAAGATAGGCCTCCACGACACGCTTGTCCCTGACAATATCCGCGGGCGGCCCCTCGGCGAGGATCGAGCCCTGATCCAGCACGATGACGCGCTCGCACAGGCTCATCATGATGTCGACATTATGCTCGATGATGACGAAGGTGATGCCGCGCTCGATATTGGCGCGCCGGATGATGGCGACGACATTCTCTATCAGCTTGGGGTTGATGCCGGCGAGCGGTTCATCGAGCAGGATCAGCTTGGGACGGGAGATGAGCATCGAGCCGAATTGGAGCAATTTCTGCTGCCCTCCCGAGAGTTTGCCCGCCGGCATATGCGCCACATGAGCAAGACCGATCATCTCGAGGATTGCGCGCGCCTCCTCGCGAAGCTGCGCCACCAGCTGGCGGGACTCAGGTCCAATAGAGAAGGTGGAGAAGAGGCTCGGGAAGCGGAACATCTGTCCCGCTGTCACGAGGTTCTCCTCTGGGGTCGCTGTCTCGAAAACGACGGTGCGCTGGAAGCTGCGCAGCAACCCACCTCTGCGGGCAATNCGATTGATTGGCCAGCCGCTAATATCCATTCCAGAAAGCGTCACCGATCCGCCGCTCGGCTTTTGCAGCCCGGTGACGCAATCGAACAANGTCGATTTGCCNGAGCCGTTGGGTCCGANGACGCCGAGGATTTCGCCNCGTCGAACCGTAAGGCTGACATCATTGACCGCGAGCACGGCGCCATANCTCTTGGAGACATTCCGGACGGTAAGGAGCGGTGCAGGATCGAGCATGGGGCGCCTCACTGCCGGCTGGTCGAAAGCGGGCCGAACAGCCGCGCCAGCAGCGGTTCGAGCCCCTTCGGGAACCAGAACACCAGCGCCAGCAGGCACAGCCCGTAGAGGATCATCCGGAGTTCCGGCGCAATGCGCAGCGCCTCGGACAGGGCAACGAACACCAGGCTGCCGACCACGACGCCTCGGATCGACCCGGCGCCGCCACCAAGAACAATGATGAGGATCGTCGTCGAATAATACATCGAGAAACTGAGAGGGCTGACGACCGTAAGGTAATGGGCGTAGAGGCTGCCACCGACGCCGGCAAACGCAGCGCTGAGCGCAAAGACAATCAGCTTGTAGCGCCAGGTGGCGATGCCGACGGCTTCGGCAAGCGTTTCGTTGTCGCGAATGGCAATGAAGTTGCGACCGGCGGGAGATGCGACCAGCGCGGATACCGCCGCCGTCGCCAGCCCGGCGACAGCGATTGCAAGCCAGTAATAGCCAAGCGTGTCGGCTGCATTCATCGGGCCGAAGCCAAAGTCGGGCTTTGGTACGCCCGACAGCCCCATGTCGCCACGCGTCAACGAAATCCAGTTCTTGGCGAGCGTCTGACTGATGACCACGAAGCCGAGCGTGCACATCACGAATGATGTTGTCCGCAGTCGTAGTGCGGGCACGCCAAGCGGCAGCGCGACCAGACCGGCGACCAGGCCGGCAAAAACGATATTGATGTAAAAGGGTGTCGAATAATGCATGGCCATCAGCGCCGAGGCATAGGCCCCAATGCCGAAGAACGCCCCTTGCGCCAGCGAGAGCATGCCCGTGTAGCCGACGATCAGATTAAGGCCGAGAGCGGGCAGCAGGAAGATCATCGAAATGATGACCGCATGCAGCGTATAGGTACCGGCCACCAGAGGCAGCCCCGCCAGAAGACCAGCGAGGATCACCGCCTGAAACAGTGGCCGCGAGCGGCGTGTTGTCTCCGCATCCACCAGCCGCTTGTCGAGCGCTGTCGCCACCACGGTCGATGTGTCCATTCCGCTCATTGTTCAGAACCTCGATTGCGTGCTGAACAGGCCGTGCGGTCGCCACATCAGAATGGCGATCAGGGCGATGAAGCCCACAGCATCCCTGAATTGCAGGCCGAGAAATCCGGCGACGAAGCTCTCGACAACGCCGAGCATCCATCCGGCGTAAAGCGTGCCACGCACGTTGCCCATGCCGCCGATGACGATGATGGCGAAGGTTTTCAGCGTGATCATCTCCCCCATGCCGCCATAGACGCTGACATTGAGGGGGGCGGTGATCACGCCAGAGAGGGCCGCCAGCGCGGTACCGATCACGAACGTGTGCAGCACGACGCGCGGAACATCGACGCCGACAACCTGACAGCATTCGATGTTCTGCGAAACCGCCCGCATCGAGCTACCCAGCCAGCTGTGGCGAACCAGCAGTTCCAGCCCCGCGAACACAAACAACGCAACGATGACGATCAGAATGCGTTGCTGCGCAAGGCCGATGCCGAAAATCTCGACGGGTTCGATGTAGCCGCCATTGAAGTATTTGTAGCCGCCGCCAAAGGCGAGGATGACAACGTTCTGCAAAATGAGCGAGACACCGATGGTGGCAAGGACGCCAGACTGGAACGGCGCAGCGATCATCTTCTGCATGACGAGAAAGCCGATGAGCGCGCCAATCGCAGCCGTCGCGACAATGGCGACGAGCACCGATACGGGATACGCCGCATCGAAATGCTCGATCGCCAGCCAGGCGGCGAACGTGCCCAGCATGTAATACTCGCCATGTGCAAAGTTGATCGCACGGAGCACGCCAAAGGTCATCGTCATGCCGACGGCGACGATCGCATACACCGACCCCGTCACGATGCCATTGACGATCTGCTCGGCAACCAGCCCCCACATGGCGCTTCTCCTCGCTCCCCCGGACTTACGGCTTCGGGTAGGCGATGTCGGCGTGATAGGCGCCCTTGATCACAGGCTTGCCTTCCTGAACCTCAAGCAGGATCATCGGCAGGCGCGCCTGATTGTGGTCGTCGAAGGTGGTCGGTCCGACGGCACTTTCGTATTTGATCTTCGGCATCACGTCGCGCACGGCAGCCGGTTCGTTGCTGCCTGCCTGCTTCATCGCCGCAGCGATGAGATGCATCGTGTCGTAGTGCGTATAGGCATGGTTGTTCGGCATCTCACTGGCATATGCGGCCTGATAGCGCTGCACGAACTGCTTGGAGAGCGCGCTGTCATATTCCGGCAACCAGGCGGCAGCCTCAACAGCACCGTTCAGCACGCTGGGGGCGGCTTTGATGGTGTTGGCGACGTTGAACTCAGCGTTCCCGACCAAAGCCACCTTGCCAGCGAGGCCGGTTTCCAGCATTTGCCGGGCAATGATCGGAGTCGTATCGGCGAGGCCATACATCAGGATGGCCTGAGCGCCAGAGCTGCGAATCTTGGCCAGCACAGGGCGGAAATCTGTTTCGCCATCCTTGTAGTAATCCTCGCTGAGGATTTCGGACTTGAAGGTTGGCAGGTATTTTTTGGTAAAAGCGATGGCTCCGCGACCGTAATCACTGTCGACAGAGAGAACGGCGTACTTCGTGAACTTCTTCTGTTCGGCCGCGTATTTCAGCACGATGGCGGCACGGTTCTCGTCGGTGGGATAGTTGCGGAAGCTCCACTTGTAGCCACCGATACCGGCCTTGTAGGTGATCTGCGGGTTTGACGAGGCCGCATTGACCAGAAGCACACTTGCCGCTTCGACGATCGGCTGCATCGCCAGCGTGACAGATGAGCAGATGTCGCCGATGAGGAAGGCGACCTTGTCATTTTCGATCAGACGCTTGGTTGCCGAGACACCTTCGGCCGGAACACATTGGCTGTCGCCGACGAAAATTTCGACCTTCTTGCCGTTGACGCCGCCAGCGGCATTGATCTCCTGTGCGGCCAGCCGCGCGCCGCGCTGGGCGAAGGCACCGTAACGGGCGTTCGCGCCCGTGTTTGGACTGACCAGTCCGATGCGGACAACATCGCCAGCCTGCGCAGCGGCAGGAGCTGATAGCAGAGGCGCAGCGACCATGATCGCCAGCATCGAGATACCCAGAAATTTTAGTCGCGACATGATCCAAACCTCCCATTTGGTGCGGGGCGAAAGTCCGGATCCACGCCCTCGCTGCCGGCAACAACCCGGAGAGCCGGGCCGCCATGAGATCAGTCTAGGCAGCACTCCGATGGGTTTGCCAACAGAGTTTGCGCATGCCGCTATCGTATTTTATGATCGCGGATCAAAACAGGTTAACTAAGCCGTTCTGATGCCTTCCTGCCCGTCGGCAATCAATTCTGCGACGGTTTTGAGCACAATCGCCCGGATCGCGCTCGCGGCTTCCGAGAGCGGCAGATGGTCGGATATGCCAAGCGAGACTGTCGCCTCGATGGTCGGCTTGATCAGCGGCCGAATGACCGCGCCGGCACTTGCGGCAAGGCTGCGGGCCGCCGACCAGGGCAGGATGGTCGAACCGAGGTTGTCGCGGACGGCAGCGGACAGGGTTGCCGTNGAATCGATTTCGGCGAANAGGTTCGGCGTCACCTTGGCGCGGGCCATGGCCGCATCGATGATNCGGCGCAGGAAATGGGTNCGCCCCGGCAGCAGCAGCCGCACGCCGCGCAGGGCCGAGACGGGCATCTGGTCCTCGTCGGGAAAATCCACCGCGCCTTTTGGTGACACCAAGACCAGTTCTTCCCGGTACATTGGTTGCAGGATCACGCCCTTGATCGGATCCGAGCCGTACAGAACCGCCATGTCCATGCGACCGTTCATCACGTGTTCGCTCAACACCTGACCGAAGCTNTCGTTGATGTAAACNACCAGCCCGGGGTGTGAGGCATTGACCGCCTTCAACAGCGGCAGCGACAGGGTGCTGCTCGCTCCGTATGTCGCAAGACCGATGGAGACCTGCCCAGTCAGGGCCGTCGCTGCCTGAGAAACCGCCCGATGGGTTTGCTCAAGCTGGCGCAGCAGCACCTGTGCCTGACGATACAGTTCCATTCCTGCCGCCGTCGGGACGATGCCATGATTGGAGCGGATCAGCAGTTGCTGTTTGAAATGGCTTTCCAGTACGGCAATTTGCTGACTGAGCGCCGGCTGGGCCGTGCGCAGCAGCCCGGAAGCACGCGACATNCTNCCTGCGTCAACAATCTTGATGAAATTGCGCAGTTTTTTGAAGTCGATGCTCATCNTGCCGCCGGTTGCATAGCTTGCAACTACCAAATGACATCAATTCCCNGANAAGGGAATGAGTTCGCCACGGAAAGCCTCAGGCTTTGCGCTTCACTTCATCATAACCTTTTAGAATAAGCTTGTTGGAATTTTGACTTTGACGCAATGATCTCTGGCCCGCATCCTTTCGAGGCTGCGCAAGGGGAGTTTGCCCATGAAGCCTCTGATCATTTCCGGCCTGCTGTTCGCNTTCGTGTTGCCAACGACGCTTTGTGCGCAGGAAAATATGCTGCGCGTCAGCCTGGGGGCCGGCGATGTGGCAACGCTCGATGCGCACCGGGCCAGCGCCACCAATGACAAGGGCGTCGTCAGCTGGCTCTTCAATGGGCTTGTCCGGTTCCGACCCGGCAGCGCCGATCCGAAATCGCTTGAGCCTGATCTGGCCGAGCGCTGGGAAACCTCGGCTGACGGCAAGGTCTGGACGTTCTTCCTGCGCAAGGGCGTAAAATTCCATGGCGACTGGGGTGTGCTCGGCGCAGACGACGTGATCTATTCCCTCCAGCGCTCGGCAGACCCGAAGCGTTCGACATTCTCGTCGGATTTCGCCGCAATCGAAAAGCTCGAAAAAGTTGACGAGCACGCGGTGCGCATCACGTTGAAATACCGCGATGTCAACTTCCTCGGCCGTATCTCAAACTATCACGGCGGCAATATCGTCAGCCGCAAGGCGGCAGAGGAGTTGGGCGACAAGTTCGGCACGAAACCCGTCGGGACCGGACCGTTCGCCTTCGTCGAGCAGGTGACGCAGCAATACGTCAAGCTGGCAGCGCATCCCGGCTATTTCCGCGGCAAGCCGAAGATCGATGCGATCATGGTGCGCAACATCCCCTCCGACAGCGCGCGCGAACTTGCCTTTTCCGCCGGCGAGCTTGACCTGATGTATGGCAANCGGGAGCAGCGCTGGGTGGATGCCGCCCGCCGGCGCGCCGGTTCGGTGGTGGAGGTTTTCCAGCCCGGCGAATTTCGGACACTGCATCTCAACCGCACCATGGCGCCGCTCGACGATGTGCGTGTCAGGCGAGCGGTCGCGGCTGCCGTGAATGTCGACGATCTTGTGCGCTATGTCGGCAAGGACGTCGGCCCGAAGGGCTGCTCGGTTGTGCCCTCCGGCTACCTGGGGGAAGACTGCACGACTACGTACAGCTTTGACCTTGCCAAAGCCAAGGCGCTGCTNGCGGAGGCGGGCCACAAGGACGGGATCACGATCAAATCCATCGTATCGAATGTCTCGGCCCAGCAGCCGATCATGGAGATCGTGCAGGCGCAGCTTGCCAAGGCGGGCATCAAGCTTGAAATGCAGGTGGTTGACCATCCGACCTATCAGAGCCAGTCCCGCAAGGACCTGAGCGCTATTGTGTTCTATGGCGCCGCCCGGTTCCCGGTTGCCGACACCTACCTCAGTGAGTTCTACCATTCACGGGCCATCGTCGGCACGCCGACCGCCGTCACCAATTTTTCCCATTGTACGGTGGCGGATGCGGAAATCGAGCAGGCAAGAAATGCCCCTGATGCGGCTGCGCAGGCCGCGCTCTGGAAAGAAGCCCAGCGCAAGATCATGGACGATGTCTGCGCGATCCCGCTGTTCGACCTGCGTCAGGTCTGGGTACGCAGCGAGCGCGTGGATTTCGGCTACAAGCTGGAAGGTGCCATGAATCTCGCCCCGCCCATCACCGAGGCGACCACGCTCAAGGCACGCTAGAACCCTGCCGTGACCGNTGGCCGACCCTGCGTNTCTTTCGCAAGGATGGTCNGGGATACCTCCGCGGCGGTTTCGCGCGCAGCCTCAATGAATGCCTCGATAAGGTGTTTGTTGCGGCTGTCGCGAATGCTGCAAAGCTGAAAATCAAGCTGGACTGCGGGTTCGAACCGTCGGATGACAAGCCTGTCGCGCAAGCCGCTGACAACGAGCGGATGGACGAGCGAGACGCCCATGCCCGCCACAACGAATTCGCACAAGGTTGGCGCGACACTCACGGTCATGACGATTCTCGGGGCAATTCCTTGTGCGTCCAGGACGCTTGCAACGCGCCGGCTGGTAAAGCTGTCGGGATCGAACGAAATGAAGGGCGTGCCAGCCAGATCTTTCGGTTCGATCACCGTTTTTCCGGCCAGCGGATGGCCTATCGGCAGAATGCAGACCATCGGGTAGGCGAGCAGCCGTTCAGTGACGGTATACGGGTTTTCGATTGGCGCGATGGCAAAGCCGACATCAAGATTGCGCGCCGTCAGCGCATCGGTAATCCATTGTGAACTTCGCGTCTGGACCGAACAGAAGACACCGGGATGCCGGGCAAGGAAACGCGTTGTCGCACGCTGGATGAAGGCGCCGGAAAGGGCCGGCATGACACCGATGGACAGGCGGCTCTGTTCATCATGCCGAATGGCTTCGACGGAATTTTCCAGCTGTCGCAAGCCGACAAAGATCCGATCGATCTCCTCGTAGAGCCGCATGCCATGACCGGTCGGGATCAGCCGGCCCTTGACCCTGTCGAACAGGCGCAGGCCGGTATCCTCGGCAAGATGCGCCACAAGCTTGCTCATTGCAGGCTGGGAGATGTTGATCATCTCGGCNGCCCGGCTNACCGTGCCATATTCGATCACGGCCTTGAAGGCTTCGATCTGCCTGAGATTGAGACGACGAGCCATTCCATAACCTTGCAGAATAGGACNTCAAGAAATTCGANTTGGACTGAATACACATCTTTTGCCAAACCTGAAAGCCAGCAAAGGATACCCCATGCAGCCTGACATCATCGTGATCGGTGGAGGAACAGTCGGCGCCGCGCTGGCCTACGGCCTGGCCCGACGCCATGTGGCTGTGCAATTGCTGGACGGTGACGACGGGGATTTCCGGGCCGCACGGGCGAATTTCGGCCTCGTCTGGTTGCAGGGCAAGGGGCTTGGTCTGCCGGCCTACCAATCCCTGACGCGCCGGAGCATTGGCTTGTGGCGTGGCTTCTGCGATCAGCTGGAAACCGAAACCGGCAGCGCCCTCTCCTATCAGGATGAAGGGGGGCTGGTGTTCTGCCTTGGCGAACAGGGCTATGAGGATCGTCGCCTCGCGCTGATGCGGCTGGACAACCAACGCGACGAGGGTGATCCTGCCTGGGAGATGCTGGAGCGCCCCGCGCTCGAAAACCTTCTGGGCGCCATCACACTAGGCCCGAAGGTGACCGGTGCCAGCTTCGGTCGCACGGACGGACACGTGAATCCCTTGCTGCTGCTGGCGGCGCTCCATTCCGGAATCAAACGATACGGCGGCAGTATCCGGTATGGTGCGCGGGTGGAGAGGATCATGCCCGATGGCAATGGCTTCACGTTGAGGCTTGCCGGTGAGACGCTGAAAGCCCCGCGGATTGTCATCGCAGCCGGGCTCGGCTCCCGCGATCTGGCACTGCAGGTTGGCCTTGATGTTCCCGTTCGCCCCCAGCGGGGGCAGGTGCTTGTGACGGAGCGGATCGACCCCCTGCTCCGGTTGCCCGCCAGCGGATTGCGGCAGACGGCGGAAGGCACCATCATGATCGGCGCGACGCAGGAAGATTGCGGCTATGATGTTGAGACCACGGCTGATGCGGCGGCAAGGCTGAGCCGGAAGACCGTCGAGATCATTCCCGCGCTGGCCGGATTGAAGCTGGTTCGCCAATGGGCAGGTCTCAGGGTCATGACGCCGGACAGCTATCCGATCTATGTCCAGTCCGAGACCCATCCCGGTGCCTTTGTGACGCTGTGCCATTCCGGCGTCACGCTCGCCGCCTTCCATGCCGACATTCTGGCGCAGGCCATTCTTGGCGGTGCTCTGCCTGATTTCCTTTCTCCATTCCACCAGAGGCGCTTTGATGTTCCGAAAGTTGCATGATCCGGGCGCAAACACCGTCACGGTTCACGTCGACGGCCACGCCATGACTGCCGAAGCGGGCGAGAGCGTCGCGGCGGTCCTGTTGCGGCTCCCCGAGGGATGGAGCCGCAAGACGCCTGTGTCCCACAGCCCGCGCGCGCCCTTCTGCATGATGGGCGTATGCTTCGAATGCCTTGTCGAGATCGATGGGCAAGGGTCTGTGCAGGCCTGCATGACCCCTGTGCGGGATGGGATGCGGATTTCGCGCCAGACCGGCCGCAGGAGCCTTTCGGCATGACCATGACCCATACACAGGTTCTCATTGTCGGCGCTGGCCCTGCGGGCATGGCCGCTGCCGTAACGGCATGCCAGCACGGTCTTTCCGTGCGCATCGTCGATGATCAGCCGCAGCCCGGCGGTCAGATCTGGCGCGCGGTGGAAACGGTCATGGCATCAGGACGGGGTCAAGCTTTCGGCGCGGCCTACACTGCCGGCGCGGACCGTGTCGCGGCCATGCGGGCCTGCGGCGCGATCTTGGAACCCGCCAGCCAGTTGTGGCAGATCGAGCCGGGCTTCAAGGCGTTCTATACCCGTCAGGGAAGAGCATGCAGCGTGACGGCCGATGCCGTGATCCTGGCAACCGGCGCGCAGGAGCGGCCGGCACCGTTTCCAGGATGGACCTTGCCGGGCGTGCTGACNGTTGGCGCGGCACAGATTGCGTTGAAGACGGCCAATTCCATTCCGGACAAGCNGGTGTGGATTGCCGGGTCCGGGCCGCTGGTCCTGCTCTACATGACACAGCTGCTGGCGGCCGGCGGAAGNATCGCCGGTTATCTTGATACCACGCCGCNGGGTCGCCTGCGGGCAGCCTTGCCGCATCTGATGCGCGGGCTCACCCGCGTTGGCGATCTTGCCAAGGGGCTGAGNTGGGCGTTGCACCTGAAGCGGGCGGGCGTTCCCGTCATCCGCCATGTCAGCCATCTCAGGGCGGAGGGGACGGCACGGCTCGAACGTCTGCGCTATCGAATGCCGGATGGCACAGAGAAGGAGGTGTCAGCCGAGGTGCTGCTTATTCATGAGGGGGTGGTTCCCAGTGTCCATGCACCGCTCGCCATGGGGTGTGCGGTCGAGTGGAACGATGCGCAGCAGTGTCAGGCCCCGGTGATCGATCCCTGGGGGGAAACGACGCAAGGCAATGTATTCGTGGTGGGCGATGGCGCGGGGATTGGCGGTGCGGAAGCCGCCGAGCCGCGCGGAAGGCTCGCGGCATTGCGGCTTGCCTCCCGGTTCGGCGCAGCCGGCAAGGATCAGATTGAAGCCGCGGCGCAGCGGGAACGGGCAACTTTGGCCCATGCGCTGGCCCTTCGCCCGTTCCTTGACGCGCTCTACGCACCGCGGCCCGAGATTTTCGCCCCTGCGGACGAGACAATCGTCTGCCGCTGCGAGGAAGTGACGGCAGGCGCATTGCGCCGGCAGGCTGCGGAAGGTCGGCCTGGCGCCAACCAGATCAAGGCCTTTACCCGTGCGGGCATGGGCCCGTGCCAGGGCCGGCAATGCGCCGCCACCATGGCGCGCCTCATCGCCGCGACACAGCATCGCCCAGTCGCGGAGGTGGGCATTTTCCGCATCCGACCGCCGCTGAAACCCGTCACCCTGGGTGAACTGGCCAGCCTCGATCCACAGGAGCCGACACCGTGACATCGGAGGCTTTCGATGTGGCGGTTGTCGGCGGGGGACTGCATGGTCTTTCGGCGGCGCTGCATCTGGCGCGTGCCGGCAAGCGCGTCGTCATTGTCGAACGGCGCTGGGTCGGTCGTCATGCCTCCAGCGCGACTGCCGCCGGCGTGCGGACCCTGAACCGCGACGTGGCCGAAATTCCGATTTCACTCGAAGCGATGGAGATGTGGCACAGCATCGCGGCCATCGTCGGCGACGGCTGCGGCTTCCATTCCCACGGCCAATTGTGGGTGGCGGAGACCCAGGCGCAGACTTCGGCTCTGACACAGCGGGAAGCGCTGGTCCGCTCTCTCGGCTTCCGTCACGAGGAAATCATCGACGCTGCTGAATTGCGCCGGCTTGTCCCGGCGCTCAGTCCTCATTGTGTCGGCGCACTGGTGGCAAGGCGTGATGGTGCAGCTGACCCGCACCGCACCATCGCGGCGTTCCGCCGGGCTTGCGAGGCTGCGGGCGTCACCATCGCGGAAGGGTGCGGTGTCGATGCCGTCGAACGGCACGGCGATGATTGGCTGCTGATGTGTGGCGACCGGCGNTTCAGCNCATCCGTTGTCGTCAATGCCGCAGGCGCCTGGGCGGGGCGGCTGGCGCGTCTGTTCGGCGACGAGATCGAACTGGGGGTGCGCGCCTCGATGATGATCGTGACCGAGCGGCTGGCTCCGCTGGTCGCACCCGTCGTCGCCACCGTCGGTCGACCGCTGTCGTTCAAGCAGTCGGATCAGGGCACACTTGTCCTTGGCGGCGGTTTGCAGGGCAGCGCCGATCTGGACCGTGAGCGCAGCAGCGTGAATTTCACAGAGCTGGCCAAGGGCGCGCGCGCCGCTTCCGANCTGTTTCCCGCCGTGCGCGAGGCCCGCATCGCCCGTTGCTGGACCGGAATCGAGGCGCAGACGCGCGACCGGCTGCCGGTGATCGGCCCCTCGCCCAACGCGCCGGGGGTGTTCCATAGTTTCGGCTATTCTGGACACGGCTTTCAACTGGTGCCGGTCGTCGGCGCCATCATAGCGGATCTGGTGACAATGGAACGAACATCGCGGAACATTGCCGCCTTCGATCCACGACGCCTGATGCAGGAAAGGGCTGTGGCATGATCGGCTATGCCCTGCGGCGGGTGCTGCTTGCAATCCCGACCCTGCTGGTGATGCTCACCGCAATTTTTGTGCTGGTGCGCCTTGTCCCCGGCGATGCGGCCTCCGTCATCCTCGGCGATCAGGCGAGCGCCGCATCTCTCGCTGCGCTGCGCGAGAAACTGGGCCTCGACCAACCTGTTCACACCCAGTATCTCACGTTTCTCGGCAACGTGCTGACCGGCAATCTCGGCCAGTCGCTCAGCACCGGCAACAGTGTCATCCGCGAGGTGCTGCTCGTCCTGCCATCCACCATTGAACTGACAGTGGCGGCGATTGTCATCGGTCTCCTNTTCGGCCTGCCGCTCGGCGTTGCCGCNGCGCTGAGCCGCAACGGCTGGATCGACTATGTCTCGCGCGTGGTCTCGCTGNTCGGCCTGTCGTTCCCGGCCTTCGTCTCCGGCATTTTGATGCTGATCGTGTTTGCCATCCACCTCGGCTGGTTTCCCGTGCTGGGGACCACCAGCGGCAACGCAAGTTTTTACGAGAAGATGCGCGCCCTCGCCCTGCCCGCGCTCAATCTCGGCATCATCATGACGGCCTATGTGATGCGGGTGACGCGCGCCGCCATGCTCGGGGTNNTGACGGAGGANTACATCCGCACCGCGCGGGCAAAAGGCGTCAGCCCCCGCACGCTGGTGCTGACCCANGCNCTGCGCAACAGCCTGATCCCGATCATCACCGTGGTGGGGCTCTATTTCGGCACGCTGATCGGCAATTCGGTGCTGACCGAGATCATCTTCAATCGGCCCGGCCTCGGCAAGCTGATCATCAGTGCGCTCAACGCCCGGGACTACACGCTGCTTCAGGGGCTGATGATCATTTTCGCGATCTGCGTGATCATTGTGAACACCCTGACCGATCTCGCCTACGGCTTCGTCGATCCAAGGGTGAAATACTCATGAGCGCGGCATCAACGACCGTCGATCTGCGCCCCGGTGGCCTGTGGCTGGCATTCGCGCACAACCGCCTGGCCTGGGTCGGGCTGGCATTGCTGACAGCCATCGTGTTTGTCGCGCTTTTCGCCCCGTGGATCGCACCCTACGATCCGCTGGAACAGAACATCGTCGCGCGGCTTGAGCCGCCCTCCGCCGAATATTGGCTCGGCACGGATTCCTTCGGCCGCGATGTGCTTTCGCGCCTGATCTACGGTTCCCGCATTTCGCTGTTCGTCGGCTTTGTCGCCATCCTGATCGCGATGGTGATCGGCACCACCATCGGGGTGATCTCGGGCTATGTCGGCGGCGTGTTCGACCAGATCGTCATGGGCGTTCTGGATGTCCTGCTGGCCTTCCCCACGCTGCTGCTCGGCCTGATGATCGCGGCGATGCTGGGAGCCAGCCTTGAGAACCTGATCATCGCAATCGCGGTGACCGAAATCGCTCCCTTCGCGCGTGTCGCCCGCGCACCGACGATCACGCTGCGCGAGCGCGATTTCGTCGAGGCCAGCCGTTCCTATGGCAGCAGCCCGCTGCGCATCATGTCGCGCCACATCGTGCCCAACATGATCTCCGATGTGGTGGTGATGAGTTCGCTCTGGCTCGCCTCCGCCATCCGCACGGAAGCGTCTTTGAGCTTCATCGGCCTTGGCGTGCCGCCGCCGGCGGCGACCTGGGGCGGCATGATCCGCGAGGGGTTCGAGAATATTCTCGACGCCTGGTGGCTTTCGGTGTTCCCCAGCCTCGCCATTCTGGCCACAGTGCTCGCCCTCAATCTTCTGGGCGATGCCTTACGCGATGCTTCCGATCCAAGGTCGCGTGCGCGATGACCAGCCCGATCCTGTCCGTTCGAAATCTCACCACCGCGTTCCGCTCCGACATGGGCT
>Ga0056914_10001239_pt1 | contig 18815 bp, 13 predicted proteins | sample TNRBio252014_DNA_FD_55168 | JGI IMG/M metagenome (GOLD analysis project Ga0056914, IMG submission 55168) | Wastewater treatment Type I Accumulibacter community from EBPR Bioreactor in Madison, WI, USA - TNR Reactor_6/25/2014_ DNA | ecosystem: Engineered > Bioreactor > EBPR > Anaerobic-Aerobic >...
CTCGTCAGGGCGAGGCTCGTGCCTGATGGCTGGAGAGTGGCCGCGCACCCAGCCTCGGGCAGTGCTTGCGGTGCCACTCGGAGCAATTTTCTGCGAATTGTGACCCATGCCGGCCCGAAGTCGGCGATTGACTGCGGCACCCGGCAGCAGCCATACTTCGACTAGGCCGGTTGGATTTCCTATCCTTACCGCTTCGGACCAATTCTTTGCGGTTCTGCAAAGCCGCATTCACGATTTTGGGGGCGCGGTTTTTCGCCAGCTCGATGAAAAATGACCTGCGCTACACGCCGAACGACTGCTTCGAGACATTGCCATTCCCCGCCGGGTGGGAGACGGACGCGGCGCTGGAGGCGGCGCGGGAGAGTATTACGAGCATCAGGCGGCGCTGATGGTGCGCCACGACGAGGGCCTCACCACCCACCTACAACCGCTTCCACACCGGCGACGAACGCGACCCGGACAGTAGGCGCCTTCGTGAGCTGCGCGCGCGGATGGACCGCGCCGTCCTCGCCGCCTACGGCTGGAGCGACCTTCCCACCGCCTGCGAATTCATCCCCGACTGTTTCGAGGAAGAGGCCAGCGGCGAGCCCGTCCCCAAGAGCATCCGCTACCGCTGGCCCGATGCCATCCGCAACGAAATCCTCTTCCGCCTCCCGAAACTCAACGCCGAGCGCGCCAAGCAGGAGCGCGCGATCGGCACCGCACGTGGGCAAGAGAAAACCGGCTCCCGCAAACGCCCCGAATTCTCGAACAAGCAACCTGCCAACCCCGCCCAACAAACCGTTTTTTTAAACAGAACAGACGGACGAGTTCCTTTGAAGCTATGACCATTGATCCCGCCAAAATCAACGCCTACCCATGGAACCCGAAAGGGAAACTCTGTCCATTTCTAGATGACCCAGCACTTTGGGCGGAAGCATTGGCAGACGACGAACGGCGAGCGGTGAAGACAGCCGCCAAGAGACTCGGACGACGTGAGGTGATTTCAATCACGAATGACCAGAAGATTGGTGAGCTATGCTGCTGGCTTCTCGGAAAGTCCCACTACAGAAAAGTACTGGCGAAGATTTTGGTGCGGGAGGGACGTCCGTTCGTACATCAAGCGCTGTGGAGGGAGTTCTATCTCGGGAATGACGAGCTGAGAGCGAAGTTGCCAATAGAGACTTTTACTTCTAAAGATGACGATCGATTTTTCTTGGACACCGAAGCTTTTAGGAGGCATCTGGACGAGTTGAAACCAGACAATGCCCATTTGAGGGCAATGGTAATTTTGGGCTCGGCCTTCGCCATGCTGCAGCCAGATACGGCGCAAGAAATCCTCAAAATTTTACTCGACTACGATCAGAGGCTAGAGAGCCAGCTTCTGCTTTTTCTTGCTGCGGAGGATGTTTCCTCGGAAACGCCATCGTCTCCCGTGCAAGATGCTTCCAGCACCCCCAACTCGGAAAGGGACGAGGAACCAGAGCCACAAGGCCTCGTGACCGACGCGCCGAAAGTGGAACGAGCGCTGCAGATCACACGAGCTTGGATCCAGGGCGGTCAGCGAATCTCGGATGCCTACATCAATGTTCATGCTTCGCTCATGAAGATGGTGGAATCCCTGTCCCAGGCCGTCGCAAGTATTGATCTGGCAAAAGCCAACCCTTTAGAAGAAGAGACAACTCAGGTCGCAAAAGTGGCCATGGACGTAAGCGACGCGGCGGCAGAGACGGATTCATGGCTGGATGAATGGCTGACTCCGCTTCAGGTGACCCTCACGTCAGCCCCGGATGAGATTCGCGACGGGTTAGCTCGACTATTCACCGGATTTCGTGCTCCGCGCTCAAGCGCGGCAGAGGTCATGGATGTCTGCCAGACTATGCGTGGCGCTCTGGCTGATCTGTCCGAAACCTACACGAAGGCAACGAGCACCCTTCAAGGAATGCAACAGAAAGTGGCCAGTATTCGCGAAGACATCGGAAAGGTCGTCCCTTCGATAGAGGACAGTTCGATTCCAGATGACCTTGTCAAGATCGCGACTCTCAACGTTCGATTCCTAGAGGAGGAGGATCGCTTGGGTGCTGAGCGAGCGGCTTTGGTTAGCTCGCGACGATTGTCGTGCCAATCGAAGTCTGAAGCGATGGACACGGCGAGCCGCGTAAAGGACGCTCAGTTCTGCGAACGATTTGATGGTCTCCAAAAGCAACTTCAAATAGCGTCTACGCTGGCTGATCTAACGACCATTGAGAGCGAAATTCAAGCCCTGAGCGAGAATTGGCCGAGGCTTGTTCCCAAACGGTCTATTCCGGAGATCGCGGCCGACGCACTCGAAAAGAATGGGGAACCGGCTGTGGTTGTACAACTGGCCGAAGAACTTGTCGCCGTTGGCCGAAACCCTGAAGCAGCCCTTCTCTTGGAATTGGTGCAAGCGGTTTTCCAGCCGGAAGCCGCGGACGTGGATTTCCACAAATTCACGTCACTCCTCCTTACGAGTTGGTCTTCTCAAGAGCGGGTTTTTCCTCGAAGCTGGGCATCCCACGCGCTCTTTGGTCGGTGGATCGCAGGGATGACCACAAGAGATGTGAGAGACTTCAAAATGCGAAGACGCTTTTCGGGGGCATTTCTGGCAGTCCACGCCTTTTCCTCAAGCGAAGCACTGATGGGGGTGTTTTACAAATTGGGCTTGAATGAATGTGAATTCGGCAAGCAAACCCTTGCACTAAGACGACTTTACCGCGACATCATAGAACAGCAACCATTCGTGATTTCAGACGGGAATCTCGAAAAGCGCATCGACGAAGCCACGACGACGATCTTCGAGTTTTTCCATCAACAGGGCAATGGCGAATACATCCACCAAGTCGCTCACGGTAATGAAGTGGCCGAGGCGGAGCGGCAATCGCTTTTTCCGGGTCTGCGGCGGCTTTCTAACTCCATTATCCAGAAGATCCAACACAGGGATTGGGAAAGCGCCAATCATGTTTCTTCCGCCATTGAAGAACAGGCGCGCGAGGCGTTTACTAAGCACGGGCTCTCCACAACGGAGAATTCATTTTATCAGAAGAAAATTTTTGGACCGACGGGTTACCTCACGGGGCTTCATCAACGAATCCAGAGGCTTCTTTCCGCTAGCAAAGCATTCGATGAAGCGTTCCCCTGCGACTCCCAGCCCGTTCTTCTGGCAAACTGCCAGTCAGAACTTGCGGCATTGGCCCAAGAGGATGCACTTTTCGCAGGTTTTTGGAGTTCAGTTCAAAGCGCTTTGGAATTATTTTCGGCGAGCTACTCGGAAACAGCGCCGCAACCTGCCCGAGGCATTGAAGCCCTCTTGGACGCCGTGCCTGCGGTAATGCTCGCCGCTCCCGAACTCGTTGTTCGCTGGTCGAAGCAAGAGGAGCCGCTTAGCCTGTGTTTGGCAAATCTCACCGCAATCCTGGAAAATCTTAGAAATTGCGACGCCATTGTTAACTTCAACCGGATTAAAGAGGAGCGCTGCTTGGTCCATGCAGTCACGATTGCCGAATCCAGAACGCACGGCGACGTGGCACGGTGCGTCGATGAGGTCAAGGAAGCTCTGTGTGACTATAAATCCAGACTAATCTCGAGATGCGACGCGCTGACGGCTCGGAGTGGGGCGACTGCAGAATCTGAACGTGCTCGAGAAGCGATTTTCCGTGGCAAGTTGCCACTTGCCGAGCTACTCATTCAGACGATCGAGAATGGCTTGGACGAATCCGCTGTAAGATCAAAGAATGAGTCCAGGGATGCCCTTCGAGGTCTTCGTGATCGGGTGATGACATGTCAACACGCTATCGAAGAACACGAAAGCGAGGCCGGTGCGGATCGCCTCATCGAATTATGCGGAGCCGCATCCGCTCATATCTCATCTCTAGTTAGAAACGCCCGACAAGATTCGACAACAAGAGTGAAGCAGTTGACTGAGGCCATTGAATTTGCTGTCCGAAACAAGAGCACTACCTTTTCAGAAATTGAGTCCCTATTGGGTCTGTCAGCCCCCCGCCCGACAAGCGGTGAGGAACCTCCCTCAGATTCCTCCAGCGGAACATGGGGCGACGCCGCCCTGCAGGCAGCATGGGACTTTCTCGCGAAACAGCGCAAACTGAACGACGGTTTGCGGCGCGAATGCAATAAGCGGTGGGGGGAATTCGTGCGTTCGTTCTGCCGACTATCGGAAATGTATCACGATCTGAACGGAACCTTGGTCCCTTCGCCGTTGGCTGGGTGCTACTTTGGCCGATATAAATCGGAATTCTACAGTCCAAGGAGCGCATGGCTGGATCGGCCAGTGCATCTCTACCTGTTGCTGAGAACAGATGACTGGGAGGACCAGTGGAGTCGTCTCAGTGCGCATATTAATGACGAGGAGGACGCGCGAAGTATAGTTGTGGTGCCCGAATGTCTCGTGCAACTCAAGGAAAGGTTCGGGATCGGCAAACCTGAAGACCCCTTTGTTCTCATTGGACGTGAGGAAGCGCAACGGGTTTCGGGTGCAAGCGTTCCTGGAGCACCACTTCGTCAATTGCTGCATCGGGGAGCGGCGAAACTCACCGACATTGGTCTGTTTTGCACAGATGGAGTCGTCCACAGCCGCAAGAACCTGTTCGTCGGTCGTGAATCGGCCCTCCAAAAACTCCAAACTGAAAAGGCCAGCGCCGTCTGGGGTGGAAGAAGAATTGGTAAAACCTCGCTCCTACATGCTCTAAAAGAACGACTCGGGAGTGCGCGTCGGAGGGACTCGTTTAACGTCGGTTATGTGTATGCTGATCCTCTTCACGGTGATCCAGATTTCACCTTGGCCGCCCGTATCACGGAATCCCTCGGACTGCGACGCCCAGAGGATGTTGCATCGCTCGCCTCCATCCTCACGGAGACGTGCAAGATGAAACGCGTTGCTGTCCTGATCGACGAAGTTGATCGGTACATTGAGGCGAGCCGTAATACGCATGGGCCGAGCGCATTTCCGCTCGCAAGGATACTCCGCGGCGTATCCTCACAGAATCCGGATACTTTCAAAGTCGTCTACGCAGGCTTCAAGCAACTCTACTTTGAAGTCAATATTCGCCCTAATCCCGACAACGCGTATCCATTCAAAAATTTCCTCACACCACTGCGGGAAGATTTCGGAGATTTGAATTCCGACAAGGTCGAACAGCTTCTTCGGATGGCTTTCGAGGACATGTTGGGGATCTCCTTGGACCCCGGCGTCGCGCGCCTCGTAAAGGAAAAGACGTCTGGACACCCGGCCTTTGTTCAGGAGTTCGGGCGCCAGCTCCTGGAAATTATTGAACGAAGGCGCCGCGCCACAAGGGAGCTCCGAATTACACTCGCCGATGTTGAAAAAGTATACGCGGAGAGTCCAGACGGTACAGGAGGCCACTCGTCCTACATTGACTATGTCTATGAAACGCTTGGCTGGAATCTGTCCCAACTCGGAAAAGCGGTCATGCTAGCAATCAGCAACGACATTGTGGCCAACGGCTATCGTTCAAGCCATGTCTACGAGTTGAAAGGTATTCCAGGGATCTTGGCGAACTGGGCCAGTGAGGATGCCTTTTCGCCAAATGAGGAAGACTTCGCTAATACCCTAAAATTCCTCGTGATGACAAACATGCTGCTCCGACACCTAGACGGAAACAGCGAAGCGTACTCTGTTGCCTATCCTTCATATATAGATTTTATGGTCAAACTTGGTGACAAAGATCGCATCAGAGTTCATGAATCCCTAGTAAACTACCGTGAACACGAAATTGGAAAAATTGTGTGAAACAGATCCTCGATGCGATTTCCAGAATGCAGAAGGGGCACTGGGGGCTCGTTGAGCCGGCCTGCGGTGTTTCGATCCAGACAGCGTTCCTCGATGGGGTCCGGAGCAGCTTTCGTGGCCATCTGCTAGAAATCGACTGTCGGAGCCTGCCAAAACCAGTGCCGGAAGTCAGTGAGGCAGTCATGAGTCGAGTTGGGCAAGCGCTGCAAATAGCTAGAGAAAGCGGCAAGAGAGCCGTGTGTTGCGCGTTGCGAGACTTCCATCATCTGGAAATTGAGAGCCAGATAGCCGCTTTAAGCGCCACGCGCTCGATTCGGGAGTCCTCGTCCGACATTCCGCTTATCACGGTGCTAATCGGGGCCTGGAACCGGTATCGGATTCCACAGGTCTGGAAGCAATTTCACCCGACATCGCCTTGTCCCGACCAGAAGTGCATCCGCACGATTCAACCTTATTCCGTAGCGGATTTGCAGGCAAGCCTTTTGGATGATCGGTGGATCTCCAGTCCAGCATCCGAACTTGACGAGATTACTGTGGAAGCGTTACTTGAATTTACGGGTGGGGACGCGTGCTTGATAGATGAGGTACTGTCGACATTGCGCATGTCGGGCCGGGCATTGCGGGATTATCCAGAGACACTCACCGATGTTGCTTCTTCAGAAACGGTCGTCGAGTCGATAGAGAACCGTTTGAGCGCAATTGGGGAGAAAGCGAAGGGTATACTCTGCTCGATAATCAGACAACAGCGCAAATTAGTAGATCCAAGACAATTAGAGATTGAGGACCTTCGCTTAGCAGGGTTCATTAGAATCGAGCGAACCGGGGACCTTTGTCTTGCGTTACTGAATTCAGTCTTGATGGAGAAGGTCCTTCGAAAGAATCATGGAGTATTGGTGCATGCATCCAATTCAATTGCAACAGTAAACGATCTTGTAAATCCATCGCATGCGATTAATAGCCATGCTTACCGCCTTGTTCTACAGATTGAAACAATCCTACGCAATACTATGGTGGAATATTTTTCTGACCTTAAACCGGAAGGTTGGCGCCATGGTACGAAAGATATTAAAATTCCGGGTAACCCAGCGGAATTACACGCAGACGATATTCGTCAGCTCGGAAAACAGCTGATTGCTGCTTTGTATCCAGACGTCGACTTTTCAGCTTTTGAAGAAAGCTCGAAGCGGACCGATAAAATTCCGGTGCCTATTGAGGAAGGGCGAAAGAAACCGAAGTTGCTTTCCGTGGTGGACGCGGCTTTAGAATGGCAAGGGCGGAGTGGTCGTGAGGGATGGGTGCGCTCGGCGGAGGACTCCCTCCCTCAATTTATTACAACGGGCGCGCTGATGAATGTTTATCTCGGCAAGGATCTGTGTGAGCCGCTGCTTAAGGCATGTTTCAATGATCGGGAGCAGGCAAGGACGTTCTTCGCTCAATTCCTCAGCTTGCGATCTGCCGTGGCCCACAACCACAGCCTCGGACTTTCCACAGTGGAAGATCTTATCGCACTGAAACGGGAATTGTGCAGCCGTTTGGGCGCATCCCGCAATTAAATACGAGACTTGATCGGTGTGCCTCCCGCTATGGGATCGGAATTTTCTCCTTTTTTACCCGTGAGCAAAGTGAAGGCCGAAAGGGATAGCAGTTAGTCCGATGTCGCTTGAAAGGTCTTTGCATGAACACCACCACTGCTATCCGTGAACAAATCGTAGAAGCCTTGCGACTTGGTCTCCCGAGTTCGACAGATATCGCCGTAAGCCATTGAATATGCACAATTCCAGTAAGAAAAATTGGCACTACAAATGCTTGGAGGTCGTATTAAGCGGTGAGATGGTCGCGAACTGCTCCTTGTTTGGCGGTGTGGTGGCTGGCAGGCCGCACACCGGGTGACGTCTTTGTCGCTCGACGTGGTTTTCGCCAGTTTGTCCAGCCTCGATGTGGTCCAAGGTAGCCAAGAGGCGTCTGCGGCGAGACTCCGAGGCATCTCGACCAGCCTTGGCGAGTAAGCGCCGCATGTCGCGACTATATCACTGCAAACTATTGAAATAAAGGCACTCTGGCGGGTGACGTGTCACTACACGAGGATTTTTAGTGAAACGTTAACACGTTGTTTTTACTCGCATCAAGGGGCGATTTATGCGTTTGGCACGCAAAGAGTGTCGAACTCGGGTGGTCTGGTTGGGCCGGCAAATAAGCACGCTTTTACGAAGGAACTGCTGCCGAAGTCGCCGTCGCGTTGGCATCTCACAGGTTTTCTCGTGCCATGCAATGCGCCGTTGGTGCAGAAGGCCGACCCGACCCGCAGAGGACCAGATAGACGGGGCCGATGACGGTGGAGCAAATGATGGCGGAGTAGCTCCCGACCGCGGCGCGACCCGGCGCAGCATCCTGTCGAGTTCGCTCGGCGTGAGCGTGCTGGTGGCAGCTGGCGTCGAGCGAGTCGAGGCCATGGTGGAATGGGGCGACATTTAGTCTGACACAGAGGGGGCTGCTTCCGCCGCCTCGATTGTTGCGCCGAATGGCCGCTCAGAAAGAACTCGACCGGCCGCTGTGGGTCGTCAGCACTCGATGATGAATGGCCGCTTCCGCGAAGCGAAGCTTCACTGACCGCCTTCCGGCGACGAAGTCGACGAGAGGTCGGTCGCATCACGACCCAAAGGCGACCGTCGTTTCGGCTGGGAGCGGACGTTCAACGCCTAACTTCAGCAGCGTTTGGGGCGATGCCTGTTTTTTCGGAAGAAAAAGCGAGCAGCGGGTCAAACGTCTGCCGCAACAATTTTATGTGCTGACTGCACGGTCAAACAAGATCGCAGCAATTCCTTCGACCTCGACGTACGAATTCGGGAGAAGTCCAACCCTTGGAATCGCCTTCTCTTTAGACCACGTGACTGCACTTCCATCTGAATTTTTGCGCCGGAGTTTATCTCCAAGCCCAAGATTCATAGAAAACAAATCCAAAAACCGTCGCGCCCCTACCCCAGTAAATGGCTCAAATGTAACGTGTGTCGACTCCGCCTTTTTATCTAAAGCAGTTTTAAGCTCTATAGACTCTGAGTGAAAATCCAAAGCCTTACTTTTTGGATACGGCTCAACATACACAACCCGCTTGATCCCTGCCGCTATTATATGCTTTGCGCAGTTGTGGCATGGAAATGTTGTGCAATACAAAGTTGCACCAATGCAACTTATCCCGCCTCTAGCGCATGAGATGATTGCCTCCATTTCGGCGTGTACAACCCGACCGAATTCCGTGAGATCACTGATTCTGCTTCGTCTAAGTTCAGATTCTATACTAGGCAGCGCCGCATCAGAGATCCCATCTATTTTCCTGAGACCTGTAAGTATTCCTTGAATTATCTCGTTCTGTTCAGCGCGATTGGAGTCTTCAGTTCTTGTATAGTCTTTTCCATCAGGAACGTCTTTCACAACACCGCTTTCACTATCAACCTCCGCCCAATAAAGCCCCCCACCAGAGACAGGGCACTCATTTGCACCTGTTGCAACGATTTGCTGATGATTTGTTATAACTGCCCCAACCTGTCTGGACAGATCACCCGACCGAACAGAACTTGAAAACGCCATGAACATAGAAAATTCATCAAACGTTGGATTCTTGAACGGATGGGAAAAAATAAGCTCCAGAAATCTTTGGATGGTATTTTTGATTTGATCGGTGTCCTTCCCGAAGTTGAGAAAGAAATCGGCCATGTGATATGTATCCCTGGTCCGTTGGCCGTGAGGTAGCTTTTCGTCCTCATCAACCTCGACCAGCTCCGATGCTTGTGTTGCGTTTAGCCCTTTATCATTTTCAAGGTAATACAGCCGCCGTTTCTTATCGGCGTGCACCCCAAAAAGATAAAATCCTTGACCATAAATCTTACGCAACACTTCAACTTCGTCGGGATGTTTCAGGGAGTTGACAATATATGCAACCTTCCCAGTGCTCGCCTTACGCTTCGCAGCTATAAGCTTGGACGCGCCGTAGGCCAAAATGCCATTGTTTTGCGTCTTCTGGCGCATTGTGTCACCAGCAAATATCAGGTTGCTAATTCTTTCGTACTCGCTGGAGCTATCCGAGCCAGAAAGTAGAGACGACACTTTGATTTCCACGGCCGTATAGCCAAAACCTAGCAGGCGATCGATCAACGGTGTAATCACTCGGGCAGTCTCGGTTCCCACTGCGCTGACGATACCTATCACCACTTCCGAATCGTTGAATTCACCATGTAGATATCGTTCGCCGGAGCTTTTCTGCTCGCTGGGACTTTCCACCGATTCGCCTTCACGGTCATCAGACTGCTCAGAAGCTGACGGAGGGGGCGGGAACTGCTCGGGATACAAAAGATTTTTAACCTTTGCCTCTAATGCGTCTCTTTTTTCTTCTGGCCCTTGAAACGAAATATTGCTAGTAGTCTCAAACCAATTGAGCACCCCGCCGTTGTGCCGCAGTACTTTTTTCCTTGGTTGGGAATCGTCCCATGTCTCGCCTAGAGATTTCAAGGCCCTCGACAGGGCCTCAAAACTTCCTGTAAACGTAAGCTTCATATGTGGCCTCTAGCCGCTGCAGCAGTGGATTGGTTGACTTTTTAGGTGCATAACTTCAGTAAAATCCCGGGGTCAGGTAATTATCACGAACGCCTACACGCGCCTACACGCACGCTACACGGGTCAGATCTTTCTTCTTGCCATCATGATAAAAACAACTGGTGTTTATGCGGGCAAAAGTAAAGACCTGACCCCGCTTGTTGTGTGTAGTTATAATCACATAATAAAATGCCGGGCCTTAAGCCCCGCGCCGCAATGGGTCCGGTTGAGCGAATGGTTAGTCATCTCTGCGCAAGCTGGGGTCGCGCATCATTCTGTTTTCCTTCCAGCGATCGTCCAGCGCAACTACTATGCCGTCAGGGAAGACCGTGAATATTTTTCCATTAAACTCAATGGTAATTATCGCAGCTGACGCTGCGCCGGCTTGCTTGGTTCGAGTGACCGCTTGCCATGACTCGGTTATGGCGGTATCGACTCCAACGGTTACGCCAATGTCGTCATGTGTTTCGACTAAAAATTTGCGTCCCGACAATTTGACGTCTTCCCTGTTCCATTTATCGCTCGGGATAACGCCAGAATAATACCTGTTCATAGCGACCGCCAGATCAAAATCTAGGTCCTGTGCGTTCTCATCGTAGTCATCTGGATCCTCGATCGAGAACCCGAGATCCGGCGAAAAATGTGCTTGAATCACGGCACGAAGGGTTGGGAATTGGCCGTTGACCCTTCGCAGTTGTCGAGTCTGAGCCTTGCCTTTAGCCATCGCTTTTTTATCAGAGCGATGCGTCCTCCCTTTCGCCTCCAAAATTATCCAATTTCCGTGGCTGTTCAGACCGACAAGATCGGGTTCAGACTTCGAGTGCAACTGCAGAGTGCCTCCGGTTTGTCGAAACATCGACAAATGAAATAACCAAGGTGTGTCAAGCAGGCGGGCTGCAATAATCTTTGCTGCCATCATTCCGACAAAGTATGAGGTCGCGCCTTTTTCGGTGGGATCCAGCGATTCGTAGAGGGTGCTTTTCTCGATACGACCACCCGATTGGCGAAGACTCGCATAAACGGTGTGAGATCTGACGATTATGTCACTGGCGGAATGCCAACCATGCGCAAGGAGGTAAGCTACGCCGGGTTTGCCGACGGTAACTGCGGCCCAGACCAACTCTGCCCAAGTTACAGACAGCCTGTGCGTTCCGCGAAGCTCGGCTCCCCAATGTGGGCCGAATTTGGAGGCGCGATAGTAGATAGCTGGCATTTTGAGATGGCTAACGTAATGAGAGAACTGCGCGGCTTTTCGCGCGTGTCCGCCCGACTGCGCGTTTGGGCGCCGTCTCGAAACTAAGCTGGAACATCGAATGCCATAATGGTAAGTAGCAGTTCCCGGTTTGAATCATCACGGTGAGCAAAGACATAACGAAACATGGTTTCCGAGGTGGTTGCGATTTGGCGTTTGAAGTTGCTGTGTTCTTTAGTTGCCAATTGTATCGACTCCAAAACCTTCGAGAAGTCTTTGTTGCGATTAAATACGATGACAGCAACTTTGGTGTCTCGCCACGAACTGTAGCCGAGCAGCTGGTCTATGGTCTCGATTAGCTTCTTGAGGCCAGACCAAAACTTACACTCTGCAATGAATATATTCTTTCCCGCTGAGCGAATAAGGATATCGGTCTTACCTTGATAGTTGAAAGTCTCGCCGGTTGCTTGCCCTTCGTAGTGGCCGTTAAGCTGGACAAGGAAGTGAGATCGAAGGGACTCTTCGTCCATCGATTTGAATGCCGAAGGACTTCTTTCCATTACGTTAACCATGCTTTGAATGATACTCAAAATATGGTCATAATCGGCAGTTTCTAGCGTTGGTTCAGGCTTGAATGGGGTGCTGCTTGCAGGGGGAAGCGCCGGGGATAGCTTTCGCCGTACCTCTGGTGCAGTGTAAGTGCGGGACTGACTATTTCGTTCTTTGATCTTGAAACCAAGGTCGCCAAGGAGGTTCCGATCCTTTAACAACTTACCTCGCCGCTGCTCAATTGCCGCACGAGCGAGGGAGCGAATCTGTGCGTTCAAGCCTTGCGCGTTGGAACGTAACGTAACCAGATAGCCCTCTATGTCCGAGATAGTTCTATTTACTTCGCTGCGAACCTGCTCGCCAGACAGATCTGTGCCTTCTATCTTTATGATGAGATTCTTGTTCTTGATATCTGCCCGAGGAGGGTTCATTGTGACGCTGGTAGGCTGTATTTTAAATGCTTCGTCGTCACCGTCGAACGGTACTGAAATTTCAATTGTTGTTCCGTTTACATAGAACGGTTGTCCTGGGTTTCTGAAATATCGCCTCGGGTCTCCGCTCACATCTATCTTAGTTTTTTGTTGACCTGCGACGATGTTTTCCGGCATTAGAACGGGGATATTAACTTTGTATTTTGCATCGAAGTAGTCACACAAATCGTCAACGGAGGTATTAAGCAATCTGTCACCGTTGATGCCGTCTATTTCTTTGGCTAGTTCTTTTCGCTGATGTTGATCTACTGAGTGCCAATCAGCATTGTTGAAGAGATAGTTGCGGTCACGCATAGTGGCCCTCGCGAGTTATTGGTGATGCCTAAGCTTGTTTTATGGCGACAGTTTAGCTGCGTAGCATCTGCGCCTGCTCCAGAAATTGACGTCGAGCGGAACGTGGAAGCCTTACCGCAGCAGGCTGTGCGCGCTATGAGTGCTGATTCTATAGAGGACAAAAACTCGTCAAAGGCCGCACTTCTCAGGCTAGGTCGATAGCATACACCCAGGCGGCTTCAATGACTGCTTTCGAGCGAGTTACCGACCGTCTCTTCGTGGCCGGTAGGTTGCGGTCGCCAAGGGCCGCTTCGGAGCAGCCCAGTTCGCAGAATCTGGACCTGGCTGACTGGCCGGTTTGGAGAAAGCTGACCGACGGCTTGGGGTCGGAACCGGGCGTAGCGAAACGATCGAAGCCGCCGTTCGGCGTGCTTGGCCACCGGATGGCCGGTAAAGGATCCATACCGGCCGGCCGCATAGTGTGCCGTCAATGACCGCTCTGGCCGAGGATCTGCCCGAGTCCGAAGGCAACCGGATGGCTGGTTCGAGATCAGTTACCTGGCGTTCGCGCCGGCTGTTTTTTCAGACGCAACGTCCGTTGGTAGCCGACTGCCGACCGACGTCGCCCTGCGCCTGTTGACCGCTGGCAGTGGTTTCTCTGCCCTGCTCTTCATGTGAAGCTGCGGCAGCAAGCGACCCATGCCCGCCTGAGGATGTCTGCTACGGCTACGGTCGCTTGGCGAAGCCTCAAGCTGCCGTGCGCACGCATCTGCGATCGTGCTGCTGCTCGGCAGCCGCAGGGGCGAGCACACTGTTGGAATACCTCGTTCGGCGTTCAAACGGCGCATCCAAGGGGCGGCTTTCGATCGACCCGGCGGGACTGCCTGCCGCCGGGCCGGGCGGTGTTCATTTGAATGCTGTTGACCGACGGCTGGGCGCCGTCAATCGAGCCGTTCAGCGTCGGCGCCGATCGTTTCATCGCCGTGATGAAACAATCGCTGCGCAACAGCGATTGCTGCGTCTTTTTGATAGAAGCGCCGGGCGTCGCCGGCGAAGTTTGTAGCGGATTGATCGACAGTTGCATGAGCGCGGATCACGCTTCGATCTTTTTGATCCATGCTTCATCCGTGGCGACCCAGGGCGGATACTTTTTGCTCCAAGACTCATCTTTCCGCAACCATCCTTGCATCGCCGGCAGCGAACGGCCAGTGCGCGACATCGATAGGGATCGATGCGCATCATCGATCGTTCTATCGTCGCCATCGATGCGCCGATGGCGACCATGAAAACCTGGATTATTTTTGCCGACGCGTGGATCTTTTTCACCCAGGCTTCTATCGCCAGGATCCAAGCGCGATATTTCAAGATCGAAGGCTGATTCTCGCGCGGCGATCGTCCATCGAAGGAGTTCGAGCAGGCGACATTCCCCGCTCAGCGGGAGACCCTTCGCCGCGGCACCCGCCCCCCGGCGAGCGGCGACCGCAGGCCGAGCGGCCGAGCGGCCGCCTGGCGGCTTGCGGTGCGCGGAATCGTTGGAATCGTTAATCGTTGGAATCGCCGGAATCGCCGGAATCGCCGGAATCGCCGGAATCGTTGGAATTACCGACTCAGGCGTCCGGCGTGCCAGGGCGGGCTTTGCGGGCAAAACGCTGGCCGAGGTCGCCAATCGCTTCCTCCAGCGCACCGGAAACAAGGTTGTGCACCTTGGCGTATTGATAAACCCGCAGGGCGGCGGCGTAGGCCTCGCTCCCGGCAGCGAAATAGGTGTCGTCCACTTGGCGCGACAGGGTTTCGATGGCGTGGCGAAGCGGATAAAGGCTCTCGACCAGCGCGACATCGCTGCGAAATTCCCCGAGCGGGAAGCTGCTCGGGAGTATTTCCGGTTGCGCTTCGGCAATGGCCAGTGCCTTGACCACGAAGGAGCGATTCTTCTCGCCGAACTTGAGCATCGTCATCCGCTCGTCAGTACCGAGGTCAATCAGGAAAGGCAAGGATTCGGCAAGGCTGGCCAGCGCGGCTTTGGCCTTTTCGCGTTGCTCGGAAGTGAAGCTGGCGTCGATGCGATTGCTGCCCATGGCCGTCTCCTTAATGGTCGTGCGTGCAAAGACATTTTGCAGGCAATGGAATTAAAGGCCGGTTCACCGAGCGTCGTCAAGACCCTCTGCGCACAAGGTTCCGACGCCACGCAGCGAAGGATAATCGGCGCACCGGCGCAGGCGAGTGTCGGCCTACGCGTTGTCGCCGCTGCCGCGAGTCGCGCCGCGCCATTTGTTCGTGCTCGGCGGGACGCCGCGCGCCTGTGCTCGCGGTCACAGCCAAAGATTGGCCTTCTGGTCTTGGATTTCCCGGTCAGCGTGACTCCTACAGCGAGGATCAGTCGGCGCCTACGCGAGCCCCACGGAGGTCGCCCCCCCGCCCAAGTTCACGCCACGCCGCCGCCGGGCAGTCGCCCGCCCTGCAAGAGATCCCCAAACGAGCAGCATCGACCCAGGTTCACCGTCACGGGGGGTGAAAAGCCTGGGCGCTCGGGCCGCACTGATAGCCTGAATTCAGCCCCTGATCGAGCCAATTCTTGATGTGAAAGTCGCGTATGCGACTCACGAACCTCCCTTCCCCCCCTGCGGGAGAAGGGCCGGGGGTGAGGCGAGGAATTCAGGGAGCATGCTCGCTGCCCGGCGAACGATTCCGGCGTGCAAGCCGGAATGCGCACTGCAAGTGAGAGGGGGACGGGCATGACTATCATCATCCGGGGTATCTCGACTGTCATGATCGTTAGGGGCGCCGAGAACCTTCATCCGAGACGAGTTCGGCTTTCTTTTGCTTTTGGATTATGCCGGATGTTACTGTACATTCGCCTACGGTCGAGGACGTAGCGCAGCCAGGTGAGAAGGTGCTCCATCGCCATGGTCAGCCTCCTGCGGCCGGGAGATTTTCCTGCATTACCTGCAGTGAGGGCTGCGCCTATCGGGACTTTTTTGACGCGCGCCCACCGATCATCGATGCGGCAGAACAAAACCGTCTGGCCCGTGGCCAGGACAACCGATAGCGACCATGTCCAACCCCTTCTTCGACCACCCGATTCTCAACTCGCCCTACGCGTGCCCCGCAAGACATTGGGAACTGAACGAAGACGGGCAACCGACCGAGCAGGTTCTCGAAACACGCAGGCGGGCGCAGTTCATTACGCCGATTCCCCAGCCCAGGAAGCGCAAGAGCGCCGCCAAGGGAAAGCAGGAAGCGTTTGTCTTCGAAGACAGCCAGGGACTGTCAACCAAGCAGCAACAGTACGACCCCACTTCGATCATCAATCAGGTGCGCGGGCATGTCGATTCCTGGCGCGCCTTGCCCAATCCCGGCCAGTGGCAGGTGACGCCGGAGACCGCGCGCCTGCTGCAGCATTGGCGTCACCACACTTTCAGCAGCATTCGGCCATTCTTCTGCCAGGTCGAGGCCGCGGAGACGGCGATCTGGCTCAGCGAAGTTGCGCCGCTGAGCAAGCAAGGCAAGGGCATCCTCGAACATCTCGCGGCGGCCAACCAGGACGCCAATCCGGAGTTGCTGCGCCTGGCACTGAAGCTCGCCACCGGCGCCGGCAAGACAACAGTGATGGCCATGCTCCTCGCCTGGCAGACGATCAACGCGGTGCGCCGCCCCGCCAGCAGGAACTTCACGCGCGGCTTTCTGATTTGCGCGCCCGGCCTGACCATCAAGGACCGTCTACGCGTTCTGCAGCCCAACGACCCCGACAGCTACTACAAGGACCGCGAGCTGTTGCCAGGCGACATGCTCGACGACATGGGCCGTGCCAGGATCGTCATCACCAACTATCACGCCTTCAAGCTGCGCGAGCGCGTCCAGCTGGCCAAGGGCGGGCGCCAGCTGCTGCAGGGCCGCGGCGGCGAAGAATTGCAGACGCTCGAAAGCGAAGGCCAGATGCTGCAACGGGTGATGCCCGAGTTGATGGGCATGAAGAACATTCTGGTGATCAACGACGAAGCGCACCACTGCTACCGCGAGAAACCGAAAGACGCCGATGATGAAGAACTGAAGGGCGACGAGCGCAAGGAAGCCGAGAAGAACAACGAAGCCGCCCGCCTGTGGATTTCCGGTATCGAGGCGGTCAAGCGCAAGCTTGGTGCAGCACGGGTCATCGATCTCTCGGCGACGCCGTTCTTCCTGCGCGGCTCGGGTTACGTCGAAGGCACGCTGTTCCCATGGACGATGAGCGACTTCTCGCTGATGGACGCCATCGAATGCGGCATCGTCAAACTGCCACGCGTGCCGGTCGCCGAGAACATCCCCGGCGACGAAATGCCGGTCTTCCGCAACCTCTGGGAGAACATCGGCAAGGAAATGCCGAAGAAAGGCCGCGGCCAGGGTGGGCAGCTCGACCCACTGAAGCTGCCGACGCGCCTGCAGACCGCCTTGCAAGCGCTCTACGGTCATTACGAAAAGACCTTCGGGCTTTGGGACGAGCGTGGCATCAAGGTTCCGCCCTGCTTCATCATCGTCTGCCAGAACACGGCGATTTCCAAGCTGGTCTACGATTACGTCTCCGGTTTCCACCGCCAGCGCGAGGACGGCAGCAGCGCTCTCGAGAACGGCCGCCTGCCCCTGTTCCGCAATTTCGACGACAGCACCGGCAATCCTCTCGCACGGCCGAATACGCTGCTCATCGACAGCGAGCAGCTCGAAGCGGGCGACGCACTCGACGCCAGTTTCCGCGGCATGGCCGCCGACGAGATCGAACGCTTCCGCCGTGAAATCGTCGAGCGCTCGGGCGATGCCCGCGCCGGTGACAAGATCAGTGATCAGGAACTGCTGCGCGAGGTGATGAACACCGTCGGCAAACCGGGGCAGCTTGGCGGCGCAATCCGCTGCGTGGTCTCGGTGTCGATGCTCACCGAGGGCTGGGACGCCAACACCGTCACCCACGTCCTCGGCATTCGTGCCTTTGGCACACAGCTTCTCTGCGAGCAGGTGATCGGTCGCGCGCTGCGCCGACAATCCTACGAGCTCAACGAGGAAGGGCTGTTCAACGTCGAGTATGCCGATGTTTTCGGCATCCCCTTCGACTTCACCGCCAAGCCGGTCATCGCGCCACCACAGCCGCCGCGGCAAACAGTACAGGTCAAGGCGATGCGCCCCGAGCGCGACGCCCTCGAAGTCCGCTTCCCCCGCGTCGAAGGCTATCGCGTCGAGTTACCCCAGGAACGACTGAGCGCCGCGTTCAACGACGAGTCCTTCCTGACGCTGAGCCCCGACCTCGTCGGCCCGTCGATCACCCGCAACTCCGGCATCATCGGTGAAGGCGTCGACATGAGCCTCCAGCATCTTGGCGATGTGCGCACGTCGACGCTGATCTTCGAGCTGACCAGGCGGCTTCTCTACAGCAAGTGGCGCGACCCCGGCGAGGAACCGAAGCTGCATCTGTTCGGCCAGCTCAAACGGATCACCCGACAGTGGCTGGACAGCTACCTGGTCTGCAAGGGCGGCACCTATCCCGCCCTGCTGATGTACCAGGAACTCGCCGACATGGCGTGCAACAAGGTCACCGCCGCGATTACCCGCCAGTTCATCGGCCAGCGCCCGATCAAGGCACTGCTCGATGCCTACAACCCGACCGGCTCGACCATGCACGTCCGCTTCAACACCTCGAAGACCGACCGCTGGGAAAGCAGCTCACGGTCTTGCCACATCAACTGGGTCGTTCTTGACAGCGACTGGGAAGGGGAATTCTGCCGCGTAGCGGAAGCGCACGCCAAGGTTCGCGCCTACGTCAAGAACCATAATCTCGGCCTCGAAGTGCCCTACCGTTTCGGGTCGGCGATGCGCAAGTACCTGCCCGACTTCATCGTACTGGTCGACGACGGCCATGGTGACGACGACCTGCTGCATCTCGTCGTCGAGATCAAGGGCTACCGCCGCGAGGACGCGGTCGAGAAGAAATCGACCATGGACA
>Ga0056914_10001255_pt1 | contig 18630 bp, 14 predicted proteins | sample TNRBio252014_DNA_FD_55168 | JGI IMG/M metagenome (GOLD analysis project Ga0056914, IMG submission 55168) | Wastewater treatment Type I Accumulibacter community from EBPR Bioreactor in Madison, WI, USA - TNR Reactor_6/25/2014_ DNA | ecosystem: Engineered > Bioreactor > EBPR > Anaerobic-Aerobic >...
GGTAACCCGCGTCGCCCCCGCCCCCGCGCTGGCCGCGCCGGTCTGCGCCGGCTTCATCGGCTCGGGCAACTATGCCTCCGCCGTGCTGATCCCGGCCTTTGCCGCGGCCGGCGCGCGGCTCAAGTCCATCGCCTCGGCCGGCGGGGTCAGCGGCCGCCATCAGGCCAGAAAGCACGGCTTCGAGGAGGCGACCACCGATGTCGCCGCCATGCTGGCGGATCCGGCCATCAACACCATCGTCATCGCCACCCGCCATGACAGCCACGCCGACCTGACCTGTCGGGCGCTGGCCGCCGGCAAGCATGTGTTCGTCGAAAAGCCGCTGGCGCTGACCCTCGACGATCTGAGCCGCATCGCCGCCGCCCATGCCGAGGCGGAGCGGACGACGGGCCGCCGCATCGTGCTCTCGGTCGGCTTCAACCGCCGCTTCGCACCGCATGTGAAGAAGGCGCAGGAGCTGCTGCGCGGCGCGCCGGGGGCGAAAAGTTTCATCATGACCGTCAACGCCGGGGCCATCCCGGCCGAGCACTGGACCCAGGACAAGCGCATCGGCGGCGGCCGCATCCTGGGCGAGGCCGTGCATTTCGTCGACCTGCTGCGCCATCTTTCCGGCCAGCCGATCGTCTCGTCGAAGATCACCCCGATGGCCGGCCCGCTGGGCGATACCGCAACGATCACGCTGGGCTTTGCCGATGGCGGCATCGGCACGATCCATTATTTCGCCAACGGCGACAAATCCTTCCCCAAGGAGCGGCTGGAGGTGTTCCATGCCGGGCGGATTCTCCAGATCGACAACTTCCGCAAGATGGCGGGCTTCGCCTGGCCGGGCTTCTCCAGCCTCAACATGATGTCGCAGGACAAGGGCCAGCGCGCCTGCGCCGCCGCCTTCTGCACGGCGATTGCCAAGGGCGCGCCGCCGCCGATCAGCCTCGACGAGCTGATCGAGGTCGGCACGGTCGCCATCGCGCTCGCCGCCGAGGAGGAACTGGCCCTGGGCCAGGCCGAATGAGCCTGCGCGCCACCCTCGACCGGGCGCTGCTCTATGCCCGCACGCTGCGGCACCTCAAGCCGGTGCAGGTGACGGGCCGGCTGCGGATGAAGCTCATCCGGCCGGCGCTCCCCGCCGCCACGGCCGCGCCGCGCCGCGAGCCGGCCGGCCCGTGGGCCATCCCGGCGGAAAAGCCGCAAAGCCTGCTCGGCCCCGCCCGCTTCCGCGCCCTCAACCACGAGGCGGAGATCAGCGGCCCGCAAGCCTGGAACGACAGCCGGCACACCAAGCTCTGGCTGTACAACCTGCATTATTTCGATGATCTCGCCGGCACCCCGGATGCGACGTGCGATGGCTGGCGCGCTGCCCTCATCAGCCGCTGGATCGCTGAAAACCCGGCGGCGGGCGGCAACGGCTGGGAGCCCTATCCCACCTCGCTGCGCATCGTGAACTGGATCAAATGGGCGCTGGCCGGCCATGATCCCGGCCCCGAGGCGCTGGCCAGCCTCTCCCGGCAGGTCCGCTGGCTGATGCTCAGGCTGGAATGGCATCTGCTGGGCAACCACCTGTTCGCCAACGCCAAGGCGCTGGTCTTTGCCGGGCTGTTCTTTGCCGGCGACGAGGCGGATACGTGGCTGGCGCAGGGCCTCGCCATTCTAAAGCGCGAGCTGGACGAACAGATCCTTGCCGACGGCGGCCATTTCGAGCGCTCGCCGATGTATCACGCCATCATCCTCGACGACGTGCTGGACCTGATCAACATCGCCCGCGCCTTCGGCCAGTCATCAGACCCCGTGCTGTCCCGCCTGCCGGCCATCGCCGCGCGCATGGGTACCTGGCTGGCGGCGATGACCCACCCGGACGGCGGCATCTCCTTCTTCAACGATGCCGCCTTCGGCATCGCGCCGACACCGGCCGATCTGGCCGCTTATGCCGCCCGCCTCGGCCTGCGGGTCGCACCCGCGCCGGGCAGCCTCGATCTGGCCGCCAGTGGTTATGCCCGGCTGGCGCGCGGCCCCGCCGTGGCGCTGATCGATTGTGCCGCCATCGGCCCGGATTACCTGCCCGGCCACGCCCATGCCGATACGCTGGCCTTCGAACTCTCGGTGCATGGCGCGCGCATCGTCGTCAACGGCGGCACCTCGGTCTATGGCGAAGGGCCAGAGCGGCTGGCTGAGCGCGCCACCGCCGCCCATTCCACCGTCGAGATCGCCGGGCAGAATTCGTCCGAGGTCTGGGGCGGCTTCCGCGTCGCCCGCCGCGCCCGCATCGTCGAGCGGAGCGTGATGCCCGACGCCGGCACGGCGGCGGCTGCGCACGACGGCTATGCCCGTCTTGCCGGCAAACCAGTTCACCGGCGCAACTGGCGGATCACCGACAGCCGGCTGACGATCACCGATACGGTGACGGGTGGAACGGCGCCGGCGATTGCCCGGTTCCACCTTCATCCCGCCATTGCCGTGCACTGCGCCGAGGGCGCGCGCCGCGGCACGCTGACCATGCCCGACGGCCGCGCGCTGGGCTGGAGCGCCTCGGCGCCGGTTCAGCTTGCTGCCTCGCGCTGGGCGCCGGAGTTCGGCGTGGTGCGGCCGGCCCTGTGCCTTGTCGTGCCGCTGGTCGCCGGGCGCAGCACCTTCGAGCTTGAGTGGACCTGACCGATGCGCATCCTGTTCCTGTCCGACAACTTCCCGCCCGAGGTGAACGCCCCGGCCTCGCGCACCTATGAACACTGCCGCGAATGGGTGAAGGCCGGCTGTCAGGTCACGGTCATCACCTGCGCCCCCAATTTCCCCACCGGCAAGGTGTTCGAGGGTTATGCCAACCGCCTCTGGGCGCGCGAGGTGGTGGACGGCATCGAGGTGATCCGCGTCTGGTCGTTCATCACCGCCAACGAGGGCTTTCTCAAGCGCACGCTCGATTACCTCAGCTTCATGGTCACGGCCACGCTCGCCAGCCTGTTCGTGCCGCGGCCGGATGTGATCGTCGCCACCTCGCCGCAGTTCTTCTGCGCCTGCGCCGGCTGGCTCACCTCGATCCTGCGCTGGCGGCCCTATGTCTTCGAACTGCGCGACATCTGGCCCGAATCGATCCGCGCCGTCGGGGCAATGAAGAACGAACTGGTGTTTCACCTGCTCGAAAAGATCGAACTGTTTCTCTATCGCCGTGCCGCGCGCGTCGTGGCGGTCACCCGCTCGTTTCCGAAACTGCTCGCGGCCCGCGGCATGATCCGGCCAAGATCGATGTCATCACCAACGGCGTCGACCTGTCCCAGTTCGCGCCCCAGCCCAAGGATGCGCAACTGACCCGCACACTGGGATTGGAGGGCACCTTCGTCGCCGGCTACGTCGGCACCCATGGCATGGCCCATGCGCTGGAAACGGTGCTTGAAGCGGCGCGGATCATCGCCGCCCGCCCCGATGCGCCGGCGGTGCGCTTCCTGCTGCTCGGCCATGGCGCCGCCAAAGCCGGTCTGGTCGAAAAAGCTCGCGCCATGAACCTGAGCACGGTCACCTTCCTCGAGTCCGTGCCGCGCAGCGAGGTGGCGCGCTACTGGTCGCTGCTCGATTGCTCGATCATTCACCTGCGCAGGACCGAGCTGTTCACCTCGGTCATCCCGTCCAAGCTGTTCGAGTGCATGGCCATGGGCCTGCCGGTCCTGCACGGCGTTCAGGGCGAATCGGCTGATCGTCGAACACGAAAAGGTCGGCATCGTCTTCCCGTCCGAAGATGCGGTGGCGTTGGCGGACAACGTGCTGCGCCTCGCCGCAAACCCCGAACTGCGAGCCGAACTGTCCCGCAACGGCCTTGCCGCCGCCCCGCACTATGACCGGCGCCGGCTGGCGCGGTCGATGCTGGCCATTCTGGCCCGGCTGGTGCCCCTCGCGCGTCGGCCCGTCCTAGACAAGGCGGACTGACGCACCGCAAGCGGCGCCTGACGGCCGGCTCAGGCCGTCAGCCCGGCCGTATCGAGAATGGCCATCATCCGCTCGCCGAAGGCCGAGAGCCGGAAGTGCTTTTGCCAGCGCGCATAACCGGCAGCGCCCATGGTGCGCGCCTGGTCAGGATTGCCCAATAGCCTGACGAAGCGATCGACCATCGCCTCCTGATCGTCGAGCGCGATGTTGAAGCCGGTCTCGCCCTCGATGTTCACTTCCGGCGCCGCGTCGTGCACCGAGGCGATCACCGGGAGCGACTGGCGCATCGCCTCGACATAAACCAGCCCGAAGCCCCCGCCACGACAGGGCATGGTGAACACATCCGTTTCGGCCCACAGAGCCGGCATCGCGCTTTCCGGCACGAAGCCGCGCAGGTCGATGTGCCCGGCCACCGGCGATGCCTCGGCCGCCGCGCGCACATTGTCGAAATCATCGCCGCCGCCGGCGATCAGCAGCCGCGCCCCGGGCACCGCCGCGACAATGCGCGGCCAGGCCGCGATCAGTTCGTAATGGCCCTTGTATTGCTCGCTGCGGTCGATGCGGCCCAGGATCATCGCCGTCGGCGGCCGGCCCGGCGCACGGGCGGACGGAGCGGGCGGGGCATCATCCTCGGTCGCCAGCCAGCACACCCGGGCGTTGGGCAGCGGCCCATGCAGGCGCTCGAAACGCTCCAGCGTATAGGCCGAATTGACCAGAACCACATCGGCGGCCTGATAGATGGCTTCGCGCCCGGGCCGCAGCTTTTCCCAGGCCTCAATGCCATGCATCCACACCGCATGGCGCCGGCGCAGGCCGGGAATGCGCGGTCGGGCCAGAGCGATGCCGACCGAATCGAACACCATGGCTTGCGCCCGCAGCGCCGCGACATGGCATTTCAACGCGAACACCGGCTTGCTGCCGCCCGCCGTGACGACCCTGACCCCGTCGATCTCGGGCGGCTCTTTGTCGAGATAACTCACCGCCGTCACCGCATGGTCATGCGCGGCCAGCGCCCGGGCCGTCATCCGGGCGACGCGGACGATGCCGCCCTTGCCGGCCTCCAGCATAGCCGCGCCCAGCACGATGCGAACCATCCGACACTCCCGGCTGTTATCGATCCCTTGGCCACGGGTTTAAGGGGATGACCGGGTGGCGGCAAGCAAACGTTGCAGGCGCCGGGCCGACCTGCCAAGCTCGGCCCCGGAGCGGCACGTCTGGAGGAGCAATGACCGAGCCAACCGAACCGGTGCGCGCGGCCAGGGGTCCGTCCCGGCGTCACATCCTCGCCGGCGCCGGGGTGCTGGCGCCCGCTCTTGCAGCGGCCAGCCCTTCAGAGGCGCGGACCCTGCCGCGCGGCACCGCCGAAACGCTGCTGCTGAGCCAGCCGGGCGCACCGGCCGGCGGCCGTAGCGGCCTGTTCGTCTGGGACGCCGGCCTGCCGCCGAGCGCCCATCAGCTCGACGCGGCCGACGCAGACGGCATCGGCGAGGGGGTTTACATCGCACCCAGCGCCACCGAGCCCGGCGCCTGGCGGCGCCTTGTCAGCCAGAGCGTCGATGCCGGCTGGTTCGGGCTGGAGGCCGGAACGGGGAAGACCCCGCAAATCTGGGACCGCAACCGCCGCGCNCTGCAACGCGCCATCGATTTCGCCCTGTTTTCCGGNACGGGCGTCAGCGTGGCCATCCCCGCCGGGCAGTTCGAATATTCCGGCACGCTGCATCTGGGGTACGGCGACACCTTCCGCTCGCTCGCCGTCAGCGGCGCCGGCCGCAGCTATGGCCCGACGCCGGGCAGCGGCACCACGCTGTATCACAAGGGCAGCACCGCCCATCAGGCGATGAACTGGCAGGGCATGCGCAATCCGCGCCTCGAACGCCTGACACTCATCGGCCAGCTCGCATCCTATTATGGAACCCTGCCCCCGGAGCGATGGCTCGAAGAGACCAACTGGCTGCCNCCGGCCGCCCTGACGCCGGGGCGCGACGATCACGGNGAGGGGCGCTTCAACCCCTATGCCGGCCTGACCGTCGATGCCTATTCCGGCCCCCGGCCGGCCCGTGCCTACCCTGACGTCGCCCACCCCGCCAAAACCCCGCAAACCCAGTACAACCGGCGTTTCAGCTCGCAGATGACGCTTCACGAGGTCGAGATTCGCGGCTTCAACACCGGCATCGCCGTACAGCCCTGCGATGCCGACGGCAACGGCGACTATCTCTCGCTCGACCGCTGCGCCATCCTTGCCTGCCGCTACGGCGTTTCGATCGGCAACAGCCAGTCGCGCTATGTCACCATCGAGCGCACGCTGTTCGGCCCCTGCCATACGGCGCTCACCAACGTCGTGCACGGCCGCCAGATCGGCCAGTTCGGCGGCGCCATCAGCACCTGCGAGTTCGCCTGCTGCTGGCTGGCCAATTTCAGCATGAACTATCTGGCGCCGGTCACCTTTCTCAACTGCGGCTCGGAAGCGATCTACGGCATCCTGAAGGCGCACGGCCAGATCGGCGTGGTGCGCTTCATCAACCCCAACTTCAATTTCGGCCAGGTCCATGCCTTTGCCGTGCCGGCCCATGTCGTCACCGGGCAGAACACCAACGTCGTCTTCGAAGGCGGGGCCTGGCGGCATGCTCATCCCCTCGGGTTCGAATCGCCGATGGCCCGGATCCAGGGCTATCCGCTGGCCTACTGGATCGAGACGACGGCCGACATGCCGGCCTGGAAGGTGCCGTTCGCGCAGGCTTTCGCCGGCGGCTTCGTGCCCGGTCGGGCCGGCATCGGCCAGCGCAGCCAGCTCGTCTGGCGGGCGATCACCCTCAGCCCGGACCGCAGCAAGGTCACCGTCACCGGCTGGAGCCGGTCGGACGAACACCTCTGTCAGGGGGCCGCTCCCGGCCGCGCCGCGCTGTTGCCGCACGGCTCGCCGGACTATGGCGCAACGCCCCACGGCATCGCCGGGGACAAGGCGCCCTCGCGGCGCCCGGCCTGGCGGCACGAACTGCCCAAGGCCCGCACCCGCTGGACACTGGCTGACCGCACGCTGACGCTGGAGGTGCCCGGCCTCAGCGACGAAACCGCCTTCTGGTACGGCTATCTGCCCGGCGACATGATCCGCTGCCTCGACTCCGGCACCGTCTTCGTCGTCAAGGCCCGCACCGGCACCACGCTGCTGGCCCAGCAGCAGACCAACTACTGGCAACGCCCCGGCCATCCGCCGGTCGAACCGATCCCCGAGACGGGCACCTGGGAGTGCGTCAACAACCGGCTTTACGGCTTCCCTTCCGGCCCTGCCACCTTCACCACGACCGCCGGTTCGCCCAGCGTCGCCGTCACGGGTCCTTTCCCGACCGAAGTCAGCCCCGGCGATGCGTTGCTGTTTCCCCTTTACGGAGAGGAGTTCGTGCTCTCCGGCAGTTTCGAAACCCGGGTGGTCGCCGTCGACGCCGCCAGCCGCACCATCACCCTGAACGGTCCCGCCCGGCGCTCGGGCACATCGCGCCACACCTTCGCCCTGTCCGCGCCCCCGCCGAACGGCTGACCGGGCTTTCCGCTCGGCCCGGATCCGCTTGACCGGCGGGAGGCAAGGCGCTTTCATCCGAGGTACCCATGAAGATCGACGGACACCCCTACCGCACCATCTGGCTTGACGGTGACGCCGCAAGCGTCAACGTCATCGACCAGACGCAATTGCCGCATCGCTTTGCCATCCGCCGCCTGAGAGGGCTGGACGATGCGGTGGAGGCCATTGGCGGCATGACGGTGCGCGGCGCCCCGCTGATCGGGGCGACGGCGGCCTATGGCCTGGCGCTTGCCATGCACGAGAACCCGTCCTCCGCCCATCTCGATCACGCCTGTGCACGGCTGGCCGCCACGCGGCCCACGGCCATCAACCTGCGCTGGGCGCTCACCCGTCTGTCCGCCCGGATCGCGGCCGCGCCCGAGCAGGACCGCCGCGCCTTGGCCTATCTCCTCGCCGCCGACCTCTGCGACGAGGATGTCGCCATCAACCGGGCCATCGGACAGGCGGGGGCCGCGGTGATCGCAGAGGCCTGGCAGCGCCTTGGCCGGGCGCGCCCCGTGCAGGTCCTCACCCACTGCAATGCCGGCTGGCTGGCCACCGTCGACTGGGGCACGGCGCTGGCGCCGGTCTACCGCGCCCATGACGACGGCATCCCCGTCCATGTCTTCGTGGACGAGACCCGCCCGCGCAATCAGGGCGCCAGCCTCACCGCCTGGGAACTCGGCTCGCACGGTGTGCCGTACACGCTGATCGTCGACAACGCCGGCGGCCATCTGATGCAGCAGGGCGAGGTGGACCTGTGCATCGTCGGCACCGACCGGGTGACGGCGGACGCCGCCGTCTGCAACAAGATCGGCACCTATCTGAAAGCGCTCGCCGCCCGCGATACCGGCGTGCCGTTCTATGTCGGCCTGCCTTCGCCGACCATCGACTGGGCCACACCGACCGGCGACCGCGTGCCGATCGAGGACCGGGGCGCGCGCGAGGTGACGCATCTGGCGGGGTGGGACGAACAGGGCAGGATCACCGAGATCCGGATCGCGCCGGAGGGGACTGCGGCCCGCAATCCCGGCTTCGACGTCACGCCCGCCCGGCTCATCACCGGCTTTTTCACCGAACGGGGCCACATTCCGGCAACCCCCGAGGCACTGGCCGCAACCTTTGGAAAGCACCGCGCACCATGACCGGTCGGATGCAGGACCTTCGCCAGCGCATGCTGGACGTGTGCCGCGCCATGAATGCGACCGGCCTCAACTCCGGCACATCGGGCAACCTCAGCGTGCGGCTGGACGCTCACCGCTGCCTGATCACGCCGTCCGGCATGGCCTACGACGCCATGAGTTCAGAGGATATCGCCCTTCTCGACGACGAGGGACGCTGGTCAGGCCCTTATCGGCCCTCCTCGGAATGGCGATTTCACCGCGACATCCTGAAGGCGCGCCCGGATATCGACGTGATCCTGCACACCCATTCGCGCCATGCGACGGCGCTCGCCTGTCTGGAAGCGGACATCCCGGCGTTTCACTACATGATCGCGGTGGCCGGCGGCGATACCATCCGCTGCGCGCCCTACCGGACCTTCGGCACGCAGGAGCTGTCCGACAGTGCCATCCTGGCGCTTGCGGGGCGTAAGGCCTGCCTGCTCGCCCACCACGGGCTGATCGTGCTGGACCGCAGCCCCGAACGGGCTCTGGCCCTGGCAACCGAGATCGAGCATCTCTGCGCCATCTATCTGCTGGCGCGCCAGTCTGGACCGGTCAACACGCTCGGCTCCGCTGAAATGGCCCGCGTCCTCGATCTCTTCCGCACCTATGGAACACCGCAGTTTCCCGATGCCGATCTTGTCCGCATTCCTGCCGATGAGCAAACAGGTACGGACATAAATCATTGATATAAAACAGAAAAATAACCAACCTCTCGGCCGGCGCACGGCCCGACGCTACAGCGGCGGCGGGGCGGGGGGCGAGGACATCGGGATTGGCGGGGCATCGCCGATCGCGGCGGCGATCTTGCCGAATGTGGCGGAAAGATTACTGCCCAGCCCGCCGACCACCGGGATGGCCCCGACGGCGATGAGCGAGGCGATCAGGCCGTATTCGAGCGATGTCGCGCCCGACTCGTCCCTGAAAAACCGTTCGATGATCCGGCACGTCCACATGACTTCGCTCTCCTCAGCACAAGTTTTGTGCAGCGGACTCTTGCAGGACCGTTAAGCCGACATTCTAAACTCCGGGACATCGTGAAAATTGACGGCATCTCCACCGAAAACCGCCGAAACCGTGCCGTCCTCGGCGACGACAGGCCCGCGACAAAGGCACGAGACGCGATCCTCGAAGCGTCTCGCCGCCTGTTCGCCAACTCCTTGACGGTTCGGGGGAAATGACCCACTTGAGCGCCATGAGCGCTCTCGTCCCCCTGCCCGTCGCCAAGCCGCTGTTCTCCTACAAGCCCTACTGGGCCAAACGCTTCGGCACGGCGCCGTTCCTGCCGATGTCGCGGGTCGAGATGGACCAGCTTGGCTGGGACAGCTGTGACATCATCCTGGTCACCGGCGATGCCTATATCGACCACCCCAGCTTCGGCATGGCGATCATCGGTCGCCTGCTGGAGGCGCAGGGCTTTCGCGTCGGCATCATCGCCCAGCCGGTCTGGACCGACGCCTCGGCCTTCAAGGCGCTGGGCAAGCCCAACCTGTTCTTCGGCGTCACCTCGGGCAACATGGACTCGATGGTCAACCGCTACACCTCCGACCGGCGGCTGCGTCACAACGACAGCTACACGCCCGATGGCGAGGGCGGCAAGCGGCCGGACCGGGCGGTGATCGTCTATGCCCAGCGCTGCCGCGAGGCCTTCCCCGAAACGCCGATTGTGCTCGGCGGCATCGAGGCCTCGCTGCGCCGCATCGCCCATTACGACTACTGGTCGGACAAGATCCGCCGCTCGATCCTGATGGACGCGAAAGCCGACCTGCTGCTCTACGGCAACGCCGAACGGGCGCTGGTGGAGGTGGCGCACCGCATCGCCAAGGGCGGCATCAAACAGGATTTTTCCGATGTGCGCGGGCTGGTCTACACCTGCGACGGCGCGCCCGAAGGCTGGACGGAGGTCTCCTCGGCCGATCTTGACGACGGCGAGGAAGGACGCATCCCGCGTGAGGCGCGGCAGGGCGCCAGCCGCACGGTGATCCGCCTGCCCTCCTATGAGCATGTGGCCGAGGACCGCGAGGCCTATGCTCGCGCCAGCCGGGTGCTGCACAAGGAATCCAACCCCGGCAACGCCCTGCCGCTGATCCAGCGCCACGGCGGCCGCGACATCTGGCTGACCGCGCCGCCGGTGCCGCTGTCGACGCCGGAGATGGACGGGGTGTATGATCTGCCCTTCGCCCGCGCGCCGCACCCAGCCTATGAGGGGCGGAAAATCCCGGCCTGGGAGATGATCCGCCATTCGGTGACGATCATGCGCGGCTGCTTCGGCGGCTGCTCGTTCTGCTCGATCACCGAGCATGAGGGCCGCATCATCCAGTCGCGCTCGGAAGATTCGATCATCCGCGAGATCGAGACCATCCGCGACAAGACCGAGGGCTTCACCGGCATCATCTCGGATATCGGCGGGCCCACCGCCAACATGTATCGCATCGCCTGCAAGGACCGTCAGACCGAGGCGGTGTGCCGGCGCTGGTCCTGTGTCTACCCGGACATCTGCAAGAACCTCAACACCAGCCACGACGCGCTGATCAGCCTCTATCGCCGCGCCCGCGCCGTGCCGGGCATCAAGAAGGTGATGGTCGCCTCGGGCGTGCGCTACGATCTGGCGGTGGAAAGCCCCGAATACGTCAAGGAACTGGTGGAGCACCACGTCGGCGGCTATCTGAAGATCGCCCCCGAGCACACCGAGGANGGNCCGCTCCAGAAGATGATGAAGCCGGGCATCGGCTCGTATGACGCCTTCCGCAAGCTGTTCGACGCGGCGGCGAAGAAGGCCGGCAAGAAATACTTCCTCATCCCCTATTTCATCGCCGCCCACCCCGGCACCACGGATGAGGACATGATGCACCTCGCCCTGTGGCTGAAGAAGAACGGCTATCGCGCCGATCAGGTGCAGACCTACCTGCCCTCGCCCATGGCGCTGTCCACCGCGATGTATCACACCGGCTTCAACCCGCTCAAACCGGTGCGGCGCGGCGCTTCGGAGGCGGTGGATACGGTGCGCGGCCTGCGCCAGCGCCGGCTGCACAAGGCCTTCCTGCGCTATCACGACGCCGAGAACTGGCCGGTGCTGCGCGAGGCGCTGAAAGCCATGGGCCGGGCCGACCTGATCGGGCCGGGCAAGCACCAGCTGGTGCCCAACTGGCAGCCCGCCGGCACCGGGCTGGGCGGCGAGGGCCGGCGCTGCGGCCAGAAGAGCAAGCCGCAGGGCGGCAAGTTCCTGACCAAGGGCATCTATCCGCGCAGCCGGCGCCGCGCGGCTGATCGCGGCCGGCCTCAGACCCAGCCGCCGTCGACGACGTAATGCTGGCCGGTGCAGGCGCTCGCTTCATCCGAGGCAAAGAACAGCGTCGCCCGGGCAATCTCGTCGGGCATCAGCCGGCGTTTCAGGCACTGGCGCCGCATCAGCTCCTCCTCGCCCTCCGGGGTCAGCCAGAGGTCGATCTGGCGCTGCGTCATGATCCAGCCCGGCGCGATGGCGTTGACTCGGATGTTGTGCGGCCCGTAGTCGCGGGCGAGCGAGCGCGTCAGCCCCAAGACGCCGGATTTCGCCGCGGTATAGGCGGCCATCCCGCCCTGCCCGGCCATCCATGAGGTGGAGCCGAAGTTGACGATGGCGCCGGCGCCGGCGGCCACCATGTCGGGCAGCACCGCCTGCGCGGCGAAGAACTGGTGCTTGAGGTTGACGGCGATGCGGTCGTCCCAGAATTCGGGCGTCACCTCAGGCGTCGGGTGGCGCTGGTCGTGGGCGGCATTGTTGATCAGGATCCGGATCGGGCCGAGGCGGTCGCGGACCCGCGCAATGGCGGCGCGCAGCGCGGCGATGTCGGTCAGGTCCGCCTGTTCGAACAGCAGCGTGCCGGCCCCCGCCAGTTCGCTGACCAGCGCCTCGGACTCCGCCACCTTGAGATCGATGAAGGCGGTGTGCGCCCCCTGTGCCACGAACCGGCGCACGATCGCCGCGCCGATGCCGCTGCCTCCGCCGGTGACCAGCACCGTCTTGCCCTTCAGATCGGGGTAGATCGCGCCCGTCGTCATCGTCCTGTCTCCCTTGTGAGTCCGCCGGCAGCTTAGCCGACCGGCGCCCGGGAGCAACGGCCAGCCTTTCGATGAGGGGGCAGGCTCAGCCGGCCGCCCGGTCGCTGCGCGGCGGCTGGCCGAAGCGGCGCCGGTAGCAGCGCGAAAAATGGCTGGCGCTCATGAAGCCGCAGGCGAGCGCCGTCTCCATCACCGACAGCGAGGTCTGGCGCAGCAGCTTGCGGCCATGCTCAAGCCGCAGCGCCAGATAATGCGCCCCCGGCGAACAGCCCAGATGCCGACGGAACAGCCGTTCGAACTGGCGCGGCGACACCCCCGCCCCGCGCGCAAGCTCGTCCAGCGGCAGCGGCTGTTCGATCGCCGCCTCCATGCGGCCGATGACCCGCAGCAGCGGTTCGTGGGTGATGCCCAGCCGGGCGCGCAGCGGCATGCGCTGCGGGCCGGCGCCCTCGCGCACCTGGGTTTGCAGGAACCATTCGCTGACCGCCATCGCCAGATCGGGCCCGTGCGCCTGCGCGATCAGCGCGTGCATCATGTCGAGCGGGGCGATGCCCCCGGCACAGGTCAGCCGGTCGCGGTCGATCTCATAGAGCGAGCGCTTCAGGTCGAGGTCCGGGTAATCCTCCAGCAGCGCCGCCGCATGATCCCAGTGGATGGTGACGCGATACCCAGCCAGAAGCTGCGCCCGCGCCAGCAGATAGGGTCCGCCCGACACCCCGCCGATCACCACCCCCCGCCGCGCCAGCTGGCGCAGCCAGGCAAATGTCGGGGCATGGTCGAACTGGGCCGGATTGCCGCCGGCGCAGACCAGCAGGAGATCAAAGCTGCTGTCCGCGCCAGGCCCGCCCTGCACCGCGAACCGGACATCGCAGGAGGCCATCACCGGCGCGCCGTCGGGCGAGACATGGCTCCAGCGATAGAGCCTGCGCCCCGACAGCCGGTTGGCCGCCCGCAACGGCTCGACCACCGAGGCATAGGGCAGCAGGGCAAAGCCGTCGATCAGCAGGAAACCGACATGGATCGGCTCGGGCGTGTCGCTTAAAGTCATGTTTGGGTCGGTTACGGTCATGTTTGCCAGCCTACATGCGGCACTCTCGGCAAGGCAAGCCGGCGCGGTCCTCCGGCTCACAACCGGGACGGATCCCGATGCGCTATTCCGTATTCTCGCTGCTTGGCCAGGCCCTGCGCGGCCACAGGGGCTGGACGCCGGCCTGGCGCGACGCCAGCCCCAAAGCCGCCTATGACGTGATCATCGTCGGCGGCGGCGGCCACGGGCTGGCCACCGCCCATTATCTGGCCAGCCGCCACGGCATCACCAATGTCGCGGTGGTCGAGAAGGGCTATCTCGGCTCGGGCAATGTCGGGCGCAACACCACGATCATCCGCTCCAACTACCTGCTGCCCGGCAATACGCCGTTCTACGAACTGTCGATGAAGCTGTGGGAGGGGCTGGAGCAGGACCTCAACTACAACGTCATGGTCAGCCAGCGCGGCGTGCTCAACCTCTACCATTCCGACGCCCAGCGCGACGCCTATGCCCGGCGCGGCAACGCGATGCGGCTGGCCGGCGTCGATTCCGAATTGCTCGACCGCGATCAGGTCCGGGCGATGGTGCCGATGTTTGACTACGACAACGCCCGCTTTCCGATCCGCGGCGGGCTGTTGCAGCGGCGCGGCGGCACCGCGCGCCACGATGCCGTGGCCTGGGGCTATGCCCGCGCGGCGGACCAGCGCGGCGTCGATCTGATCCAGAACTGCGAGGTGACCGGCCTTGTCCGCGAGGGGGGCCTCATCGTCGGGGTGGAAACCACGCGCGGGACGATCCGCGCCGGCAAGGTCGCGCTGGCGGTCGCCGGCAATTCCTCGCGCCTCGCCGCCATGGCCGGGCTGCGCCTGCCGATCGAGAGCCACGTCCTGCAGGCCTTCGTCTCGGAGGGCGTGAAACCGCTGATCGACGGCGTCGTCACCTTCGGCGCCGGCCATTTCTACGTCAGCCAGTCGGACAAGGGCGGGCTGGTGTTCGGCGGCGACATCGACGGCTACAATTCCTACGCCCAGCGCGGCAACCTGCCGGTGATCGAGGACGTGCTGGAATCGGGCATGGCGCTCTGGCCCGGGCTCGGCCGCCTGCGCCTGTTGCGCCACTGGGGCGGCATCATGGACATGTCGATGGACGGCTCGCCGATCATCGACCACACGCCGCTCGGCGGGCTCTATCTCAACTCCGGCTGGTGCTATGGCGGCTTCAAGGCGACGCCGGCCTCCGGCTACTGCTTTGCCCATCTCATCGCCACCGATACGCCCCATCCCGTGGCCGCGGCCTACCGGCTCGACCGCTTCGCCACCGGCCACCTCATCGACGAAAAAGGCGTCGGCGCCCAGCCGAACCTTCACTGACGGACACCACGCCATGCGCATCCCCTGTCCTCATTGCGGCGCCCGCGATGCCCAGGAATTCAGCTATCTCGGCGCCGCCGATCTCACCCGGCCGGACGGGCCGGGCCTCAGCCAGGGCGCGATGGCCGACCATGTCTACCTGCGCGACAATCCCGCCGGGCCGCACCGGGAACTCTGGTATCACGGCGCCGGCTGTCAGGAGTGGCTGGTGGTTGCGCGGGATACCCGGACCCATGAGATTTGCGCTGTCGAGCCGGCCCGCACCCTGCGCACGGAGGACCCGGCATGAGCGCCGCCCCCTTCCGCCTCCCTGCCGGCGGCCTGATCGACCGCGCGAGTGACCTGAGCTTCCGCTTCGACGGACAAGCCTATCGCGGCCATGCCGGCGACACGCTGGCCTCGGCCCTGCTGGCCAATGGCGTGCGGCTGGTGGCGCGCTCCTTCAAGTATCATCGCCCGCGCGGCATCCTCACCAGCGGCTCGGAAGAGCCGAACGCGCTGGTCGAACTGCGCACCGGGGCGCGGCGCGAACCCAACACCCGCGCCACCACCATCGAGCTGTATGACGGGCTTGAGGCGGCCAGCCAGAACCGCTGGCCCTCGCTCGCCTTCGACCTGTTGTCCCTCAACGGCCTGGTGGCGCCAGCACTGGTCGCCGGGTTCTACTACAAGACCTTCATGTGGCCCGCTGCCCTGTGGGAAAAACTCTATGAGCCGCTGATCCGCCGGGCCGCCGGCCTCGGCCGCGCGGCGGAGGCGCCTGATCCCGATCATTACGAAAAGGCCTTCGCCTTCTGCGACGTGCTGGTCATCGGCGCCGGCCCGGCGGGACTGGCCGCCGCGCTGGCGGCCGGGCGCAGCGGCGCGCGGGTCATCCTCTGCGATGAGGATATGCGGCCCGGCGGGCGGCTGCTGGCGGAAGCGCGGCTGATCGACGGCCGGCCCGCCGTGGACTGGCTGGCCGCCGCCCTTGAGGAACTGGCCAGCCTGCCGGAGGTTCGGCTGATGCCGCGCACCACGGTGTTCGGCGCCTATGACCACGGCATCTATGGCGCGGTCGAGCGCGTGGCCGATCACTGCGCCGTGCCGCCGCCGCATCAGCCGCGCCAGCGCGGCTGGCGCATCCATGCCAGACGCGCCATTCTCGCCGCCGGCGCGCTGGAACGTCCGATCATCTTTGCCGGCAACGACCGCCCCGGCGTCATGCTGGCGGGCGCCGTGCGCAGCTACATCCACCGCCATGCCGTGCTGCCCGGCCGCGAAGCCGTGGTCTTCACCGCCGGCGACGACGGCTGGAGGACGGCCGAAGCGATCGCCGGTGCGGGCGGCAGGGTTGCCGCCATCGTCGACACCCGCACAAGCCTTGCCCCGGCCCAGGCGGCGCTGGCCGACCGGATCGGCGCGCGGCTGATCCCCGGCGGCGCGGTNGAGGAAACCCGCGGCACCCGCGCCTTGGCCAGCGTCACCCTGCGCGATGCGGCGGGGCGGCGCACCACCCTGCCCTGCGATCTTCTGGCGGTGTCGAACGGCTGGAACCCGACGCTGCACCTCACCTCGCACCACAACGGCAAGCCGGTCTGGGATGCGGACCGCCACGCCTTCGTCCCCGGCATCCTGCCGCCGGGCATGAGCGTCGCCGGCAGCGCCGCCGGCCGCTTCACCCTTGCCGAGGCGCTGGCGGATGGCGCCCGCCTCGGCAGCGCGGCCGCCGAGGACACCGGGCATCGGCCTGTCGCAGCGCCCCCCCTGCCGGAAACGGATGCGGAGGCCAGCGGCCTGAGCCCGCTCTGGCGGGTGGCGGGCGGGCGGGGCAAGGCCTTCGTCGATTTCCAGAACGATGTCACCGACGCGGATGTGGAACTGGCGGCGCGCGAGGGATACCGCCCGGTCGAGCATCTCAAGCGCTACACCACCCTCGGCATGGCGACCGATCAGGGCAAGACCTCGAACCTTTCGGGTCTGGCGATCATGGCTGCCGCAACGGGCCGCTCGATTCCCGAAACCGGCACCACCACCTTCCGCCCGCCCTACACGCCGGTCGCCATCGGCGCGCTGGCCGGGCATCATCGCGGCGCCGATTATCGCCCGCTGCGCCGCGCCCCCACGCACGACTGGTCGGCTGATCAGGGCGCCGTCTTCATCGAGGCCGGCCCCTGGCTGCGCGCCCAGTATTATCCGCGCCCCGGCGAAACGGACTGGCTGGAGACCGTCAACCGCGAGGTGCGCGCCGTGCGCGCCGGGGTCGGCATCTGCGATGTCTCGACGCTGGGCAAGATCGACATTCAGGGCGCCGATGCCGCCGCCTTTCTCGATCGGGTCTACATCAACGGCTGGAGCAGCCTGCCCGTCGGCAGGGCGCGCTACGGCGTCATGCTGCGCGAGGACGGCTTCGTCATGGACGACGGCACCACCGCGCGGCTGGACGAGACGCACTTTCTGATGACCACCACCACGGCCAATGCCGGCAAGGTGATGCAGCATCTGCACTTCTGCCATCAGGTGCTCTGGCCNNANCTNGATGTGCGCATGGTCTCGGTGAGCGAACAGTGGGCGCAGGCCTCGATCGCCGGGCCGAAGGCGCGCGAGACNCTGCGCGGCGTCATCGATCCGGCCCATGACCTTTCGGACGCCGCCGTGCCCTATCTGGCGGCGCGCGCGGTGACGGTGGGCGGCGGCATTCCCGCCCGCCTGTTCCGCATCTCCTTCTCGGGGGAGCTGGCCTATGAACTGGCGGTGCCCGCCGGCTATGGCGAGGCGATGATGCGGGCGCTGATGCAGGCCGGCGCGGCCCATGGCATCACCCCCTACGGCACCGAGGCGCTCGGCGTCCTGCGCATCGAGAAGGGCCATGCCGCCGGCAACGAACTCAGCGGCCAGACCACGGCGCGCGACCTCGGCCTTGGCCGGATGATGTCGGGCCGGAAGGACTACATCGGCCGCGTGCTGGCCGGGCGCCCGGCGCTGGTTGCGGAGGACAGGCCCCGCCTNGTCGGCTTCCGGCCGGTCGATCCGGCGCAGCGCCTGCGGGCCGGGGCGCATTTCATCGCCGCCGGGCGAGAGGCGGTGATGGAGAACGACGAAGGCTACATGACCTCGGTCGCCTTCTCGCCGCACCTGAACCACTGGATCGGGCTTGGCCTCCTCCGGCGCGGGCCGGAGAGGATCGGCGAGCGGCTGCGCGCCTACGATCCGGTGCGCCAGGGCGACATTCTGGTCGAGGTCTGCCCGCCCGTCTTCATCGACCCGGAAGGAGTGCGCCTCCATGGCTGAGCAGGCAAGGCCCGCCTGGGTTTCCAGAAGCGGCTGGGACGGCATCGTCGATATCGGCAGCTTCGGCACGCCGGGTCCGTCCGGCCTCAGCGTCCGCCGGCTGGAGGGGCTCGGCCTTGCCAGCCTGATCGCGGCACCCGGCGGCGGGCTGGCGCGGCGCTTGCGCGACCTGACCGGGCTCGACCTGCCGCGAACGCCGGTGATCCTCCGCACCGACAGGCATGCCGTCGTCTGGTCCGGGCCGGGGCGCTGGCTGCTGCTGGCCCGGCAGCGCGAGGGGTTCGCCGCGCTGTGCGCGGCTCT
>Ga0056914_10001276_pt1 | contig 18375 bp, 12 predicted proteins | sample TNRBio252014_DNA_FD_55168 | JGI IMG/M metagenome (GOLD analysis project Ga0056914, IMG submission 55168) | Wastewater treatment Type I Accumulibacter community from EBPR Bioreactor in Madison, WI, USA - TNR Reactor_6/25/2014_ DNA | ecosystem: Engineered > Bioreactor > EBPR > Anaerobic-Aerobic >...
GCTGATCCGAAGGCAGAGATTCGCCTCAAACCCGGCTCGAACACCTGCATGGTGCGCAATGAGAATGTGGTTGGTTTTGCCGATCAAGCCGTGCCTGCCGACACGCAGCCCGACACTGACATCACCATCGAAGGCGGCATCTGGACCACGCTTTCCTCCACAGGCAGCGAATCGAATGGCAACCCGCGTGGAGCCTCTGCCAGGCAAAACGCCATCCACGGCACGCACGGAGTGATCCTGCTGCAAAACGTCCGCCGCGTGACCGTGCGAAACATCACCGTGCGACAGAGCCGGGCCTTCGCCGTGCATCTCGGCAATGTGCGCGAGTTCACCGTCGATGGCGTCACTCTCGAAGCGCACCGTCGCGATGGCGTGCATATCAACGGCCCCGCGAGCGACGGCCTCATTCGCAACGTGCGCGGCGTCTCGCACGATGACACCGTTGCTCTGAATGCCTGGGAATGGAAAAACTACGCTCCCAGCTACGGCGCCATCCATCACATCGTCATTGAGGACGTCAGCGGCGCGCCAGAGGGCATCCCCTCGGCCAACTCCATCCGCCTGCTGCCCGGCGTGAAGCGCTTCAGCGATGGCACCACGCTCGACTGCCCCATCCATGACATCACCCTCCGCCGCATCACGCACATCACCGAGTTCAAGCTCTACAACCAGCCAAATCTTGAGCTGGGACGAGACAAAGACTTCAGCATCGGCGTCGGCACCTTGAAGAACCTGCGCTTTGAAGACCTCGTCTTCCACCGTCCCGGCAAGATCGAGATCCACGCCGATCTCGACGGCTTCACGCTTCAAAACGCCACACTTGCTTCAAACACCCGGCTCATCGCCATCGGCCCCAAATCACAGACCTACAAACCCGGGCCTGATCCCGTCCGCTGGGTGGAAATCTTCTCCCCCGACCTCGGCTGCACCGTCCGCAACCTCCGCGTTTCTGGTGTGCGTCTGCAGGGTGCCACCACCGATTTGCCTCCCGACCAGGTCATCCACGTCATTGAGCAAAAGCCCAATCCCGACTACCCGAAGACCACCCCACGCGGCGGCACAGGCAAAGGCGTTTGGATTCGATAGACCTCACAGCGCCAGTACGATCTGACAGCAGCCCAATCCATGAAAACCTTGTTCGCATTCCTTCTCGCGCTCCCAGCATTCGCTGCCCAGCCCTTCCTCGTCGAAAACGGCCGACCAGGAGCTGAAATTGTCATCTCAGAACAACCCACGCGCATGGTTCGCGTCGCCGCGCATGAGTTTCGGCAGCAGATCGAGAAGATCAGCGGTGCGAGGCTTCCCATCGTGACGCAGCCAACTGGCAACGCAGTGAAAGTCTTCATAGGGGCGAGTGCGCATTCGCCGGTGACGGCAGAAGGCTTGCAGCATGGCGCGTATCGCATCGCCACGGGAGCGGACTGGATGGCGTTGATCGGCGACGACAGTGACTTCGAGCCGTCGATGCCGTTTGCGCGACACAACGGTGACATCCCGCGTGCGCAGGCGGAGTGGGAGAAGATCGTGGGCGCGCCGTATGGCATGCCGAACGCGGGTTTGTATAAAAATCGGCTCAAACTGCCCGGCGACACCGGCAAACCGGACGGCGCGGTGACGGCGAAGAACGAAACACTCGAAATCTGGGGTCTCGACGAACGCGGCAGCTTCAACGCGGTCTGCGGCTTTCTCCACAAGCTCGGCGCACGCTGGTATCTGCCCGGCGAGCTTGGCGAGGTGCTGCCTTCGATGAAGACCATCGAGCTGCCGAAGCTCGACGAGACGGTGAAGCCCGACTTCGCGCTGCGGCAGTTCAATTTCCGCTTCAGCACCGCGGGTTACGACACTTCGATGTGGGCCATGCGCCTTGGCACACGCAACGACGAGCGTTTGCAGATTGCCCACGGCATGGCGACGATGACGAATCGCGAGGCCGTGTTTGCAAAGCATCCCGAGTGGTTCGCGATTTACGGCGGCAAACGCGACTTCCGTCCCGGTGACTCGAAGTGCCAGCTCTGCTACTCGAACGACGAACTCTTCCGTGAAACCGTGCGTTATGCGCGGTCGCAGCTCGACACCTTCAAACTCGACAGCGTCTCCATCATGCCGCCGGACGGCTACACCTCCATCTGCCAGTGCGAGAAGTGCAAGGGCAAGGACTCGCCCGAACGCAACGAGCGCGGCCTGCTGAGCGATTACGTGTGGGATTTCGCCAATCGCGTGGCGAAAGAGGTCGGCAAGACGCATCCGAAGGCGAAGGTGCTGAACTGCGCGTATGGCGTTTACACACTGCCGCCACTGAAGATCGACAAACTGGAGCCCAATGTGCTCGTCTGCATCGTCGGCGGTCGCAGGCCCATCAACAAAGCGGGATGGAAAGGCGAGGGCGAGTCCGCGCCGGACGCGCTGCGTGCCGCGTGGGCAAAGAAGACCGATAATCCGTTGCTCATCTTCGAAAACTATCCCTTCACCGACCGCGGCTTCTACCTACCAGCCTTCGCCGCGCATGCGCTCGGCGACAGCGTGAACGCTATCAAAGGCATGTCGCAGGGCGAGGACATCTGGCTCAGCGTGCGGCAGGATTTCGACAAAGTGGGCATCGGCTTCAATCACTTCATGGTCTATTTCACCGCCCGCGCATACTGGGGTGGCCAGGGTTATGACACCGACGCCGCGCTGCGCGAGTATTGCCGCCTTTTCTACGGCCCCGCCGAGCCGGAGATGCTCGCCTTCTTCACCTACTGCGAAGCAAACTGGAAGGTCATGGACGAAGACAAGGCGAAGGCCGACGAGGCGCTCGCGCTCTTCGAGAAGGCGAAGATGAAGGTCCGTAGCGGAAGTCGTGAGACTTCCGCCGCTTCGGAACTCTCACGAGTTCCGCTACAGCGCTACGAGCAGCGCCTCGCTCTCATCGACGACTATCTCAAAGGCCTGCGCATGAAATCGCAGCAGCTCGGGCAAAAACGCGGGCCCGTGCCATTCGTGCGGCTCGTGGGAGATGCAAAGGGCGTCGTCATTGATGGCAAACTGGATGACGAATACTGGCAAAAGTGCCCCACCGCCGCCACCGGCCGCCTGCGCGAGCTGCAAACCGGCCGCACGCCCACCTTTGGCACCTCGTTCAAAGCAGGCTGGCAGGGTAGCAACGTCGTCTTCGCCATCCGCTGCGACGAACACCCCGGCGAGAAACCGCACAGCGCCTCCACACGCGATGACGACCAGGCCATCTGGCACGGCGACGCTATCGAGATCGAAATCGCCACCGAGACGCACTCCTATTATCAGATCGCCATCAGCCCCTCCGGTCACGTCGTCGATCTCGATCGCGGCGCTCCACGCGGCCAGTGGTTCACCTGGGACTCGAAGGCAGAGGTCGCCACGCACATCGCTGATGATCACTGGACCCTCGAAATCAGCCTGCCCGTCACGCCGGATGAAAACGACCCGCTGCATCAGATCATCGGCCGCAAACCCACGCAGAGCCTGCCATGGCACATCAACATCTGCCGCCAGCGCATCCGCGATGACGGTCAGGAGCACAGCGCCCTCTCACCCACCGGCACCGACGGCTTCCACGAGCCGATGAAGTTCGCGCACTTCTTCGACGGCAAGTCGCATAAGTTCGACGCTGATCCAACCGTCACCGACTTCGCCCTCACTTTCCGCGGTGCCGCGCAGCAGCGCAAAGCCGCACCCTTCCTCGCCCTCGCCGACGGCAAGATCACCGACTTCCAAAAAGCCGCCGCGCTGGAGCAAGCCGCGTTCTATGACAAAGCCAATGCACCCGCGATCATTGAGCGCATCCCCATCGAATCAGTGAGAAAAGCTGCGCAGATGCAACACCTGCTCGCCACTTTCAAAGCGCCCGAGGTCATCGCTCAATTCGCCAACGAAGACATCGCAATGTGGCCCTTCTGGAAACGCGGCGACGGCTTCCATGCTCGCGGTCGCGCTTACTCGATCACCAAAACCGGCGATAAGGCCGAAGCCGACCTCAAAGCCGCGCTCGAGTTCACCAGCGAACCGCGCACCCGCGATTCGATCCTGCTCCTCCAAGGCCAAAACCGCGAAAACAACCTCAAGAACGACGACGCTGCCTTGCAAGCCTACCAGTCCCTCATCGAAGGCAGAACCCGCATCGGCGGTGCGGAAGAGTATGCTGCTTTGCAGGGCATCGCGCGTGTTTTGACACGAAAAGGGCAATTCGACGAGGCGCTGGCTGTTTTGAACCGGGCCGGAATCGACAAGCCTCAGGGTGTGTGGAAGACCAATATCCTCAAATCCATCGAGGAAGTGCAGAAGGCACGCAGGTAAAAGCCCCATCGCATGGCCTTCAGGCTTTACAATCCAGGCCGTGTACAGACATTTGGATCGATGACCTCATGCGCATACTCGCCACCACGCGGCAGACCACACGCCACCGCATCCACACCCGCGAGAGCGGCCTGCCGAGAGAAGAGGAGTTCTTCGCAAAGGAGTAGCGATCTCCCATGACTGACGAGCACCCGCAGAATCGTTGGCTGGAATTGAAGCAAGCCTTGTTTCTGGCCACCGTTGAAGTGCAGACCATGCGATCTCTCATCCTGTTGCTCCTTGCTGTTTGTTCTTCGCTTTCCGCCGCGCAGCCGAACTTCCTGCTCATCTTTGCCGATGATCACGGTTATGGCGATGTCTCCGCTTATCACGCCTCCGATGTGCGGACGCCGAACATCGACCGCATCGGCCAGGAGGGCATGCTCTTCACCGCGATGCGGGCGAACTGCACGGTGTGCTCGCCTTCGCGGGCGGCGCTGCTCACGGGACGTTACGCAGATCGCGTGGGCGTACCGGGAGTGATCCGCACGCAGCCAGAAAACTCGTGGGGCTACCTCAAACCGGGTGTGCCGACGATGGCGGACGAACTCAAAAAAGCGGGCTATCACACCGGCATCATCGGAAAGTGGCATCTCGGGCTCGAATCGCCCAACACGCCGAATGAGCGCGGCTTTGACCACTTCCACGGCTTCCTCGGCGACATGATGGACAGCTACACGACGCACCTGCGCCACGGAAATAACTACATGCGCCTCAACAGCGAGGTCGTCGATCCACAAGGCCATGCGACGGACATTTTCACCGACTGGGCGGGCGATTACCTGCGCGAGCGGTCAAAGTCGAAGGACAAGCCGTTCTTCCTCTACCTCGCCTACAACGCGCCGCATTTCCCCATCGAACCGCCCGCCGAATGGTTGGCGAAGGTCAAAGCGCGTGCGCCGCAGCTCGATGAAAAACGGGCGATGAACGTGGCCTTTGTGGAGCATCTCGATGATCGCATCGGGCGAGTGCTCACGGTTCTCAAAGAGGTTGGTTTGGAAGAAAACACCGTGGTGGTCTTCAGCGCGGACAACGGCGGCTCCGTGCCGCATGCGCAGAACAATGATCCGTGGCGTGGCGGGAAGCAGGATCACTACGATGGCGGTCTGCGCGTGCCTTTCATGATGCGCTGGCCTGCGCAAATCAAGCCCGGCAGCCGCAGCGATTACCAGGGGCTGAACTTCGATCTCTTTCCCACCTTCCTCGAACTCGCCGGAGCCAAGCCCGCGCCCGAACTCGATGCCGTGAGCCTCGTGCCGATCCTGAAAGGCGACACGATCACCACACCTCGCGATCTCTATTTCGTCCGTCGTGAAGGCGGAAAAATCTACGGCGGCAAGAACTACGAAGCGCTCATCCGTGGCGACTGGAAGCTCATGCAAAACGATCCCTACAGCCCGCTGGAGCTCTACAATCTCAAGAACGACCCGCAGGAGAAGACAAACGTCGCCACGAAGGCACCCAAGGTCTTCAATGAACTTTCCACCGCCCTCAGCCGGCACATCCAGCGTGGCGGCAGCACGCCATGGCAGAGACCATGATGCCTAGGCAGCACGACTGGTGAACAATCGCATTTACGTTCTCGCTGTAGCAGTCGTCCTCTCGGGGATTGTCATCCTATGCGCATCCAACTTTTCACTCCTCTTTGACATCTCTATCGCAGGGCAGAAGACAAACTCTACACCATGCTCACCGACGCTCGCCCCATGCGCTTTCTCCTCTTCGCTCTTTGCCCTTTGCTCTCCGCCTTCTCCACGGAGCCGCCGAATATGCTCCTGGGCACGCAGGCCATCGGCGGGCGGTATCAATTCACGCAGGAGGAGCCTTTGCTGGAGAGTGCGAAGCTCATCGCGGAGCTTGGGTCGGGCATCATGAAGTTTTCGATCTCGAAGCAGGCCTCGTTTGGCAAAACGAAGGCAAATGTGCGTGAGCGTGATGCGAGTCTGAAAAACCTCACCGAGATTGCCAGCATGGAGCCGACGCATCGCGCGGTGCTCGACATGCCGTTCATGCACTTCTTCATCTGGGCCTATCCCTTCACCACGCATGGCAGCGCAGGCACCTTCAAGCCCGCGGAGCGCGATCTGGAGTATCGTGAGATGTTTGACCTCGTCGCGCATCTGCTGCGCACTTACAGCGGCAGCGGCAAAAAGTTCTACCTGGGTCACTGGGAGGGCGACTGGCATCTGCGACCGCACTTTGACCCGAAACAGCCCTTCCCCGAGCACTTTGGAGAGAACTTCATCGCCTGGCTCAAGGTTCGCCAGCAGGCCATCGACGACGCGAAGCGCAACACGCCGCATCAAAACGTCGAAGTCTGGCACTACACCGAGGCGAACCTCGTCGAGCCCTTCCTCAAAGGCGGCCAATGCCTCGCCAACGACATCCTCCCGCAGGTGGACGTCGATTTCGTCAGCTACTCCTGCTACGACAGCCTCCAGCGCGGCATCCGCGACGATCTCCACGCCGCGCTCGACCATCTCGAATCAAAGCTGAAGCCCAAGGCCGGCATCCCAGGCAAACGCGTCTTCATCGGCGAATACGGCTTCCCCGCGCGACGCTACCCGCCCGAGGTCACCAACCGCAAGAGCATCGAGACCATGATCGCCGCCCTCGAATGGGGCTGCCCCTTCGTGCTCTACTGGGAACTCTACGACAACGAAGGCACGCCCGAAAAACCCGGCGGCTTCTGGCTCATCAACGAAAAGAACGAGAAGCAACCCATCTGGCACACGCACCAGCGCTACTTCACCTGGGCCAAGCAGCACCTCGCCGACGCCAAACAACGCACCGGCCAATACCCAACCGAAGCCGAGTTCCGCACCGCTGCGCTAGACTACCTGCGGCAGCAAAGGTGATGTCCTCGTCTCCGAGATCGCGCCGCCGAACTTGAAGACGTAACCTGTGGCCTTCATGAAAACCGTCTTCCTTTTTCTTTTGCTCGCAACAGCCTGTGCGCTGGCTCAGGAACCCATCGAGCCGCCAACCAGCAAGATCCCGCCGCAACCGCGCGAGTCGTGGACTGCCATCAAACTCAAGGCCGACGACAAGCCAGCCTTCCCTCCGCCGCCCGCAGGCTGGGACGTCAAACGCGACGACTTCCCGCACGGGAAGCTGGAGATGATCAGCTACGACTCGAAGACGGTTGGCACGCGGCGCATGATGAATGTTTACACCCCGCCGGGGTACTCCTCAGAGAAGAAGCATCCGGTGCTTTACCTGCTGCATGGCATCGGCGGTGATGAGACGGAATGGGCACGCTACGCGCAGCCGGAGATCCTGCTCGACAACCTCATCGCCGACGGCAAGGCGCGGCCCATGATCATCGTCATGCCGAATGGTCGCGCCCAAAAAGACGACCGTCCCATCGGCGACATCTTCAAACACATCCCCGCCTTCCTCGTCTTCGAGCGCGATTTGCTCGATGACATCATCCCCACCATCGAATCACGCTACAGCGTGCAGAGCGGCCAAGAACATCGCGCTCTCGCGGGACTCTCCATGGGCGGTGGACAAACGATGAACTTTGGTTTCGCCCATCTCGATCGCTTCGGCTGGCTTGGTGCCTTTTCGTCCGGTCCCAATGCAAAGAAAATCGAGGAACTACTCCCCGATCCCGCCGCCGCTGGACATCTAAAGCTACTCTGGCTCTCCTGCGGCAGCCGCGATGGCTTGCTTCACGTCAGCCAAGAGTTGCACGCCGAAATGACAGTCAAAAATGTGCCTCACATCTGGCACGTCACCGACCACGCTCACGACGCAGGCGAGTGGAAACAGGCGCTGTATTGGTTTGTGCAAAAGCTTGCCTTCGATTGATCGGGGTTTTGGTGCCGATGTTCCCTACCTTTCCGCTTCTCCATCATCCACGTCATCAAGCTAATACATGAAACCTTCTGACTGAAGTTTTGTGCAAAGCGTTTCGTGCTACCGATCCCGGACGAAAACACTGGTCCACTCGAAGGCGTGCACTTCGAGGTCGATGTTCACACGAAAGCCCCAGGCTTTTCCCCTTCGAAGCTGTCGCGGCGTGCCGCCAAGGTGGCCTACAGTGCTGTCACGGGGTTGACAGCTCTCGGATGAAGACGTTCCGGAACTCGACGGCATCTTTGTGATTCTGTAGTGTGATCGGTCCCTCGGCGGGGATGTCTTTAACTTGCGCACCTTGGATGATCTGGGTGCCATTCAGTGAGACATCGACGCGGTCGCCGCGCAGGGTGATGATGAAGTGGTTCCATTCGCCGGGGCCTTTGTCGGTTCGGGTGGCGGGCATGGTTTTGAGGCGTTCTTCTTGAGTGGCTTGCAGGTCTTTGAACTTCGTGCCGACCTCGCCGCTACCGCAGGGTTGGCACCAGATATTCACCTGTGCGAGCCGTGCGCCGCGCAGATACACGCCGCTGTCGCCCCAGGTGAGGTTGTCCTTCATGATCGTTTTGCCATCGGCATCGGTGTGAAAGGTGCCGTCGTCCTGAAGCCATTGATGGGGCTTCACGTGTGGCTCGCCGGTGAGACGCCAGTCGATCATGAGCGTGAAGTCCTTGAAGCTCTTCTTCGTCGAGAGGTCATAGGCTTTGCCCTTCACACGCGGTGGTTCATCGGTGCGCAGGCGAATGACGCCATTGGCGATTTCCCACACGCCATCGAGATGCGCGGGATGATCCCAGTTGGCCCAGGTCTTGCCATCGAAGAGTAGGGTGAAGCCTTCCGGAGCAGTGGTGATGGCGTCGGTGGCAGCGGCGGGAGCCCAGCGCTCGGTCTGGGTCCTGCGGAAGTTCACTGCGCTGTCGTTGTGCGCGGAGATGTTCTGGCGCGTGGCTCCGCGGTTGATCATGGCGTCGAGCTTCGCGGTCAGGGTGGCGACGATGTCAGGATGTTGCGCTGCGAGGTTGTTCGCCTCCGCGATGTCGTGCTCCAAGTCATATAGCTCGGCGATGGTGGACTGTCCGCGCGAGGCCTCGACGTTCTTGCCAGCCATGCGATAGACGATTTTCCACGGTCCATCACGCAGGGCGAACTCGCCCATGTTTGAGTGGCTCACGAGTCCCGTGCGTGTGCCCTGTCCCTTTCCGAGAAGATCCGGCAGGAAGCTGAGACTGTCCTCAGCGCCATCGACAGGCAAGGCATCACCGACCACTCCGGCGAAGGTCGCGAAGAGGTCCGTTAGTGAAACCATGCGATCACTCTTCGATCCGGCGGCGACTTTCCCCGGCCAGCGCACGACTAGCGGCACGCGGTGCCCGCCTTCCCAGATGTCGCCTTTGTGACCGCGATACGGACCACTTGGTTGATGCCCGGCTTTGACCAAATCGTCCCAGCCGGTGTAATGTGAGTGTCCGTTGTCGGCGGCAAAAACGATGAGCGTGTTGTCCGCGATGCCCGCCTTTTCCACCGCCTCCAGCACCTGCCCGGCGGACCAGTCCGTCTCCATGACAAAGTCCGCCACGGGCGCGATGCCGCTTTTGCCGCGAAACGCCGCCGAAGGAACCACTGGCTCATGCGGCGACGTCTGCGCGAAGTAGAGGAAGAAGGGCTCATCCTTCTTGGCGCGATCCTGGATGTAATCGACGGCGCGCCGCGTGATCTCCGGCAGGATGGCTTGCAACCGCCAGCCTGGTGCTGCTGCCGTGCCATTGAAGGCTTTTGGCAGCACGATGCCTTCTTGGGGATCGACCTGTAGTTCAGCAGTGGGTTGGATGGCGACGTGGTCGTTTTCCATCCAGGTGAAAGGAGGCAGATTGGGGAGATCGACGCCGAAGAACTGATCGAACCCGCGATCCACCGGGCCGCCAGTGATTGGTTTTTCGAAGTCCCACTTCAGGTCCTTCTGGCCGTTTGGTTTTACTGTCATCTGGCTCGGTTGCGGTCCTGGCCAGTTCCAGCCGAGATGCCATTTGCCGACGGCTGCGCTGTGGTAGCCATGCTTGCGCAAGAAGCCCGGCAAGGTGGGCCGATGCTGGTCAATCAAGGGCGGCTCATAAGCAGCGACCACCCACTCCTGAAGTCGTGTTCGCCATGCGTAGCGTCCGGTGAGAATGCCGTAGCGCGTGGGTGAACACACGGCAGACGGACTGTGTGCATCGGTGAAGCTCATGCCCTCGCGCACTAGGCGATCAAGATGTGGGGTGGGAATTTTGTTGTTCGGATAATGCGCCTGAATATCGCCCACACCGAAATCATCCGCGAGGATGACGATGATGTTTGGCCTGTCGGCAGCGCGAAGATTTGCGGCCAGAGAGACAAGACTGAGGAGAAGGACGCGAAGGTATTTCATGGGCAGGGGATGACGTGGTAGGAATGGACCTTGAGTAGGCACGCTGGTTCCGTGGAAGGGGTTTCTGGTGAGCATTATCGTTTCCCGAGTTCAGCCTCAATCAACGGAGCAAACTCTCTCCAACTCCAGGCTGATTTGCCCATTCCCCAGGCTGTGTCAGCAGGCAGATTGATCTCGATATCCGCGACCAAAAAATCCTCTTGGTGTCGGCGGCTCTGCGCGATGATCTGTCCATCGGGGCCCATCACATAGCTATCGCCATAGCCGACTCCCTGAACTTTGGAGATGCCGGACTTCGTGTGATCCAGCACGACATTGTTGCCCCGAATGAAGTAGATTTGGTTCTCGATGGCTCTTGCTGCGTGGTCTGCCCGCACCTTTGTGAAGTGCTGCAGCAGGCCCTCCGGCTTGATGTAGTTGAAGTGAGGGGCAAAGATGGCGCGTGCGCCTTTTAAGGCGAGAAGCCGGGCTGGCTCGATGTAGCCGCCGTCCGCACAAATCAAGACACCGAAGGTCAAGCCCTGGTGCTCGAAGATCGGAAAGTGGCGACCCTGCCGATGAAACTTCTGGTAGGCTGCGCATTTGCTGTAATGGCCAAGCAGATGGCCGCGGTGCACCACCGCTGCGGTATTGTAGAGATCCGCTGCCCGTTTCTCATTGAACCCAACGATCGCCGCTGCCTCGTAGCGACTGCTGACATCCAACAGTCTCTGCATCTCCGGTCCATCCATGGGAAAGGCACCCGCTGCAGCCTTCTCTGCGGTGTCTGGGTAACCGGTTAGAAAGCACTCGGGGAAGCAAACGATGGCGGCTCGCTCCGCGTCTGCCTTTACCAGTCCTTCTTCAAACCGCTGTAAGTTGTGTGCAAAGTCTCCGCACCATGACTCGAACTGGCAGTGGGCAATCTTCATGCCTCAGATTGTGTCTGCCGTCAGCCGCACTGGCAAGCGTTGCGTGGCGTGTGAAGTTACAAATCACCGCAGGCTCCCTTGCTACGTGGGCGAATCGATCCCGGAGGATCATTACTTCGGATCACGACAGGCCTTGTCCCAGGCCTGCCATTGGGCGGCGAGATCCTTGACCAATTCGGGATGCTTGGCAGCGAGGTTCTTGGTCTCCGTGCCGTCGAGCGCGAGGTCGTAAAGTTCCCACGGTGTCTGATCGTCTTTGGAAATGAGCTTCCAATCGCCGGATCGGAACACGCGATGCTGCGGCACCTGCCACGCCAGTGGGCTACGCGCTGGCATTGACTCTCCACGCAAGATCGGAGCCAAGCTGCGGCCATCAAGCGGCAGCGGGCGGCGGTCGCCGAGTTTGGTGGGATACTCCGCGCCAGCGAGTTCGAGGAAGGTGGGCATGAGGTCAATCACGTGGCCGATGTCGTTGACGATTTTGCCACGGGCGGCGATGCCTTTGGGCCAATGCGCGATGAGTGGGGTGCGGATGCCGCCTTCGTAACCGCTGAGTTTGGTGCTGCGGAAAGGCGTGTTACTTGTCAGAGCCCAAGCGAGTCCGTAAGCGGCGAAGGTGTCTGGTGGACCGGGCATCAGATCTGGGCCGCTGCCGCCTCGCACCGGCTTGCCATCGATCCGCCATTGGGTTGCTGGGTTTTTGCTGCTGAAACCAAGGCCCTGAGCGCTGGGTTTTAGTCCGCCATCCGGTGCTGCGCCGTTGTCAGAAAGGAAGATCACGAGCGTGTTATCCAGGTCGCCGTGTTGGCGAAGTGCGTCGAGGATGCGGCCCGTGCTGCGATCAATGGAGGTGACTTGTGCGGCATAGACAGCCATGCGCTCGGCCTGCCAATCCTTGAAGGCGTCATCCGCCCATGCGTGGATTCCTGGGGCTCGCGGCGCGGGCGACCATGCCTCAGGGATCAGATGGTTGGCCCGCTGGAACTTCATTCGCTCTGCGCTGCACTGATCCCAACCGCGCTCTCGGTAGCGTGCCCGATGCGGTGCGATGTCTGCCTCTCGCGCATGGAGTGGCCAATGAGGTGCCACGTGCGCTACATAGAGGAAGAAGGGCCTGCTCTGTGCCTCGGCATTGGTCTCTCGATCACTCAAAAAAGACAAAGCATGGTCGGTCAGCGCATCGGTGAGATAGAAGTCATCCGGCAAGGTGACTCGCTTTTCATCGAGGTAGAAGGGATTGAGCTGCACTTCATCGAAGTAGCTGATCTTGCCAGCGCACATGGGACCAAAGAAGCGATCAAAACCCCGGTTGGCAGGCAGATCCGGGTCCTGCCATTTGCCAACGACCATGGTGTGATAGCCTGAGCGTTGGAGGCCCTCGCCCAAGGTGATGCTGCGGGTGAAGTCAGAGGGTTGGTTCCAGTTTTTGCCCGAATGCCCAATGCGCTGCGCGTAAAGTCCGGTGAGCAATGAAGCCCTTGTGGGTCCGCAAACAGCGTTGTTGTAGAACTGGGTGAAGCGCAGTCCCCCAGTTGCCAGCGAGTCGATGTTCGGCGTGGGGATCTCGCCTCCGTAGCACCCGAGATCAGACCATCCGAGATCATCTGCGAGGATGAGGACGATGTTCGGTGGGGTTGTCTCTTTGGCCGCACCTGTGAATGCAGTGGCCAAGAGAAGCGCGAGGAGAGCACAGGAGCGAGTTCTCATCATCTTGCGTGACTAAGGTACGAGTTGCTTGAGCAGTTTCAGCGCGGCATCAACGAGCGCCTCGCCAGAGCCTTGGGCACAGCGCGCACTGACGACTTCGTAGTTGCCTTGCGGGTAGGCGCGGCTGTCGGGGATGTAACCGATGCTGCCGTTGGCGAGTTCGGCGATCATGGTGTGCTTGAAGGGCGACTGCTTTTTCAAAGCGAGGCCGAGTTCCACGAAGATCTCGCCTGGCAGTGCCACGATGGCCGCTTCATCGCTGAAGGCGATGACCTGCACTTCGACGGTGAGCGGTTCGTCTTGTTTCGATAGCGTCTCCATGATGCACACGGCCTCCGCCATTGTCACGGTGCCGAGGTTCTCAGTGACCATGCGGGTGGCGATGTCTTTGGCCTTGGCGATTTCTGCCTCGGTGTAGGTGCGACGCTGGAGCGTGACGCGCGTGGAGGCGATGCGCGGAGCGATGGTTTTCAATGGTTTCAAACTCGGCCACGCGGCATCGGTGGCGTCCGCGAGCATGGCACCGATCTGTAGATGATTGCGGCGTTTGCCGGTGAAGTAGTCGTTCTGGTTGATGTTCCCGCAGCAGCCATTGGCGAAGACGGAAATCATCTCGGGTCCATGGCGTTCGTTGATGAGCTTGGTGAACACGCCGCAGTAGTCAGCGGAGACTTTGGTGCCGCCACCCGCTGAAGTCGGATGCATGGCAAAGTTCAACAAACTCGCGATGGGTTTTGGCGCAGAGCCGGTCGTGTTGAAGACGAGGATGCCAATGTCGGGATCGACCGGACCTGCCGGGCGCATGGTGGCGGTATCGATGGTTTTGGGCTGCCAAATTGCCTCTGTCGAACCGTCCTTCAACACGCGGCGATTGAAGCTGATGCCTTTGCCATCGCCGATGGCAAACGACGGCGTCACGGGGGCGAGTTTTGTCTTGGCATCATTCACCGACCTCGCGATCAAGTTTGGCAGCGTCTGCATGAAAGCTACGCCGGGCGGTGAATCGGCCTGGGTGAGTTTATCCATGAGATTTAGCCTCGGCATCGTGGGGCCAGTGTGAGTATGTGTGGCAGAGATCATGACATGATCGCCCTCGATACCGCATTGCTCTTGAACCGCCTTCCTCGCGGCATCCACAAGCGCCTGCGTCGTGTAGGCGACATCCAGCACGACCACTGCCGCATGAATGCCATCCTGCTCCATGACGATGGTTTTGGCATAAAGCGGATCCAACACGCCGGCGACAGCTCGCGCCCGATAGAAGCCCGCCAGCGGCGTGCCGTTCTTCGGCGTGATCTCCACCTGGGCAGAAGCCGCGCGGAAGTCTCCAGCGAAAAGCGATGTCGATAGACCGAGTAGGAGGGTGAGGATGGTTTTCATGGTGGGTGGTGGCTTGCAGTGGGAACGCATCACCACTGTTACAAGAATAAGCACGCCAACAGGCAACTCCTTCACACCGCGCGGAGGATCTGGTTTCAATGGCACAGTTGTTAGCCGTGCTGCAAGACTTCGAGAGGAAGGAATCCGACCTCAAGCCGCTGGCGGACACCAGCTAGGCCGAGAAGGTGGCCGTGTCGGAGTGGCCTTGGACGTGGAGCGGAGAATGGGTGTGAGGGCGGCACACCCTGGGGTTTAGCAATCCGTAGTCAATAGCGCAACCTCCGCCATCCAGCTTTCATTGCTGGACCATCGCCGCGACCATCTGTTCTACAATTTCACGTGTGCGCACCACATCTGGAGAGTAACGCTCGCCAAGATGAAACCGCAGGTAACGCTCTGCCTCGTCATACAAAGGATGTGTGCGCTTGGAGCGGATCTCGGCCCAGATGGGAAGGGTGTCAGCCAGATTCCTCTGGCCCAAATCCAGATGGAGGGCCTCGGTTGCTGGATCATAGACAGACGCAGCTAGGATCAAAGACCTGACATCCGCAACAAATCGATCATCAGGCACGGCCGACAGCATCTCTCCGTACTGACCCAACTGTTCGGAGTACTCCAGACCAGCGCGGCGCATCTGTTCACCGGCCTCACTCCAGCGTTTCGAGAACATCCCTCCTGGAGGTGGAGTGACTGTTGCGGCGACTGCTCCTGATGCAAGAGGCGGCGCAAAGCCTCCCTCCTTTTCGACCACAGGCATTGTCGACTGAGTTATCGCGGCAACATCACGCGGCGTTTGAACTCCCTGATCGGCAGGGCGCGGCTCCATCGGCTCAAAAGCTGTGCCTTCGGGCCCGCCCCCCCATGAGATATGCCATCGTGATGGCAACGAGGATCGCAGACAAAAGTGTCGTGAAGATAAGAAGGCGGGTGTTCATCAACTACGATCTGAGAGCGTGCTGGAAAGGTTGTCATGCAACATGTGCGTCACACAGATGCCCAGTCATCGAGTGTGTCAAAAAGGTCAATGATGATTCGATGCGGAGGTCGTGATTGAACGCTCCAATTCCTCTTGTCAGAAGCGCATGCAACGGGTCACCGCATGCAGATCGCGTGACTGACGATCAACCCATCAACACAACTCAATGATCATCCTGAACCCCATGAAAATACTCAATCCTCGTATGGCCCTGCTGGGCCTTTGCGCGGCCACGGCCGCGTCCGCTCAAGTTTACACTGCCGTTGACGCCTATGTGCGTCCAGCCTGGCACAGTGACTATGTCGTCGAACCCGTACTCAGCGTGGGCGACAAGTTGCCACGCACATCGAACGTCGCGGAAACCTACCAAATGGTTGGAATTCCAGACGGCATGGGCGGGCACCAAATTCCGGCCACGAACAACACTGCCCTGTTCTGTAGTCACGAATTTGGCAGCACCGTTCTCTCCGAACCCCTCGTGGGCGGGACGCGCATCAAGGGCGCATTCGTTTCGCGCTTCGTTCTTCAAAACGTTGATCGTGGCGTGCTCTCTGGTGATCTGGCATTCACCCAGACCTTTCAGGACAACACACCAGTCGGCCCCATCGCGACTGAAACCAATGGCATGCCGTCATTCGCCCGGTTCTGCGCTGGCTACTTGGGTGGTGTGCAAACCGGATTCGACCGCTGGATCTACTTCGCAAATGAAGAGGGAACCAGTTTCAATCCGCTAGGCGGACAGGCTGTTGCAATCTTCGACGGGGAGGCTCACGCGCTTTCAAAGCTCGGTGGCTTCGCCAAGGAAAATACCGTCGCACGCCCCTACACTCCCCGCGCATCGTATGGCAATCGCATCGTCATGATTTCGCTCGAGGACGGTCCGGCCACCGCGCCGTATTCCGGCGTTTACATGTATGTCGGCTCCCGAATTCCGGGTGCAGCCACGACTGTGGAAAAAAATGGACTGGTCAACGGTCAACTCTTCTACTTGAAGTCCACCAATCCCGCTCAGAACAGCGAAGTGACCTTCAATGGTGAGGGAAGTACAGTCACCTGTCAGTGGGTACTGGCTCCAAACGCCGCGACGCAGACGGAAGCCCAACTCAAAGCGGAAATGACCGCCAACAACTTCTTCCAGTTCTCCCGACCTGAGGACGGCAACTTCCATCCGCGCATTCCTGACGATTTCTACTTCGTCACCACTGGTGAAGACCCTGCTGGCAACTCCCTTGGCCGCATGTACAAGCTGAGATTGAACATCCTTGACCCCCTTGGCCCTTGCAAGCTCACACTTGTCTATGATGCCGACCTTACGACCGCCAACAGCGACGGACCCTTAGCTCCTGACAACATTGAGGTGGACATCCAGGGCAACATCTTTGTCCAGGAAGACGGGACCGGGTCCAGCCGCCCAGTGTACGCCGCGCGCAACCGTCATTCAGGCATTTGGGCTTTCAAGACCACCAAGGGTGCCGTCCGTCAGCAGATCATTGCACAGACGGACATCGGACGCGATAATGTGCTCGCCGCTCGCGGCACAGCGGGTTCCGGTTCGGCTCCAAATGTTAACGGATTCACAGTCGCTCAGTTCGGCATCTGGGAAACTTCGGGCATCTTCCATCAGATTTTGCAGGTTGGCACTCGGCGCTACTGGGGTTGGTTTGGTTGCGTCCAGGCCCACGCTCCCACCGCTGCTCCTGTGCCAAACACGATCGAAGACGGCCAGATCTTTTGGATGATGAAGTAAGTGGGATTCAGCTCGACTGACCATTGATGAAAACCCCGGAGGGGCTTCGTACTGCGAAGCCCCTCTTTTGCTCTCACGGTTGGGGAGTTCGGCCCTGGGGAAGGAAATCCGTCAACGTTGGAATCGCACCGCAACTGCTTCCACGAGGAGACTTCAGATCAATCCTAGTTTTGCACCCATGTTCGCTGGCTCCCGCAGCGGCTATTTCAACGGCCCAAACCCCATTCCAAAATATGACATCAAGAGCCCACCGGCAACCAGCACGATGTAGATGAGGGCGATGATGCCGTAGAATTTCCAAAACCTGCGCTGCTCCGCCAGAGCCCGGTTCAGATCGGCAAAGGACTGGCTTTCCACGAGCACTCGGATGGTCGAGGCGTAATTGCTCAGCTTCTTGGTGGGATAAACAATCAGCATCGCCGTCATCCCCATGAAAACGACCATCAGAATCACCGAACCCAGGCCGCCTCCGTTTGCGGATGCTGCAAAGCTGACGGAGGCCACCATGCCGATGGCTGCCACGATAAACAACGCCGATGCAATCGACATCAGCCCCGCAATCAGCCTGACCCAGGGACGCGTGCCGGAAAGTTCATCAATAGTCGCCAAGGGCACCTTCCCTGATGAAAGGCCGACCACCTTCGATTCAGGGGCTTTGTAGGGATTCACTTCGGCCTTGGCGGCAGCAGGGACCGACGCCGGAGCCGCAGCCGGAGTTGGTGTTGGTGTTGGTGTTGGTGTTGGTGTTGGTGTTGCCTGCGCAACGGGCTCGGGCTGCGAAATCGGTTTGATCACCTGCGCCAAAGACGTCCACGTCGTCATGCCTTCACAAATCGCCCAGTCCGTTTCCAAAAAGGAGCCCTGGTGAAGCCCTGCCTGGAGCTGTTCGAGTGTGTAGGGGCCCGCTTCCTGACCCGCGCGTGATAGTTTGTACATTTTCATAACCAAGCACTCCTTACCGAATGGCCATTTTCGTGTCGAGCACAAACATGTCTATTCTAACTTCTTCAGGAAGACTGTGAGCTGAATTGTAACT
>Ga0056914_10001277_pt1 | contig 18369 bp, 13 predicted proteins | sample TNRBio252014_DNA_FD_55168 | JGI IMG/M metagenome (GOLD analysis project Ga0056914, IMG submission 55168) | Wastewater treatment Type I Accumulibacter community from EBPR Bioreactor in Madison, WI, USA - TNR Reactor_6/25/2014_ DNA | ecosystem: Engineered > Bioreactor > EBPR > Anaerobic-Aerobic >...
TAGCATTGATCACTAAGTATTGCTTCCCATTCAGGGTATACATGCTGGGTTGGGCATTGGACTCATAGCTCAGGGTGGTTTCCCACAGGATTTTACCGTTGTCAGCATCCATAGCATAGAGCTTGCCCCCTTTGGCGGTGGCAAATACAACGCCGGTCGAGGTAACAATCATTCCCTTTCTCTGGGTGCCGCTTGGAGCGCCTTTCGTTTTATCTCCCTGGACATATAATGAATCTTCTCCTATCGGCTGTCTCCATTTAATGGTTCCATTGTTTAGGTCATAAGCAATAATGGAAGACCAGGGCGGGGATAATAACCCCATCCATTCCAATCCATAATCGGTCACATAGCGGTCGGTCGGATGTGCTACGCCTTCAGGATAATCTAACATGGGTGGCGTTTTTTGAGCATCTGCCGGAATAGGAACGCCACTCGATGCTACGACAGGGCCTTCCAGGGGGAGGGGCTTTTCCTTAGCTCTTGGGGGGAAGTTAAAGTTCGAGGGGGTACCACCGAGAAAACGGTAAAGGGCTTTGATCGTTTCTTCATCTACGTGCGCAAAGCCGGGCATTTGACCCTGGCCGTTGAGGGTAATGTCTTTAAACTCACCATAGGAAATATATTGTCCGGCATTTACTAACGATGGCCCGACGCCTCCTTGCATATTTTCTCCATGACAGGTTTGACAGGTGGATTTATAAAGCGATTTTACTTTTGAAATTTGATTCACTGACAGGTCTGTTTTCGGAGGCTCTACCTTATTAAGCTTGTAAGTAGAGGCATATTCCTGGGTCATGATGTACGCGATTCCCTTATGAGGATCGGCAGCGGTATTGCCAAAATTGGAGCCACCCAATGCACCGGGCATCATGATGGTTTCATATTGATCTGAAGGGGGAATGTACAGCCCGGATTTGGCAGATTCAAGTCTTGCGTACCATTGTTGTTTAATGCTGTCAGGGAAATAAGGATTAAGGGTCTCTTTAGTTACCTCATGCCTGGTAAAGCTTGGAAGCGAAGGTATTGGCTGGGTTGGCCAGGATTCTTCGCCAGGCATTTCACTGGCAGGGAAAGGTTTTTCCTCAATCGGGAATACCGGTTCTCCGGTTACCCGGTCGAAGACAAAAACAAAGCCATGTTTGGTGGCGACTGCTACCGCATCAATTTTTTTACCGTTGCGATTAACCGTTAGCAATTGTGGTGCAGGCGAAAGGTCATAGTCCCAAAGATCATGATGCACGGTTTGATAGTGCCATAAACGTTTGCCGGTACGGGCATCCAGCGCTACCAGGCAATTGGCAAAAAGGTTGCTTCCTATACGATCGGCGCCATAAAAATCATAGGTGGGAGACCCAATGGGCAAATAAGCAATTCCCCTTTTCGGGTCTACTGAAATCTCACTCCAAACGTTTACACCGCCCACATATTTATAGGCATCTTTGGGCCAGGTATCATATCCAAACTCTCCCGGGTGCGGAATCGTATGAAAGGTCCATTCCAGTTTACCCGTCATAACATGATAAGCCCTTACGTAGCCAGGGGGCGAAAAATAACCCTCCCCGGGAGCAGACCCTATGATTAAGAGATCATCAAAAATAACCCCAGGCATCATAGATTGTACTTTCCGGATTGATGAGGGGTCGCGGTCTAAGCCCTCCCGCATGTCCACATACCCCTTATTGCCAAAACTCATAATAGATTTCCCGGTAATGGCATCAATAGCCTGTATGGAATTATTGAGGGTAAAAATCAAGCGCTTGTCCTTTTTGTCTTTGCTTTCCCAATAATTGATCCCTCTTCTTGTCAATCCCTTTAGATTTGCATGAATCCAGATTTCCTTGCCGGTAACCACATTTAAAGCAATGAGCGAAAAGTTTTTTCCCATCACATACATGGTCGTATCCACGATGATCGGGCTGAAGAAATAAGAAAGTTCATCTCCGGAAGGGTACATCCATGCCACCTCTAATTGGTGAACGTTCTCTTTTGTAATTTCGGAAGCCATAAAATATTTCGACTGATCTGGCCCTCCTCCATATTGAGTCCATGTGGTATGATCATCAAAGGAGGAGTCTGTCTGGCAGCCTGAATAAACCATCCCGAATAGCAATAGTGTGAAATAAGTTGGCAGCGTTTTGTTGTGTTTGTTTAGCATGAAATGCATTTGTAGATATTTGCGCTGATGATCAAACGTAAATTTAAGTGTTCTATTTACACTTAATGCAAAAGTATAAAACTTTTGGAAACACCAAGGAGTTGTTTGTATTAATTCTGTATGTGCTTATGTTTGCAGAAGTATTTTTGGTTTGCATTAACCCCGCTCGCGCGATGGCTCTGCCTCGCGTGTCCTATTCTCCAGGCTCCAGCCTGGATTCACCATCCATTCAAATCGCTCGCGCACCGGCAGCAACTGAGCTGGTGGCTGAGCGTAGTCGAAGTCAAGTCGAAGCTCCCCACGCGCGACGGCTCCATTTTGTCACAGCGTTTCACGGAGTTTGGGAGTTTCACAGAGTTAAGCCCCTCCGCGAAACTCCCAAACTCCGTGAAACTTCGCGTAATCTTAAAAAGCGCCGGGCATACTATCGGAGACAATTAATATGCCAGCCACCTCAACCCAATATGCTCTGAGGGAAAGTTGCCTCCGCAGATGACACCTAAAAAAAACCTCTAATCCTTCTTCGTAGCAACCACAGAAAAAACCATAGGTATTCTATTCCCCAAATGTTCAATCCTGTATTTATGGGGTTCAAATTCAATCGTTTTGTTGAAACAGTTGTACGGCGAGTAGTCAAATTCGTCGAACGAATTGATTTCAAGGCCATTTGAGATAAGGCTGTTTAAAACTTCGCTCGTGGCGTGATTCCAGCAAACGCATTCCTGCACAATATTGGCGCTTTTATCGGCATAGGTGCCGGTTTCGGTCTCCACAATGGCGCCAGAATTAAAATAATTATACCCTATTTTTTCAAAATCGTTGTCAAACATCCAGACAACCGGGTGAAATTCAACAAATACAAACTTGCCGCCGGGTTTTAAAAAATGAGCAATAATTTTTGCCCATTTGTCAAGGTCCGGCAGCCAGGTAATTGTCCCGTAACTGGTATAAACAAGGTCAAACTGCTGGTCTAAATAATTGGGCAGGTCATAAATGTTGCAACAAATGAACGAAGCATCTACCCCGATTTCTTTGGCAAGTTGTTTCGCGCTTTCAATGGCCTTGTCGGCTAAATCAATCCCCGTTGCTTTTGCGCCCAGCCGCCCCAGCGAAATGGTATCCTGCCCGAAGTGGCATTGCAAATGCAGGATGGATTTGCCTTTGATGTCTCCCAACAAACCCAGCTCAATTGAATTTAAAGAAGATTTTCCTTTCAAAAACCCGGCTAAATCGTAAAATTCCGATTTCAGATGTGCATCGGTTCTGTTGTTCCAGGAGTGTTTGTTAATTTCAAGGTAATTGCTTTCTGCTGTCATGGTTGTGTTTTTTGCTTTGCGATTAAATCAAAATACGGACTAATAGGTAGTTGCAAGTTTGTTCCATATTTGGCAGGGGCTATGATTTCGGTTGTCGGACATATACAAAATGGGAGAGGAAAAAATTCCATTTCCCCAACAAACGCTAACTTCGCCTGATATTACCTGAACTTTACCACCTACCCATGAAAGGCATCACGTTTGAAGGCGTACAAACCGTCCATTGCGCTCAACTCCCGGATCCGGAGATCATCCGGCCCGGCGACGCGGTCGTCCGCGTGTCGCTTGCCGGCGTTTGCGGGTCTGATTTGCATGTTTTTCATGGCCGTGAAAAAGGGTGCGACTGCGGCACGGTGATGGGACACGAATTTGTCGGCGAAATCGTCGAAACCGGGCGTGAAGTTCGGCGTTTTCGCACGGGCGACTTGGTGTTCAGCCCTTTTACCACGTCCTGTGGCGCATGTTACTATTGCAAAATAGGCCTGACTGCGCGTTGCGAAAAAGGAAAACTGTACGGCTGGCGCGAAAATGGCCAGGGTTTGCATGGCGGCCAGGCAGAATTTGTGCGGGTCCCAATGGCGGATACGACCCTGATCCATTTGACGTCCGACCTTTCCCCGGAGCAGGGTCTGTTGCTGGGCGATATTTTTTCAACCGGTTATTTTTGTGCCGACATGGCCGGAATCAGCCGGGAATCTGCCATGACCTGCGCCGTTGTTGGCTGCGGCCCGGTTGGGCTGATGGCGATTTTGGGCGCGATTGACCTCGGCGCTGCCCGCGTTTTTGCGCTGGATACGATTCCGGAGCGATTGGCGAAAGCCACCGCTTTTGGCGCTATACCAATCAACGTAACAGCGCCGGATTTTCAACAAACCCTTCGCGAAGCGACTGCCGGTCGGGGCGTAGATGCCGCGCTCGAAGCCGTCGGCAGTTCGGCTGCTTTGCGGCTTGCGGTTGACCTCGTCCGACCAGGAGGCACAGTAAGCTCGGTTGGCGTGCATACTTCAGAACACTTTCCGTTTTCGCCGGTTGAAGCGTACAACAAAAACCTGACCTACCGCATTGGCCGCTGCCCCGCGCGTTTTTATGCGGAAAAACTGATCCGGGAAAGCGCAGTGCAGCGCTTGGATATTGCCTCGGTTATCACCCACCGATATGCCCTTGCCGATGGGGCAGAAGCGTACCGGGTTTTTGATCAAAAAGTGGATGATTGTTTGAAGGCGGTGTTGGTGTGTTAATTTGAGACAGGTAATTAAATGCTCGCGCGGGCGGTAGCTGAGCGAAGTCGAAGCTCCGCCTCGCGTGTCCTATTCTCCGGGCTCCAGCCTGGATTCAGCAAAGATTCAAACCTCCACCAAATCATCTTTCTCCACCCTCAAATTCTCAATAATAAACTCCTGCCGGGCCGGTGTGTTTTTGCCCATATAATACCCCAGAATATCGTCAATATTGCTCTCTTCGTTCAGGATGACCGGTTCGAGGCGGATGTTTTCGTTGATGAAATCCTTGAACTCGTTGGGAGAAATTTCACCCAGCCCTTTGAAGCGTGTAATCTCCGGTTTGCCGCGCAGCTTTCCGATAGCGGCCTGCTTCTCTTCTTCGCTGTAGCAATAGAGCGTCTGCTGCTTATCGCGAACGCGGAACAGCGGTGTTTCGAGGATGAACAGGTGGCCGTTGCGCACCAGATCCGGGAAAAATTGCAGGAAAAACGTCAGTAGCAACAGGCGGATGTGCATACCGTCCACGTCGGCGTCGGTGGCGATGACCACGCGGCTGTAGCGCAGGTCGTCCATGCCGTCTTCGATGTCGAGTGCGTGTTGCAGCAGGTTGAATTCTTCGTTTTCGTACACCACTTTTTTCGTCAGGCCGTAGCAATTGAGCGGTTTTCCGCGCAAACTGAACACCGCCTGCGTTTGCACATCCCGCGCTTTAGTAATGGAGCCGCTGGCCGAGTCGCCCTCCGTGATAAAGACTGTGCTGCCTTTGCGCAACTCTTCGGCCACTTTTTTGGCGTCGTCGTTGAGGTGAATGCGGCAGTCGCGCAGTTTTTTGTTGTGGAGGTTGGCTTTTTTGGCGCGTTCGTTCGCCAATTTTTTAATGTCAGCAATTTCTTTGCGCTCGCGCTCCGATTGCAGGATGCGCTTTTCTAATTCGCGCTTCGTATCGGGGTTGCGGTGCAGGAAGTTGTCGAGGGCTTCCTTCATAAATTTGCCGATGAACGTGCGCACCGTTGGGCCTTCCGGACCCATATCTGTGGAGCCAAGTTTGGTTTTCGTCTGCGATTCAAACACCGGTTCTTCCACCTTAATGCTCACCGCAGCGATGATGGAAGACAGGATGTCGCGGCGGTCGAAGTTCTTGTTGGAAAAGTGCTTTTGGATCGTTTCCACCACCGCTTCTTTAAAAGCGTTCAGGTGGGTGCCACCCTGTGTGGTATGCTGGCCGTTGACGAATGAATAGTATTGTTCGCCGTAGTGGGCGCCGTGGCTCATGGCCACCTCGATGTCTTCGCCGCGCAGGTGGATGATGGGGTAGCGCAGGTCTTCGTGCCCCGTTTTGCGCGAAAGCAGGTCAAACAGGCCGTTTTTGGAAAAAAACACCTGGCCGTTGTAGTTGATTTTCAGGCCCGCGTTGAGGTAGGCGTAGTTCCACAACTGGCTTTCGATGTATTCGTCGCGGAAGCGGAATTTTTTAAAAATGGACTGATCTGGCCGGAAAACGATCATCGTGCCGTTTTCTTCCGTCGTTTTTTGCTCTTTGTGGTCTTTGATCAGTTCCCCCAGCTCGAATTCTGCAATTTTGGTTTTGCCTTCGCGGATCGCCTGCACTTTGAAGTACTCCGACAGCGCGTTCACGGCCTTGGTACCCACCCCGTTCAGACCCACCGATTTTTTAAAGGCTTTCGAGTCGTATTTACCCCCTGTGTTGATTTTGGACACACACTCGATCACTTTACCCAGCGGAATGCCGCGCCCATAATCGCGCACCGTCACCGTGCCTTCCTGCAGCGCGATGTCAATGTTTCTGCCGTGGCCCATCACATACTCGTCAATGGAGTTGTCAATCACCTCTTTGATGAGGACGTAGATGCCGTCGTCGGGCGTGGTGCCGTCGCCGAGCTTGCCAATGTACATGCCCGGGCGCATTCTGATGTGTTCGCGCCAGTCGAGCGAACGGATATTATCTTCGGTGTAGGAATTGAGAGACATTTGTATGTTGTGATTGATGGTTTTTTGTAAATTTCTCCACAAAGTAAACCTAATTTTGTTACAAAGATAGGCAAAGTTGCTAACAATAAAAACAATTTGTTGTCAAAATAAAACACAGATTTGTGTTAGAAAAAGAAAAAATATTAGCCATGCACCCGGCCATTCAGGCCCTGGAAAATGCCATCATCCGGGAAATCTGGTTGGAAAAAGTGGTCGCCCTCTCGCTGTTTTTGACCGGCTGCGGGCTGATGTGGCGCTGCTACCCGGAACATCCCCTGCTGGCGGGATTAGGTGTACTGTTGGCGGTCATCGGCGTGCGCTTTGGCGTATCGGCAGTCAAAATCTGGCGGGCAGCGCAACATCCGTTGATGCAATTGCTGCGCCGGCAGCCGCAGCGCATTGTCTGGGTTTACAGCGTTGCTAAAGACCTGATGCCGTTTGGACTGTACATTTTCAGCCGGGGTACGTTCTATTTTCAGTTAGAAGATGGCCGTTCGCTCGACCTGAGCGTTCCGGCTCGACAACTCAAACTCATCTCCCGAACCCTCAACCGCTTGTTGCCGGACGCCAGTTTTGGCTATTCCGTTGAGCGGCGGCAATTGTTTGCAGTGGATCCGAAACGTTTGCGGCGTTCGCAGGGTGGGGGAGAAGCGGATGACAATGAACAGCCACGAATGAAATAAAAATCCCCACTTTTGCCGTTACTTTGCTGTGCAAATACCTTAACGTGAAGAATATTGCCATTTTTGCTTCCGGAACAGGCAGCAATGCGCGTAAAATCGTGGAATATTTCAAAGAAAACCCAAATTTTAGCGTTAAATTGCTTGTTTCAAACCGCGCCGATGCGCCGGTGCTCGATATGGCCACCGAAAATGGCATCGCGACGTTGATTTTGAGCAGGAAAATGTTTTACGAATCGGAAGAACTTTTGACAGCACTTCAACAACACGATATTGACCTTATCGCCTTAGCCGGATTTCTTTGGCTGGCGCCGCCGTACTTAGTCAAGGCTTACGAAGGCCGGATGGTCAACATTCACCCGGCACTACTCCCGGCGTTTGGCGGCAGGGGCATGCACGGTATTCACGTACATGAAGCCGTGAAAAAAGCCGGAGTTGCCCAAAGTGGCATTACCATTCATTTTGTGAACGAAAAATACGACAGCGGCAGCATCCTGTTTCAAGCGAGTTGTCCGATTGCACCGGAAGATACAGCAGCGGATATTGCCCGTACAGTGCTCCAATTGGAACACCGGCACTATGCGCCCGTTTTAGAAGAATTACTCATCAACATTCCTAAACTACATTCATAAATCAAATGGCATGATGAACAGAAACATTTTGCTGCTATTGGCGATCTGCACGCTTACAACGGGACTGAGCGCTCAAAGCGCGAAGAAGCTGGAAAAATCGGCAGACGCGCTGTACGAGCAGGGCAAATTTGCAGAAGCTGCGCAAACGTACGAGTCCGCCTGGCAAAAAAAGAAAAAAAACATTGAACTGATCTTTAAAGCCGGAGAGGCTTACTACTCGATCAAAGACTACCGCAAAGCCGCCGAAAGCTACCAGCACGTGCGCGGCAAAAATGACGAATTTCCGCTGGTGGGACTCAAGTACGCCCGCAGCCTCAAGCAGGATGGTCAATACGATAAAGCCAAGGACGAGTTTAAAAAATTTATGGATGGCTACACCGGCGAAAACAAGGCTATCCTGGAAGACATCATCCAGACGGAAATCCGGGGATGCGACCTGGGCACCCGATTGCCAGTGCTGGCCGACCGCAGCGTTGAAGTCCAGTATCCCGGAACCGGCATCAACTCTGAAGAAGCTGAATTTGCACCCAGCCCGGTTTCCGATGATGAGTTGTATTTTTCTTCGGCGATTGGCGGCAAAGCCCGCATTTATGTATCCACACGCCAGGCTAACCGCTGGTCAAAAGCGTCTATTCCGGCCAATTTTCCGGTGGTTTCCAACAGCCATTTTTGCAACGGCAGCATAACGCCTGATGGCGAGCGCATCTATTTTACGGTGTGTAATGCTGAAAAAGCCTGGAATGACCTAAGTACTCGCTGCGAAATTTTCGTAACGAAAAAAAGCGGAACGGGCTGGTCGCAACCGGAACGCCTGCCGGATTACGTGAACCTGAAAGGCATGACGGCTACGCACCCGTCCGCGGCACACGTAAACGGCCAGGAACTGCTCTATTTCGCTTCTAACCGCGAAGGCGGACGCGGCGGAATGGACATCTGGTACGTGGTGCGAGACCTGGGTTTGGAAGGCAATGATTTCACCTTTCCGGTGAATGCAGGACCGGTCGTGAATACCCTTGGCGATGAAATTACGCCCTGGTTTGATTCAGAAAGCGGTAACCTTTATTTCGCTTCTAATGGTCATGCCTCCATCGGCGGATTTGATATTTTCCGTTCGCAAGGTTCAGAAGTCAATTGGAGTGTTCCAGAAAATGCCGGCTTGCCCATCAATTCGAGCGCGGATGATTATTTCTATGTGAAGTCGCCTTCGCAGAATACCGCTTTCGTGGTGTCGAACCGCATCTTTGGCGGCGAAAAAACAACGACCCGCAACGCCGATATCTTCGAACTTTCGAGCGGCAGTAAACGCTTAGCGCTCAAAGGCAACGTCTACGATAAAGCTTCGGGCGACCAGTTGAGCAACATCACGGTGATGTTGTACCAGGTTTTTGACGACGGCACGGATAACCTGTTGGTAAACAAGAATTTCAATACCGGAAACTACACGTTTGAACTGTTGGCCAACCGCCGTTTCCGCGTGGAAGTACAAAGCGAAGGCTATGAATCGGCTTCCTACGAATTCGCAACAGATGATCCGAATAATTTCACCTACGGCCAGCCCGTCTTTTTGAATGGCGGTGCGGCGCCTCTGCCAGATGATCCGATTATTCAGGATGATCCTATTGTGATGCCTAACGACGATCCGAAAGGCCAGCAGGGGGCTACCACGTATACCGCCCGCGGCACTTCGCCTGATGACAATTTGGAATATGCCAGTACGGCGCCCCGCCACAAGGGGCTTTATTATAAGGTGCAGGCCGGAGCATTAAAGCAATACAGCGCTAACCGGAAGGATCTGAAAAAGCTGGAAGAATTGGGTCGGGTGGATACAGAAAAAATTGTTTCCAGCAAGTTGACCCGTGTGATGGTCGGCGACTTTTTTACCAAAGAAGAAGCGTTGCGCGCCGTGCAGGCCATGCGGGATCAAGGTTTCCCGGAAGCCTTTGTTGTGCAGTATGAGGATGGGGTGCGCTACGGGAAGGTGACGCTGGATTAGCCTTGAATGTTTTTTACCACATAGTCCACAATAGTATGGGTCACATAGATCACATAAGAACTGCTCCCTGGGTGCATCAGAACTATGTGCTCTATCCCGCCGAGTCGGGACAAGTTGTGAAAACCCCTATTGTGAACTATGTGGTAAAAAAAAATATATCCATAAAATAGCATCTTTTAATATGAAAATGACCTCATCATGGTTTTTGCTTGCTTTGTCAATGACCCAGTGGGTTGGCGGGCATGTATGCCTTGAGATAAGCTATTGGATTGAAATTCAACGACAAATGAGCGCGCAGGAACAAGCGCTTGCTGCAATTGTACAGCAAAAAACAGGCATAGAAAGCGCTGTTCGTGTTTTGTCAGAAGACGAGCTTATGCCACGTGGCAATTTTTATGGTGATTTTGTTTTTTTAGAAAAAACGGAAGCCAAAACGATTTACTATACGGTTGAGAACCAATCATATTCAACCGTGTATAAAGCCTTATCCCAAGCGCACGATCAAAAAACTCCGATCTCGAATGGGCCTTCAGAAAAACTGTTGAAAGGGCTATTCAAAGTATTTGAAATGCAGGATACCCAATGGCCTGCTCTTTTTTTTCAAAAGCGGTTGACACCGGCATTCCAGTATACCACGCCTTTAAGTTTTTTATTCAAACCCTTAATGCTGCATCCTCCTGCACAAGCCTGACAGATTAGGTATTTTTCAGGTATTTTCGGGCAACTTTTCTGCCTCATTCCCGTAAGGTGATACATTTGCCGGATTTTGCCTGCCATTTTATTTCATTCAATGAAAACGGCGATGAATTCCTGTTTTAGCCGTTAAAATACGTTTTTATGAAAAAAGTAACTACCGCGTTATTGTTAATGCTCCCTGTTCTGTTTTTTGCGCAAAGCAACAATAAAGGGGCCTTTAGCGGCATCGTATATGACGCTGACCGCTTGGTTTTGTCCAATGCAACGGTACAGTTGCAGCCCGGGGAAATTATCCATTCTACTTCTGATAAAGGCGTTTTTAATTTTGAAAACCTGACCCCGGGCAACTATACGGCAGTTTTTTCTTTCGTGGGATTTGCATCCCAAGAAAAAGCTATTCGCATTCGTGCAGGAGAAACAACCAGATTGAATATCACCCTCGAACTGGAATCGAAGACCCTGCAAACGGTGACCGTCCAAAGCTATGCCCAGCGCATTCCCGAACTGGGGCGTTTGGAAAATGTCCACAGCAGCTACATTATATCGGGCAAAAAGAACGAGGTCGTAGATGTGTCTATGCTCAACGCCAATTTGGCGGAAAAAAACGGACGACAGATTTTCGGTAAAATCCCCGGCGCATTCGTGTACGATATGGACGGCTCCGGCAACCAGGTCAATGTGTCTACCCGCGGCCTTGATCCGCACCGTTCGTGGGAGTTTAACGTGCGCCAGAATGGCATCATGACCAATTCCGACATTTACGGCTACCCGGCCAGTCATTACAGTCCGCCGATGGAAGCCATCCGCCGCATCGAATTGGTGCGCGGCACCGGTTCTTTGCAATACGGCGCCGCTTTCGGCGGAATGATTAATTATGTGACCAAAATGGCGGACACGACCCGGGAACTTTCCGGGGAATTGCTGACATCAGTTGGTTCTTATGGCCTGTTCAGCAGCTACCTTTCTGCGGGTGGCGCAAGTGGCAAATGGCGCTATTTCGGTTATTACCAAAAGCGTATGTCTGATGGCTACCGCGACGGCGCTCGCAGTGAATCCGACGCCCAGTTTTTGGCGTTGGAATACCATGCTTCTTCAAAATTTAATATCCGGGCAGAAGTGGGGCGCAGTACCTATCTTTTTCGCGTTCCGGGGCCATTGACAGACAATATGTTTTATGAAAATCCCCGTCAGGCTACGCGCACCCGCAACTACTTCAGTCCCGACATCGTGATTCCGGCTTTGACCATGAACTGGCAAATCGCACCAAAAACGAAACTTGTATGGGCGACCTCGGCATTGTTGGGTGACCGCAGCAGCGTACAACTCCTTGGTTTTGCCGATGTGCAGGATGTGATTGACCCGACTACCGGCCTGTACAAAAATCGCCAGGTAGATATTGACAATTTTCACAGCTACAGCACGGAATTGAAGATTTTACAAAACTGGTCGCTGGGTCGGGTACAAAATACCCTTTCGGGAGGTGTTCGTTACATCAACAATGATTTGCACCGTCGCCAGGTTGGGAAAGGCACGACCGGCAGCGATTATGATTTATCATTAGCAGAAGGCGCTGCTTTTGGGCGTGATTTGCACTTTAAAACCAGCAATATTGCGGTGTTTGCAGAAAACCTGTTCCAAATCAGCCAACGATTTTCACTGACTGCTGGCTTCCGTTTTGAAAACGGGGTTACGAAAATGGAAGGCGATATTTCCTATCTGCCCGACAATGAAATTCCGCTCGAAATTGAGCACCGGTTTCCGTTATTCGGCGGCACGGTTCAATATAAAATCAACAATACTATCCGCATTTACGGTGGCGCTTCCCAGGCGTATCGTCCGGTCATTTTTGCCGACGTCATTCCCCCCGATGCACTCAACCGTACCGACGATAACCTGCTGGACGCTACCGGCTGGAATTTAGAAGCGGGCGTGAGCGGAAAATTAGGCAGCCGGTTGAATTTCGATCTCAGTTATTTCCGGATATTGTATAATGACAGGATCGGCACCCAGGCGATGGAAGACCCGGATGGAACGGCTTTTTTCCTGAAAACAAATGTGGGGAATACCGTCACCGATGGGGTTGAACTGTATATGGAAGGCCGGCTGTTTTCGGATAACGGCACCGCGAACATGAGTTTGTTCACGGCATCTTCCTGGATGGATGGTCGCTACGTCAAAGGCTCGGTGGTGGTGAACGGCGAAAACACAGACCTCACGGGGAACGACCTGGAGAGTGTACCCACCTGGATCAGTCGCAATGGCCTGAACTTTTCATGGAAAGGTCTGTTGGCAACCGTGCAATACAGCTATGTCAGTGAAAGTTTCGCAGATGCGCTGAATACCGTGACGCCATCGGCCAACGGCGCGAGGGGTCTTGTTCCTGCATACGGCCTCTGGGATGCCTATGTTTCCTGGCGTTCGGGCAGATACTTAGTGCGGTTAGGTGTAAACAACATCAGCGATGAACAGTATTTCACCAAGCGCCCGACCGGTTATCCCGGCGGCGGGATATGGTCCAGCGATGGCCGCTCCGTGACAGCGACGGTTGGGATTGGGTTTTGAAAATCTTTCTTATTTCACTACACTTAACTTCCCACCCTGCAACGTTTAAAACCAAAACAGTCTACCAATTGTTTGTATCAATAATTTTCACAACATCACAACATCCTTAAATTTTATAAACAATGGCATACGAATTTTCTGATGCGTCTTTTCATGCGGAAGTATTAGGCAAAGAAGGTGTTACAGTGGTTGATTTGTGGGCGGAATGGTGCGGCCCCTGTATCGCGATGTCTCCCGTCGTAGAACAACTGGCAACTGAATACGAGGGCAAAGCCGTCATTGGTAAGCTGAACATTGACCATAACCCGGAAACACCCACTAATTACAATGTACGGGGCATTCCGACTTTTCTGATTTTTAAAGGCGGCGAACTCAAGGAAAAGCTCATCGGTATGCATAGCAAACAATCCCTCAAAGCTAAAATTGACGCTTTCATAGACTAAGCGCATGATCTAAAACCAGTGCGACCTTCCCACCCGAAATTACCTTCTGTTCTCCAAGTTGAATTTTGGAGCGCGCTATGTTAATTTTAATATAAAACTATCCTTTCTCCGTCTGAAATATCCGAATTGCCCAAACGCATTCGTTAACTTGCCGTACAAAAACCTTTATACGTTATGGTAACAGTTAACTGTGCAACCGGTACCCTGGCACCTTATGTGCCCTCGGCAGCAATGCCCTGGAACCGGCAACGGGCGCTACACCTGTATCGCCGCTTAGGCTTTGGCGCTACGCCACAGGAAGTGGACGCCGCATTGGCTCAAAACCCGGTGGCTTTGGTAGACAGCCTTATTGATGCGGCCATTGCCTTGCCGCCAACACCGCCGCCCGTTTGGGCTGATTGGGACATCAACGATTACACGGATTTCGGACAACAGACTCAGGAACAATTGATTGTCTACGTTACCGATTGGATAAAGGACATGATCGCCAACGGCTTGCGCGAAAAGATGGCGCTTTTTTGGTCCAATCATTTGGTTGCCCGCTACGAAACCTATGTATGTCCATCCTACCTGTACCAATACCATACGCTACTGCAAACCCACGCCCTTGGCAATTACAAAACATTCGTTTATGAAATGGGCAAAACGCCCGCCATGTTGATTTTTTTAAATGGCGTTCAAAACACGCTTTTCAGTCCAAATGAAAACTATGCACGCGAATTGTACGAACTGTTTACCCTTGGCCAGGACAATGGCTACACGCAGGAAGACATCGTCAATACCGCCCGCGCCCTGACCGGCTGGAACGGTTTCACAGTGGCCTGCGCACCAATTCCTTACGTGCCTTTCCTGCACGACAATGGCAACAAAACCATTTTTGGTCAAACCGGGAACTGGGGCTACGACGACGTACACAATATCCTGTTCACCCAACGGGATGATGAAATTGCCCACCACATTTGCGCCAAGCTCTACCGTACGTTTGTGCATCCGGAAGTAAAAGAAGAGATCGTTGCTGAATTGGCAAACACCTTCAAAAACAGCAACTGGGAATTGGCGCCCGTGCTGCGGCAACTGTTCCGGAGCGAGCACTTTTTTGACGAATTCGTCATTGGCGCAGAGGTGAAAAGTCCGACCGAACTGATGCTCAACCTGATTCGTGAAAGCGGCAACACCTTCAACGACGAGATCATAGAGGTGAGCACTTACCTGATTTATAACCTGGGGCAGGAACTGTTCAATCCAACCGATGTGGCCGGCTGGCCGGGCAATCGCGAATGGATAGACAGCAGCACGCTCACCGGGCGCTGGTTAGCCTGCGATGCTTATCTATATGGAATGTTTGAAAATTTTCCGCAGGTGTTGGTCAACTTAGCCAAAACGCTGAGTGGCAATTCGACCGATCCGGAAGTAGTCGCACGTGCTATCGCTGATTTTTACACGCCTAACGGCCTGTATTCTGATGAAGCCTACGTGCGGGCCGTTGCTGCCTTCAAGTGGGAGGTTCCTCAGAATTACTACGACAATGGTTTGTGGAATTTGGACTGGCCAACAGCGCCGGCGCAAACGGCTTTGTTGATACGCAACTTATCGCGCTTGCCCGAATTTCAGTTGATGTAATTGACCATCTTAAAAAAGACATCCAATGAGTAATCATCATAAACCTGTTCACGAATCAAAATTGCGGAAAGGCAGCGCCCTCGAACACGGCGCCGAGCACGAAAAAGACCACCGCAATTGGAGCCGCCGCAGTTTTCTGCGCAATATTGGCGTAGCGGGCGGCGCCGCTATTTTTCTCAACAACCTGCCCGTAAGGGCGATGGCGTCTTCCCCTTTGGCCTGGGCGCTGAGCAATACCACCACCGACCGTATCTTGGTGCTTATCCGGCTCAAAGGCGGCAACGACGGCCTGAATATGATTATTCCGGTATTCGACTACGGGACTTACCAGGCGAACCGGCCTACCATTGCGATTCCGCAGAATCAACTCATCGGGTTGAGCGCCGAATTAGCCATGCCCAATACCATGCAGCCGCTGCAAAATATGTGGCTCGACGGCCAGATGAAGGTTGTGAATAATGTGGGTTACCCGGATCAAAACCTGTCGCATTTCCGGTCTTCCGACATCTGGGCTTCGGCCAGCGATTCGAACGAAGTTTGGCAATCGGGCTGGCTGGGCCGCCTGCTGGATGCGCAGTATCCGGAATTTATTACCAATCCGCCTTCGGTGCCGCCTGCCATTCAGATCGAAGGCAGTGGCAATCTGTTGTTAGACAACGAAGATATGGACAGTATGGGTTTAGCGGTCAGCGACCCCAATTTATTGTATGAAATCGCCCAAACCGGCAGCCTCTACGACGTAAACGACGTGCCGGACTGCTACTATGGCGAGCAGTTGGGCTATATCCGCGCGGTTGCGAACAATACATTCCGCTATGCAGAAGCAATTTCCGTGGCGTATAATGCCAGCACCAACGCCGTGGATTACACCTCGGATCTGGGCCGGCAATTGGCCATTGTGGCCCGGCTCATCAAAGGTTCGCTGGGAACAAAATTCTATATGGTCACGCTCGACGGCTTCGATACGCACGCGGCTCAAAACAATAACCATCCGAACCTTTTGAATATTCTGGCATCCAACGTGAAAGCTTTCTACGAAGACTTAGCCGTTGGCGATTTTGCCAAAGATGTGCTGTGTATGACCATTTCTGAGTTTGGTCGCCGCCCGGAACAGAACGCTTCCGGTGGCACAGATCACGGCGCCGCAGCGCCTATGTTGATGTTTGGTGAAGGCTTGAACGGCAACGGTTTTGCGGGTTCTTTGCCGGACTTAGATAACCTGGATAACGATGGGAACCTGCAATTCGACGTGGATTTCCGGCGCATCTATGCCACCGTGCTGGAGCAATGGCTGTGCCTTGATCCAACATTAATTGATGATATTCTGGGGAATAGCTATGACCGTTTACCAGAATTGGGGCTTACCTGCAATGCAACAGCAGTGAATTACGTCACGGCGCCAGCGATACAACACAAAGCGCTTTATGGGCAAGGCGAAGTGATTATTCAATACACCTTGCCGGAGGCTATGCCGGTCGCGGTTCGGATTTTTGATATTCTCGGCAAGCCGGTTACCACCTTGTCCGACGGCTATCAAATGCCGGGAGAACATCGGGTCAGTTTCCGAAACCCACAAGCGCGCTTAGCTGCGGGCATTTACGTGTACAGTATCCAGGCCGGAAGGCACATCTACAGCCAAAAGATCAGGATGGTGAATTGATGAAACCGGGTTGGCGGATCATACAAAATTCGCCAACCCGCATCTTTTTCGACAGAGAACTGTTATGCACATTAAACAGTAAACAGGTAATTTTGCGTTAAATGGCAAAACAGCAACAGGAATATGATCAACTATTTTAAAGATTTGTTGGAACGATCCGCTTTCGGCGTGTGCAGCTACTTAGGAGAAAAAATGGGAGTAGCCTCCGCCAGTGTGCGTATGTATTTCATTTACGCATCTTTCATCACTTTGGGATCGCCATTACTCATCTATTTAGCCGTGGCCTTTTGGCTCAATATTAAGCGCTATTTAAAACAAAGCCGCAATTTGTTGTGGAACTGAATTTGCCAGGCCTTACTCGCCGCTGAAAGCGTATTGAACTAAATTAGCGCCCATGCGCAGCGCCTGAAGCCTGACTTCCTCGGGGTCTTTATGTACCTGGGGGTCTTCCCATCCATCGCCAAGGTCGCATTCAAAGGAATAAAAGCAGACCAAACGACCTTCCCAGAACAAGCCAAATCCTTGCGGACTTTTCCCTTCGTGCTCGTGAACTTTCGGTAAGCCGTTTTTGAAGGTAAATTTCTGGCGGTAGATCGGATGTTCGAACGGTAGCTCAACCATTTCCTGCTCCGGGAATACTTTTTTCAAAGCAACCCGCACGTAAGGATCCATGCCGAAGTTGTCATCAATATGCAAAAAGCCTCCCGCCATCAGGTAATTGCGCAGGTTTTCGGCTTCGGCATCCGAAAAAACGACATTGCCATGGCCCGTCATGTGTACAAACGGATAGTTGAATAAATCAGCGCTACCCACCTCAACTACAGCGTTTTCCGGATCAAAATTGATGCCTAACTGTTGGGCGCAAAATTTCGCAAGATTGGGTAAAGCGGTTGGATTGGCATACCAGTCGCCACCGCCATTGTATTTCAACAAAGCCAATTTAAGCGGCAGATTTTCTTGAGTCGTAAAAGACAAACCGACAAAAAAAGCCGGTAGCAATAGCCAGAATAAGCGTTTCATTTCTTCTTTCCTTTTTTGGCCGCCTCAGAAAGCGGCTAATACCCATTGATCATGTTGACGGCATGGCAGGCGACAATACCTGCTGTTTCCGTTCGTAAACGATGCGGCCCCAAATTTATTCCGGAAAAACCACAATCGAGTGCTTTTTGTATTTCTTCCGGGGTAAAATCACCCTCCGGCCCAATAATTACATAAACGTCCCCGCCCGGTGGATAGTTTTCTTTTAGTGTTTGGTGTGGCGATTCGCCCATATACGCAATGAACCGACAGGCTTCTTTGTTTGCAGATTCAACGAATTTCCCGAATGGGGTAAACTGATGGAGTTTCGGCAGGTAAGCCCTCAGCGATTGTTTCATGGCGGAAAGCACAATTTTCTGCAGGCG
>Ga0056914_10001283_pt1 | contig 18293 bp, 12 predicted proteins | sample TNRBio252014_DNA_FD_55168 | JGI IMG/M metagenome (GOLD analysis project Ga0056914, IMG submission 55168) | Wastewater treatment Type I Accumulibacter community from EBPR Bioreactor in Madison, WI, USA - TNR Reactor_6/25/2014_ DNA | ecosystem: Engineered > Bioreactor > EBPR > Anaerobic-Aerobic >...
CCTCGGCTTCCTTGATCTGGCCGGCGCGGGAATCGGCGAGTAGATAGAAGGGATAGCGCGCGCCCATGATGCGAGCGCGCGCCAGCGCCAGCGCTACGCGCGAGGTGTCGATGGTGATCCAGCGGCGGCCCCATTGTTCAGCGACGGTAGCGGTGGTGCCGGAACCGCAGGTTGGGTCGAGCACGAGGTCGCCCGGGTCGGTGGCCATTAGGATGCAGCGCTGAACCAGTTTGATACCGCTTTGAACTACGTAGATCTTCTCGTCGGTAAAGCTACCAGTGCCGGTATCACTCCAAATATTACCAATCGCTTGCGCTCGAAAATCGTCGAGGAAGCGCACGTAGCGAAGACTATTCGTCGCTTGACCAATGCGGTTCGCCTTGATAAGCCGGCTCATACCAAGTTCGCCAGTTTTCCAGTAGCCCTTCCCAGGGCCAAAACTCCGGCCAGAAAAGCGCACCGGAAAATCACCGGGCGGCCTCTGGGATGAGAGATTGTCCAATGCGAAGACATTGGCGGTCTGTCCCAAGGCACGTTCTTCCTCCGTCAAGGGCCGCACCGAACCGTCGCGCTCGCGGACCCACTTATAGACGCCAGACTTATCAGCCTCAAACCCTTTTCCAAGCAACGGATTTCTAAACTTTACAGACGCACGCTGCTTCGAGAACCACAGGAGGAAATCCGCAGTTCCAGCGATCAACTCCGAGCTCTGTCCAGCCGTCTTCATCACGGTGATTTGTCCGCAGCAATTTTCCTCGCCAAACACCTCATCCATCACCGCCCGTACCCGGTGTACATTCTCATCGCCAATCTGCACGAAGATCGATCCCGACTCGGTCAGCAGATCGCGGGCGACCGTCAGCCGATCCCGCAGATAGGTCAGGTAGCTGTGTATCCCGTCGCGCCAAGTGTCACGAAAAGCCTTGACCTGTTCCGGCTCGCGGGTGATGTGGTCGGCCTTGCCGTCCTTGACGTCGCGGCTGGTGGTGCTCCACTGGAAGTTGCTGTTGAACTTGATGCCGTAGGGCGGATCGAGGTAGATGCACTGCACCTTGCCGCGTAGACCCTCGCGCTCGGCCAGGCTGGCCATGACCTGCAGCGAGTCGCCGAGGATCATGCGGTTGGTCCAGTTCTGGTCGTGCTGGTAGAACTCGGTCTTGTCGGTTCCGGTCGGGATACCGTTGAAGTCGGCGAAGAGATCCGGCGTCGTCTGCCCGGCCTCGTGTGCTCGCTCCCTGGTGCTGCGCAGCAGATCGTCAATCAGAACCTTGGGATGCACCTTCTCCTGGATGTACAGCGGCGGCGCGTGGACGACGAGGTCGCTCCAGTCCTGCTGGTCCTTGCCGCGCCAGACGAGTTGCGGGTCCAGGTCGGTATTTCGCGGGTAGCGCACCTGCTTCGGCTGCTGCTGTTCCGCGTCGAGCACGGACTGGTATTCCGCCGTCGGGATGTTCTTGCGCTTTGCCTCGTCGTGCGTGAGCGCTTCGACGGTCTTGTTGTTTGAACTCGTGGCCATGTCTATTGCTTCCCTGTCGCCGCTTGCGCTGTGGCGGACTCGATCATCTTGTTGAACGCGCCTTCTACCCTGGCGGCAAAGTCGGCCTCGATCTGGTACACCTCGGTGAACTCGGCGAAGGCCCAGCGACCGTAGCTGCCGAGGTGGTTCACGCCGGGGACCCAGTAGCTGTCCATGGTCGATTTCTTCTCGACCGCGTCCTCGCGGCGGTAGCCCTTGATCTCGACGACGAGATGCAGCAGGTCGTCGTCACCATGGCCGTCGTCGACCAGTACGATGAAGTCGGGCAGGTACTTGCGCATCGCCGACCCGAAACGGTAGGGCACTTCGAGGCCGAGATTATGGTTCTTGACGTAGGCGCGAACCTTGGCGTGCGCTTCCGCTACGCGGCAGAATTCCCCTTCCCAGTCGCTGTCAAGAACGACCCAGTTGATGTGGCAAGACCGTGAGCTGCTTTCCCAGCGGTCGGTCTTCGAGGTGTTGAAGCGGACGTGCATGGTCGAGCCGGTCGGGTTGTAGGCATCGAGCAGTGCCTTGATCGGGCGCTGGCCGATGAACTGGCGGGTAATCGCGGCGGTGACCTTGTTGCACGCCATGTCGGCGAGTTCCTGGTACATCAGCAGGGCGGGATAGGTGCCGCCCTTGCAGACCAGGTAGCTGTCCAGCCACTGTCGGGTGATCCGTTTGAGCTGGCCGAACAGATGCAGCTTCGGTTCCTCGCCGGGGTCGCGCCACTTGCTGTAGAGAAGCCGCCTGGTCAGCTCGAAGATCAGCGTCGACGTGCGCACATCGCCAAGATGCTGGAGGCTCATGTCGACGCCTTCACCGATGATGCCGGAGTTGCGGGTGATCGACGGGCCGACGAGGTCGGGGCTCAGCGTCAGGAAGGACTCGTCGTTGAACGCGGCGCTCAGTCGTTCCTGGGGTAACTCGACGCGATAGCCTTCGACGCGGGGGAAGCGGACTTCGAGGGCGTCGCGCTCGGGGCGCATCGCCTTGACCTGTACTGTTTGCCGCGGCGGCTGTGGTGGCGCGATGACCGGCTTGGCGGTGAAGTCGAAGGGGATGCCGAAAACATCGGCATACTCGACGTTGAACAGCCCTTCCTCGTTGAGCTCGTAGGATTGTCGGCGCAGCGCGCGACCGATCACCTGCTCGCAGAGAAGCTGTGTGCCAAAGGCACGAATGCCGAGGACGTGGGTGACGGTGTTGGCGTCCCAGCCCTCGGTGAGCATCGACACCGAGACCACGCAGCGGATTGCGCCGCCAAGCTGCCCCGGTTTGCCGACGGTGTTCATCACCTCGCGCAGCAGTTCCTGATCACTGATCTTGTCACCGGCGCGGGCATCGCCCGAGCGCTCGACGATTTCACGGCGGAAGCGTTCGATCTCGTCGGCGGCCATGCCGCGGAAACTGGCGTCGAGTGCGTCGCCCGCTTCGAGCTGCTCGCTGTCGATGAGCAGCGTATTCGGCCGTGCGAGAGGATTGCCGGTGCTGTCGTCGAAATTGCGGAACAGGGGCAGGCGGCCGTTCTCGAGAGCGCTGCTGCCGTCCTCGCGCTGGCGGTGGAAACCGGAGACGTAATCGTAGACCAGCTTGGAAATCGCCGTGTTCTGGCAGACGATGATGAAGCAGGGCGGAACCTTGATGCCACGCTCGTCCCAAAGCCCGAAGGTCTTTTCGTAATGACCGTAGAGCGCTTGCAAGGCGGTCTGCAGGCGCGTCGGCAGCTTCAGTGGGTCGAGCTGCCCACCCTGGCCGCGGCCTTTCTTCGGCATTTCCTTGCCGATGTTCTCCCAGAGGTTGCGGAAGACCGGCATTTCGTCGCCGGGGATGTTCTCGGCGACCGGCACGCGTGGCAGTTTGACGATGCCGCATTCGATGGCGTCCATCAGCGAGAAGTCGCTCATCGTCCATGGGAACAGCGTGCCTTCGACGTAACCCGAGCCGCGCAGGAAGAACGGCGTCGCCGAGAGATCGATGACCCGTGCTGCACCAAGCTTGCGCTTGACCGCCTCGATACCGGAAATCCACAGGCGGGCGGCTTCGTTGTTCTTCTCGGCTTCCTTGCGCTCGTCGCCCTTCAGTTCTTCATCATCGGCGTCTTTCGGTTTCTCGCGGTAGCAGTGGTGCGCTTCGTCGTTGATCACCAGAATGTTCTTCATGCCCATCAACTCGGGCATCACCCGTTGCAGCATCTGGCCTTCGCTTTCGAGCGTCTGCAATTCTTCGCCGCCGCGGCCCTGCAGCAGCTGGCGCCCGCCCTTGGCCAGCTGGACGCGCTCGCGCAGCTTGAAGGCGTGATAGTTGGTGATGACGATCCTGGCACGGCCCATGTCGTCGAGCATGTCGCCTGGCAACAGCTCGCGGTCCTTGTAGTAGCTGTCGGGGTCGTTGGGCTGCAGAACGCGTAGACGGTCCTTGATGGTCAGGCCGGGCGCGCAAATCAGAAAGCCGCGCGTGAAGTTCCTGCTGGCGGGGCGGCGCACCGCGTTGATCGTCTGCCAGGCGAGGAGCATGGCCATCACTGTTGTCTTGCCGGCGCCGGTGGCGAGCTTCAGTGCCAGGCGCAGCAACTCCGGATTGGCGTCCTGGTTGGCCGCCGCGAGATGTTCGAGGATGCCCTTGCCTTGCTTGCTCAGCGGCGCAACTTCGCTGAGCCAGATCGCCGTCTCCGCGGCCTCGACCTGGCAGAAGAATGGCCGAATGCTGCTGAAAGTGTGGTGACGCCAATGCTGCAGCAGGCGCGCGGTCTCCGGCGTCACCTGCCACTGGCCGGGATTGGGCAAGGCGCGCCAGGAATCGACATGCCCGCGCACCTGATTGATGATCGAAGTGGGGTCGTACTGTTGCTGCTTGGTTGACAGTCCCTGGCTGTCTTCGAAGACAAACGCTTCCTGCTTTCCCTTGGCGGCGCTCTTGCGCTTCCTGGGCTGGGGAATCGGCGTAATGAACTGCGCCCGCCTGCGTGTTTCGAGAACCTGCTCGGTCGGTTGCCCGTCTTCGTTCAGTTCCCAATGTCTTGCGGGGCACGCGTAGGGCGAGTTGAGAATCGGGTGGTCGAAGAAGGGGTTGGACATGGTCGCTATCGGTTGTCCTGGCCACGGGCCAGACGGTTTTGTTCTGCCGCATCGATGATCGGTGGGCGCGCGTCAAAAAAGTCCCGATAGGCGCAGCCCTCACTGCAGGTAATGCAGGAAAATCTCCCGGCCGCAGGAGGCTGACCATGGCGATGGAGCACCTTCTCACCTGGCTGCGCTACGTCCTCGACCGTAGGCGAATGTACAGTAACATCCGGCATAATCCAAAAGCAAAAGAAAGCCGAACTCGTCTCGGATGAAGGTTCTCGGCGCCCCTAACGATCATGACAGTCGAGATACCCCGGATGATGATAGTCATGCCCGTCCCCCTCTCACTTGCAGTGCGCATTCCGGCTTGCACGCCGGAATCGTTCGCCGGGCAGCGAGCATGCTCCCTGAATTCCTCGCCTCACCCCCGGCCCTTCTCCCGCAGGGGGGGAAGGGAGGTTCGTGAGTCGCATACGCGACTTTCACATCAAGAATTGGCTCGATCAGGGGCTGAATTCAGGCTATCAGTGCGGCCCGAGCGCCCAGGCTTTTCACCCCCCGTGACGGTGAACCTGGGTCGATGCTGCTCGTTTGGGGATCTCTTGCAGGGCGGGCGACTGCCCGGCGGCGGCGTGGCGTGAACTTGGGCGGGGGGGCGACCTCCGTGGGGCTCGCGTAGGCGCCGACTGATCCTCGCTGTAGGAGTCACGCTGACCGGGAAATCCAAGACCAGAAGGCCAATCTTTGGCTGTGACCGCGAGCACAGGCGCGCGGCGTCCCGCCGAGCACGAACAAATGGCGCGGCGCGACTCGCGGCAGCGGCGACAACGCGTAGGCCGACACTCGCCTGCGCCGGTGCGCCGATTATCCTTCGCTGCGTGGCGTCGGAACCTTGTGCGCAGAGGGTCTTGACGACGCTCGGTGAACCGGCCTTTAATTCCATTGCCTGCAAAATGTCTTTGCACGCACGACCATTAAGGAGACGGCCATGGGCAGCAATCGCATCGACGCCAGCTTCACTTCCGAGCAACGCGAAAAGGCCAAAGCCGCGCTGGCCAGCCTTGCCGAATCCTTGCCTTTCCTGATTGACCTCGGTACTGACGAGCGGATGACGATGCTCAAGTTCGGCGAGAAGAATCGCTCCTTCGTGGTCAAGGCACTGGCCATTGCCGAAGCGCAACCGGAAATACTCCCGAGCAGCTTCCCGCTCGGGGAATTTCGCAGCGATGTCGCGCTGGTCGAGAGCCTTTATCCGCTTCGCCACGCCATCGAAACCCTGTCGCGCCAAGTGGACGACACCTATTTCGCTGCCGGGAGCGAGGCCTACGCCGCCGCCCTGCGGGTTTATCAATACGCCAAGGTGCACAACCTTGTTTCCGGTGCGCTGGAGGAAGCGATTGGCGACCTCGGCCAGCGTTTTGCCCGCAAAGCCCGCCCTGGCACGCCGGACGCCTGAGTCGGTAATTCCAACGATTCCGGCGATTCCGGCGATTCCGGCGATTCCGGCGATTCCAACGATTAACGATTCCAACGATTCCGCGCACCGCAAGCCGCCAGGCGGCCGCTCGGCCGCTCGGCCTGCGGTCGCCGCTCGCCGGGGGGCGGGTGCCGCGGCGAAGGGTCTCCCGCTGAGCGGGGAATGTCGCCTGCTCGAACTCCTTCGATGGACGATCGCCGCGCGAGAATCAGCCTTCGATCTTGAAATATCGCGCTTGGATCCTGGCGATAGAAGCCTGGGTGAAAAAGATCCACGCGTCGGCAAAAATAATCCAGGTTTTCATGGTCGCCATCGGCGCATCGATGGCGACGATAGAACGATCGATGATGCGCATCGATCCCTATCGATGTCGCGCACTGGCCGTTCGCTGCCGGCGATGCAAGGATGGTTGCGGAAAGATGAGTCTTGGAGCAAAAAGTATCCGCCCTGGGTCGCCACGGATGAAGCATGGATCAAAAAGATCGAAGCGTGATCCGCGCTCATGCAACTGTCGATCAATCCGCTACAAACTTCGCCGGCGACGCCCGGCGCTTCTATCAAAAAGACGCAGCAATCGCTGTTGCGCAGCGATTGTTTCATCACGGCGATGAAACGATCGGCGCCGACGCTGAACGGCTCGATTGACGGCGCCCAGCCGTCGGTCAACAGCATTCAAATGAACACCGCCCGGCCCGGCGGCAGGCAGTCCCGCCGGGTCGATCGAAAGCCGCCCCTTGGATGCGCCGTTTGAACGCCGAACGAGGTATTCCAACAGTGTGCTCGCCCCTGCGGCTGCCGAGCAGCAGCACGATCGCAGATGCGTGCGCACGGCAGCTTGAGGCTTCGCCAAGCGACCGTAGCCGTAGCAGACATCCTCAGGCGGGCATGGGTCGCTTGCTGCCGCAGCTTCACATGAAGAGCAGGGCAGAGAAACCACTGCCAGCGGTCAACAGGCGCAGGGCGACGTCGGTCGGCAGTCGGCTACCAACGGACGTTGCGTCTGAAAAAACAGCCGGCGCGAACGCCAGGTAACTGATCTCGAACCAGCCATCCGGTTGCCTTCGGACTCGGGCAGATCCTCGGCCAGAGCGGTCATTGACGGCACACTATGCGGCCGGCCGGTATGGATCCTTTACCGGCCATCCGGTGGCCAAGCACGCCGAACGGCGGCTTCGATCGTTTCGCTACGCCCGGTTCCGACCCCAAGCCGTCGGTCAGCTTTCTCCAAACCGGCCAGTCAGCCAGGTCCAGATTCTGCGAACTGGGCTGCTCCGAAGCGGCCCTTGGCGACCGCAACCTACCGGCCACGAAGAGACGGTCGGTAACTCGCTCGAAAGCAGTCATTGAAGCCGCCTGGGTGTATGCTATCGACCTAGCCTGAGAAGTGCGGCCTTTGACGAGTTTTTGTCCTCTATAGAATCAGCACTCATAGCGCGCACAGCCTGCTGCGGTAAGGCTTCCACGTTCCGCTCGACGTCAATTTCTGGAGCAGGCGCAGATGCTACGCAGCTAAACTGTCGCCATAAAACAAGCTTAGGCATCACCAATAACTCGCGAGGGCCACTATGCGTGACCGCAACTATCTCTTCAACAATGCTGATTGGCACTCAGTAGATCAACATCAGCGAAAAGAACTAGCCAAAGAAATAGACGGCATCAACGGTGACAGATTGCTTAATACCTCCGTTGACGATTTGTGTGACTACTTCGATGCAAAATACAAAGTTAATATCCCCGTTCTAATGCCGGAAAACATCGTCGCAGGTCAACAAAAAACTAAGATAGATGTGAGCGGAGACCCGAGGCGATATTTCAGAAACCCAGGACAACCGTTCTATGTAAACGGAACAACAATTGAAATTTCAGTACCGTTCGACGGTGACGACGAAGCATTTAAAATACAGCCTACCAGCGTCACAATGAACCCTCCTCGGGCAGATATCAAGAACAAGAATCTCATCATAAAGATAGAAGGCACAGATCTGTCTGGCGAGCAGGTTCGCAGCGAAGTAAATAGAACTATCTCGGACATAGAGGGCTATCTGGTTACGTTACGTTCCAACGCGCAAGGCTTGAACGCACAGATTCGCTCCCTCGCTCGTGCGGCAATTGAGCAGCGGCGAGGTAAGTTGTTAAAGGATCGGAACCTCCTTGGCGACCTTGGTTTCAAGATCAAAGAACGAAATAGTCAGTCCCGCACTTACACTGCACCAGAGGTACGGCGAAAGCTATCCCCGGCGCTTCCCCCTGCAAGCAGCACCCCATTCAAGCCTGAACCAACGCTAGAAACTGCCGATTATGACCATATTTTGAGTATCATTCAAAGCATGGTTAACGTAATGGAAAGAAGTCCTTCGGCATTCAAATCGATGGACGAAGAGTCCCTTCGATCTCACTTCCTTGTCCAGCTTAACGGCCACTACGAAGGGCAAGCAACCGGCGAGACTTTCAACTATCAAGGTAAGACCGATATCCTTATTCGCTCAGCGGGAAAGAATATATTCATTGCAGAGTGTAAGTTTTGGTCTGGCCTCAAGAAGCTAATCGAGACCATAGACCAGCTGCTCGGCTACAGTTCGTGGCGAGACACCAAAGTTGCTGTCATCGTATTTAATCGCAACAAAGACTTCTCGAAGGTTTTGGAGTCGATACAATTGGCAACTAAAGAACACAGCAACTTCAAACGCCAAATCGCAACCACCTCGGAAACCATGTTTCGTTATGTCTTTGCTCACCGTGATGATTCAAACCGGGAACTGCTACTTACCATTATGGCATTCGATGTTCCAGCTTAGTTTCGAGACGGCGCCCAAACGCGCAGTCGGGCGGACACGCGCGAAAAGCCGCGCAGTTCTCTCATTACGTTAGCCATCTCAAAATGCCAGCTATCTACTATCGCGCCTCCAAATTCGGCCCACATTGGGGAGCCGAGCTTCGCGGAACGCACAGGCTGTCTGTAACTTGGGCAGAGTTGGTCTGGGCCGCAGTTACCGTCGGCAAACCCGGCGTAGCTTACCTCCTTGCGCATGGTTGGCATTCCGCCAGTGACATAATCGTCAGATCTCACACCGTTTATGCGAGTCTTCGCCAATCGGGTGGTCGTATCGAGAAAAGCACCCTCTACGAATCGCTGGATCCCACCGAAAAAGGCGCGACCTCATACTTTGTCGGAATGATGGCAGCAAAGATTATTGCAGCCCGCCTGCTTGACACACCTTGGTTATTTCATTTGTCGATGTTTCGACAAACCGGAGGCACTCTGCAGTTGCACTCGAAGTCTGAACCCGATCTTGTCGGTCTGAACAGCCACGGAAATTGGATAATTTTGGAGGCGAAAGGGAGGACGCATCGCTCTGATAAAAAAGCGATGGCTAAAGGCAAGGCTCAGACTCGACAACTGCGAAGGGTCAACGGCCAATTCCCAACCCTTCGTGCCGTGATTCAAGCACATTTTTCGCCGGATCTCGGGTTCTCGATCGAGGATCCAGATGACTACGATGAGAACGCACAGGACCTAGATTTTGATCTGGCGGTCGCTATGAACAGGTATTATTCTGGCGTTATCCCGAGCGATAAATGGAACAGGGAAGACGTCAAATTGTCGGGACGCAAATTTTTAGTCGAAACACATGACGACATTGGCGTAACCGTTGGAGTCGATACCGCCATAACCGAGTCATGGCAAGCGGTCACTCGAACCAAGCAAGCCGGCGCAGCGTCAGCTGCGATAATTACCATTGAGTTTAATGGAAAAATATTCACGGTCTTCCCTGACGGCATAGTAGTTGCGCTGGACGATCGCTGGAAGGAAAACAGAATGATGCGCGACCCCAGCTTGCGCAGAGATGACTAACCATTCGCTCAACCGGACCCATTGCGGCGCGGGGCTTAAGGCCCGGCATTTTATTATGTGATTATAACTACACACAACAAGCGGGGTCAGGTCTTTACTTTTGCCCGCATAAACACCAGTTGTTTTTATCATGATGGCAAGAAGAAAGATCTGACCCGTGTAGCGTGCGTGTAGGCGCGTGTAGGCGTTCGTGATAATTACCTGACCCCGGGATTTTACTGAAGTTATGCACCTAAAAAGTCAACCAATCCACTGCTGCAGCGGCTAGAGGCCACATATGAAGCTTACGTTTACAGGAAGTTTTGAGGCCCTGTCGAGGGCCTTGAAATCTCTAGGCGAGACATGGGACGATTCCCAACCAAGGAAAAAAGTACTGCGGCACAACGGCGGGGTGCTCAATTGGTTTGAGACTACTAGCAATATTTCGTTTCAAGGGCCAGAAGAAAAAAGAGACGCATTAGAGGCAAAGGTTAAAAATCTTTTGTATCCCGAGCAGTTCCCGCCCCCTCCGTCAGCTTCTGAGCAGTCTGATGACCGTGAAGGCGAATCGGTGGAAAGTCCCAGCGAGCAGAAAAGCTCCGGCGAACGATATCTACATGGTGAATTCAACGATTCGGAAGTGGTGATAGGTATCGTCAGCGCAGTGGGAACCGAGACTGCCCGAGTGATTACACCGTTGATCGATCGCCTGCTAGGTTTTGGCTATACGGCCGTGGAAATCAAAGTGTCGTCTCTACTTTCTGGCTCGGATAGCTCCAGCGAGTACGAAAGAATTAGCAACCTGATATTTGCTGGTGACACAATGCGCCAGAAGACGCAAAACAATGGCATTTTGGCCTACGGCGCGTCCAAGCTTATAGCTGCGAAGCGTAAGGCGAGCACTGGGAAGGTTGCATATATTGTCAACTCCCTGAAACATCCCGACGAAGTTGAAGTGTTGCGTAAGATTTATGGTCAAGGATTTTATCTTTTTGGGGTGCACGCCGATAAGAAACGGCGGCTGTATTACCTTGAAAATGATAAAGGGCTAAACGCAACACAAGCATCGGAGCTGGTCGAGGTTGATGAGGACGAAAAGCTACCTCACGGCCAACGGACCAGGGATACATATCACATGGCCGATTTCTTTCTCAACTTCGGGAAGGACACCGATCAAATCAAAAATACCATCCAAAGATTTCTGGAGCTTATTTTTTCCCATCCGTTCAAGAATCCAACGTTTGATGAATTTTCTATGTTCATGGCGTTTTCAAGTTCTGTTCGGTCGGGTGATCTGTCCAGACAGGTTGGGGCAGTTATAACAAATCATCAGCAAATCGTTGCAACAGGTGCAAATGAGTGCCCTGTCTCTGGTGGGGGGCTTTATTGGGCGGAGGTTGATAGTGAAAGCGGTGTTGTGAAAGACGTTCCTGATGGAAAAGACTATACAAGAACTGAAGACTCCAATCGCGCTGAACAGAACGAGATAATTCAAGGAATACTTACAGGTCTCAGGAAAATAGATGGGATCTCTGATGCGGCGCTGCCTAGTATAGAATCTGAACTTAGACGAAGCAGAATCAGTGATCTCACGGAATTCGGTCGGGTTGTACACGCCGAAATGGAGGCAATCATCTCATGCGCTAGAGGCGGGATAAGTTGCATTGGTGCAACTTTGTATTGCACAACATTTCCATGCCACAACTGCGCAAAGCATATAATAGCGGCAGGGATCAAGCGGGTTGTGTATGTTGAGCCGTATCCAAAAAGTAAGGCTTTGGATTTTCACTCAGAGTCTATAGAGCTTAAAACTGCTTTAGATAAAAAGGCGGAGTCGACACACGTTACATTTGAGCCATTTACTGGGGTAGGGGCGCGACGGTTTTTGGATTTGTTTTCTATGAATCTTGGGCTTGGAGATAAACTCCGGCGCAAAAATTCAGATGGAAGTGCAGTCACGTGGTCTAAAGAGAAGGCGATTCCAAGGGTTGGACTTCTCCCGAATTCGTACGTCGAGGTCGAAGGAATTGCTGCGATCTTGTTTGACCGTGCAGTCAGCACATAAAATTGTTGCGGCAGACGTTTGACCCGCTGCTCGCTTTTTCTTCCGAAAAAACAGGCATCGCCCCAAACGCTGCTGAAGTTAGGCGTTGAACGTCCGCTCCCAGCCGAAACGACGGTCGCCTTTGGGTCGTGATGCGACCGACCTCTCGTCGACTTCGTCGCCGGAAGGCGGTCAGTGAAGCTTCGCTTCGCGGAAGCGGCCATTCATCATCGAGTGCTGACGACCCACAGCGGCCGGTCGAGTTCTTTCTGAGCGGCCATTCGGCGCAACAATCGAGGCGGCGGAAGCAGCCCCCTCTGTGTCAGACTAAATGTCGCCCCATTCCACCATGGCCTCGACTCGCTCGACGCCAGCTGCCACCAGCACGCTCACGCCGAGCGAACTCGACAGGATGCTGCGCCGGGTCGCGCCGCGGTCGGGAGCTACTCCGCCATCATTTGCTCCACCGTCATCGGCCCCGTCTATCTGGTCCTCTGCGGGTCGGGTCGGCCTTCTGCACCAACGGCGCATTGCATGGCACGAGAAAACCTGTGAGATGCCAACGCGACGGCGACTTCGGCAGCAGTTCCTTCGTAAAAGCGTGCTTATTTGCCGGCCCAACCAGACCACCCGAGTTCGACACTCTTTGCGTGCCAAACGCATAAATCGCCCCTTGATGCGAGTAAAAACAACGTGTTAACGTTTCACTAAAAATCCTCGTGTAGTGACACGTCACCCGCCAGAGTGCCTTTATTTCAATAGTTTGCAGTGATATAGTCGCGACATGCGGCGCTTACTCGCCAAGGCTGGTCGAGATGCCTCGGAGTCTCGCCGCAGACGCCTCTTGGCTACCTTGGACCACATCGAGGCTGGACAAACTGGCGAAAACCACGTCGAGCGACAAAGACGTCACCCGGTGTGCGGCCTGCCAGCCACCACACCGCCAAACAAGGAGCAGTTCGCGACCATCTCACCGCTTAATACGACCTCCAAGCATTTGTAGTGCCAATTTTTCTTACTGGAATTGTGCATATTCAATGGCTTACGGCGATATCTGTCGAACTCGGGAGACCAAGTCGCAAGGCTTCTACGATTTGTTCACGGATAGCAGTGGTGGTGTTCATGCAAAGACCTTTCAAGCGACATCGGACTAACTGCTATCCCTTTCGGCCTTCACTTTGCTCACGGGTAAAAAAGGAGAAAATTCCGATCCCATAGCGGGAGGCACACCGATCAAGTCTCGTATTTAATTGCGGGATGCGCCCAAACGGCTGCACAATTCCCGTTTCAGTGCGATAAGATCTTCCACTGTGGAAAGTCCGAGGCTGTGGTTGTGGGCCACGGCAGATCGCAAGCTGAGGAATTGAGCGAAGAACGTCCTTGCCTGCTCCCGATCATTGAAACATGCCTTAAGCAGCGGCTCACACAGATCCTTGCCGAGATAAACATTCATCAGCGCGCCCGTTGTAATAAATTGAGGGAGGGAGTCCTCCGCCGAGCGCACCCATCCCTCACGACCACTCCGCCCTTGCCATTCTAAAGCCGCGTCCACCACGGAAAGCAACTTCGGTTTCTTTCGCCCTTCCTCAATAGGCACCGGAATTTTATCGGTCCGCTTCGAGCTTTCTTCAAAAGCTGAAAAGTCGACGTCTGGATACAAAGCAGCAATCAGCTGTTTTCCGAGCTGACGAATATCGTCTGCGTGTAATTCCGCTGGGTTACCCGGAATTTTAATATCTTTCGTACCATGGCGCCAACCTTCCGGTTTAAGGTCAGAAAAATATTCCACCATAGTATTGCGTAGGATTGTTTCAATCTGTAGAACAAGGCGGTAAGCATGGCTATTAATCGCATGCGATGGATTTACAAGATCGTTTACTGTTGCAATTGAATTGGATGCATGCACCAATACTCCATGATTCTTTCGAAGGACCTTCTCCATCAAGACTGAATTCAGTAACGCAAGACAAAGGTCCCCGGTTCGCTCGATTCTAATGAACCCTGCTAAGCGAAGGTCCTCAATCTCTAATTGTCTTGGATCTACTAATTTGCGCTGTTGTCTGATTATCGAGCAGAGTATACCCTTCGCTTTCTCCCCAATTGCGCTCAAACGGTTCTCTATCGACTCGACGACCGTTTCTGAAGAAGCAACATCGGTGAGTGTCTCTGGATAATCCCGCAATGCCCGGCCCGACATGCGCAATGTCGACAGTACCTCATCTATCAAGCACGCGTCCCCACCCGTAAATTCAAGTAACGCTTCCACAGTAATCTCGTCAAGTTCGGATGCTGGACTGGAGATCCACCGATCATCCAAAAGGCTTGCCTGCAAATCCGCTACGGAATAAGGTTGAATCGTGCGGATGCACTTCTGGTCGGGACAAGGCGATGTCGGGTGAAATTGCTTCCAGACCTGTGGAATCCGATACCGGTTCCAGGCCCCGATTAGCACCGTGATAAGCGGAATGTCGGACGAGGACTCCCGAATCGAGCGCGTGGCGCTTAAAGCGGCTATCTGGCTCTCAATTTCCAGATGATGGAAGTCTCGCAACGCGCAACACACGGCTCTCTTGCCGCTTTCTCTAGCTATTTGCAGCGCTTGCCCAACTCGACTCATGACTGCCTCACTGACTTCCGGCACTGGTTTTGGCAGGCTCCGACAGTCGATTTCTAGCAGATGGCCACGAAAGCTGCTCCGGACCCCATCGAGGAACGCTGTCTGGATCGAAACACCGCAGGCCGGCTCAACGAGCCCCCAGTGCCCCTTCTGCATTCTGGAAATCGCATCGAGGATCTGTTTCACACAATTTTTCCAATTTCGTGTTCACGGTAGTTTACTAGGGATTCATGAACTCTGATGCGATCTTTGTCACCAAGTTTGACCATAAAATCTATATATGAAGGATAGGCAACAGAGTACGCTTCGCTGTTTCCGTCTAGGTGTCGGAGCAGCATGTTTGTCATCACGAGGAATTTTAGGGTATTAGCGAAGTCTTCCTCATTTGGCGAAAAGGCATCCTCACTGGCCCAGTTCGCCAAGATCCCTGGAATACCTTTCAACTCGTAGACATGGCTTGAACGATAGCCGTTGGCCACAATGTCGTTGCTGATTGCTAGCATGACCGCTTTTCCGAGTTGGGACAGATTCCAGCCAAGCGTTTCATAGACATAGTCAATGTAGGACGAGTGGCCTCCTGTACCGTCTGGACTCTCCGCGTATACTTTTTCAACATCGGCGAGTGTAATTCGGAGCTCCCTTGTGGCGCGGCGCCTTCGTTCAATAATTTCCAGGAGCTGGCGCCCGAACTCCTGAACAAAGGCCGGGTGTCCAGACGTCTTTTCCTTTACGAGGCGCGCGACGCCGGGGTCCAAGGAGATCCCCAACATGTCCTCGAAAGCCATCCGAAGAAGCTGTTCGACCTTGTCGGAATTCAAATCTCCGAAATCTTCCCGCAGTGGTGTGAGGAAATTTTTGAATGGATACGCGTTGTCGGGATTAGGGCGAATATTGACTTCAAAGTAGAGTTGCTTGAAGCCTGCGTAGACGACTTTGAAAGTATCCGGATTCTGTGAGGATACGCCGCGGAGTATCCTTGCGAGCGGAAATGCGCTCGGCCCATGCGTATTACGGCTCGCCTCAATGTACCGATCAACTTCGTCGATCAGGACAGCAACGCGTTTCATCTTGCACGTCTCCGTGAGGATGGAGGCGAGCGATGCAACATCCTCTGGGCGTCGCAGTCCGAGGGATTCCGTGATACGGGCGGCCAAGGTGAAATCTGGATCACCGTGAAGAGGATCAGCATACACATAACCGACGTTAAACGAGTCCCTCCGACGCGCACTCCCGAGTCGTTCTTTTAGAGCATGTAGGAGCGAGGTTTTACCAATTCTTCTTCCACCCCAGACGGCGCTGGCCTTTTCAGTTTGGAGTTTTTGGAGGGCCGATTCACGACCGACGAACAGGTTCTTGCGGCTGTGGACGACTCCATCTGTGCAAAACAGACCAATGTCGGTGAGTTTCGCCGCTCCCCGATGCAGCAATTGACGAAGTGGTGCTCCAGGAACGCTTGCACCCGAAACCCGTTGCGCTTCCTCACGTCCAATGAGAACAAAGGGGTCTTCAGGTTTGCCGATCCCGAACCTTTCCTTGAGTTGCACGAGACATTCGGGCACCACAACTATACTTCGCGCGTCCTCCTCGTCATTAATATGCGCACTGAGACGACTCCACTGGTCCTCCCAGTCATCTGTTCTCAGCAACAGGTAGAGATGCACTGGCCGATCCAGCCATGCGCTCCTTGGACTGTAGAATTCCGATTTATATCGGCCAAAGTAGCACCCAGCCAACGGCGAAGGGACCAAGGTTCCGTTCAGATCGTGATACATTTCCGATAGTCGGCAGAACGAACGCACGAATTCCCCCCACCGCTTATTGCATTCGCGCCGCAAACCGTCGTTCAGTTTGCGCTGTTTCGCGAGAAAGTCCCATGCTGCCTGCAGGGCGGCGTCGCCCCATGTTCCGCTGGAGGAATCTGAGGGAGGTTCCTCACCGCTTGTCGGGCGGGGGGCTGACAGACCCAATAGGGACTCAATTTCTGAAAAGGTAGTGCTCTTGTTTCGGACAGCAAATTCAATGGCCTCAGTCAACTGCTTCACTCTTGTTGTCGAATCTTGTCGGGCGTTTCTAACTAGAGATGAGATATGAGCGGATGCGGCTCCGCATAATTCGATGAGGCGATCCGCACCGGCCTCGCTTTCGTGTTCTTCGATAGCGTGTTGACATGTCATCACCCGATCACGAAGACCTCGAAGGGCATCCCTGGACTCATTCTTTGATCTTACAGCGGATTCGTCCAAGCCATTCTCGATCGTCTGAATGAGTAGCTCGGCAAGTGGCAACTTGCCACGGAAAATCGCTTCTCGAGCACGTTCAGATTCTGCAGTCGCCCCACTCCGAGCCGTCAGCGCGTCGCATCTCGAGATTAGTCTGGATTTATAGTCACACAGAGCTTCCTTGACCTCATCGACGCACCGTGCCACGTCGCCGTGCGTTCTGGATTCGGCAATCGTGACTGCATGGACCAAGCAGCGCTCCTCTTTAATCCGGTTGAAGTTAACAATGGCGTCGCAATTTCTAAGATTTTCCAGGATTGCGGTGAGATTTGCCAAACACAGGCTAAGCGGCTCCTCTTGCTTCGACCAGCGAACAACGAGTTCGGGAGCGGCGAGCATTACCGCAGGCACGGCGTCCAAGAGGGCTTCAATGCCTCGGGCAGGTTGCGGCGCTGTTTCCGAGTAGCTCGCCGAAAATAATTCCAAAGCGCTTTGAACTGAACTCCAAAAACCTGCGAAAAGTGCATCCTCTTGGGCCAATGCCGCAAGTTCTGACTGGCAGTTTGCCAGAAGAACGGGCTGGGAGTCGCAGGGGAACGCTTCATCGAATGCTTTGCTAGCGGAAAGAAGCCTCTGGATTCGTTGATGAAGCCCCGTGAGGTAACCCGTCGGTCCAAAAATTTTCTTCTGATAAAATGAATTCTCCGTTGTGGAGAGCCCGTGCTTAGTAAACGCCTCGCGCGCCTGTTCTTCAATGGCGGAAGAAACATGATTGGCGCTTTCCCAATCCCTGTGTTGGATCTTCTGGATAATGGAGTTAGAAAGCCGCCGCAGACCCGGAAAAAGCGATTGCCGCTCCGCCTCGGCCACTTCATTACCGTGAGCGACTTGGTGGATGTATTCGCCATTGCCCTGTTGATGGAAAAACTCGAAGATCGTCGTCGTGGCTTCGTCGATGCGCTTTTCGAGATTCCCGTCTGAAATCACGAATGGTTGCTGTTCTATGATGTCGCGGTAAAGTCGTCTTAGTGCAAGGGTTTGCTTGCCGAATTCACATTCATTCAAGCCCAATTTGTAAAACACCCCCATCAGTGCTTCGCTTGAGGAAAAGGCGTGGACTGCCAGAAATGCCCCCGAAAAGCGTCTTCGCATTTTGAAGTCTCTCACATCTCTTGTGGTCATCCCTGCGATCCACCGACCAAAGAGCGCGTGGGATGCCCAGCTTCGAGGAAAAACCCGCTCTTGAGAAGACCAACTCGTAAGGAGGAGTGACGTGAATTTGTGGAAATCCACGTCCGCGGCTTCCGGCTGGAAAACCGCTTGCACCAATTCCAAGAGAAGGGCTGCTTCAGGGTTTCGGCCAACGGCGACAAGTTCTTCGGCCAGTTGTACAACCACAGCCGGTTCCCCATTCTTTTCGAGTGCGTCGGCCGCGATCTCCGGAATAGACCGTTTGGGAACAAGCCTCGGCCAATTCTCGCTCAGGGCTTGAATTTCGCTCTCAATGGTCGTTAGATCAG
>Ga0056914_10001290_pt1 | contig 18215 bp, 13 predicted proteins | sample TNRBio252014_DNA_FD_55168 | JGI IMG/M metagenome (GOLD analysis project Ga0056914, IMG submission 55168) | Wastewater treatment Type I Accumulibacter community from EBPR Bioreactor in Madison, WI, USA - TNR Reactor_6/25/2014_ DNA | ecosystem: Engineered > Bioreactor > EBPR > Anaerobic-Aerobic >...
GTCAGCACCGTGAAGCCGGGACGATAGGGGATGGTCTCGCCATGCACCTTGTCGGCGGCGGTGCCGTAGAAATCGAAGTAGCGGGCACAGGCGTCGACGTCAGCACGGGCCTGTTTCAGAGGCTTGCCGACATCCTGGCATTCCATTGCCGCCAGGTCCTCCTTGTGGGCAAGGATCAGCTCCGCCAGCCGGATCAGCAGGCGACCGCGCAACAGCGGATCGGACATGGCCCAGCCGGCATCGGAGGCACGGCGCGCATCCTTCACCGCCGCGTCGATATCCTCCACGCCGCCGGCGGAAATCAGGGTGAAGACATCGCCCGTGCCGGGATCGCGCACCGCGATGCTCGCGCCGGACGCCGCCGGGCGACGCGCCCCGCCGATCAGAATGGTGTCTGGGCTTTCGACGGACTGTGACATGGTTCGCTCCCTGAAGCGGTCTGGCCAGTTTCTTCGCCTTCTAAGAACCGGCGTGAAAAAGATCAATCGGGCGAAACCAATTGCGCAGCCGCAAAGACTTTGCATTGCTCGCCAGCAAATGATGATCGCTATAAAACAAGACTATCCGGGGGGCATGCATGAGGCCAGAGGGGCGCGGCGACCATGATTCGCTCTATTTCACTTATCCCACCTTCACGGCGGGCCCCGCAGCGGAACTGACTGCCGACACTGGCGTTCACCCCGTGGTCATCGTCGGTGCCGGGCCTGTGGGCATGACGGCGGCGCTGTCGCTGGCCAGTCAGGGCGTGCGCTCCATCCTGATCGAGAAGAAGAACACCTTCAACGACGGCAGCCGCGCGATCTGCATCGCACGGGCGAGCTACCAGATCCTTCAACAGATCGGCGCGGTGGAGCCGTTCCTGGCCAAGGCGCTGGGCTGGACACGCGGGCGGAGCTTTCATCGCGGCATGGAAATCCTCGTGTTCGAGATGTCGCACTCCGAAAGCGAGAAGTATCTGCCGATGTACAACCTGCAACAGCAGTACATCGAGCAATATCTGTGGGAAGCCTGCGCCCGCTCGGACCTCATCGAGATGCGCTGGGAGAGCGAGGTGACCGAGGTCAAAATGCGCGGCGATGGCGTTGGCCTGAGGGTGGCCTCGCCGCACGGCAGCTATGGGCTTGAGGCGCGTTACCTTCTGGCCGCCGACGGCGCCCGCAGTCCGATCCGCGCCATGCTGAAGCTCAGGCTGCACGGACAGAACTTCGAGGGCAACTATGTCATCGCCGACGTGCGCATGAGGCACGACTACCCCACCGAGCGGCGGGCCTTCTTCGATCCGCCCGGAAACCCCGGCGGCACGGTGCTGATCCACAAGCAGCCCGACGACATCTGGCGCATCGACTACCAGCTCAAACCGGGCGAAGCGCCCGCCGAGGCGCTGAAGGAGGCAAATCTCAGGGCGCGGGTCGGCGCGATCCTCGACGACATCGGCCATGCCGGACCGTGGGACCTGGAGTGGTGGAGCCTCTACACGGCCAACACGCTCTGCCTCGACGACTACCGCCACGGACCCGTGTTCTTCATCGGCGACAGCGCCCATATCGTGCCGATCTTCGGGGTGCGGGGGCTCAACAACGGCATGGCGGATGCGCACAATCTGGCGTGGAAGCTGGCGTATGTGCTCAATGGCCGGGCGGACCCGGCGCTGCTCGACAGCTATACGCCCGAGCGGCGCGGGGCGACGCTCGATGTCTTCGCCAATGCCACGAAAAGCGCCCGTTTCATGACGCCGCCGACGCGCGGCTGGGCGCTGGCGCGGGATGCGGCCCTGTCGCTGGCGCGTTCCCAACCGTTCGCGCGACAGTTCGCCAATCCGCGGCAGATGGAACCCTATACCTATGCCGCCAGCCCGCTGACGCTCTATCCCCTGCGTGACAGGCCCTTCAAGGCCGGGACCCGGACGGGCGCGGCGATGAGCAATGTCCGGCTGACCGACGGCGGGTTCCTGCTCGACCGGGTTGGCAAGGGCTTTGCCGCGCTGGTTTTCGCCGACAAGCCGCTGTCCCCTGCCCTGACGGCCTGTCTGGCGGCGATGCAGGCGCGCGACCCGCAGTTCACCGTGCTGACCGTTGCGATGGGCGGCGCGAAAATCGACGGCGCACTCGATGATGGCGACGGGGCGATTGCCCGCAGCTGCGATGCCCGGCCGGGCACGGTCTATCTGCTGCGGCCGGACCTGCATGTCGCCGGACGCTGGAAAAGCGCCGACCCGGCCGAAATCACCGCGTCGTTCACCGCATGCCTGGGAGGGCGCAAGGGATGAAGGACATGCCGTTCGACCAGCTCGAAGAGGTCTATGAAGCCCTGGCCAGGGCACTGGACAAGGCCGGGCCACAAAACGAGTCGCTGTTCCTGACCAAGCTGGTCATGACCCTGGCGCACCGAACCGGCGATCTCGATGCCTTTTCGAAGGCTCTGAAGATCGCGCTCAGGGACTTGCCGGAGGCGGCGCCGTAACCCGGACCTCCGGCATCGCAGCCAGCAAGGTGCGGGCATAGGCGCTCTCAGGCGCGTCAAACACGCGCTCCGTCAGGCCTTCCTCGACGATCTCGCCCCGGTAGATCAGCGCTACCCGATCGCAGACATAGCGGATGACCGACAGGTCGTGACTGATGAACAGATAGGTCAGCCCGAGCCGGGCCTGAAGGTCGACCAGCAGGTTGAGCACCTGCGCCTGCACCGAGACATCGAGGGCCGAGGTCGGCTCGTCGAGCAGGATCAGGTGAGGATTGGTGGCGAGCGCGCGGGCGATGCCGATGCGCTGGCGCTGTCCGCCGGAGAACTCGTGCGGATAGCGGTGCAGATGTTGCGGGCCAAGGCCGACGAGGGCGAGCAGTTCCGCCGCCCGGTCGGTGCGCTGGCGGGCGCCGAGGCCAAGCACGTCCTTGTGGATCAGCATCGGCTCGGTGACGATATCATGCACCGACATGCGCGGATTGAGCGAGGCGTAGGGGTCCTGAAAGACGATCTGCACCCGCGCCCGCAAGGCCCGCAACGCCGCGGCGGAGAGATGCGCCAGGTCCTGCCCCTCAAACAGGATGCGGCCGGAGGTCGGCGCATCCAGATGCAGGATACAGCGTGTCAGCGTGGTCTTGCCCGAGCCCGATTCCCCGACAAGCCCGACGCATTCGCCCTTGCCGACGCTCAGCGAAACCTCCTTGAGCGCCACGACGGATGAACCGCGCGCGAACAGGCCACCCTGCGCCGGAAAGACCTTGCTGACCCGATCGAGCACCAGCATCAGCCCGTCCCCCCGGGTGTTGCGCGCAGGCAGGCGACGCGATGCGCCGGGCCGACGGCCAGCGCCGGGGGCGCAGCCAGCGTGCACTCCGCCCCGGCCAGGGCGCAGCGCGGCGCAAAGCGGCAGCCGGGCGGCGGATCGATCAGGTTGGGAACCGTGCCGGCCAGCCCGCGCAATGCGCCGCGCTTGACCTCGCGCGTCGGGATCGCGGCCAAAAGCGCCTGTGTGTAAGGGTGACGCGGATCGCCGATCACGGCCGCGACCGGCCCGCTCTCGACGATGTTGCCGGCGTACATAACGGCGACATGGCTGCAGGTTTGCGCGACAACGCCCAGATTGTGGGTGATGAGGAGGACGCCCATGTCATGCTCGGCCACCATCGCGGTGAACAGCTTGAGCACCTGCGCCTGAACCGAAACATCGAGCGCGGTGGTCGGTTCGTCGGCGATCAGCAGGTCCGGCCGGCCGATCAGCGTCATGGCGATCAGCACGCGCTGGCGCATGCCGCCGGAAAATTGATGCGGATAATCCATCAGCCGTGCGGCGGCATCGGGGATGCCAACCTTGTCGAGCATCTCGCCGGCGACGCGCCAGGCCGCAGCTTTCCGTTCGCCGCGCGAGGCGGAGGCGGACAGGCCGAGGATTTCCGGGCTGTGGCGCGCGGCCGAGAGCGCCACATCGACCAGTTGCTCGCCGATGCGGAACACCGGGTTGAGGTTGGTGGTCGGGTCCTGAAAGATCATGCCGATGCGCCGGCCGCGCAGTGCGCGCATGCCCGCCTCGGTGAGGCCGAGAAGATCCTGTCCATCGAACAGGATCTGGCCTGACTTGTAGCGCGCGGGCGGGCTGGAGAGCAGCCGCGACACCGACAGGCCGGTGAGCGATTTGCCACAGCCGGTCTCCCCGACAAGGCCCCAGATTTCCTTGCGCTGCACCGTCAGGTCGATGCCGTTGAGGACATGCGCCTCACCGTCGAAGGAGGTCATCGACAGGTGCAGATTGCGGATGTCGAGCAGCGGAGCGGCCATCTCAGCGCCTCGCCCTCGGGTCGAAGACATCGCGCAGGCCATCGCCCAGCAGATTGAAGCCGAACACGGCGATAAAGATGGCAAGGCCGGGGAAAATCGCCGTCCACCAGTAATCCGGCATGTAGCCGCGCGCCACGGAAAGCAGCGAGCCCCATTCGGGCGTCGGCGGCTTGACCCCGATGCCGATGAACCCCAGCGAGGCGACGGTGAGAATGGCAAAGCCCATGTCGAGCGACATCTTGACGATGACCGGCGTCATCACGTTGGGCAGGATGTGGCGAAACAGGATGCGCCCCGGCCCGGCGCCGATGGCGCGGGCGGCGGTGACGAACATCTCCTCCTTCTTCGCCATCACCTCGCCGCGCACGAGGCGCGCATAGCCCGGCCACCAGGACAGCGAGATGGCCACCACCATGTTGACGATGCCCGGCCCCAGCGCCGCCGCAACCGCCATGGCCAGGATCAGCCCCGGCACGGTGAGCTTGAGATCGCTGAGGCGCATGAGGATTTCGTCGGTCCAGCCACCGGCATAGCCGGCGATGGCGCCGACCACCGCACCGACGACCGTGCCCAGCAGCACCACCGCCAGCCCGGCCAGCACGGAGACGCGCGTGCCGGCCAGCACCAGCGAGAAGACATCCTGCCCCAGTTCGTTGGTGCCGAAGGGATGAACCAGCGAGGGAGCGAGGAAGCGCTTTGCCGTGTTGACGCCGCCGGCGACATGCTCGGGATAGGGCGCGAGGGCCGGGCCGAACAGCGCCAGCACGATCAGCCCCAGCACCATCACCAGCCCGAGGATCGACAGGCCGCTCTGCGAAAAGCGGAAGACGGCGCGGCGCAGCGCCAGACGGCCGGGGCTTTCGGGGGTTTCCGCCGCGCTCATTCGTAGCGCACTTTCGGGTTGATGACCCCGTAAAGCAGGTCGATGACGAAATTGGCCAGAACGAACAAGGTGCCGATGACCAGCGTGACACCGATCACCGGCATGAAATCCTGTGTCACCACCGCCTTGGTGGCATAGAGCCCGAGGCCGGGCCAATCGAACACCGTTTCGACCAGCACCGTGCCGCCGAGCAGCCAGCCGAAATAGAGCCCGATGACGGTCAACGTGGCCGAAATCGCGTTGCGCGTGACATACTTGAGCACGATCAGGCGTTGCGGCAGGCCAAGCGCCCGCTCGGTCAGCACATAATCCTGGCTCATCACCTCCAGCGTGGACGCGCGCATCATCCGCATGATGGTGGCGAGCGGCGACAGGCTCATCGCGACGGCGGGCATGGCCAGATGCTTCAGCGCGATGACGAAGGCCTCAGGATCGCGGGCAATCAGCGCATCAAGCGTCAGAAAACCGGTCACCCAGGCCGGCGGGTCTTCGGTGATGGGGAAGCGCCCGCCCAGCGGAAGCCAGCCCAGCCACATCGCGAACAGCAATTGCAACAGCAGGCCGAGAAAGAACCGCGGCATCGAGATGGAGCCGAGCGCCACGACGCGCGACAGATAATCGGGCCAGCGATCGCGCCAGACCGCCGCCGCCAGCCCGGCGGGAATGCCAATGACGATGGCCAGCAGCATGGCCGCGAACACCAGTTCCAGCGTCGCCGGAAGATAGGCGGCGAGGTCCTCGGAAACCGGGCGGCGGGTGTAGATGGAGACGCCGAAATTGCCCTTGGCGAGGCCGGCGAGATAATCGCCGTATTGCACGAGCAGCGGCCGGTCGAGGCCGAATTCCTTGCCATAGGCGGCGATTTCGGCCGGGCTGGCGTTCGGCCCGGCGGCCAGCGCCACCGGATCGCCCGGAAGCAGCCGAGCGATGGCGAAGACAAGCGCCGTCAGCCCTAACAGCACGGGCACGATCAGGATGAAACGGCGCAGGATAAAACGGAGCATGACGGACCGGAGGCCGGCGCGGGGTGGGCCGCGCCGGCCAGAGGGATCAGAGCGAGAGGCCGAAGCACTCGATGGCGTTGGAGGCGACGGGCACGAACTGGAAGCCCTTCACCTTGTCGCTCATGCCCAGCTTGCGCCGCTCCAGAACGCCGAAGATGTCCGGCGCATCGGCCACCACCTTTTCCTGCATCTGCCGGTAGAGGGCGATGCGCTTGGCCTCGTCCATCTCGGCCCGGCCCTGCTCGATCAGGGCATCGACCTCGGCGCTTTTGTAGACGGCGTTCTGCCAGTTGCCGTTGCGCGAGGAGTGGTAGGCGGCAAAGGCGATGTTGTCCGGGTCGCCGTAGTTCGCCGTCTGGTAGACCGGGAAGAAATCCGGAAACGTCTCGGATGAGCGGCAGGCAGCAACCATGTCGGGCCAGATCATCGGCTTGATCTCAAGCTCGATGTTGAGCGCCTTGAGGCTGTCGAGCAGAATCAACGCCCAGCGGCGCTGCTGTTCAAGGCCGGAGACATGCGCCATCGTCAGCTTGATGCCACCGTTGGGAGACTTCGATCTGGCGAGGTGCTCCTTGGCCTTGGCAAGGTCGGTCCGATAGACGGCGAGTTGCGGATTGTGGCCGAGAATGCCGTGCGGCAACGGGCCGATCATCAGGTCTGCATAGCCCGCGGCATCGAGAATGCCCTGATAATTGACGGCGTAGGACACCGCCTTGCGCAGTTCGAGATCGGCCAGCGGTCCCTTCTGCGTGTTCATCTTGATTGAGAAGGTGCGGTATTCCGGCTCAAGCACGCGCACGATGCCGGGCTTATCCTTGATTGCATCCATATCCTCGGAAGTCAGGTCGGCGGCGATATGCGCCTCGCCGCGCTGGAGAGCCATGCGCTGGTTGGCCGTTTCGCGGGTGATGCGCCAGATCACGCCGGTCAGGTTGCCGCTGGTCTTCTGCCAGCCGCCCTCGACGCGTTCCAGTTCATAGAGGTTGCCGGGCTCGGCGCGGCGCACCTTGAACGGGCCGGAGGCGGCGAGATTGGTGCGCAGCCAGGTCTGCCCGTCATCGCTGCCAAGATTGGCCTCGACATCCGCCTTCGAGACGATCCAGATCCACGGCAGGACCTGAAGGAAGGCGGCAAACGGCTTGAGCAGGGCGAACTTGACCGTTCCGGCATCGACGGCGCTGACGCTGTCGGGGCCGACAACGCCCTGGATCATCCAGGCATTGCCCTTGTTGAGACGCACCGCGCGCTTGAAGGAATAAACGACATCGTCGGCCGTCACCGGCTTGCCGTTGTGAAACTTCGCCGCAGGATCGAGCTTGAACACCGCTTCCTTGCCATCGGGCGAGATGGTCCAGGATGCGGCGAGCGCCGGCACNGGCTTGGGCGGATTGNTGGCCACGCGGACGAGAGAATCGTAGACGTTGCGCAGCAGGAAGCTCGCCGAATAGCCGGTGGCGATATGCGGATCGAAGTTGGGGATATCCTGGTTCGAGGTGATGACCAGAATGCGCCGCCCGCCCTGCTGGGCGAAGGCGCTGTCCGGCAGCGTGAGGCCGGCCAGCCCGGCACCGGCAGCGCCGAGAATGGCGCGGCGCGAAAGTCCCTTCCCGAAAGTCATGCTCATCGTGGTCTCCTTCCCGATGGGGCCAGCAGGCTGGCCAACGTTATCTATCCAAGGCGCCGTTGCGCAACGGCATTTGCGACCGCCGCCGCGCCATAATCCCGGCGGGCGTGGTCCGGCGTCACAAATCCAAGTGCAAGATCGCGGCCGATCTCATCCGACTGGCGCTCACCGGCCGCGCCGTAGCCCGACCCGCCGGCGAGCACGAGTTCAACCTGTTCGCTCGTCGTCTTCAGTTCAACGAGTTCGCCGGTGCCGCAGTTCTTCAACTCCCGCCCGGCCGGATCGAGCACGCGGCCGCGCGCCCCGCCGCCCGGCGCGCCGCCGAACAGGCCGGAAATCGGATTGTTGACGCCCTCGGGATAGACCGAGACCAGCATGCCGAGGCCGTCCTCGTCGCGCTTGCAGAAGCGCACCAGCTGGCCCAGACCGCCGCGATGGCGGCCCGGCCCGCCACTGTCCGGCAGGAAGGCCTTTTCCAGAACCAGCACCGGCACCCGGCTTTCCATCAGTTCGATCGAGGTGTTGGCCGCCGAGGTGGGCCAGAGCAAGGCCGAATGGCCGTCGCCGCGGGCTGAGCCGCCCTGTCCGCCGCCGCAGAACAGCATGTCGGAATAGAAGCTGCCGCTGGCGTCCTGGCCATAGATGTTGGCCGCAACCGCAAGCCCGGTGTGGGCCTGAACCTGCGCCGGGGCGGCCACCGACATGGCGCGGAAGATGTTGGGCGCGAGATACCAGCCGGTGCGGGTGCGGATGTTGACCGCCGCCGGATAGGCACAGTTGAGCACCGAACCTTCCGGTGCGCTGACGCTGAACGGCCGATAGCAGCCGGCATTGCCGCGGATACCCGGTGTCAGCATGCATTTGAGCGGATAGGTGGCGTGGGCGGCGGTGTAGTTGAGGGTGCAGTTGAGCCCGCCCTGCGGCAGTTGTGGCGGCGCCCCGTCAAAGTCGATGTCGATGGCATCGCCCGCAATCGTCAGCCTGACCGGATAGGTCATCACAGCGCCCAGCGGGTTGTTGGTGATGGTCGAGGTGTAAACCCCGTCCGGCAGGGCGCGGATGGCATCGCGCATCGCCTTCTCGCTCAGCCCCTGCACCACTTCGGCCAGCGCGCCGAGGTCCTCCATGCCATAATCGGCCATGAAGGCGGCGAGGCGCTCGGCGCCGATGGCATTGGCGGCGATGAAGGAATGCACGTCGCCCAGCACCTGATCGCCGTTGCGCACGTTCTGACGCAGCAGTTCGAACAGCGTCTCGTTGGGCCGGCCTTCGGAGAACAGCTTCATCGGCGGGATCTGGAAACCCTCTTCGTAGATCTCGCGGGCTTTCAGCGAATCCTTGGTGCCGCCAATGTCAGAGACATGGCCCACCGTGCCCATCAGCCCGACAAGACGGCCATTGACGAAGGCGGGGGTGACCACCGCGATGTCGAACAGGTGGCCGGCGCAGAGCCAGGGGTCGTTGGTCACCAGCACATCGCCGGGCTTCAGCGTCTCGGGCGGATAGCGCTTGAGCAGCGCCTTGACGGCGCGCGGCAGGGTCAGGTTGAACACCGGCATGGCGCGCGGGCTGTGGGCCAGCGTCTCGCCGTCCTTGTCGAGCAGTTCGCAGGCGAAATCCTGCGCTTCCGAGATGACCAGCGAAAAGGCCGTGCGGCAGACGGTGAGCCACATTTCCTCGACCACGTTGACGAGGCGGCTCCACATGATCTCAAGCCCGATGGGATCGTTGCGGATCGCCTGAACCGCCTGATCGCGGCTCATCGTGGCGGTCACCAGAGCCGAGGCGGCGCGGCTTTCGGCAATCTCGATGCAGAGGTTGAGGCTGGAATCGACGCGGATGCGGTCTCCCGGCGCGATCACCGTGGTCGATTCACGCTCCTCCACGATGGCGGGGCCGGCGATGACATCGCCCGGACGCAGGGCATAGCGGTCATACACCTGCGTGTCGACCGCGCCACCCTCGAACCAGGCGCGGCGCGTGCCCTTGACCGTGCTGGCGCCCTCGGCCCCGCCGGCCGCGCCCTTGAGCGAGAGCACCGGCGTCGGCCCGGCGCAGCGGACACGGAAGTTCACCGCCTCGATGCGCGCCCCTTCGAACACCTCGGTATAGCGGGCCGCATAGGCGCTGGCGAAGGCCTCGCGCAGCGCCGGCAGGGTCGCGGCGGACAGATCCCCCGCCGGAAGGGCCACGGCAATGTCGTGCATCTGGCCGACGAGGCGCATGTCGGCAACGCGCTCAACGGTGACCGCAGTGGCGGCGACATCGGCTTCGGCCAGCCGCTTGCGGCCGTCGTCTTCAAGGTCGTGCAAGAGGCGGTTGATCGCAGCGGCATCGAAGCCGTCGCGGAACTCGATCCGGCAGGAGCGCACCCCGTCGAACGACAGCGGCGCGGCCAGAAAGCCCAGCGCGGAGGCCGCGCCGGAGGCCGGGGGAATGATGACCTCACGCACGCCCATGACCCGCGCCACATCGGCAGCATGGGCGGGGCCGGCGCCGCCAAAGCCGACCATGGCGTATTTGCGCGGATCGTTGCCCTTTTCCACCAGATGGACGCGGGCGGCGGCGGCCATGCTTTCCACCACCACCTTGTGGATGCCAAGCGCCGCCTGCTCGATGCTGAGCCCCAGCGGATCGGCCACGGTCTTTACCGCCTGCCGCGCCGCTTCAAGGTCCAGCTTCATGCGCCCGCCAAGGAAGAAGGCGGGGTCGTAATACCCCAGCACCAGATTGGCGTCGGTCACGGTGGGCCGCGTCCCGCCCATGCCGTAGCAGGCCGGGCCGGGGTCGGAGCCGGCGGAATGCGGGCCGACCTTGAGCAGGCCGACTTCGTCGATGGCGGCGATGGAGCCGCCGCCAGCCCCGATCTCGATCATCTCGATCACCGGCGACTTGATCGGCAGGCCGGAGCCCCTGGTGAAGCGATGGACGCGCGCCGCCTCCATCATCGGCGCCACCTCGGCGCGGCCATCCTCGATCATGCAGGCCTTGGCCGTGGTGCCGCCCATGTCGAAGGAGATCACGTCGTCCTTGCCGGCTAGCCTGCCGAACAGCGCCGTGGCAAGGCCACCGCCGGCCGGCCCGCTTTCCAGAAGGCGGATGGGAAAGGCGCGCGCCGTTTCCACCGAGACCAGACCGCCGGCGGAATGCATCAGCCTGAGATCGCCGGCAAAACCGCGCCGACGAAGGTCCGTCTCCAGCTTTTCGAGATAGGTCGCCATCAGCGGCTGGACATAGGCATTGGCGCAGGTGGTCACCGTGCGCTGGTATTCGCCCATCTCCGCCACGACCTCGGAGGACAGCGACACCGCGATCGCGGGGAACAGGCGGCGGATGATCGCGGCCGCGGCACGCTCGTGCGCGGGATTGGCGTAGGCATGCAGGAAGGACACCGCGATGGCGGTGCAGCCGGCCNCGGCCAAAGCCCGCGCCGCCCGTTCCACGGAGGCTTCATCGAGGGCCTCGACCACATGGCCGCGCGCATCGATGCGCTCGTCGACCTCAAGCCTGAGGTTGCGCGGCGCCAGCGGCTCGGGAAAGGCGACGAACAGATCGTAGATGTCGTAGCGCTGTTCGGCGCCCATTTCGAGATTGTCGCGAAACCCGCGCGTGGTGATCAACCCGAGCCTGGCGCCCTTGCGCTCGATCACCGCATTGGTGACCAGCGTCGTGCCGTGCACCATCTCGGCCACATCGGCAAACCCGATGCCGCGCATCGCCACCAGGTCCTCAAGCCCGGNCAGAGCGGCCTGCGAGGGATCGTGCGGCGTGGTCAGCGCCTTGTGGAGGNCCACCTCGCCCTTNTCGGCATCGTAGAGGATGAAATCGGTGAAGGTGCCGCCGATATCGAAACCGATGCGCCAGCGGGAAGCGGAAGAAGTCATGTCTGTCATCCTCAGGCGGCGCGACGGGGGCGGCGAACGACACTGTCACCGGTGATCGCGGCGATCTCCAGCGCGCCCTCGCGCAGGGCGCGGGCAATCTCGTCACGCTGCGGCTCGTTGGCCGAAACGGCGGGAAACACGATGCAGAGGCTGGCCTCCTCGCCCGTCTCGGGGTCGGCGACGGCGGCCGCCATGGCGATGACGCCGGGGGTCATTTCCTCATGCGAAACGGCGATGCCGGTGCGGCGCACGGCGNCGAGGCGCTCGATCAGNTCCTCCACCGACTGGGGCGAGCGCGCCGTGGGCGGCGTCAGGCCGGCGGCATAGAGACGCCGCACCTCCTGATCGGGCAGGCGGGCCAGCGAAGCACGACCGACCGCGCTGGCAAAAGCGGGAAAGCGACGGCCGATGTTNGAGACGACGCGCAAGGGGTTGGTGCCGGGATGATCGGTCACCGCGGTGATCTCGACCCCATCGCGCACCGAGACATATCCGGTGTGCCCGCAGGCGGCGGAAATGCGCGCCACCACCGCATCGGCCCGGCGGATCAGGCTCGAAGCCCGCCGATAGGAGCGGCCGACATCGAGCAGCAGCGGGCCGGGCCGATAGCGCTTGGTCGCCCCCACCGTCTCCAGCATGCCGCAATCGCGCATGGCGCGCAGCAGGCGCGAGGCGTTGCTTTTGGGCATGTTCAGGCGCGTGACCAGATCGGACACCGTCAGTTCCGTGCACTCGGCGCTGAAGCAGCGCAAAACCCGTGCGGCACTGGCGAGGATCGTCATCGCGCCTCCAAATGTTCCATTTTATGAAACTTGCGTTCCGTATTCTGAACTATATGATCGAATCCCGGATGGTTTCAAGTGGGGTGGATCGATGAGCGACGGCGACCTGAAACAGCGCGTTCTGGCCTGGCTGGCGGCCCGCGGCGGGGCGATGACCGAGCTTCTGGAAGCTCTGGTGAACGTCGATTCCGGCACCAGCGACAAGCCGGGCGTGGATGCGGCGGGTGCCGTGCTGCTCGACTTCTGGCGGGCGCAGGGGCTGGCCGTTTCGGTGATCCCGCGCGAGATATTCGGCGACGTGGTGGCGGCCGACCTTGCCTGCCCCGGCGCNACCGATCNGCGCCCGGTGGTGCTGCTCGGCCATCGTGATACGGTGTTTCCCAAGGGGGAGCCGGTCCGGCGCCCGTTCACCATCCGCGACGGGCGCGGGCATGGCCCCGGGGTTGCCGACATGAAGTCCGGCCTGGTGATCGAGGCTTTCGTGATGGCGGCCTTCGCGGCCTGCGGCGCGCCGGGCATGCCGCTGAGGATGGTCACCACGTCGGACGAGGAAATCGCCTCCCCGGCCTGTGCCGAGGTGATAACCGACGAGGCCGGCAAGGCGCGGGCGGTGTTCAACGCCGAGCCGAGCCGCATCGATCCTGCGGCGGGGGCCGACAACCGGCGCACCCAGGTGATCACGCGCGGGCGCAAGGGCGGGGTGTTCCTGAAGGCCGAGATGACCGGCAAGGCCGCCCATTCCGGCGCCCATTACGATCGCGGTCGCTCGGCCATTCTCGATCTGGCCCAGAAGGTGGCGCCTCTGCACGCGCTGACCGACCTTCAGCGCGGCGTATCGGTGAATGTCGGGCTGATCGGCGGCGGGCAGACCGTCAACACCATCGCCCCCTCGGCCTGGGCGGAGATCGACCTTCGCTATGTCGAGCCGGCGCAGCGCGAGGAGATGGTGACGGCGATCCGCGCCATCGTCGAAACGCCGGCGGTGGAGGGCGTCAGCGCCCGGCTGACGATCTCAGGCGAGTTCCTGCCGCTGGTGCAGACGGCCGAGGCGCGGCACCTGCTCGACCTCTATACCCGCGCGGCGGCGACGCTGGGGATTGCCGTGACGGCGGAATTCACCGGCGGCTGCGCCGATTCGGGACTGACCGCGGCGGCGGGATGTCCGACGCTGTGCAGCGTCGGCCCGACCGGTGGCGGTGGCCATACGCCGGACGAATACGTCATCCTCGACAGTCTGGTGCCGACCGCGCAGACGCTGGCCGCCACCCTGTGTGATCTTGGCGCGGCGGCCTGACGGGGCGTCGATGGCGTGGGTCAATGCACACCACGCGCCGATATGCATGATCGGCCCTGCCGGGTGATCCGGCACGGAGGCTGAGATGAGAGTGAGGCGCATCGCATTGTCGGGTTGCCTGGCGCTGACGCTGGCGGGGTCGGCCCTGCTGCCTGCCCTGGCCCTCGAACCCTCCCAGAGGTCCGATGATGCCATCGGCATCCTCAGGGCGATCCGCGGCGGGCTTGAGGCGGATGTCGACGATCCGTCGCTGGCGATGACCATCGAATACATCAACATCGAGGGCGACTGGGCCTATGCGCGGGTCGTGCCGATCGTGCTCACCGGCCCGGTCGACTGGGCCAAGACCAAACTGGCGGCAAGACATGCCGCNCAGCCGATGAAGGCCGAGGTGGTGGCGATCCTGCGTCGCGAAACGCCGGAGCGCTGGACCCTGGTCGAGTACATGCCGGGCGGCAGCGCAGGCGAGCGCGATGCCGCGCTGGGCAAGCACGGGCTGGACCGGGTGTTGCTGGGCAAGGACGGCGCCGTGGCGGCGGCGCCCACACCGCCGCAACCTGCGCCTCCGCCCGCCCCTCCGCCGCAGGCGACGCCTTCCGCCCCGCCGGCCCCACCCGTGGCGATCGCCCCTCCAGCCGCGCCGGCAACCACCCCTGCCCTGCCCGAGGGGCCGGCGCGCGAGGCGATGGAACGCGGCGATGCGGCCTATACCGCCGGCAACAACGCCCGGGCGCTGACCTATTTCAACGAGGCGATTGCGGCGGCGCCGGATGCGGCGGTGCTCTATCGCAACCGGGCGCGGGTCTGGTCACGCCTCACCGACTATGATCAGGCGCTGGCCGATCTCGACAAGGCGATCGCGCTCGATCCGAAGTTTGCCTCGGCCTACAACAACCGGGGCAATGTCTGGGTAATGAAGAAGGACGACGCCAAAGCGCTCGTCGAATTCAACCGGTCCATCGAATTTGGACCGGATGTCTGGCAACCCTTCGCAAACCGGGGACGGCTGCATTACCGGGCGCGCAAGTACGACGAGGCCATCGCCGATTTCAACCGGGGGCTGGGGCTGACGACCAGGGAGGCGGTGCTTTACCGCTACCGGGCGGACGCGCACTTCTCCAGCCGCAAATACAGCGAGGCGCTGGCCGATTACACCAGCGCGCTGGGGCTCAGCCGCGACCAGATCGTGCTGATCAACCGCTCCGAAACCTACCTCAGGCTCGGACAGCCGGATGCGGCGCTGGCCGATGCGGCGGCGGCAGTGGCGATGAAAGCGACCTGGGGCGCGCATCTGGTCAGGGCTGAAGCGCGCTTCGCCAAGCGCAGCCTCGATGAGGCGCTGGCCGATGCCGACCTTGTGGTGAAGGACCAGCCGCAGAATGCGCGGGCGCTGGCCCTGCGCTCGGCCATCTGGCAGGGCAAGGGCGATGCCCAGAAGGCCGAGGCCGACCTTGCGGCGGCGCGGCGCATCAATCCCAATATCCGGCCGCCGTCGCTGCCATAGGCGGGAAGGCAGGANCCGCAGCAAGGAGATCTGTGGAGAATGGTGGGCGCGACAGGGATCGAACCTGTGACCCCTTCGGTGTGAACGAAGTGCTCTTCCGCTGAGCTACGCGCCCAATTGGGTTTGGCCTTCCTAGGCAGGCGCGGGCGCGGTGTCAAGGACGGCGTTGCACGATGTTGCGCACGGGCAACGCCTGACGATTTCTGCTGCGCTGTTGACAGAGATGTGAGTTAGCGCGCTTGTCAAAGCGGAATAAGCATTGGAAATACCGATGAGTAGAGCGTGCTCCCCGCTTTTCGACAACAAGAGGTTTTTCTGACAATGCGTCGTCTCCAAGCGACTTGCCTGGCGGCTCTGTTCTGCGTTTCGGCATTGCCGGCGCTGGCCGCCTACGAAATCGACCCGCTGACTCGCGAACCGATTCAGCCTTATGACGACACCCGCGCCAAGGCGACGCCGATTCCGCGTGAAGAGGTGGCCTATTCCAGCAAGTTCGCGGCGGGAACGATCGTTGTCAGCACGGCCGAGCGGCGCATGTACTACATCCTCGGCAACGGCCGGGCGATTCGTTACGGCGTCGGCGTCGGCCGTCCGGGNTTCGAATGGGGCGGNACCAAGGCGATCACCCGCAAGGCCGAGTGGCCGGACTGGACCCCGCCGCCGCAGATGCTGAAGCGNCGNCCCGACCTGCCGCGCCACATGAAGGGCGGGCCGGAGAATCCGCTGGGCGCCCGCGCCATGTATCTGGGCTCGTCGCTGTATCGCATCCATGGCTCGAACGAGCCGGAGACGATCGGCCAGGCGGTCTCGTCGGGCTGCATCCGCATGCTCAACGAGGACGTGATCGACCTTTACGAGCGCGTCCGCGTCGGCACCCGCGTGGTTGTCGTCCGCTAAACCGATCCGCTCGGCAGCAGCAGGGGCCGGGAAACCGGCCCTTTTTGTTTGGACAGCGCCAGCGTCGACGATTTGCCCTTGCCGAAGCGGCCCGGTCTGCACAAGTTAGCGCTTCCGACAACAGAGGCACCGCGCCGCCGCGATGAGCAGCCTGACTTCCCCCTCCCCGCCGCTGATCGACCCGTTCGGCCGCGCCGTCACCTATCTGCGCGTCTCGGTCACCGACCGCTGCGATTTCCGCTGCTCCTACTGCATGTCGGAGCACATGACCTTCCTGCCCAAGCGCGACCTTCTGAGCCTTGAGGAACTCGACCGGCTGTGCTCGCTGTTCGTGGCGCGCGGCGTCAGGAAACTGAGGATCACCGGCGGCGAGCCGCTGGTGCGGCGCGACATCCTGTCGTTCTTCCGGGGCATGTCGCGTCACCTCGACAGCGGCGCGCTGGAGGAACTGACCGTCACCACCAACGGCTCGCAGCTGGAGCGCATGGCGGGGGACCTCCATGCCTGCGGGGTGCGGCGCATCAACGTCTCGCTCGACACGCTCGATGCCGACAAGTTCCGCGCCATCACCCGCTGGGGTGATCTCGACAAGGTTCTGGCCGGCATCGCGGCAGCCCAGAAGGCCGGGCTGCGCATCAAGATCAACACCGTGGCGCTGAAGGGCTTCAACGACGTCGAGGCCGGCGATCTGATCCGCTGGGCCCACGGACAGGGCATGGACATCACCTTCATCGAAGTGATGCCGCTGGGCGAGATCGAGGATCAGCGCGCCGACCAGTATCTGCCGATTTCTCAGTTGCGCGCCCAGTTGGCCGAGCAGTTCAGCTTCGCCGACACCGATTATCGCACCGGCGGGCCGGCCCGCTATGCCCGCATCCGCGAGACCGGCGGCACCATCGGCTTCATCACGCCGCTGACCCATAATTTCTGCGAGGGCTGCAACCGCGTCCGCCTGACCTGCACCGGCACGCTCTACATGTGCCTGGGGCAGGAGGACGCGGCCGACCTGCGCAAGCCGTTGCGCTCATCGGAGGGCGACGAGGCGGTGCTGCGCGCCATCGACGAGGCGATCGGCCGCAAGCCCAAGGGCCATGACTTCGTCATCGACCGGCGCACCAACGCCCCGGCCGTGCGCCGCCACATGAGCATGACCGGCGGCTGATCCTCGCTCCTCTTGCGGCAACGCCGCCCAACCTGAAGGCCTCGCGTTGTTCTCCGGCATGACCCCCAACACCCGCGGCATGCTGGCAATGACGGCAGCAAGCATGCTGTTCATCTGCTCGGACGTGATTGCCAAGCTCGTCTCGCGGACCTGGACGGTCGGCCAGATGCTGACGGTGCGCGGGCTGTTCGCCATTCTCCTTGCCGCNGCCGTGGCGATCTTTGCANGCGCCGGGCGGCGGCTGCCGATGGTGATGCGGCCGCTGCTGGTGGCGCGCGGCGCGCTGGAAGGAATGATGGCGCTGACGTTCCTGTATGCCCTGAGCCTGATGCCGCTGGCCGACCTGACCGCGATCATGATGCTCAGTCCGCTGGCGATCACGGCACTGTCGACGCTGATCTTCAAGGAGCAGGTGGGCTGGCGGCGCTGGGGCGCGATTTTCGCCGGCTTTNTCGGCATGCTGTGCGTGGTGCAGCCGGGGGGNGCNGCCTCGGCCTCGCCCAATTTTGCCTTTGCGGCGGGGCTGGGGCTGCTGGCCGTGCTCTGCGTGGCGGTGCGGGACACGCTGACGCGCCGGCTGCCGGCCGAGATCCCTTCGGTGATCATCACGGTGTCCGCCGCCGCCGGCTCCTTTGCCGGTGGCCTGGTCCTGAGCGGNTTTCAGGGCTGGGCGGCCTTTGCCTGGACGCCGTTCCTTGCCAGCTTTGCCGCGGCGATCATCGTCACTGCCGCCAATCTGCTGCTGATCCTGGCCTGCCGCGACGTCGACTTGTCGGTGGTCGCGCCCTACCGCTACAGCGCCGTGATCTGGTCGATCGTCATGGGCATCGCCGTTTTCGGCGACGTGCCCAACCTGCTCTCCTTCACCGGTATGGCCATCATTACCACCAGCGGCATCTACACGATGCA
>Ga0056914_10001292_pt1 | contig 18179 bp, 16 predicted proteins | sample TNRBio252014_DNA_FD_55168 | JGI IMG/M metagenome (GOLD analysis project Ga0056914, IMG submission 55168) | Wastewater treatment Type I Accumulibacter community from EBPR Bioreactor in Madison, WI, USA - TNR Reactor_6/25/2014_ DNA | ecosystem: Engineered > Bioreactor > EBPR > Anaerobic-Aerobic >...
GGCCGGCAATCATGGAGCAAATGCCCGTGACTAAATAAATCAGCGGTAAATCTTCCAGGCGAATGCCGAGGTTGTTGACGGCAAAAGCGCTTCCAAACGGCATGAGCATAAACCCGCCTGTAGCCAGCAGGGTTGTTGCCGCAAAGGCCCGCAGGTGGCGCTGTTTAGACACCGTTCCCATAAGGTGCTGAAAAGCAGAATGGTCTTTCTGGATGGCCAAATGCGCATCCACCGGTTCCATTTTCCACATAATCAATCCCAAAAGCGGGATGCACAGGCCGGCAATCATCAAAAACGGGGCGTGCCAGTCCCATAAGTTGGATAAGTATAGTCCGGCGGGCAAACCCAATACCTGGCTCACGGCAAAAGCCATTTGCACGAATCCCATCACCCGCCCACGGGTTTGCAAAGGAAAAAGATCGGTGATGATGGCAAAAGAGATCGAGCCAATCACCCCGCCAAATATTCCGGTAATAATGCGGGCTGCCAGCAGTAAGGGGTAGGTGGGGGCAAATCCGCACAAAAAAGTGCCGGCAATAAATCCGGCGAAAAAGAACAGCAACAATTTTTTTCGGTCAAACCGGTCGGCAAAACCCGCTGCCAGCAAGCCCGAAGCGCCTGCACTTAATGCATAAGCAGACACCACAAGTCCAAACTGCGACGGCGTGATGTCTAACAGCGGCATCATTTGAGCACCAAGCGGCGATAGCACCATGAAATCCAGGATGATTGCAAACTGCAGGAAGGCCAGTGTGGCAATGAGGAAGATTTGGTATGGGGTAAAAAGCTTTTCTTTAGCCATGAGACTTAACTTAGTTGAGTTCTTCGATGGAGATGTTCTATGTGGTAAAAATATTCCATACAAAGATATTCTAAATTCGGTTCAAAGCAATTGAATCTGATGTATTTTTTATTATTTTACATCAATTTCGATATATTTGCGTCATGAATAAAACAGTCCAATTGGTCAACGAGTGGGCTTCTTTTGAAGAAACCCATCCGCAAGCAAATCTTGAGGAATTTTGTCGCTATTATCTGACGACACAACGATCCAAACGGGAAGTAGGGCCGAATTTTGCCGGCGGCGGGGTGCCACCCAATCCGAAATCGCATCTGATGAAACTGATGGGGTTCCTCAGCCGCGCTGCACATACTTATTTTGAAAAAGCATTCGAGGAAATCCCGGAAATCCGGCAGAAGGAAGATTTTTTCTTTCTGAACATCATTGGACACAAGGAAGCGTGTCGTAAAACGGACGTCATTAACGAACAGCTATTGGGTCTTTCTACCGGAATTGACACCCTGAACCGGCTGCTTGCGCATGAATTGATCACAGAACGTGCCAATCCTAATGACAAAAGAGCCAAATTGCTGACCATTACGGATAAAGGACAGGAAGTACTGCAACGCTGCTATGCGGTGGCTAAAAAGGTCAATGAAATTCTGCTACACGATATGACCGACGACGATGCCAAACTCTGCATTCAACTGCTGCGGGGCGCTGAAGCGAGGCAATCTGCTCTTGTTTTGGAGATGCGGGACAAACCGCTGGATGAGGTGTATGAAAAGGTGATCGGGTCAGCGGCAGTGACCGGGTGACTTGGAGTCACCCGGTCACTTTGTGCCTCCTGGTGTAAACCACAGTTGGCAGGCGTTATCAAACATTTGATCCGAATATTTCAAGTTACCTCTATCGTATGATTACAACAGTGCTTGTTAGAGTCAGATAGCTCGAAGTCCTTCTTGAGAAAAGTGAAAATACAATTCATGACCAAAACCATCCAAAACTGGGCTGGCAACGTCCAATTCAAACCGAAAAACTACCTACTCCCGGAGCATGCGGACGAAATCGCAACATATATCCGGCAGGCCACACAACAAGGCAAAAAAATCCGGACCGTGGGTAGCGCACACAGTTTTTCACCCCTGATCGAAACGCAGGACTGGCTCCTGTCATTAGATCGCTATCAGGGATTGACCGACCATTCAAAAACATCCGGCGCGGCTACTGTAAAAGCCGGTACCAAGCTTTACACCTTGGGAGAATGCTTATTTCAGGAAGGTTTGGCTATGGAAAACCTCGGCGACATTGACCGCCAGTCGCTTGCCGGGGCGCTGACGACGGGCACGCATGGATCAGGAACGGGTTTTGGCATTTTAGCCACCCAGGTAGAAGAACTAAGTCTGCTGGACGGGCAGGGAGAGCCCCATCTTTGTTCGCGAACACAGGCGCCGGAGTTGTTTCGGGCAGCGTTGGTGTCAATGGGTCTGCTGGGCGTCATTACCGAACTCAAATTGCGCCTGGAGCCGGCCTATCGCCTGCATTATGTACACCGAAAAGGCCATTTGGACGAAACTTTGGAAAACCTGGAGGACTACAAACGCAACAACCGAAACTTTGAATTCTACTGGTTCCCTTACACCAAATCCGTTCAGCTAAAGTTGGTCAATCGCACAGATGATTCACCCCGCAACAATGGCGCGTTGCGCTGGGTGAACGACGTGCTCATCGAAAATGCCGCTTTTGGGCTACTGAGCCGATATGCCCGCCAGTTCCCAAGCCAGGCTATGAATGTAAGCCGGCTTTGTGGAAAACTCATTTCCGACGGAGAACGGGTAGACTGGAGCCACCGCGTTTTTGCCACTGCACGCCTCGTGCCTTTTCTAGAAATGGAGTACAACATTCCGGCAGAAAACTTTGTTGGCGCTTTGCGCGATATGGAAACTGCCATCAATAAGCACCGGTTTGCCGTCCATTTCCCCGTAGAATGCCGCTGGGCGAAAGCGGACGACCTCCTGCTCAGTCCGGCCACTGGGCGCAACAGTGCCTACATTGCAGTACATACATATAAAGGTATGCCCCACAAAGCTTATTTTGAAACCCTGGAGGCCATTTTCAAAGCGCACGGCGGCAGGCCCCATTGGGGAAAAATGAATACCTGCTCTGCTACCGACTTTGAGCAGATGTACCCGGATTGGCATCAATTTCTGGCTATTCGCGAAAAGATGGACCCTAATCGCATTTTTATGAATGCCTATTTCTCGCAATTGATCGGCTGAGGTCGGTATCTTTGCTGTTCAAATACCAATCAAGATGGAACCGAGGCTTAAGATTGCCATTCAAAAATCAGGTCGTTTGCAGGAAGATTCCCTGCGTTTGCTGCGCGAATGCGGCATCCGGGTGGACGACGGCAAAGACCAGTTGCGGGCGCAGGCGCGCAATTTTCCCTTAGATTTGCTCTATTTACGCAATTCTGATATTCCGCAATACATCGAAGACGGGGTGGCACATGCCGGAATTTTGGGCGAAAACACGCACCTCGAAAAACAAAAAGACATCCATTCGGTACTTTCTTTAGGCTTTGCAAAATGCCGCCTTTCGGTAGCCGTTTCTAAAAGTGTGGAGTATACCGACTTACAATGGTTGCAAGGCAAACGCATTGCCACTTCTTACCCCAATTCCCTGCAAGCTTTTTTAACTGAAAACCGCATTGAAGCTGAAATCCATGAGATTTCCGGGTCGGTAGAAATTGCCCCCAATATCGGCCTTGCCGACGCCATCTGCGATTTGGTCAGCTCCGGCAGTACCCTTTTCCAAAATGGATTGGAAGAAAAAGAAATCGTATTACATTCGGAAGCAAATCTTTACGCGAATAAACAATTGGATCCGACACTCAATGGCATTCTCGACAAATTAATCTTTCGGATACAATCGGTGCTGGAAGCGCGTCAACACCGCTACCTGCTGATGAACGCCCCGGTCAGTTCGGTGGAGCGCATCACGCAGATTTTGCCGGGCATGAAAAGCCCGACGGTTATGCCATTAGCAGTAGAGGGCTGGTGCTCCATTCACACGGTCATTCCCGAAGCGCGTTTTTGGGACATCATTGATGAACTCAAGGCAAGTGGGGCACAAGGCATTTTGATTACGCCGATTGAAAAAATGATCCTATGAACCTGTATGTTTTGCCTGAAAAGAGCGACTGGATTGCGCTCATGCGCCGGCCTGCAATGGACACAACCTCCTTAGAAACGGTGGTTGGCAGCATTTTACAGGCCGTAAAAGACGAGGGCGATGCAGCGGTAAAACGCTATACCCAACAATTCGACCAGGCCGAAATTGAAGTGCTTGCCGTGAGTGAACCCGAATTTTTTGCTGCGGAACAGGCGCTGGAAGAAAACCTGAAAGCGGCCATCCGCCTTGCCAAAGACAATATCGAGCGCTTCCACAGCAGGCAACACGACGTGGTAGAAGTCATAGAGACGATGCCCGGCGTGCGTTGCTGGCGAAAAAGCGTCCCCATAGAAAAAGTAGGTCTGTACATTCCGGGTGGCACAGCGCCGCTGTTTTCTACCGTTTTAATGTTGGGTATTCCCGCAGCATTAGCCGGGTGCAACGAGGTCGTTTTATGTTCTCCGCCGCGGGCTGACGGCTCCATCCATCCGGCGATTTTATTCGCTGCCCGATTGGCTGGTATCCGAAGCGTTTTTAAGGTCGGCGGTGTACAGGCCATCGGCGCAATGGCTTACGGCACGGAGAGTATTCCGGCGGTTTATAAAATATTCGGGCCAGGCAATCAGTACGTCACTTGCGCCAAACAATTGGTGCAGCGCAGGGGCGTCAGCATTGACATGCCGGCTGGCCCCTCAGAGGTTTTGGTTTGTGCCGATCACACGGCAAATCCTGAATTTGTAGCAGCGGATTTGCTCTCGCAAGCCGAACACGGCGCCGACAGCCAGGTGGTATTCCTTGCTTTTGAGGAAACATTCGTGCAACAAGTGCTGGCTACCATCGAACGACAATTGGAAGTCCTGCCGCGCCGCGACATCGCACGAGCGGCCATGGCCAACAGTGTAGCCGCTGTTTTAAAAACCCGTTCGGATGCCACGGATTTTATCAATGCCTACGCACCGGAACACTTAATCCTGTCGGTGGAAGACGCAGCGGCTTTTTCAGCGGGCATCATCAATGCCGGTTCGGTTTTCCTCGGCCACTACACGCCGGAATCTGCAGGCGACTACGCTTCCGGCACCAATCATACCCTGCCAACCAACGGGTTTGCACGCACGTACAGTGGCGTTTCGCTCGATTCTTTTGTAAAAAAGATCACCTTTCAGGAAATTACCCGCGAAGGTTTGGAATTGCTCGGCCCTGCGGTGATGTGTATGGCAACAGCGGAAGATTTGGTGGGGCATAGCCGGGCGGTGGAGGTGCGGCTTGGCCATACAACTCCATGACTACGCTCCTAGAAGGGTTCAAAATCGGCTTGATGCTCAGCATCCTGGCCGGTCCGCTGCTCTTTGCATTGTTGCAGGCAGGAATTGAGCAGGGCGCGCGTGGAGGATTCAGTGTAGCGTTCGGCATCTGGATCAGCGACTGGCTGTTTATCGCAGCCCTGCTCTGGGGTTTCTCCTTTTTTAACGAGCTGAGTGCGCAACCCGATTTCCGTTTTTGGATAACTTTACTGGGCGCTTTCACCCTTGGCGGCGGTGGCATAAGTATGTTGCTTTCTAAAAAAGCGCCCGAGCCCAACAATTTTTCGCCTTCCCGAAAAACAGACTTCCAATTATTCATCAAAGGTTTTTTGATCAATACGATCAATCCGTTCACCGTTTTTTTCTGGATGGGCGCTATTGGCGCAATGGCCGTTCAACAGGCGTTTTCTCCCGGCGATTTATGGATACTTTGCTTAGGCATCATGCTGACAATTATGCTGGCCGACACTGCTAAAGTCTTATTTGCAAAAGCGATCCGGCATTTTTTAAACCCAAACCACATCCTCTGGCTTCGCCGCATTTCCGGCTTAGTTTTATTGGGCTTTGGACTTTGGCTGCTTGGACAGGTTGTGTTTTAGGTCGCAATAAAGCCATCAGATAAACGGATGCTTCCCGCAAAAAAAACGATAATTGCATTCAAATTCTAATCATCTAAAAACGTCCGCACCCGGTATGAAAATCATCACTTATAATCTCAACGGCATCCGTTCGGCCCTTTCTAAAGGTTTCACAGATTGGGTACGCGCCAATGATTTTGACATCATCTGCCTGCAGGAAACCAAAGCCCAGGCAGGGCAATTTGATCCGACTGAATTTGAGGAACTGGGCTACCACCATTACTGGTTCGATGCAGAAAAAAAAGGATACAGCGGCGTTGCCGTGCTAACCCGAATCAAACCTGATCAGGTCATTAAAGGCTGTGGGATTGAATCGTATGATCGCGAAGGCCGCATTATTCGATTGGATTTTGGCGACTGGACGCTGCTCAACTGTTATTTTCCCTCTGGTTCCAGCGGGGAAGATCGCCAGGCTTTTAAGATGGTTTTTTTAGATGATTTTTACAATTGGGTTGAGGCATTGAAAAAAGAACGCCCCAAACTCATCATTGTGGGCGACTACAACATTGCGCATACTGAAAAAGACATTCACGACCCCGTGGGCAATAAAAAATCCTCCGGCTTCCTGCCCGAAGAGCGCGCCTGGATGACTAAATGGTTCAGTAACGGCTTCACAGACGCTTATCGCTACCTTAACCCGGACAAAATTGAGTACAGTTGGTGGAGTTTTCGCTTTAATGCCCGCGCGAATAACAAAGGCTGGCGCATTGATTATTTGTCGGTAAGCGACAACCTTCGCGACCGACTCCGCATTTCCGATCATAAAATGAGTGTGGTGCATTCTGACCACTGCGCGGTATTTTTGGAATTAGCTGATTAGTGCCATGTTGTCAATTAGCCGGACGCCTTCTAACCACGCAGCCACACAGGCCACTACTTTCCGCGCTTCCTGCATGGTTTGAACTGGCTGCAATGTTTCGGCGTCTACAATTTCAAAATATTCGGGTTCGAATCCGGCATCTGAAAGGGCGGTCATGGCTTCCCGGCTGATTTCAGCCGACGGTATTCCGTTTGTCGCCTTGCTTTTGGCTGCCAGCAGGATTTGATAAATGGCCGGGCCTCGTCGGCGTCCCTCTGGCGACAGGCGCACATTGCGCGAACTCATGGCTAATCCGTCTGCTTCACGTACCGTAGGCACCACAATCAACTGCACGGGCAACCCGGTGACGCGGATAAGATGTCGCACGATGGCCACCTGTTGAAAGTCTTTTTGACCCATATAAAGCTTATCGGGATCAACAAGGTCGAGCAAGCGTTTCACGACCTGCGCTACGCCTTTGAAGTGCCCCGGACGAAAAACCCCTTCCATGACCTGATCAAGGCCGTTAAAGTCCATTTCAAAATCCTGATCGGAGCCTGGCGGGTAAATTTCTTCAACTTCCGGCATGAAAATCACATCACATCCAACCTTCGCCAAGAGTTCTGCGTCTTTTCCTGGCGTTCGGGGGTACTTTTCCAAATCTGAAGGATCGTTGAACTGGGTTGGGTTGACAAAGATGCTGCATACGGTGTAGCAATCATCAGCCTGGGCGGTGCGAATGAGTGCCAGATGGCCTTCATGCAAAGCGCCCATCGTAGGGATGAACCCAATTGCACTGCTGCTTGCCCGCATTTCTAAATGGCTGCGGAGATCAGCAGCTTTGTAAAAAATATACATGGTTTTTCCTTTGCTTTGATAGCGGCTCAAATATAGCCGTTTCCTTAATAAATGCGTTCAGGAAATGGGAAATGGGGAGCCAACAAGTTCATTGAAATCCTTTTTGATTGAAAGTCTTTGAAAAATACCGGAGTGTGCATCTTTTTTTGTTAATTTTGCGTCCCGTTCATTGACCATAGTAGTTACATGTTCAGCCTTTTGGCGTGTATTGGTAAAGGGCCCGGTTTTCCAGGCTTTTCAGAATCACCCGGAGCTGCTATGTGGATCAACTGTAAAAACCACTGCGCTGTATGAGCAAAAAGAGAGTGCTGATCGTGACCCAGGAAATGGAACCTTACACCGATCCTTCCGCAATCGCAGAAATTTCCCGCAAATTGCCGCAGTATATTCAGGAGAAAGGTATGGAAATTCGCGTGCTGATGCCTCGTTTTGGCGTCATCAACGAACGTCGCCACCGGCTCCATGAAGTTGTTAGGCTGTCGGGTATGAATATCATCGTGGATGACGATGATTTTCCGCTTATTATTAAAGTTGCTTCCCTTCAGGAAGCGCGAATGCAGGTTTATTTCTTAGACAATGATGACTTTTTTCGTCGCAAATCCACTTTTGAAAGCGAAGAAGGAACGCCCTATGAAGACAATCCTGACCGGATGGTTTTCTTTTGCAAAGGCGTGATCGAAACCGTTAAAAAATTTGGGTGGGCGCCGGATATCATACATTGCCATGGCTGGATGACCAGCCTTATTCCGTTGTACCTCAAAACGGCCTACAAAACGGAGCCTCTGTTCCAAAATTCAAAGGTCGTTTATTCGGTCTATGACAGTCCGTTCGATCAAATGTATTCGGATAAATTTTTGGCCAAAGCCTCTATTAACAACCTCACTCCCAGCGATTTGGCCAGTTACCAGGACGGATCAGGCGTAACGCTCCACAAAGGAGCGGTTGCCTATTCAGACGGAGTAATTGTAGGCAGTGCTTCTGTTGGCGACAACGTACCTGCAACAGAAAAGCCGGTGTTGGCTTTTCAGGAAGAGGACTACTTAAGCGCCTACCTTGCGTTTTACAACACGCTTTTAGCCGAAGATGAGTCCACGTAAGTGTTGCGTAATCGGCTCAACCATTTACCCTTGAGGGGTTTTATGCCTTTTGACATCCCTGGTGTCAAAAGGCAAACCTATTTACTAATTTTCAACCTTAACGATAGCATGAATAAATCAATCACAGTTTTTCTGCTGCTGATGGCGACTCTTTTTTCCTGTACCGACCCAACCAAACTGGGTGCGGATTTGCTGGAAGAAGACCAGATCAGCGCCGGATTTACCGATACGCTCAACCTGATTTCATATACGGTTGAAGGGGATTCGGTCAGAACCTATACGGAGCTTTTTTCCGGACAATTGAACAGTTACCTGTTTGGCGATTTCACGAGCCCTGTTTTTGGCCGCTCTGTTTCCACGCTTTATGTACAGGCGCGTTTGCCGCGCGATGCCTCTCTGGGGGTCATTGAACCTGAATTTAAAGATTCAGACCTGCTGGACTCTATCGTGCTGGTATTGCCTTATGACACCATAGCTTATTATGGATTAACCAACGAGGTTTTTGGCATAGAGGTGCTTGAACTGGCTGAATCTATGGTGGATACGATTGATTATTACTCCAACCAAACGTTTCAAACCCTACCGGTTTCAATTGGCAGCAAATTTTTTATTCCTAAAAAGGACAGCGTGGAAATCATCACCTATACCGGTACGAACCCGGATACCGTGAAAGTTCCCATGCAATTGCGCATTCCGCTCAACCAGATGTGGGGTAGCGCGTTTTTATTCAGGGATACGTCAACCTACAAAAGCGACGAAGCGTTTCTCAATTTTTTCAAGGGTATGCAGCTTAAGCCGAGTTCGCAAAATGGCGGAATCATCAGCTTTAACCTGAAATCGTCCGCGGCAGGCGTTTATATTTACTATACCCGCGACGGGAAAGGGCGTGAATATCAATTGCCATTCAATGCGCTGGCAGCGCGGGTTGCCAATTATGTAAACGACCACAGCGGCACTCCCGTTGCTTCTTTTATCAGTAACCGGCAGTTAGGCGATAGCCTTGTTTTTGTCCAGGGGATGAAAGGTTTGAATACCGTAATCGAAATCCCGAACGTGCAATCACTTAAAGAATTGATTGTCAACAAAGCGGAATTAGAACTATTTGTAGATGGGTCAGGCAATAACGTTAATTACCCTTCGTTAGAGTACCTTTCGCTGCTTTACCCCAGAAGTGGGGATACCCTTCAGGTTGTGAGCGATATTGCCCTGTCTGGTAACGATAGATTTAACGTTTTCGGCGGGGTTTTTGAAAAAGGTACATTGGGCCGTCCGGCTGTTTACAGAATGAACATCTCTGCTCATTTNCAGGATATGATAGACGGGCTTGTTTCAAATAAACTTATCATTACTGCATTTCCAAAACCTGAAGATGCAGCCTTTGTAACTTTATTGGGCGCCAAGCATTCCCTGTACCCCATTCGGCTCAAGGTCGCCTACACCAATGTTCAATAATTTTTAAGCAACTTCTGATCAACTCAAAACCAACAAAGCATGTGCGGAATAGTAGCTTACATCGGAAAAAAAGAAGCCTACCCGATTCTGATCAAGGGATTGCAACGATTAGAGTACAGAGGATACGACAGTTCCGGTGTTGCATTACTTAACGGCAGCCTGAATGTCCTGAAAAAGAAGGGAAAGGTAAGCCAACTGGCTAATTATGCGTCAGAACGCCCCCATGATGGCACTTTAGGTATCGCACATACCCGTTGGGCAACGCACGGCGCTCCCGATGACATCAATGCGCACCCCCACCAATCGGGCGATAAAACCCTGGCGCTGGTGCACAATGGCATCATTGAAAACTATGCGCCGCTGAAAGCCGCCCTGGAACAGGATGGCCATGTTTTTGTAAGTGAAACAGATACAGAGGTGTTGACGCACCTGATCGAAGAAATCAAGCGACGGGAAAACCTGCCTATTGAAGAAGCGGTGCGTCTTGCACTTACCCGCGTCGTTGGCGCGTATGCCATCGTTGTGATAGATAGTACAGATCCGGATAAATTGGTGGCAGCCCGCAAAGGCAGCCCCCTGGTTGTCGGCATCGGCGAAGACGAATACTTCATGGCTTCAGATGCCACCCCCATCATCGAGCATACCAAGCGCGTAATTTACCTGAACGACGAAGAAATCGTGATGGCTACACGCGATGGCCAGCTCGAAATCAAATCCATCGGAAACGAAGTGCAGACGCCGTTCATCCATGAGCTGGACATGCAAATCGAAATGATGGAAAAAAGCGGGTTCGATTATTTCATGCTCAAAGAAATCTACGAGCAGCCCAAAACCATTGGCGATTCCATGCGGGGCCGCCTGAATGCGGAAGAAGGCTGGGTTAAGTTGGGCGGTTTGGATGAGTTCACTTCGCGCATTGCAAAGGCCCAACGCTTCATTATTGCCGCCTGCGGTACATCCTGGCACTCCGGCCTCATTGGAGAATATCTGATCGAAGACCTTGCGCGCATCCCGGTGGAAGTGGAATACGCTTCGGAATTGCGATACCGTAACCCGATCATTACGGATGAAGACGTGGTGATTGCCATTTCGCAATCCGGCGAAACCGCCGATACCTTAGCTGCGCTTGAGTTAGCCAAAGAAAAAGGCGCCATGATTTATGGAATCGTCAATGTCGTCGGTTCCTCTATTGCCCGCATCACGGACGCTGGTTCGTATATACACGCCGGCCCGGAAATCGGAGTAGCCTCTACCAAAGCATTTACGGGGCAGGTGACCTTGCTCACCATGATTGCGCTAAGCCTTGCTCAAAAACGCGGTACGATCAGCGATGAATATTTCCGTAAGCTTTTGAAAGAATTGGGCAATATTCCTGCAAAAGTGAACAAAGTATTGGAGAGCAATGCGCTGATCGAGTATATTGCAGGCGAAATCAAAGACCGAACCAATGCTTTGTATCTTGGTCGTGGATATAATTTTCCTGTTGCACTGGAAGGCGCCCTCAAACTCAAGGAAATTTCCTACATTCACGCAGAAGGATACCCTGCTGCGGAAATGAAACACGGCCCTATTGCGTTGATTGATGAGGAAATGCCCGTTATTGTCATTGCAACCAACAAGAGCGCTTACGATAAAATTGTAAGCAATATTCAGGAAGTGAAAGCGAGAAAGGGTTTCGTCATTGCGATTGTTACGGAAGGCGACACGGTCATCAGCAAAATTGCCGATCATACCATCGAAATCCCGGATACCGAAGAACCCTTAACGCCCCTGCTTTCTGTGATTCCGTTGCAGTTGTTGTCCTACCACATCGCCGTCATGCGGGGATGTAATGTGGATCAACCGCGCAACCTTGCGAAATCGGTTACCGTTGAATAAGCATGAACCCGGATTTGATCACAGGCTTTTTCACATCAAATCCCTTTAATTACAACATCAGCCATCATTATTGTCATGGAGAACTTTGAAATGGAATACAACTCCCGGCGGGAGGAACTCATCATACCTGAATACGGCAGGAATATTCAAAACCTGATCCGTTATGCCAAAACTATTGAAGACCGGAGACATCGGCAGGCTTACGTGGAAAAAATCATCAACCTGATGATGCAGATGCATCCGCAAAACCGGAATGCGGACGATTACCGCGAGCGCTTGTGGAAACACTTGTTCCACATTGCGAACTACGAATTGGATGTGACCCCGCCCGGCGGTATCGTGCCCCGCCCGGAAGACGCGAAGAAAAAACCGGAACGGGTGCCTTATCCACGCTCTGAAGCCCGTTTCAGGCACTACGGCAACCATGTACAGCGCTTGATTGAAAAAGCCCTGGCAATGGAAAAAGGCGCTAAAAGAGAAGGTTTGGTCAGCGTCATTGGTTCTTATATGAAATTGGCTTACAGAACCTGGAATAAGGAACATTATGTTAGTGATGAAGTGATCAAAACAGACCTCCTGTCTTTGTCGGGCGAGCAACTGGTGCTGCACGATGACGCTTCCATTGACGGCCTCGCCAATTCTAACCGCAGACGCAATCCGGAACAAAACCGAAGCGGCAGCAATACGAACCGCCGACCACCCAATCCCGGCGGTGGAAATCGCCCTTACCAGCAATATCCAAGCCAACAATCGCGCAACAACAAGAACATGATGCGCAAGAAAAAATAAACCGCTGCGATTGCCCGCTATGATTACCCTCTTTTGATTGGGTAACCATAGCGGCAATCCCCGTTATTCCTCATATTCTATTCCTGATTCCTGATGCAGGTACTCAATACTCCTTCTGCTCACACCGCAACAGCCGATGCGTTCGAAGTCATTGGCGGAAAACAATTAAAAGGCGAAATCATCGCACAAGGCGCCAAAAACGAAGCGCTGCAGGTTATTTCTGCCGTCCTGCTGACTCCCGGTGAAGTCACCATTTCCAATATTCCCGACATCCTCGATGTGCGCTTGTTAATCGAGTTGCTGAAAGGCTTAGGCGTTACGGTGGATCGCCTGAAAGAGGATACGTATACCTTTTGTGCTGCCGGCGTTGATCTTGCGCATATTGAATCTGAAGATTTTCAGCGCCACGCTGCCCGGATCCGGGGGTCTGTCATGATCATCGGCCCTTTGGTGGCGCGGTTTGGAAAAGCATTCCTGCCTAAACCCGGTGGCGATAAAATTGGCCGCAGGCGTTTAGATACCCACTTTTTAGGGCTGGAACAACTCGGCGCCCAATTTCACTACAACCCGGAAAAAAACGCATTTACCGTCGAATCGCACGGTCTGAAAGGAAGTTACATCCTGATGGATGAAATTTCGGTTACCGGCACTGCCAACGTATTGATGGGCGCCACGCTCGCGGAAGGCACGACCACCATCTACAATGCTGCCTGCGAGCCTTATGTGCAGCAACTTTGCAAAATGCTCAACCGCATGGGCGCACGCATTGAAGGCATTGGTTCCAACTTGCTCACGATACAAGGCGTAACAAGTTTAGGCGGAACCACCCACCGCCTGCTGCCGGATATGATCGAGGTGGGCAGTTTCATCGGATTGGCCGCCATGACGCAATCCGAAATCACCATTAAAGACGTTCAGATTCCTGAACTCGGCATCATTCCGCGCGTTTTTGAACGGCTCGGCATTGCGATGGAGTTTCGGGGAGACGATATTTTTATCCCGGCTCAGGAGCACTACGAAATTCAGAATTTCATTGACGGTTCTATCCTGAACATTTACGATGCCCCCTGGCCCGGCTTTACCCCCGACCTGATGAGCATCATCCTGGTTGTTGCCACGCAAGCCAAAGGCAGTGTCCTGATCCATCAGAAAATGTTCGAAAGCCGCTTGTTTTTTGTAGATAAATTGATTGATATGGGCGCACAAATCATTCTTTGCGACCCGCATCGGGCCACTGTGATCGGCCTCGACCGTAGGTTCCAACTGCGCGGCATCGAAATGACTTCTCCGGATATCCGGGCCGGGGTTGCCCTGCTGATCGCGGCCATGTCGGCCAAAGGCAAAAGTGTCATCCACAACATTCACCAGATTGACCGCGGCTACCAGTACATAGATACGCGACTGAATGCGATTGGGGCGGAAATCCGGCGAATGTAAAATAGGTTTCCTACTATGCTGATCCAGAGACTTAAATCCAAAATACACCGGGCAGTCGTCACGCAAGCTGATCTCAACTACGTTGGCAGTATCACGATTGACGAAAACCTGATGGACGCCGCCAACCTCATCGAAGGCGAGCGCGTGCAAATTGTGAACAACAACAACGGCGAGCGGTTTGAAACATACGTGATTGTCGGCGAGCGCGGTTCGGGTATGATTTGCCTCAATGGCGCAGCTGCCCGTTTGGTGCAGGTGGGCGATTTGGTGATCATCATGGGTTATGCCTGGATGGAATTCGAAGAAGCAAAGCAGTTTAAGCCGAGCGTGGTTTTTCCTGACGCGCGCAACAGAGTTGTTGGCTAAATACCCTCGTTCGCGCGATGGCGCGGTAACTGAGCGAAGTCGAAGTTCCGCCTCGCGTGCTTTATTTGTCGGGCTCCGCCCGGCATTGTGTCACTAAACACAAGATACGATGTTCGGTCTTTTCAAAAAAAAGGAATCCATGCCCCCCATCCGGGATGTGGTTTGGATGAGCGACGCAGCTAAAAAGCAAGGCGCACTGGCGCTGGTTGACGATGCGAAAGCCCCGGTTATTGCCGGTTGGTTCGACGACACCATTCAAACCTGGCAACGTTTTTTTGAAGCGGAAGGCCGGGCGTTTCACATAGAATCCGTGCCGTACCTGCAAGCGTTGGATGTAAAAGATCGAACCGTTTTCCTGCTTGAACATTACCCGCTTGCGAGCCGGGAAACCAAAGTGATGCTTCACTGGAAACCGAAGGAAATCATCGCTTTTGTGTCTATGGAAGACGCTTTGCTGCAACTTTTTGGCGGGGATAATCTTATTGCATTGATGCAAAAAATGGGTATTGCCGAAAATGAAACGCTGGAACACAAAATGATTTCCCGTTCCATCCGCAATGCACAGGAGAAATTAGATAAAAAGGTTCCGCATGAGCGTCCTACAGATTCACAGGAGGAATGGTTTGCGCTCAATGTCAATACCGGAAAAGCGAAACTATGAAAATCGCAGTTGCACAAATTAATGTTCATATCGGAAACTTCGAAGGCAACCTCAACATCATGCTGGAAGCCCTTGAAGCAGCCAAATCACAAGGCGCCGACATAATATGTTTTCCCGAGCTCGCCGTTTGCGGCTATCCTTCCCGCGATTTTCTGGAATTCAACGACTTTATCCGGCAATCGGAAGAAACGGTTAAAAAATTAGCTGCTGCCGCGCAAGGCATTGCGGTTGTGGTAGGTTCGCCAACGCGCAACCCCCAAATAGAAGGCAAAGACCTGTTCAATTCCGCTTATTTTCTGGCTGACGGCGCGGTGTTGCATGTACAACACAAGGCGTTGCTGCCCACCTACGATGTTTTTGACGAATACCGCTATTTTGAACCGGCAACGGAATTCAACGTGCTGGAATACAAAGGCAAGCGCATCGCCTTGTCCATCTGTGAAGACATCTGGAACCTGGGGAACGAAAATCCACTCTACACGATCTGTCCAATGGATGAAATGATGCCGCAAAAGCCCGACGTCATCCTCAATATTTCTGCGTCTCCTTTTAGTTTCGACCATTCTTCCGAACGGATCCACGTCATTCAGGCCAATGTGCAGCGCTATGGCATCCCAATGTTTTATGTAAATCACTGTGGCGCACACACCGAAATTATCTTCGACGGCGGTTCGGTCATCATGTCGCCAAATGGCAAAGTGTACGATGAAATGCCTTATTTCGAGCAATGTTTGCGCATTTATGACTTAGACGACGTTATGCGCGGCGAGCGTGAAGTGCGGCAATCCGCTTCCAAAATGCAGCTCATCCACGATGCGTTAGTCGTGGGTCTGCGCGATTATTTCCACAAATTGGGCTTGCGCGAAACCATTCTCGGCCTTTCCGGCGGGATAGATTCTGCCGTGACGGCGGTCCTGGCTGCCCGGGCGTTGGGGCCATCCAATGTGCGGGTGTTGTTGTTGCCTTCGCAGTTTTCATCCGATCATTCAATTAACGACGCCCGGGATTTAGCAGAAACCCTGGGAATTCAGTACGACATCCTCCCGCTTCAATCCATTTACGAAAGCTATATGGAAGTGTTGTCGCCGCACTTTCTGGGTAAACCTTTTAACGTCACGGAAGAAAACATTCAGGCCCGCATCCGGGGCATGTTGCTGATGGCGTTTTCCAATAAATTTGGCAGTATTTTGCTCAATACCTCCAACAAAAGCGAAATGGCGGTTGGCTACGGTACGCTTTACGGCGACATGTGCGGTGGGTTATCGGTGTTGGGCGACGTCTATAAAACGGAAATCTTCGAGCTGGCGCGCTACATCAATAAAGACGGTATCGTGATTCCTGAAAATACGATTTCCAAGCCCCCCAGCGCAGAACTTCGCCCCGGTCAAAAAGACAGCGACAGCCTGCCGGACTATGACATCCTCGATCCAATTCTTTTCCAATACATCGAAAAACGACAAGGTCCGGACGAAATCATCGCCCAGGGTTTTGATGCCGCCCTCGTGCGCCGCATCCTGCGTTTGGTGAACATCAACGAATTTAAACGCCACCAGACGGCGCCGGTGCTGCGCGTTTCCGGCAAAGCTTTTGGGGTGGGGCGACGGATGCCGATTGTGGGGAAGTATCTTTCGTAGGGGGGATTTAGGGGATGGGAGGCTTGATTTGTTTTTTTAACTCTTCAATTTGCCTTTGCAATTCAAGGTTTTTCTGCATTTCCTCTTCTGCACGTTTCTTTTCTTCACTCAGCAACTTATCCTTCTCTGCGATGATCTCTTCTTTCTCCGCGATGATCTCTTCCTTTTCTGCAATAATTTCATCCTTTTTGCTCATTTCCCGCTCAAAAATCCGATCCAATTCATCCTCCACATCCATTTTGTCCCGAATTTCTTCGCTTGCAATGGCTCGCCCCAAACGATCCAGCATTTTTTTGATCAAAGGATCACTGGTATCGCCCTGGAAATCCACCTGGTGCTTATCGTTTGTAATTTGGTAGATCGGACTGAAAATGTGAAGCACACGCTCTAATTTGTTTCGCGCTGCTTTTGCTAACTTACGCGCTTGAATCAGGTAAGAATCGTGCGTCAACAACTCGACGAAATCTTCTTTAATGTCCAGAATTTCCTGGGTCACTACGTCGCGGTACTCCCGATTGATTTTGACCACTCCCGACTGAATGTTGTCTAATGGGAACCCTAAAAAGTAGATCGTGATAATGGGCAAAGGTCGTATCTCAGACAGCCCATCATTATTGAGGACTGCATCTTCTTTGCGGTAATTGTCGCCTAAGTAGCGCCGGAAACGCATCACATCAAAGGCTTGTTTGGCCTTCTGCAACTCTATCAGCACTTTGTTGATTTCTCCGTTTTTCTTCTTGACAACTGCCTTAAAATCAAAACGTAAAATCCGGATATCACCAGCCGTTTCTGTGGAGGTTTCCTGAGGCTTCACTTCCAAACTTTGTACTTCCTCTCCCAGGATGGTCGCCAGCAACTCACGGGCGATCTCCACGTCTTCCAGCAGATACTTAAACACGACGTCGTAGATGGGGTTGGCAATGATCATACCTTACTTTTTGTTTGATTTACATTGCAAGATAAACTATTTTTGGGAATTTAGACCCTTTTTCGCTCTTTTTATTTTTGATCCGTGATGTTATAGGGAACTGTTTGGAAGAGGAAAACTGAACACCGACGGCGGTTAGTTGATTGTGCAAGCATTTTTACTGGTTTCCTTGCTTGGGAAACGCCGCTCAGGAGAGCGGCAGACAAGACGCGACGGATTGCAAATCCGCGCGAGCAATGAAGTGTTTTATAAAATTCTGAGGAAGGAACATGCTGTGCGAGCGGGGCATGGCCTAATGTCAGAATTCGCTCGGCAACTTCGTCAATTTTGAGCAGGAGGTCGTTGTACAACTCCTCAAACTTCAGGTGCAATTCGAAGAATTTTTC
>Ga0056914_10001311_pt1 | contig 17973 bp, 10 predicted proteins | sample TNRBio252014_DNA_FD_55168 | JGI IMG/M metagenome (GOLD analysis project Ga0056914, IMG submission 55168) | Wastewater treatment Type I Accumulibacter community from EBPR Bioreactor in Madison, WI, USA - TNR Reactor_6/25/2014_ DNA | ecosystem: Engineered > Bioreactor > EBPR > Anaerobic-Aerobic >...
CAAGATTGGTTCGATGAATGGCTTTACCAACTGTTTTATCGATACAAGACGGCGCAAAAACGCGGCCGTCCCCTGCGGGACGAAGATTTTGAGTATGCCTGNGAACATNTGGCGCGCTATCTGGCTTTTCTCCATGTGCTAGCTCAATCGCGGAACATNCCGACGCTGCGCCTGGTCGATCCCAGCAANTACGCGCCCATTGAGGTCGATCTCATCATCGATGTCGGTAATTCACGCACCTGTGGCGTATTGATCGAAACTATTCCTGATGCCGCCACTACGGATTTGAATAACAGCTACGTGCTGGAATTGCGCGATTTGTCGCGGCCGGAGCAGATTGACCGCGAGCCGTTTGAATCACGCCTGGAATTTAGCAAGACGCTGTTTGGAATGCCGGAGTGCTTGACACTGTCACGGCGCAGTGGCCGGCGAACCGAGGCGTTCATTTGGCCAACGGTGGTGCGGGTTGGAGAAGAAGCAGCGCGTTTGGCCGCTCACTCGGCGGCGGCCAGCGGCAACACNGGCATGTCCAGCCCCAAGCGCTATCTGTGGGATTTGCAGCCCCGCCATCAGGAGTGGCGCTATAACCGTCCGACTGACGACCCCGTTACTGGCGAACAGCCGGTTACTTCCGGTAATTACATCCTCGATCTCAATGAAGTCGGCACCCCGCTAACGCATCTGCAAAGCGGGCGGTTGCGGCGCGAGGCGGCCTTTCGCACACAGTCGCTCGAACCGGCCTTGCGCGCCCGCTATTCACGCAGCTCGTTAATGATGTTCGTCTTGAGCGAACTGATCATGCAAGCTTTGGCGACCATCAACTCGCCGGCGCAGCGCAGCGAGCGTCCACATTCCGACATTCCGCGCCGGTTGCGGCGGGTGATTCTGACAGTGCCGACCGCCATGCCCCTGACCGAGCGCAAACTGTTTCGTCGCTGGGCGGAATGGGCGCGGGATACGCTCTGGATGGCGCTGGGCTGGCGGGATTGGCTGGCGGTCAGTCGCAAAGGTGCGCGCACCGCTCGCAGCAACGATTATCGAGAGGCGCCGGATGTGCGGGCCGACTGGGATGAAGCCAGCGCCAGCCAACTGGTGTTTCTATTCAATGAGATCACGCGGAAGTTCCAGGGCGATGTGCGGTTTCTCTTTCGCCTCTATGGCCGGCAACGCGCCGGGCATCCGGGCCGGGAGAGCCTGCGCATTGCCACGCTGGATATTGGCGGCGGCACGACGGCGCTGATGATCACGACCTATGAAGCTTTGGGCGATGGCGCAACGGCAGTCATCCGGCCCCATCAACTGTTCCGCGAGGGATTTACGATCGCCGGGGACGACATTCTACGGACGGTGATCGAGCGCCATATCCTGGAAGCTATCCGCCAAGCCTTGCAGGCGGCAGGCATTGCTGATCCCAAGGCGTTGTTGAATCAGTTATTTGGCGGTGATTTCGGCGGGCAGTCGGAGCTGGATCGCGCCCTGCGTCGGCAGTTCGCGGTCCAACTGGCCACGCCCATTGCGTTGCGGCTGCTGCGCGACTATGAGGCGGTGGATTTCCAGAAGGGCAATCCGGGCTACAGCCGTTCCTTGCGGGATTATCTGCCCGACCCGGCGCGGTGGCCAGCTCATCTGGCGGCTTATGTCGAGCAGGCGGCCCGGCAAGAAGGCGCATTGCGCTTCGATCTGGCGACCGCGCCGCTGGCGTTCGACGCCCGCGCTCTGGATCGCACGGTGCGCGGCTGCATCGGGCCGATTCTGGCCGATTTGTGCGAGATGATTCATCTTTACGACTGCGATTTGTTGCTATTGACGGGACGGCCTTCGCGGTTGCCGGCGGTCGGTGGGGTGGTGCGGGCGAAAATGCCCTTGTCTCCGGATCGGATCATCGCTCTGCATCAATATCGGGTCAGCAACTGGTATCCCTACCGCGACGCCCACGGNCGGATCGCTGATCCCAAAACCACAGTGGTCATCGGCGCCATGCTGTGCGCGCTCGCTGAGGGTCAGTTAGAGGCGTTTTCATTTCGCAGCAGTGAGCTGCATCCGCAATCCACCGCCCGCTTTGTCGGCGAAATGGAGCTGTCCGGGCAGATGCTGGACAGTAAGGCATTTTTCCGGGAACTGAATCTGGACAGTGAGGAACAGCGGGAATTGACGCATACCTTCAGCTTTGAAGCGCCGCTGTTCATCGGGTTTCGTCAANTGGAAGCCGAGCGTTGGCCAGCGACGCCCTTTTACCGGCTCAGTTTCGCCAATCAGCAGGCGATTGCGAATGCCCGGGGGCGGTTGCCCTACCAGGTCACGGTCAGTTTCACCTCCGGTCCCCNTGATGATGCGGNCGGCGGCAGTGCGGATATTGATGAAGGGGAATTCAAAATTGAGGAAGTCACCGCTGCCGACGGCGCCCCCGTGCGGCGGGAGGAACTGACACTGCGCCTGCAAACTCTGAAAAATCAGGAAGGTTATTGGCTGGACACGGGCATTTTTAGCATCGTGTAGCGCCTCCCCACTCAAGGACACCGTTCCAGAGGGAAGACCAAATGTTGCCTGAAGATGAAAAACTGGTGGAGCGTTGCCGGACCGTGGGTCAGGCGTTGCAAACTGCCTGGACCTGGGTGAACGATAACCATAGCCGCATTGGTCAAGCCAGCGCCGGCTTGCGCCGCGATCTGCGCAAGAACCTGTTGTTGGCGCGGGGTTTGGAAGTGGCCGCACACCGCAAAATGGGCGTGGGCGTATTTGGTCCCAGTCAAGCCGGCAAATCCTATCTGGTGTCGGCGCTGGCCCGACCTGGCGCTCATCCGCTCATCGCCCATTTTGCCGGGCGCTCGATGGATTTTATCCGGGAAATTAACCCGGAAGGTGGGCGTGAATCCACCGGGCTGGTCACCCGCTTTACGCTGGATCGCTCGCCGGAGGCGCCGCCGGACTATCCAGTGGAACTGCGTTTGCTCACCCAGAGTGATCTGGTCAAGATCATTGGCAACACCTATTACGCCGATTGCCGCCATGATGACTGGCCTGATCCCGATCCGCAGGTGATTCTCCAACGGTTGGCCGAACTCGCGCAACAGGCGCAGCCCGCCGCCGTCGATCCGTTGTGTGATGATGATCTTTATGATCTGGAAGATTATTTCTGGCGTTCTTTTCGCGGCGCCGGGCGAATCAAGGTATTGAAGAACACTCCGTTCTGGAGTCAGGCTGCCGATCTTGCGCCCCGTCTGCCGCCGGCTGAGCGCGCCCGGCTGTTCGCGGTGCTGTGGGGTGATGTCGAGGCGTTTACCCAGCTTTATCTGCGGTTGTATCACGCCCTGAAAAGTCTGGACTTCGCTCCGGTCGCCCGTTGTCCGCTGGGGGCGCTGACGCCGCGTGAGCTGAGCATTATTGATGTGCAGATGTTGCGTGGATTGGGGGCGGACAGCGGCGAGCGAGTGGCGGTGCTGGCCGGCGCGCACCCGGTTCATTTACTGCGCGCCGAAGTTGCCGCGCTGACCGCCGAACTCAAGATCGTGCTGGAGCATCCGCCCGGTAGTCTGGACGGCATGGCCTATGGCTTTTTTGAACATACCGACCTGTTGGATTTTCCCGGCGCTCGGTCGCGGGAGCAGATCAAGGATTTGTCNGAGTATTTGAGCCGCCCCGAAGCACTGTCAGGCTTTTTCCTGCGCGGCAAGGTCGCTTATCTGTTCGAGCGCTACTGCGCCGAGCAGGAATTAGCGGCCATGCTGCTGTGCATCGGTCCCGGCAATCAGGAAGTGCGCGGCTTGCCCGACCTGGTTAACGACTGGATCGCCGCCACCCATGGCGCGACCGCCGAAGCGCGCACCGACCGCCCNGCGTCGCTATTCCTGGTGCTGACCAAATTTGACATGGAGTTTGAGCAGAAAGCGGGTGCGTCCGACGATCCGACGCAACGCTGGAGCATTCGCCTGTATTCCTCGCTGCTGGATTTTTTTGGCAAGCAGCATGATTGGCCGCATCACTGGAATCCGCAGGGCGGTTTTTGCAATACCTTCTGGCTGCGCAATCCCCATTTCAAGCAGAAGGCGATGTTCGACTATGACGGCGACTATGAACGCCAGGTGCGCGATTCGGAACAAGCCTACATTGCCAACCTGCGGACCGGGTTTTTGCACAACCCCGAAGTCCGCTGTCATTTCACTGATCCAGCCCGCGCCTGGGACGCTGCCCTGCGCTTAAATGATGGCGGTGTGGGTTATCTGGTGGAGCAATTGAGCGCAGTGTGCAGACCGGAACTCAAGCGACAGCAAGTCGCCCGGCGGCTGGATGAACTGGCTCGCGCCGCTGCGGGCCGGCTACGGAGCTATTACATCAGCGATGATGTGGAAGCCGAACGCGCCAAGAAGCGGGAATTGGGCAAGATGCTGGCGCGAAAGCTGGTGAATTGCGCCGTCGCGCAACGTTTCGGCGAATTTCTTTGGAATCTATACGTCAGTGATGAGCGCTTGTATGACGTGTACTTTCAGGTGGAGCGTCAGCCAGACGAGCCGCAGGCAGAATTGGCCCGTCCTGAATCGGAATTGATTGGCGCACAAGTGGATGCGGCAGATTTGCTGGGTTTGTTCGGCGACGATGAGCCAGCAGAGCCTACTCCCGCTGCTGAATCGTCCCGCGCTCGTCCGTCGTTGATGATGGACGCCGCCGACCGCTATGCCCGCGAGGTGATGGCGCATTGGCTGGATCAGTTGCGGGAATTGAGCGGCGAACGCGCTGCGCAAAGCTACTTCGGGCTGGCGGCGGATGAATTTGGCGCACTGGTTCACGAGTTGGCGACTGGCGCTGAGCGACTGGAATTGCATCAGCACATCGCCGCTGGCGTGCGAGATATTTCGCATTTTCATAATATCCACCGCGAGAAAATGGCCTGGAAGCAGGCAGCGCTGGCGGCGGCGCGGTTGAATGCTTATGTGAGCGGTTTGGGCCTGGACCCGCAGGGCGATCCGGCCCGGCGACCGGTGATCACCGTGGCGGGGCGGCAGCGACCCCTGTTTGCGCCGCGCCCACCCCTGGCCGGTTATCCAGCGCTCGGCCCCCGGCCTTTGCCTTACGACCAGGATTTTTACGCCGATTGGCTGTATGCGTTGACCCTGCTCATGCAGAGCAATGTCGCCGGGTTGGCGGCGACGGAAGCGGATCTCGAACAAAACCGACGATTGGGTCAGGCGCTGGCGGCGCTCGACACCCATTTCTGAACGGGGCGCAACGGCTATGATGATACCCTCTTCCGCGCTGGAGGTACCCGGTTACACTCTGGAACAGCGCCTCGGCGCNGGCGGCATGGCGCAGGTTTACCTGGCGGTGCAACACTCTCTGAACCGGAAAGTGGCGCTTAAGATCATGACGCTGGCTGAGCCGGAGTTGCGCCAGCGTTTTATTCATGAAGGCCGCATGGTCGCCCGCCTCAGCCATCACCACATCATCACCGTCCACGATGTCGGTGAATTTCCCGGCGGCTGTTACATCGCCATGGAGTACGCTGATGGCGGCGCCTTGGATCAACGGATCAAGCAACGATTGACCGTCGAACAGGCGTTGACGGTTTTTCGGCAAATTGCCTCAGCGCTCGACCATGCCCATCAGCGAGGACTGGTGCATCGGGACATCAAGCCCGCCAATATCTTGTTCATGGCCAATGGCGACGCCAAGGTGGCGGATTTCGGTATCGCCAAAGACAACCATCAGGACCACCATTTGACGCAGACCGGTTCGGTGTTAGGGACGCCGATTTACATGAGTCCTGAACAGGCGTTGGGGGATCGAGTGACCAGCCGCAGCGACCTCTACAGTCTAGGCGTCATGTTCTACGAGATGTTGACCGGCAACCGACCTTATAAAGCCCAGACCAGTCAGGCCCTGCTGGCCATGCACATCCAGGACCCCATTCCGCGCCTGCCCAAATCCTTGGCCCGTTACCAAGGAGTNGTGGATCGGCTGATGGCTAAACAGCCGGAACAGCGCTTTGCCACGGCAGCGGAATTGCTGGCCGTTTTATCGCAAATCCAGCAGGCCCCGACCGAGCAGGCCGAAGGCGAGAGCATCATGAACGAGGGCGAATGGCGGGTGCGCGTGGAGCTCGATCCCCAGCAACGCNCTGGCTATGCGGTGCTGGTCATTGAGGGTCTGGCATTGCCGCCGCATGAGGTGCAGTACAGTATCCGACGCTCAGGCTTTGGCAATGACGACTTGGGACCGGACGGCTGGTGCAACGGTGAACACTGGTTTGCGCCGCGACAGGTTGAAACGCTCTCAGCTCAGGAAAGCCGGTTGACGGTCGGGCCGGAGATTGCGCAGCACCTGGAAAATGGTAATTATCAGATCAGCCTGAAAGCGCCGGGTTTCAGCCAGTCACAGGAGCGGGTGATGCGTTGGCGCGATATTCCGCAACCGGCGGCAGTGGTCAAACGTCGTCGTGGCGGCATGGCGACGCCTGCGCCCGCGCCCGCAGCGCAATCCGCTCTGTCCGCTGCAGAGGCAACGGCTATCGGCCAGGATCAGTCGGCGCCGACGGTTGTTGAGACGGATCAAGCCGCTTCGCCTGAAGAGAGGCAGGCGGTGAGTGAAGGCCGGCCCATCGATCAGCAGCGCCAGCCGCCCAGAATCGCAGGGTGGGCCTTGGCGGTGCTCGGGATATCGGCAGCGTTGGGGGCCGGGTGGTGGTGGCAAGCGCGTGAATCCGTTTCGCCGCCGCCGATTGTTGCAAAACCGGTAGAAACACCGTCGCCCCCGGTGGAGTCGTCGGCTTTCACGGTTCAGAACGCCCGCCAGAAGCTGCAGGAAGGTTTGACGCCCGACCAGATGTACACACTAGCGCAACAGTTTCAGGCCCAGCCTGATGGCCTGCCAGGCGCACTACTCCTATACGGACAGGCTGCGGAACAAGGGCATGCCGCCGCCGCCCTGAAGTTGGGAGAGATGTACGATCCCGCGTCCAGCGCGCCTACCCCGTTGCCGCGCCGCCGCGCCGCTAAGGCCTATGAGTGGTATCAGCGGGCTGGGGCGGGTGGTGTTCCTGAAGCCAGTCAACAGTTGAACGCACTACGCGCCTGGGCGGAACGGGAAGCAGCGCGTGGCGATGCCGATGCGCAGGCATTGTTGCAGGAATGGCAGCCCTAGGAGAAAACCCCAATGACCCGAATTCGCTTCATTCGACAAGGGCTGGTCGCGGCAATTGTAGTCAGTTGCGCGGGACAGGCCGTGCTGGCCGCTGCGCCGTTGCTCATGGAAGGCAAGAAAACCCTGTATCAGCGTGTTTTGACCCATCCTGGCGCACAGCTACGCGATACGCCAGGCGCTAGCGGTCAGCCGTTGGCGAAAGCGCCGCCAGCATTCTCGGCGTTGTATGTCTATGAGCGCCAGACGGTGGAGGGTGAAGCCTGGATGCGGGTCGGGGCCGCCAGCAGCGGCGAACCAGACGGCTGGATGGCGGCCAGCCAGGCGAGCGACTGGAAACAGACCCTGGTGCTCAAGTTTGCCGAACGATCCGGGCGTCAGCCGGTGCTGTTCTTCCGCACCCAAAACCCGCTGACGACGCTGATCAATGATCCAGCGCCAGCCCAGCGGGTGCAGGCGCTGCTGGCGCAGGCGCAGGCGGCTAAGGCAGGTCAGGCCAGCGCGGGCGAACTGATCGCGCTGGAGCCCCAGGAGGCGGCGGTTGCGCAAAGTCGCTTCTATCTGCTGCCGATTTTCAACTTCACGGAAGCGTACATTCCGAGTGGCCAACCGGTACAACTGCTGCAAGTCGCATCCATCGATCCGGGTGGCGGCGTGCAAACCATGACCACGCCGCCGCCACGTTCGTTGAAGACAGCCATGGCGTTCGTGATCGACACCACGCTCTCCATGGGGCCGTACATCGACCGCACCCGCCAGGTGATCGCCCAACTCTATGACGCTATCGCCGCTGCCGGTTTGAGCGACAAGGTCAGTTTTGGCCTGGTGGCCTATCGCAGCAGCGTTGCCAAAACGCCGGGTTTGGAATACGTCAGCCGGATTTACGCTAATTTGCAGGAGGGCCAGGACCGTGAACAGTTCCTCGATCTGGTGGGCAGCGTAAAGGACACTAAAGTCTCCAGTCATTCTTTCAATGAAGACGCTTTCGCCGGCGTCATGGACGCTTTGGAGAATATGGACTGGAGCGATTACGGCGCCCGTATTCTGTTCTTGATCACCGACGCCGGAGCCTTGGGCGGTAATGATCCCTTTTCCGCGACCGGCATGGATGCAGCGCAGATTCTGGAGGCCGCACAGCAACGGCAGGTCACGATCTTTGTGCTCCACCTGCTGACCCCATCGGGTGTTAAAAACCATGGGCCGGCCAAAGGTCAGTATCGGCAATTGTCCGCGAATCCCAACCCCTATATTGGCGATTTGTATGTGCCTATTCCGGCAGGCGATGTTGATCGCTTCGGGCAAGAGATGGGGCGTCTGGCTTCCGTATACACCCAACTGGTGCGGGATGTCGCCGCCGGCAAGCCATTAAATCCACCGCCGCCGGCCAAACCGATGACCGATCCCAAGGCCAAGGCGGAAGCGCTGGGTTACGCCATGCACATGGATTTTCTCGGGCGGACCCGGAGCGCCCAAGCGCCACGGGTCGTTTCCGCCTGGGTCGCCGATCATGATTTGGCCGATCCAGCGCAGCCGGCTTTTCAGGTGTGCCTCCTGCTGAGCAAGCATCAATTGAATGAGTTGCAACGGGGACTTAAGGCGGTGGTGGACGCCGCGATCAAGACGCGCATCAGTCCACAGAACTTCTTTCAGGAAGTCGCCTCGGCGGCGGCCCATCTCAGCCGCGAGCCCAACCGGCTGGGCCAGAAGACCTTTGGCAATCTGTACGAAAGCGGGTTGCTCGGCGAATTTTTGGAAGGGCTGCCTTATAAAAGTAAAGTGCTGGGGATTACTCAGGATTTATGGCTGAGTTGGAGCGTGGGCGAACAGCAAGACTTCATCGACGAGCTGGAATCTAAAATCAAGCTTTATGAAAAATTCCACAATGACACAGACAACTGGGTCCGTTTTGGCAACGCCGGACCTGGCGATGCGGTGTATCGGGTGCCGAAAAGCGCGTTGCCCTGAGCAAAACCCGGCGACAGCATTGAGCCCCAGGCGAAACCTGCTACTGCGCCGCCATGCCTGATGCCGTGTTTCAAATTCGCCAGTTGCGCAAACAGCGGGTCTGCCGTGGTGCGGCGTTTTGCCTGGAAGTGCCGGAATTGACCATTCAGGCCGGGGAGCGGCTGGCGCTGGTCGGCGCGAGTGGTTCCGGCAAGAGCACTCTGCTGGACATCCTGGCCATGGTGTTAAGCATCGATAGCGCCGAGACGTTTACTTTCACCCCTCCTGACCGACCCGTCCACGATCTGGCGCGGCTCTGGCAACGCGGCGAACTGGACGCCTTCACCTGCCTGCGCCGACATTATTTCGGCTATGTATTGCAAAACGGGGGGCTGCTGGGGTTCCTGACCGTGCGCGACAACATCGCCCTGCCGCGCCGCTGGTGCGCCTTACCGGAGGGTGGCGCGGTGGCGTGGCTGGCGGAACGGCTGGGATTAACCGGCTTGCTTGATGCGTACCCCGCTACCCTGTCGGTGGGAGAGCGGCAGCGGGTCGCGATTGCCCGCGCCCTGGCGCATGACCCGCCCATTATTTTGGCGGACGAGCCGACAGCCTCTCTGGACCCGCTGAACGCCGATGGCGTGATGGAACTGTTTCTGGGGCTGGCGACGGAACAGGGCGTCACCGTCATCGTCGCCAGCCATGACTGGACACGGATGGAGCGTTATGGCTTGCGGCGGATTGCGCCAGAACTGGCGTGGCAACGGCAAACAGACGGCGGTCAAGTAATCGCCCGTTTCACGGATTGATGAATGAAACTCATCGGCCACGTCGTCCATTTGGCCTGGCGGGATTATGTCCATGAATGGCGGCTGTCGTTGTGCGCCGTGCTGGCGCTGGCGGCGGTGCTGGCGCCGCTGCTGGTCTTGTTGGGACTCAAGCACGGTGTGGTGTCCACGCTGATCGAACGGCTGGCCAAAGAGCCGCGCAACCGGGAATTGCTGCCAGTGGGTAGCCAGCGCCTGACGCTGGACTGGTTCGACACACTGCGCACGCGGCCCGAGGTAGCGTTTATCATTCCCCGCACCCGCCAGATCGCCGGGACGTTGGAAATGCGCCGCCCGGAGTGGGGCCGCTCGGTGACAGTGGAATTGTTGCCGACTGCGCTCGGCGATCCGCTGCTGCCTCAAGGGATCTCGCCGCCGACGGAATCGTCGCAATTGCTGGTCACCCAGCCGGTAGCGGAAAAGTTGCAGTTGCGCGGGGGTGAATCTTTAGCAGCGGCGGTGAGCCGCAGCCACCGTGGCCGCCTGGAATACGCCCAGATGACCGTCACGGTTACGGCGGTGTTGCCGCTGGCCGCTTTTAGCCGGGACGCCGCGTTCGCCCGCCTCGATCTGCTGGAAGCGGTGGAAGATTATCGGGATGGTTTTGCTGTAGAACGCTTCGGCTGGCCGGGACAACCGGTTCCCACAGATACCCCGGAACGACATTACCCGGCTTTCCGCCTGTATGCCGGAACGTTGGATCAGGTTGCACCCCTGCGGGATGCTTTGCTGGAACGGGGCGTTGAAGTCGAAACCCAGGCAGCAGACATTGCCCGGATTCAGGCGCTGAACCGCAATTTGACCACAGTATTCGCCATCATCGCCGTTCTGAGTGCGTCAGGCTACGCTTGCGCGCTGGGCGTGAACATGTTGGCGGCGGTCGAGCGTAAACGCCGTGAATTAAGTATTTTACGCTTGCTGGGACTGCCAGGGCGCGGGCTGATGGGTTTTCCACTCATTCAGGCGCTGCTGACGGCCGGGTTTGGCGTAATGGCCGCCAGCCTGGCTTATCTGCTGACCAGCACATTAATTAATCAGCGATTCGCTGACCAGGTGCAGGCCGGTGAAACCGTGTGTCGGCTAACCGTCGGGCAGGGCGGAATCGCCGCCGCCACTACCGTATTGATCCTGTTATTCGCCGCCGGCGCTGGCGGTTGGCGGGCGGCGCGCATTGAACCGGCGGAGGGTCTTCGCGATGTCTGAAAGGCAACCTTTTCATCCCCGGCGTGGGCGGCCGGGCGAGAGAGCCGGGTTGAGATCCTCCTGGCGACTGCTGGGCCTGGCGGCGGGATTCAGCGCCGCTGTCGCGCTGGCGCAACCTGCGCCTGATCCACTGTTCAATCCGCAGCCTCTGGCCGATGATCTGGACCTGCCGCTGCCTTGCGGCGGCAAGATGGTGTTTCGCTATGTCTACATCCTGGGCAAAGGGCTGCTCGACGATCAAAGCTTCAATCTCGGTTACCCCTTCAGCGAAGGCGAGCCGGGCTACCGTCAGGCGTATTTAGCCGGTTATCGCAGCGGCTCGGTGGCGGGCCAGTTTCTGCTGGAAGAGGTACCGTCCGCTTGGCGCAATACGCTGGGGCCAGCGCTGAAGCGCTTAACTGCCGCGCCCGAAGAACCGTTGCAACCGCTGCTGTACTTCATCGGCAAGTACGAAGTGACCGATTGGCAATACCGCCTGGTCATGTCCCAGGCCGAGGCGATGTCATCCACCGCTCATCCTGCTTCCCCACCCGGTTGTCCACCTCCGGAAGCGGGAGCGATCACCCAACGCTTGCCCAAGGTGAATCTATCCTGGTTCGACGCCTTGCGCTTTACCGAGGTTTACAGTCAATGGCTGGCCCGCAACGCCCGGGATCGGCTACCCGCCGCTGCGGGTGGCCCGGAGAAGGGGGGGGCGCTGGCCTTTATCCGCCTGCCAAGCGAAGCGGAATGGGAATTTGCGGCGCGTGGAGGTCATCAGGTGAATCGTCAGGAGTTGGAAGGCCGGCTCTTTCCCCGGAAACTGGAAGGCGGTGGCGAGGGGGCATTGGGCGACTGGGTGGTTTACCAGTCGGCTACCGGTGGCAGTGGTTTCACGGCGCGGTTGATGCCGATTGGCGCCAAACGTCCCAATCCCGTCGGTTTACACGATGTCATCGGCAATGCCGCTGAAATGATTTTGGAGCCATTTCATCTGGTGCGCGGCAGCGGGCGGGCGCATGGCGCGACTGGCGGCTTTGTCGTCAAAGGCGGCAATTACACGGAAGGGGAAGACGCGCTGCTGACCGGGATGCGGCGGGAATATCCATTTTTCAATGAGAACGGTACGTCGCGCCGTAACGAAACGACTGGGTTCCGGGTGGTCATCGCCACCCTCTCTGCACCGGGCGCTCGTGCGCAAACCTTGTTAGAGCAGTGGGAACGGGAGGGGCGTTTCGCCAATCTCGTTGATCTTGAAGCGATTGCCGATCCCACTCAGCGCCTGGACGCCATCATTACAGCCACCCAGGATGAAAAACAGAAGAAGGCGCTGGGCGCAATTAACGCTGAACTCAAACAAACCGCAGGTCTGCTGGCGGAACAACGTAAAAACGCCGTGGCCAACCTGATCCAGTCAGCGGCGCTAATCGCCGAGACCATCAAAAACTATCATGGGCGGTTGCAGAACTTGCAGGAACAGTTGCAGTTGGCGCGCCAGACCGGGCAAAGCCAGGACGCTGCGGGTTATGCAGCCACCATCGCCAACGGCAACAAAGCCTTGCAGGGGGCGTTGTCGATTTATGTCGATAACATCGCTTCTTGCATCAACTATCCCGATGCGGTCGTGCAAGAACAGGCGACCCGGGCGCGCGAGGAGTTGGGGCGCAAAGAGGTGTTGGGCCGTACCTTGGCGCGGCGCACGGATTTATTTCTCAACCACGTACAGCAATATCGCAAGCAACTGAAGGCTGATCCCGAGAAGGTGCTGAGCGACATTATCAATCCCGTCCGATCATGATTCCAAAGGAGACGCTAATGATATTTATTCATTCCTTTTGCAAACGTTCCGCGCTGGCCTTGGCGATTGCGGGCAGTCTGGGTTTGCACGGCTGCGCCACCCTGCCGGGTCAGGAACCACAACACAGGTGTCCAGTGTGGCCCGGCTGGTGACGACCGACTACTACCCCAACTGTTACCAGCCGGTCGAAGAGTTGCGTCGTTACGATGTCAGCGCCCGCATGGCCAAGCGTCAAGAGGAGGCCAGAACAGCCGGTATCCTGGCCGGCGCCGCGATTGGCGCTATCGCCGGGGCCGCTCTGGACAGTGGCAGCCGGGGTCGCGGCGCGTTACTGGGCGGGTTGGCGGGCGGCTTGATCGGAGCCATGGCGACCGCGCAACAGGATCAGGGCGCTACACAGCAAGCGGCTCAGGATCGCTCCAATCTCACTGACAAATACGCTTATTACATTGACGGCGATGTCAGCGACATGGATTTAACCCTGGCATCGGCGCAAAAGGCGCAGAGCTGCTATCAGAAAGAATATTCCAAACTGCTCCAAGATAAAAAACGGGGTCGCGTCACGGCCCAGGAGGGGCGGCAACGCTTGACAGAAATCGTCGCGGGGTTACAGGAAACCAATGGGCTGATCGCCACGGTGGACAGCCGTTTCACGGAAAACGTGGCTGTTTACACCCGTTCTTATGAAGAAACCTTGCAACAGTCCGGTTTGAACCGAACCCAGGTGGCTAGCGCGGCGGCCCCCGCCAAGAAGCCCACCAAGTCCAGAGGCGCGGCAACTCCAGTGGTCTCCCAGTCGAAGGGTGCGACTCCAGCAGTTTCCAAGGAAATCAAGGAGACGGAAAAAAAGTTGCAGCAGGCTGAAACCAAGCGCGTGGAAAGCCGGAAGGTGGCGCAGAACGGCGCCAATATGGTGCGGGATATTTGCAAGAATCCAGACGCCAGCGATTGGGCGCCGGCGGATAAATGTACGGCTTGATCTGAGCCGAATCCATTGCCATCACGATCTCCAGGGTGAGCGCGCCATGAGTCCGTTACGGTTTATTCGCACTTCCGAGATGAATGCCTTTGCCCCGATTCGATGGCGCGGACGACGGGTGCTGGAGGCTTTCGAGCCACTGCAAGCTTTTTTAGCGGCGAAAAGCAACGGACAGCTCAGTGGATTGCTGGCGGAGCCGGCTCTGGCCAGCGAGGGCAGTAGCGCCGCTCGCTCGATTGCCTGGTATACCTCGGCGGAAGGCGAGATCGTTCCGCTGCCGCAAGCGTCTCCCGACCAGCAGCGAGAAGCACAGCGCTGGCTTGAGAACGCCCTGCAATCCGCCTCTGCGGGCAGCGATCCGGATATTGGTCCATTGCTGCAACGGGCGCTGATCGTCGCGACCCTGGAAGATATTCTGCTGGTGGGCGGTCAGGTTGTCCTGATTAACTGGGGATTGGCCCCACCGTCGGTCGTCGACCGTGAAGACGGGCTACGGCAACACTTTGCCGCGACGCTGGGTCGTTATGTGTCATTGCCCTGGTTAATGGCGACGACTCCTGGCGACGACCGCGCTCCAGACCCTGCGCCGGTTGATGTGTCTGCACCGCCTGATCGGGCATCACCGGCTCAGACAACGCCGGAAACGGCCTCGGCATCCACGCCGCCGGTGATTAAAACAGCATCGCCGGCTCTGGAATCGCTGCCTGCCTGGTATCAGCGCCCCTGGGCTTGGGCTTTAAGCGGTGCGTTGCTGCTGATCTGTGGTCTCTTGCTGGGTTTGCTGATCCGCTGGATGGCTGCGCCTTTGCCCCTACCACCGGTCGCCAACGATCTGTTGAGTTTACAAAATGAGGTTAACCGCTCTTTGGAGGAGCAGGTGGCCCGCCTCCGCAACGCACTGACAGGCGATGTGTGCGCGGTTGAGTCCCCAGTCCCGCTGCTGCCGTTCCCGGCGCAAAGTCCACTCTTGCCGGCGCCGGGTGATCCGGCGCCGGCCCCAGGGGATCGTCCGACCCCCACGCTGGCGCAACGCCTGGAAGAAACGACGGTCCTGGTGCTCTCGCCTCAAGCCGACGGGTTGAGCATGGGCACCGGTTTTTTGGTGGCGCCGGGCGTGATCCTGAGTAATAGCCATGTGGTCGGAACGCCTGCGCCTGACCGCTCGATTTTCGTCACGGGCAGAGCGTTGGGTGGCCTGCAAAAAGCGCAGTTGTTAAACGCCACGCCACTATCGGGATCACGGGAGCGGCTGAACACGCCGGATTTTGCCTTACTGAAATTGACCGCCGGGACATCGGGCAATAGTCCATCGTTGCCATTGACCGTCGTGGCTGAAAAGTTGAATCCAGTGGTCGCCGCCGGGTTCCCTGGCTTCGAGTTACAGGTTGATCCGAAGTTTGCGGCGTTGCTGGACAAAAATGAAATGTCCGCTATCCCGGAACTGGTGTTGTCCAGCGGCGAAATCAGCGTCATGCGCAGTGAGGGCGATGCGCCGACCATTATTGCGCATACCGCCATCGTCTCCCAGGGTAACAGCGGGGGGCCGCTGGTGGATCGGTGTGGGCGGGTGGTGGGCGTTAACACCCTGATTCGCCTGGATGACGAGTCGCGGCGTCAAGGGAATTATGCGCTGGGCGGCAACGCGCTGGTGGCTTATCTACGCCAGCATCAGATTCCCGTCCGGGTAGCCGAAAATCCCTGCACGACGACGACTCCCTGAATTTTGAGATAGAGGCGGGCCCCCACCATGATCGCAACGACCCATTTGCTAACCACCGAACGCTCGCGGGCGCAATTGATGGGCGTCCGTGGCCAGTGGGTGGTCAGCGCCTACCAGCAAATGGCCCGGTTCATTGAATTGCGGCTAGGCCGGAATCATCTCTTGTTATTCGCTGAACCGGTGATCGCCGTCAATGCGATTGATTGGTTCACCGCTGCCGAGGGCTCGGTCAAATCCTTTGCCCAGCTTGATGAAACCGAACAGGCGGCGTTGCTGCAAACTACCCGACGGCTGGTCACTGACCTTCAGCAGCTCTCTGAACAATTGAGCATCAGTCAACAAGCGGATCAGAATCTGATCGGTGAAATTCTCCAGAATATGCTGGCGTTTCCTGATCAAAGTGTGTTCCAGGTCGGCGAACAACCGGTGGTCGCGGGCTGGGGAGTCCGGTTCAATGAGACCGGGTTGACGTGGCGGGTGGCGGCGATCATGCAGTCAAAAACCCCGGTTGGGTTGGATGCAGGAACCATTGAGCCTTTGTCGGGTGTGCGCAAAGCGCGCCAGCCGGTGGACTCGCCAGCAATGCCCATTGCCCGGCGACGGCCAGGAACGCCAGCAAGCGCCGCGCCGAATATAGATTCCGTTGTTTCTAGCGAACGGGAAATGGCGTCAGGCGCCCGATGGCGGTGGATGTTACTGACAGGGTTATTGCTCGCGCTGCTGATGGCGTTGCTGCTGGGGTTGCGTGGTTGTGAAGGAATCGCACTACAGTGGGGTTCTCTGCCTTTGGCCGCTCCTCGTGAACCCAGCGTTCAACCTGCGGTGGTAGAACCGAACGTTCGGGAATCGGTAGATTCATTGGCCGACGCCCGCCAACGCGAATACCAGTTGCGTCAACAATTGGCCCAACTGCAAGCCACATGGTTGCAGCAGCAGCGGGCCTGCAGGCGTCGATAACAGCACCATGGAATGGGGCTGAATTTTCACGATTTATTATCAGGACTTTCGCTTTTCGTCATTCCCGCGTATGCGGGAATCCAGTCATTCGTTGAAAAGAATGGGTACCCGCCTTCGCGGGTATGACGAATTTACGGGTTTAGCGAAAGTCCTGATTATTTATATTCAACTAGATCACCATGCACGATATTCAAGCCTACTGGCGAGAACTGGACGAACTGCGGCGGGTGGCAGGGGCGGAGCATGAAGGCGCGCTGTCCCAGGCTTTCGCCGGCCTGCTGAAAGCGCGGGCGGCGGAGCATCAACTGGTCTTGTCGCAACAGCATCCGTTCACGACGCCATCGGGCAAAGTGCTGCGGCCTGATGGCGCGTTGCTGGATCGGGTGCGGCTGACGCATGGCTGGTGGGAGGCCAAGGATTCCCACGACGATCTGGATAAGGAACTGGCGGCCAAACTCGCCCAAGGCTATCCCACCGACAACATTATTTTCGAAGACACCCGCACGGTAGTACTGATTCAGCAGGGTCAGGAAGTGCTGCGGGCGGCCACCACCGATGAAGTGGCTTTGAACCGGTTGCTAGAGCGCTTTTTCGCCTTTCGCCCGCCGGAAGCGGCGCATTTCGCGGAAGCTGCGGCCCGGTTTCGCAATGAACTGCCGACAGTCATTGCGGCGCTTAATACGCTTTTGAGGAAAACGTTGACGGATGATCCGGCTTTTCAACAACGTTTCTCCGCTTTTCTCGACCAGTGTCAGCACACCATCGGCGTGCGGGTGACCGATCACCAGGCGCGGGAAATGCTAATTCAGCATATCTTGACCGAGCAAATTTTCCGCGACATCTTTCCCATTAGCGAATTTCACCGGGCCAACCACCTGGCCTGCGCCTTGACGGATTTGGAAAGCGCCTTTCTGCGGGGCGAAACCCGGCGCAATCTGCTGATTCGGTTGGAACCCTATTACATTGCCATTCGTCGCGCAGCGACAGGGGCGATTTCTGCTCCGGAGAAGCAGGAATTTCTCAAGGCGGTCTATGAGGATTTTTACACCGCCTACAATCCGAAGGACGCCGACAAGCTCGGTGTGGTCTACACGCCGGGCGAAGTGGTGCGCTTCATCATCGCCGGGTGCGATTGGCTGGCGCAGCGACATTTCGGCAAATGCCTGGCGGACCCGGAACTGGATATTCTCGACCCGTGCACCGGAACGGGAACCTTTATCGCGGAATTGCTGGACTGGTTGCGTGGAGATCGTGCGGCGCTCATGCGCAAATACACCGGGGAAATTCANGCCAATGAAATTTCCATTCTGCCCTATTACATTGCCTGTTTGAACATTGAGCAGACCTACGCGGAAATCACCGGAACCTGGCGGGAGTTTGTCGGGGCCTGTTTTGTGGACACGCTGGCCAACTGGGGCTTTGAATTGACGCATCGGGG
>Ga0056914_10001313_pt1 | contig 17950 bp, 11 predicted proteins | sample TNRBio252014_DNA_FD_55168 | JGI IMG/M metagenome (GOLD analysis project Ga0056914, IMG submission 55168) | Wastewater treatment Type I Accumulibacter community from EBPR Bioreactor in Madison, WI, USA - TNR Reactor_6/25/2014_ DNA | ecosystem: Engineered > Bioreactor > EBPR > Anaerobic-Aerobic >...
TTGGAATTCAATTACGCTTACCGCCTCAACCGCAGCGAAAGCAACCGCGAGGTCTACGATTTTGAGCGCGAAAACCCGAACGCACCCGTTTTTAACCCATTACTGAGCAACCAGTTCACCAGCGATTTCGACTACCACCGGGGCGGACTGAACTTCCGCTGGAATACGAAAAAATCGAACTTCACAGCGGGTATCCAGGCTCAGCAGGCGCAGTTGAGCGGCGAACTGCCTTTGTTGGATACGAAAGTGAACCGCTCGTTTTTCAACTGGCTGCCTTCGGTGCGCTGGCAATACGAGTTTTCCCGCACGCGCAACCTGAATTTCAACTACGAAACCAGCGTGCGTGAACCTTCGGTGACCCAATTGCAACCTGTGGCCGACATTTCCGACCCGCTGAACATCTACCAGGGTAATCCCGANCTCGATCCCGAGTACGCGCACCGTTTAAACCTGCACTGGATGTCCTTCAACCCCGGCACGATGACGAACTTTTTCAGCATGTTGGCTTTCACGTACACGCAGGATAAAATCCAGACGGCGCAAACGATTGACGCCAATTTTGTGCGCACCAACCAACCCGTGAACGTGGAAAATGAATACGACCTGTACGCCTCTGTCTCTTACGGGATGCCGATCAAAGCCATCAACACCCGCTTGGACGCTTCGCTGAACGGGAATTACAACCGGGGCATTTTTCCGGTGAACGGCGAAAACAACGAAACACAGCGCATTTCGCCTTCCGGGGAATTGAACCTGACTTACAACTACAAAGAATTGCTGGAGGTGACTGCGGGGGCCAATGCGTCGTTCAACCGCACGCAGTATTCGCTTGATCCGGCGTTGAATCAGGAGTTTGTGAACCAAATCTACACCGCGGGTTTCAACCTCAATCTGCCGCTCGATATTCGCGTGGGTTCCACGTTCGATTATTCGATTTTTGGCGGCATCGAAGAACGGATTCCGTTGTGGTCGGCTTCGGTCTCAAAATATCTGCTGAAAAACAAACGCGGCGAGTTGAAATTGTCGGTCTTCGACATCCTGAACCGCAACGTGGGCATCAACCGCGTGGCGCAAAACAACTACGTACAGGAAGAGCGCATCACGTCGCTGGGCCGCTACGCCATGCTGAGTTTTACCTATAATTTACAGGGCTTTGGAGGCAACGTCGGGCCGCAGGTAAGGATGATTCAGCGGCGGTTTTGAGGCAAGTTGGCAAGGGGCAAACACGCAAGTTTGCAAATTTGCCCCTTGCTCCTTGCCGACTTGCCTATTTCTTCTCTTCCTGCTTAGGATACTCCCTCCACGTATAACTTTTTTGCACGATTTTCCATGAGCCTTGGTATTTCAACAAGAGAAAATAGTCTGTGAAAATTCTCCAGCCCGGAATGACGATTTCTGCTTTTGCCATGGCGGCGTCTTTTTCGTAATCTATCGAAATGATTCGACCAATCCGGCTCGTTTTTTCGCCTGCTTTTACGTTGGCGATGTACTTTTCTCCGTCGCGAATCCAAAGGGTATCCTGGGTAACGGTGTATAAATTAAAATCCGGGTGAAAGGCTTTTCGGAGTCTTTCAGGTTCGCCGTTTCCGGTGCCGTCTATGTAATCCATGAGCGTGGCGGTAATCTGCTCAAATTCCGATTTGCTGTCTGCTGTTTGAGCAGTTGCATNGAATCCTGCAAAGAGGAGGAGGCTGATTGTTAGGATGTTGTGTGGCTTCATGCTGTTTATTGTTTAGGTGCAAAGATAGGGCTTGTTTCGCGAGTAGTGACCGGGTGACTTCAAGTCACCCGGTCACTTATAAATCACTGACTTTCCGGTTCCTGCTGTATTTTGGACATGATGGCTTCAAAGTTAGTCAGGTTTTCAGTTCTGTGAAATTCATCGGCCATATCAAGGATGTCATGGTGTTTATGGAAGTAGATCCTGATCCGATCTTGATTAACAATTTCAATTCTTCCTTTTGACTCTACTTTCCTGCTGGTTTCATCGGCTATTTTAAACGAATACCAGCGTTGGTTTTCTTCTCTGATTTTTATTTTCAATTGCCCAATATCCGCTACGTGGGCATAAAGCGAGGCGCCATCTCTGAATAAAGTATAGTTGCCATTTTTATTTATTTCAATAACAAGTCCCCGGCCATTCAGCGATTGCCATTTGCCATAAAAATTGAATTCCTTTTGTTGATTACAGGCTGTAAAGAGCAGGGTAATGAATCAGCGCCGCGTTCCCACACAATCGAATCGAACGCGCTGCCAGGTGGAGCGAGTGTTGTCCAGGTAAATCCGGGCGTTGCAGTGGTGTAAAAAACCAGGTTTTGATTGAATTCAGGAGCATAGGGGCCAGAGCCAAGGTGTCGTAGGGTATCAATTTTTGGTGTTGGCCTTTGAGCGTCATTGCTGACCATAGAGGAATCGAAGTAAGCACTGACTAAGGTATCAAAACAGGTCTGGTCAGCATTTCCATAAAGGTATTCGCTCCCAAAAAGCAGGTCGCCGGAAGCGGTTTCCTGATCACAGTAATACAGTTCTAAATGATTTCCTGCCTTCCAGAAACTGCGTTGCTGGAGCGGAAAAAGTGGCCAAGAAATTTGTGCAAAAATAGCAATAGGAAGGAGGCAGCAAAGTGTAGACAAAGAGCGCTTTTTCATGGTTTTTCTTTTTTGGTTTGCAAAGGAGATTGGAAGGATAGCGAATTAAAGGTAGTCCCGGCAAGGGCAAAATGCAAGGCGTGCAGGTAGGCGATAGACCGGTTTGTCAATTAAATGACACCAAATTGGTTCCAGCCCATTTAGTCAGGTGGCTGTTTTTAGAGTTCGAGAGCAAGGCATGTGAAGGCCCAAAAATCGGAGTTTACTCGCGTAAATGACGCTTTTTGGGCCTCCGCATAACGCAGCTATCGGACTATAAAGACAGACACTACTTGAACCAACCCGCATACATCAAATACGCATCCGCAATCCGCCCAATGGTGTCCTTAAACTGCTCAGGACTAATGGCCTTGACCTTTTTAGCCGGAACGCCCGCGTAGATATGCCCCGATTCGAGGCGGCTGTTTTCCAGCACCACCGCGCCGGCTGCGATGAGGCAATTTTCTTCCACCACCGCGTTGTCCATAATGATGGCGCCCATGCCCACCAGCACATTATCCATCAGCGTGCAACCGTGAACGAGTGCCCGGTGGCCGATGGAGACATTGTTGCCAACCGTGGTGGAAGCGCGCAGGTAGGTGCCGTGCAGGATGGCGCCGTCCTGAATATTGACTTTGTTACCAATGCGGATGCTGTTGACATCGCCGCGCACAACGGCCTGAAACCAGACGCTGCAATCGTCGCCCATAATGACGTCGCCAATGATGGTGGCGTTTTCAGCTAAGTAGCAGTTGTTGCCGAAAACCGGCGTGAAACCTCTTACGTTTTTGATGAGGGCCATAAGGTGAGGATTTGAAGATTTGAGTATTTGAGGATTTGAGGGTGCCGTGAAGACTAAAATGTGAAAGGTAAAAATAGGGAATAAGTAAGATTGCAAAAGTGTTGAAAAAAGCCTAAATTGCCATATCATTTTGAATAAATAGGTTGTCATGAAATATGGAGCTGTAAGCATTGATAAGGAAACGATGGGTGGTACACCCGTTTTTAATGGCACGCGCGTGCCAATTCAAACCCTTTTTGATTATGTTGAGGGGGGAGATACCCTGGAGGAGTTTTTGGAGGACTACCCCAGTGTAAGCATGGAACAAGCTGTAGAAGTAATTGGAATGGCAAAAAAATCGCTCACAACCGAGAAAATTTTGCATGAAAATTTTGCTTGACGAGAACCTTCGTTACCAGCAAAATATCGATCATGTTATGGTGTCTATTTTCATAATGATGGCCTATAATAACAGGAAAGATACTTTGGAGAAATTTATTCCTAAAATTATAAACAAAATAGAATCAGGAAATTACGAAAAAATAAATGAGATTTATCCATCAAATTGACTCCTACCTTACAAACATAACGGCCCAACACGATCCAAATCGCCTTAGATTTGAGGCATAAATTTTAAAAACAATGTTGAAGAGATTCCTATTCATCCATTGCGCCATTTTCGGGGCCATCTTCGCTTCCAACGCGCAATCAGACGACCTTTTTTACAAAGACCTCCACGAAGTTGCGGACGCCGAGCGCCGCAACCATACCAATATGCTCGATTTTCGTTCTTCGCCTTTCACAGATAATTATGACTTGAAATACCATCGTTTGGAATGGACGATAGACCCTGCGGTGTTGTACATCAGCGGCGCGGTAACCTCTTATTTCGAAGCAAAAACGGCTGGTTTTCAGGAGATCAATTTTGATTTGGTGAAAGAACTGACCGTATCCGAAGTGCTGCACCAGGGGCAGCCGCTGACATTCATTCACCACGATGATGACCGGTTGCAGATTTTCCTGCCGGCGGCTTTGTCGGCGGGACAATTGGATTCAGTGACGGTGATCTATGCCGGTGCGCCACCACAAACGGGGTTCGGTTCGTTTAATAAAGCGACCCATGCCGGCGTTCCCATCCTCTGGACGTTGTCGGAACCCTACGGCGCCCGCGACTGGTGGCCATGCAAGCAGGACCTGAGTGATAAAATTGATTCGATTGACGTGCTGGTGCGCACACCTGCTGCTTACCGCGTGGCCAGCAACGGCCTGTTGGATAGCGAAACGGAAGTTGGTACTGATAAAATTTACCACTGGAAACACCGCTATCCCATTCCGACCTACCTGATCGCAATCGCTGTGACCAACTATGCGGTGTATTCCGATTTTGTACCGGTTCCCAATGGCAACCCGATTGAAGTCCTTAACTACGTGTATCCTGAATTCCTCCCGAACGCCCAGAGCCAGACGACCGCAACCGTGCAGGTGATGCAACTGTATAACGAACTGTTCGGTCTTTACCCGTTCTCGAATGAAAAATACGGCCACGCGCAATTTGGATGGGGTGGCGGCATGGAGCACCAAACCATGAGCTTTATGGGCGGATTTTCTTTCAGCCTTCAAGCGCACGAGCTGGCTCACCAATGGTTTGGCGACAAAGTCACCTGCGGGAGTTGGGAGGACATTTGGCTGAACGAAGGATTTGCCACCTACCTCACCGGGTTGACGTATGAAAATGGGTTGGGTACGCAAAACTGGCGCAACTGGCTGCAAAATACGTTTACACAAATCACAAACGTGCCGGATGGCTCCGTCTGGGTGAACGACACGATGAGCGTCAACCGCATCTTCAACAGCCGGCTGACTTATTCCAAAGGCGCCATGTTGCTGCACATGCTGCGCTGGAAATTGGGCGATGAAGCCTTTTTTCAGGGGGTTCGCGATTACCTCAGCCACCCCGAACAGGCTTATGAATACGCCCTCACACAGGATTTGAAAGCGCACCTTGAAGCAGAAAGCGGACAGGATTTGACCGAATTTTTGGAAGATTGGTTTTATGGACAGGGGCATCCTTCCTACCAGGTTCAATGGGGTCAGGGCAGCAGCGGAATGGTTCAGGTGACCATCGGCCAAACGACTTCCCATGCTTCTGTGGATTTTTATGAAATGCCCGTTCCCATCCGGTTTTCCGGGCCAAACGGCGACACGACCCTTGTTTTTGATCACGAAGCTTCGGGGCAGCAATTTTCTGTGGCGTTGCCTTTTGAGGTAGAAACGGCAGAGTTCGACCCTGATTTGTGGATTCTGTCGGCCAACAATACGGTTGCTCAGGTTGTGGTGTCCACCAAAGAAACTGATTTATTGCGCCAGTCGCTGCGGGTATTCCCGAATCCCGTTCAAGACGAACTGAATATATCTTTTGACTGGAATCGCCTGCCGGATGCGGTCGTTTTGTACGATGTGCAGGGTAAACAACTCCAAACTGTTACGCCGCAGAATAACCCGGTTTCGATCGGCATGAAAGACCTGCCAGCCGGGCTTTATGTGGTGGAAATCCGCGTGGGCGGGGTGGTGATTCGGGAAAAGGTGGTGAAGGGTTGATTACAAGGATAAAGGTGTTGGACAGTGGCGGGCAGCAGGGTTGACTTTTTTAAATCAAATCCCGTAGCTTAAAAGCGACCTTCAGCTTTTCTGCTTCCCGCTTTATATTAAGGCGTATTTTTTTACCCGTTCGGCCTTGCAATTTATGGGCAATGCCTTCCAGTGTAAAGAGGGCGGCGGGCAAACCATTGAGCGTTTTGATTTCGTCGCCTACCCGTAAGCCGGCTTCTTCAGCGGGGCTGCCCGGCACGACATTGAGCACCACAAAACTGCCGAGGTTGGGTCCGGAAACGGCAAGCAGCATTCCGCTTTTGTCATACTGGAATTTATTTTTGAATGCCCGGTTCGGTTGCAGGTAAAGTTTGCTGCGCACGTAGTCAATAATGACGGTGAACCGGCTCAGGATTTGGTTGCCAAGGATGCCGTTGCGGTTGTTGAGGTAGGCGGAATCTATATCGGGCGCCAGTTCCTGAAAATTGGTGGTCACACTTTCAAAAGTAAACCCGGCGATCCCCAGTCGTGGAATACGGCCCATGAAACCGTCAATGGTACCGCCCAAACCCATACCAATGCTGCTCCTGACAACATGCGCCGGCAAGCTGAGTTTGGTATTGGTATTGGTGTGCAGCATCAGGGCGAGGTTAGCGCCGGAGTCCATGAGCAGTTTAACTTCAGTAGAATCTCCGCTGCCAAGGCGGGTGTGTGCGATGAGGTAAGGCTTATGACGTTTGATTTCCACGGGCATTTCCACATAATCATGGTCTTTTGGCGCCCGGTAGTGGGCAGGGTCGTAGAGGGTGATTTTTTGAACCCGATAATCTATTTTTACAACAAACCGGCGCAACAGGTCGGCGCCGAGAATGCCCTGCACGTTGATGCCCGCAAACTCTTCAAAGCGGAGATAGTCCTCTTCCAACACTAAGATAGCCTGGTTGGTGACGTACAGATCGCTCATTTTTATTCGAATACCGTGAGCGAGGTAGGCGTACAACTCTGTTTTCAAATCTGATCCAAGCAGCGGAAAGCGACGTTTGTAGTCAATTTGGAGCAAATCGGTGATTTCTCGCCGGGTGAGGATGGTGTGTTCGGCGCCGGTATCAAAAATAAATCTCAGCGGAAAAACATCGTTGAAGACGATTTTGACAATGATGAAATTGTTTTCGTACTCGAACGGGATTTCCACTTTTTTCAAACCTTTCGAAAGCATCAGGTCGCGTCGCTGGGCTTCCAGTTCTAAAGGAGAGAAGAGTGCGATCAAGGCCAAAGTCAGCAAGAGTTGTTTCATATTGTGCCGGATGAATGAAGTCATTTTTTAGCAGGTATTGATGCCTTAACATGCAAGTTACCTTCAATTTACGAATAAGGTACAACTTTTAAGGCCGCAATATAATTTTGTATCTTGCTATTTTAAAAAAAATCTCTTTTCCCATTCTTGGTTTTTTCAGACTTATTTAGGACTTTTACGCGATGGAGTTAGTGTTAAAAGAACACCTAATATGAAAAATGAACAACTCAAACAATCCGGTGTTCCAACCTAAGCTGCCCAACTTAACACTCGAAGAAGGATAAACAAAGAAGAAGTTACATTTTTGTTAACTAAATCGGAGTATTGTATGAAGCTTAAAGTCAACTATTTTGCGAAATGGTTGCTACTCGTATTGGCTACCGGATTTAGTGTTGCTGCATTTGCACAGCGCACGATATTCCGGCACCATTACAGATGAAGCGACCAAAGAACCGCTTATCGGAGCGAACGTACTGGTGGTAGGAACCTCCACCGGTACAATCACCGACTTTGACGGTAAATACGAGTTGAAACTTCCGGATGGCGCAACCCAACTGGAAATTTCCTACACTGGCTACTCGTCGAAAACGATAGCCATTGGTGCATCAAACGTGATGGACCTCACTTTGTCGGCTGGCCAGTTGCTGGACGAAGTAGTGGTGGTTGGTTACGGCACGCAGAAGCAACGGGAAGTAACCGGCTCGGTAACGAGCGTGAAAGCCGAAGACTTCAACGGCGGTAACATCAACGACCCGCTCCAGTTGGTGCAGGGTAAGGTGGCCGGTTTGTCCATTTCCAAGGTTGGTGGCGACCCGAACAGCGGTTCTTCAATCCGACTTCGCGGTTTGGCTACCCTTGGCGCCAACTCCGAGCCGTTGATCATTATTGACGGTTTGATCGGCGCCTCTCTCGAAAGCGTTGACCCGAACGACATTGCTTCCGTAGACGTTTTGAAAGACGGTTCTGCTGCGGCAATTTACGGGTCACGGGGTTCCAGCGGGGTCATCCTGATCACCACCAAAAAAGGCGCAAAAGGCAGCACCTCGGTGGAGTACAACGCCTATGTCAGTTCTGAATCCATTGCCAACAGCGTGGACGTCGCTTCTCCGGCAGAATTCAGACGCTTGCGTCCTGCTTCAGACCGCGGGAGTAACACAGACTGGCTTGACCTGGTTACCCGTGATGCCATCTCTCATGCGCACAACATTGCCCTTTCAGGGGGGTATGCGGGCACATCTTACCGGGCGTCTTTCAACATCCGTAACATTCAGGGTGTTGGTTTGAACGATGGCTTCCGCCAACTCAACGGCCGTTTGAACCTGACTCAAAAGGCGCTGAACGACAAATTGACGTTGGGTGTAAACCTGTCGGCAACGAACCGCAAGGCGACCTACGCATTCCGCGAAGCATTCCGCTACGCAGTGACGTACAACCCAACCGCGCCAGCATTCTTCGATGCAAACAGCACCAGCCCGTTGGCGGCTAAGTATGGCGGCTACTATCAGGAAGAAAACTTTGACTTCTTCAACCCGCTCGCTATTGCGGAGCAAAGCTCCAACCATGGGGACATCAAAGAATTGGTGATGGGCGCACGCGCGGATTATCAGTTGTTTGAAGGTTTCACCGCGTCTGTTTCTTATTCTGCTCAGCGCGAAAGCGAGCACTTTGGCAGTTTCTACGACAAAGACGCTTATTTCCGCGGGTTCAACACGGACGGCTCGGCGAGCATCAGCACCAATGACCGCCTGAACGAGTTGTTTGAAGTAACGGGTAATTACACCATGGGTTTTGGCGGCAATAACGTGCTGACTTTACTTGGAGGGTATTCCTGGCAGAACAACGACAGCTACAATTCAAATGCTAACAACGGCGACTTCATCTCTAACGACCTGAGTTTCTATGGCCTTGGCGCCGGACAGAACTTAGACCGCGGTCGTGCCGGACTTGGCAACGGACGTGATGTTTACAAAGTCATCGCTTTCTTTGGTCGTGTCAACCTGAACATTGACGACACGTACTTCCTGATGGCTTCTGCACGCCGCGAAGGCAGCACCCGTTTTGGAGAAGGCAACAAGTGGGGGATTTTCCCTGCTGTGAGTGCAGGTGTTACGTTGAGCAATTTAGTGGACATTGCAGGTGTGGATAACCTGAAAGTGCGTATCGGTTATGGGGAAACGGGGGCTATTCCGCCGCAGAGCCTTATTGGACAGCGTACTTATTCTGAAAGCGGTTCTTTCTTCTACAATGGCGCTTTCGTACCGGCTTACCGTCCTGGCCAAAACCCGAACCCGGATCTGAAATGGGAAACAAAAGGCGAACTCAACGCAGGTTTGGATTTTGCTTTGCTTGATTCCAAACTGACCGGTAACTTTGAATACTACAACCGCCGCACCCGCGATTTCATCTATTTGGTAAACGTACCTGTTCCGCCAAATCAGGCGTCTACGACCTGGGCTAACTTAGAAGACGTAGAGTTGAACAACTCAGGTATAGAATTGAGCCTTGGCTATCTTTTTGGAAGCAAAAGCGGCATAAGCTGGGAGCCACGTGTGCTGTTCTCTACTTATAGCACGGTATTAGATACGATAGCAACCGGTGGAGAATCCAAATTTCCGTTCTTCCAAAGTGGAGGTCGGGTATTTAACGACTTCACTTCTCCTGGCGCCCCTGGTTTGAATAACCTGCCGACGATGGTCGTTCAGGGTGGACAGGAAATTGGCCAGATGTGGGGTTTTGTTTACACCGGGGTAGACGATAATGGTAATTTCATGCACGCAGACTTAGATGGTGATGGCAATACCATGAACGACCAGGATGATAAAACGGTGATCGGTAATGGTTTGCCAGACTTTTCTCTGGGCATCAACAACTCCTTCACTTTTGGCGACTTCGATTTCAACTTCTTCCTGCGCGGAGAATTTGGCCACGACCTGATCAACAGCTTCCGTACGTTCTACGAGCCGCTGGGATCGCGTTCTATTGAAAACTTAGTCGTTACGGAATATTTCAACGAAAACCTGACGGCTACCCCGGCGTTCAATAGCTACTATGTGGAAGATGCTTCTTTCCTCGCTTTGGACAACGCTACCCTGGGTTACACGTTGAATTTACCGGCAAGCAGCAGTTTCAAAAGACTGCGCCTTTACTTGTCAGCACAGAACTTGTTCTTTATTACAAATTATTCCGGGGTAGATCCTTCCGTTCGGTATGCTGACCCGGGTGGATCAGACAACGGTGGTTTCGCAGGACGCGAACTCAACCCGGATCCGCTGTATCCAGGCCATGATCGCCGGAACAATTATTTCAGAACCCGTTCGATCATCTTTGGGTTGAACCTTGGATTCTAAGGTCAATCATTAGTTCTTTCAAAAAATGAACGTCATGATAAATAAATCATCTTTTTTTGGAAAAGCGCTCTTGATGTTGGCGTTCCTGACCCCTTTCACCCAGTCGTGTACGAACCTGGATGAAGAGGTTTATGGTCAGTTAACCGATGCCAACTTCCCGACGACAGAGGAGCAATTCATCTCTGCATTGGGCGCTACTTACACCAGTCTTTATGGCTGGGCCAACCACAACAGTATTTTCTCGCTGCAGGAAATTTCTTCTGACGAGATGATGATTCCACACCGTGGCGCAGACTGGTTCGACGGCGGACAGTGGCTGCGCGTTCACCGCCACGAATACACGCCAACGGAAGAATCCGTTAACAACGGCTGGAACTTCCTCTTTGGCGGGGTAAACAACTGCAACCGGGTAATTGCTTTGTTCGATCAGTTAGTGACTGACGGTAAAGTAGAAGCTGCAACGGCTGCTGCGTTCATCGGTGAGGTGAAAGTTTTGCGGGCACTGTTCTACTTCTGGTTACTTGATGCTTATGGCAACGTGCCGATCGTGTCGAGCTTCGCAGATGCAGAAGCCAACCCGCCCACCAGGTCGCGTGCAGAGGTATACGCTTTCATTGAAAGTGAATTGAATGCCAACGTGCCGAACTTAGCCCGGAAAAAAGACGGTTCCACTTACGCTCGTATGAATTACTATGCTGGCAAAGCGCTGCAAGCCAAACTGTATCTGAATGCCCAGGTTTACACCGGCACAGCGCAGTGGGATGCCGCAATTGCAGCTTGTGATGAAGTAATCAACTCCGGCGCATATTCTTTGGAGAGCGATTATTTCACAAACTTCAATACGAACAACGCTGGTTCCAACGAGAACATCTTCGTCATTCCTTACGATGAGCAGAACGCTCAGGGCTTCAACTTAGCTCAAATGACGTTGCACTACTCCAGCCAGGCTACGTTCAAATTACAGGATCAGCCCTGGAATGGCTATTGCACGCTGCAGGAATTCTACGATTCTTACGAAGACATTGACAAGCGCAAAGGTGTTCCCGGCAACCAGAACATCCGCGGTAACTTCCTTGCCGGCCCGCAGTTTGCTGCCGACGGAACCCGGTTGATTGATGCCGGTGCAGAAAAAGGCCCTCCTTCGTCGCCTGTACTTGACCCGGATGGTGAGCCGCTCACGTTTACGCCGGAAATCAACGAACACTTCCCGAACGCACTCCGTCAGGCGGGTGCGCGAGTTGGTAAGTTCCAGTATGCTACGGGCGCTACGCCGAACTTGTCGAATGACTTCCCGATTCTGCGCTACAGCGATGTATTGCTGATGAAAGCAGAAGCGTTGTTCCGCAAAGGCACCGGCGATCCGCTGTCTTTGGTGAATCAGGTGATCGGCCGTGCAGGCGCTACTGCACTTGGAAGTGTCACTGCTGATGACCTGTTGGCAGAACGCGGCCGCGAATTTTTCTACGAAGGCTGGCGCCGTCAGGATTTGATTCGCTTCGGAAAATACAACGAAGCTCGTCAGTTCAAGCCGGTTTCAACGCCGAACAAGAACATTTTCCCGATTCCGGCTCAGCAAATCAATGCCAACCCGCGTCTGGTACAGAACCCGGGCTATTAATTGATGTGATTGAGTCTTTATAGATTCTAAGCCAGACATGAGTCATCCCGAATTTTTGGGATGGCTCATGTCATTTACGCGATAAACGTTAGCCATCCCTGATTTTCAGGCACGTTATGCCATTTCTGGCGTTTTTTGGGTATCATATTGGTGCGATGCACCTCAACCACAAAATTCGAAATGTCTCTTGTTTTTCTTTTCCTCACTCGTGGTACCTTTGGATTTACTTTTTAGCACAAATGTCTTTTGATTATGCACTTACGCCACCTGCTTGTTTATACCCTGGCTATTGGATTTTTGGCTACTTCCTGTGAGGAAAGTGCGAACACAACACCCCCTGTTCTAAAAGATGCCCTCTTTACTGAATTATCTTCCAAAGAAACCGGCATTGAATTTCTCAATCAACTTCAGCATACAGAGGAATTCAATGCCTATACCTACCGAAATTTTTACAACGGAGCCGGCGTGGGCGTAGGCGATATCAACAACGACGGCTTGCCGGATATTTATTTCTGTGGCAATCAGGCCGATAACAAACTCTACCTCAACAAAGGCAATTTTCAGTTTGAAGACATTACCGAAAAAGCCGGCGTAGCCTGCAAGGGCGTCTGGTCTTCCGGTGTGTCGTTTGCAGATATCAACGGCGACGGCCTGCTTGATCTGTACGTCTGCAAATCCGGCGCGCCCATTGGTGAAAACCGCCACAACGAGCTGTTTATCAACAACGGCGACCTCACCTTCACCGAAGCCGCCAAAACCTGGGGCATTGCCGATGTCGGGTTATCCTCCCATGCTGCTTTTTTCGACTACGACAAAGACGGCGACCTCGACATCTATTTGCTGAATAACTCGCTGCGGCCCGTTGGTGGCTACGACCTGATTAAAGACCAGCGCCTGAAACGAGACCCTTCGGGCGGCAATAAACTCTACCGCAATGAAGGCGACCATTTCACTGATGTGAGCGAACCTGCAGGGATTTATGGCAGCGCAATTGGTTTTGGATTGGGCGTTACAATTGGCGACGTTAACCGCGACGGCTGGTCTGATATCTATGTATCAAACGATTTTTTTGAACGCGACTACCTGTATTTCAACAACCAGGATGGTACGTTTGCAGAAGCCTTGGAATCNCACCTGCGCGAAATCAGTATGGGCTCGATGGGTGCAGATATGGCCGACCTGAACAACGACGGCTACCCGGAAATTTTCGTCACCGAAATGCTACCGGAAGACGACGCCCGCATGAAAACCAAAACGGTGTTTGAAAATTGGGACAAACATCAAATCAATGTCCAAAATGGCTACTACCACCAGTTTCCCCGAAACGTGCTGCAACTGAACCGCGGCAATGGCCAGTTCAGCGAAATTGGCCGGATGGCCGGCGTTCATGCCACCGACTGGAGTTGGGGCGCCCTGATTGCAGATTTTGACAACGACGGGTTTAAAGATATTTTTGTTGCAAACGGCATTTACAAAGACCTCACCGACCAGGATTATGTCAATTTTTATTCCGATCCAAATACCATCCGGAATATCCTGCGCCGCGATAATGCGGTCATCAAGCGCATGATAGACACCATTCCTTCGCAGGCTATTTCCAATTATCTATTTGTAAACAAAGGGGAAATCCCCGGAGACCCAACTGCAACGGGGCTTGCTTTTGAAAATAAAGCTGCGGCCTGGGGTTTGGGCACGCCGGGCTTTTCGAACGGGTCGGCTTACGCGGATTTAGACAACGACGGCGACCTCGATCTGGTGGTCAATAATGTCAATATGCCCCCCTTCGTATACCGCAATGAAACAAAACAGAANAAAAGCGAGCAGCATTTTTTGAATATANCGCTCANNGGCGAAGGCAAAAANCGGTTTGCAGTTGGCGCCCAGGTCAGTATCCATGCCGACGGACAAACCCTTTACCAGGAAATTGCGCCCATGCGCGGGTTCCAATCCTGTGTGGATTATCGCCTGCATTTTGGAATGGGCGCAGCGGCACAGGCTGATTCAGTGGTCGTTTTTTGGCCGGATGGTCGGATGACGCAACTGTCAAACGTACCTTCCGATCAGTTTTTGACGCTGAAGCAAGCTGATGCGACCAAAGCTGTCCCGGTTCGCTCCGGCATTTCAAAACCCGTTTTTTCTGACGTAGGCGCCTCCCTCGGCCTCGATTGGCAGCACCAGGAAAATGCTTTTGTTGATTTTGACCGGGATCGGTTGATTTTTCACATGCTGTCGTCGGAAGGACCAAAAGTTTGTGTGGGCGACGTGAACGGCGACAAGCGGGAAGACTATTTCATCGGCGGCGCCAAAGACCAACCCGGCGCGCTGTTTGTTCAGTTGCCAAACGGTCGGTTTCGCCAAACCAACCCGGCTGTATTTGAAGCAGATAAGATTTCAGAAGACACCGATTGCCTTTTTTTTGATGCAGATGGCGATGGCGACCTCGATTTGTACGTAGCCAGCGGCGGGAATGAGTTCCCTTCCAGTTCCGATGCCCTTTTGGATCGCCTGTATTTGAACGACGGTCGGGGCAATTTTAAACGCCTGACGCCTGCGCCCGGTATTTCCCGTTTTGAAAGCACAGCTTGTGTGAAAGCGAGCGATTTTGACGGCGACGGCGACGTGGATTTATTTATTGGAACCCGGCTTAGGCCTTTCCTGTACGGCGTTCCGGTCAACGGTTATTTGTTGCAAAACGATGGCAAAGGCAACTTTACGGACATTACCCAAAAAGTTGCGCCGGGGCTGTTGAAATGCGGCATGATTACGGATGCTGCCTGGTCGGATACAGACGGAGACGGCGACCCAGACCTCCTGGTAATAGGAGAGTGGATGCCGGTGAAACTATTCAGGAATGACCTGAAGCAGGGCGGGGTTTTTCAGGATGCTTCCGAAGCGGCGGGTTTGGCGGGCAGCAACGGTTTTTGGCACTGCATAGAATCCGCTGATCTTGACGGCGACGGCGACCTGGATTTTCTCTTGGGCAACCACGGACGGAACAGCCGGATCAAAGCCTCCGCGACGCATCCCGCTACCTTGTACGTCAACGATTTTGACGGAAATGGCACGGCAGAACACATCTTGTGCGCCTACAATGGCGAGCGCTCCTATCCATTGGTATTGCGCCAGGATCTCGTAGCTCAAATCCCCTCTCTGAAGAAAAAATACCTAAAGCACACCGCCTACAAAGAGCAAACCATTGAAGATATTTTTACCCCTCAGCAGTTGGAACGCGCCATTCGTCTGAGTGCGTACCGGCTGGAAAGCGGCTATTTGATCAACGACGGCAAAGGCCGGTTTGAGTGGCGGTCGTTGCCCTTACAAGCCCAAATTGCGCCGGTCTACGCCATCTCCGTGCAGGATTTTGATGGCGACAACAAGCCGGATATTTTGTTGGGTGGAAATTTTTGCCGCTCGAAGCCGGAAGTTGGCATTTACGATTCGAGCTACGGGTTAGCGCTGCGGGGCAACGGCAGCGGCGCCTTTTTGCCTTTATTGCCAGGAGATTCCGGGTTCTTTGTCAAAGGAGAAATTCGGGACCTTCAAAATATTCGAATTGGAAAGCGCAGGGTGGTTTTAGTAGCCAGAAATAATGAAAAGTTGACCGCTTTTGAGCGCAATTGATCTTTTCGCGGTTTGTATCTTCGCACACTGAATTTAAAATCAAACTACATGAAATACCTGATTTATACCGCAGTCTTTTTTTCGCTGACCGCTCTTTTTTCCTGTAGCCAGACTTCTGAATACAAGCGGATGGAGGCGCGGGAATTAGCCAGCGGAGAACGGCATGATTCCCTGTTTCTTGGAATTTATCTGGGGATGAAGGCCAAAGACTTTTACGCGCATTGCTGGGAAATGAACAAAAAGCAACTCATTAAGGAAGGCATGAACAACTCCAGCGTTCAGTACATCCCAAAAGAGCTTAAACACCCGGGGAAAATGTATTTTTATCCCAAGCTTTGGGAGGATAAAATCTATGAAATGCCGATTGTTTTTGCCTACGACGCCTGGGCGCCGTGGAACAAAGAATTGTTCGCCGACAGCCTGCAACAGGATGTTCGCCGGATGTTCGAGGCCTGGTATGGTAAAGGGTTTATCGAAATCAACCACCCGCAGCGCGGTTCCGCTTTTGTAAAAATGGATGGAAACCGCCGCATCAGCATCTGGAAAGAAGACGATCAGCGGGTACGGGCAAGCTTTACGGATGTGCCGGTGGAGAAGATTGTGGAAGCGCAGCTTGCGGAGATGGAGAAGGAGAAAGAGGGGGAGAAATGAGTTGGCAGGCAGCAGTTGGCAGTTGGCAGGAGTGCCTCCGTTTACTAAACTTCCAAAGGTTTGGTAAACGTATTGGAGTAATCATTTATCACATGAATACCTGAAGCAAAAAACGCTACATGAGATCGGGAAGAAAATATGAATTTATGAATGATGTAAAACACTTCCTTTGCGGTCTCCCGTTTTTGGAGGATAGGTTTCGCGACTTGCTCTTTGCTCTCCCGCTGGTGCGGGACAAGTTTTGCCCTTTGCCCTTTGCCTTTTCCCTTTTGCCTTTTACTCTTTGTCTTTTAGCAACAAGCTGTACCCCTTCCGAACAACCGGTTGGCGATACCCTGTTCACCACCATGCCGGCCTCAGAAACAGGCATTGATTTTGCCAATAACCTCGAATACAACAAAGCTTTCAATATTTATACCTACCGCAATTTTTACAACGGTGGAGGCGTAGCCATCGGCGACCTTAACAATGACAGCCTGCCGGACGTCTATTTTACGGCCAATATGGGCAAAAACCATTTGTACCTCAACAAGGGCAATTTCAAATTTGAAGACATCACCGAAAAAGCCGGCATTGGCGGCACGAAAGCCTGGTCTACCGGTGTGGTAATGGCAGACGTGAACGCCGATGGTTTCTTAGATATTTATGTCTGCAATTCCGGAGACATTGACGGCGACAACAAGCAGAATGAACTGTTCATCAACAATGGCGACCTGACCTTTACGGAAAAAGCCGCCGAATACGGCCTCGACGACAAAGGTTATTCCACCCATGCCGCATTTTTCGACTACGACAAAGACGGCGACCTCGATATGTACCTGCTGAACAATTCTTACCAGGCCATCGGTAGCTTTAATTTGCGCAAAAACATTCGCGGCGTGCGCGACCCCGTTGGCGGCCACAAGCTTTTTCGCAATGACGGCGGCAAATTTACGGATGTAAGCGAAGCGGCTGGGATTTATGGCAGTGTCATCGCCTTTGGATTGGGAGTTACAGTAGGGGATGTGGATCGCGATGGCTGGTTGGATATCTACGTCTCAAATGACTTTTTTGAACGCGACTACCTCTACATCAACCAAAAAAACGGCACGTTCAAAGAAGTGTTGGAAACACAGATCCGCTCCATCAGCGGCGCGTCTATGGGCGCCGATATGGCCGATTTTAACAACGACGGCTACCCCGAAATTTTCGTCACCGAAATGCTCCCGGAACCCAACGACCGCCTGAAAACCGCCACAACTTTTGAGAACTGGGATCGCTACCAATACAACGTAAAAAACGGTTATTACCACCAGTTTACGCGAAATATGTTCCACCTGAACAATGCAGATGGTACGTTTAGTGAAATCGGCAGACTGGCAGGCGTGGAAGCCACCGACTGGAGCTGGGGGGCACTGATCGTGGATTTGGACAACAACGGCA
>Ga0056914_10001320_pt1 | contig 17871 bp, 14 predicted proteins | sample TNRBio252014_DNA_FD_55168 | JGI IMG/M metagenome (GOLD analysis project Ga0056914, IMG submission 55168) | Wastewater treatment Type I Accumulibacter community from EBPR Bioreactor in Madison, WI, USA - TNR Reactor_6/25/2014_ DNA | ecosystem: Engineered > Bioreactor > EBPR > Anaerobic-Aerobic >...
CCAGCCTGATCAACGCCAACTCGCCCATGGTCTGGGATGCGACGATGCTGGGCGCGGCCGAAGCCTACGCCGCCGCCAATCAGGCCTGCGTCATCACGCCGTTCATCCTGTCGGGGGCGATGAGCCCGGTCACCGTGGCCGGCACGCTGACGCAGGTGCTGGCCGAGGTGCTGGCCGGCACGGCCTTCACCCAGCTGGTGCGGCCCGGCGCGCCGGTGATCTTCGGCACCTTCGTCTCCACCTTGTCGATGCAGTCGGGCGCTCCGACCTTCGGCACGCCCGAGGCCGCCAAGGCAATCTACGGCGCAGCGCAGCTGGCGCGGCGGATGAACATGCCGTTCCGCACCGGTGGCTCGCTCTGCGCCTCGAAAATTCCCGATGCGCAGGCCGCCTATGAAAGCGCCCAGACGCTGATCCCCACCGTCCATGCCGGCACGAATTTCGTCCTGCACGCGGCGGGCTGGCTGGAAGGCGGACTGGCCGCGTCCTATGAAAAGTTCATCATGGATTGCGACCAGCTCGGCGCGATGCACGTGCTGGCGAAGGGCATCGACCTTGATGCCAACGCCCAGGCCCTCGATGCCCTGCGCGAGGTGGGGCCGGGTGGCCACTTCCTCGGTTGCGCCCATACGCAGGCGAATTTCGAAACCGCCTTCTACCGCTCCGGCGTCGCCGACAACAACTCGGTGGAACAATGGGAGGCGGAGGGCAAAAAGGACGCCGCCCAGCGCGCCAACGCGATCTGGAAGAAGATGCTGGCCGACTACCAGCCCCCGCCGCTCGATCCCGGCATCGACGAGGCGCTCCATGACTACATGGCGCGGCGCAAGGCGTCGATGCCCGACGCCACGCACTGATCGCCCTGTCTCAGCCTTTGGGGCAAGCCGATAAGCCATTGCCGGAACGGTCCATGCCGTGCGATAAGGGCGCTCGCCGCCCATCCGGGCGCCCATTGACGTTAGATATTCGATGCTCTGGCTGGAGATTTTTGTTCTTTTCGCGCTGACGCTGCTCAACGGCTTCTTCGCATTGTCGGAAATGGCGATCGTCTCCGCCCGGCGGGCGCGGCTGGAAGCCATGGCCGAAGCGGGCGACCACGGCGCCGCCAAGGCGGCGGAACTGGCCAACGAGCCGACCAGCTTCCTCTCCGCCGTGCAGATCGGCCTGACGCTCATCTCCATCGGCACCGGCGCCTTCGGCACGGCCACCCTGTCCCAGCATCTCATCGCTCCGGTCGAAGCCTTCAGCCTGCTCAAGCCGCATGCCGAACTGATCGCCATCGGCATCGTCGTCGTGCTCACCACCATCCTGACGCTGGTGCTGGGCGAACTCGTGCCCAAGCGCATCGCGCTGGCCTATCCCGAGCCGATCGCCGCGCGCGTCGCCCGCCCGCTCAACATCATTGCCGCGATCACACGCCCCATTGTGGCGTTTCTCGGCGTCTCCACCGCCTTTTTCCTGCGGCTGCTGCGCGTCCCCACGGTGCGCGACCAGACCGTGACCGAGGAAGAGGTCGAGACCATGCTCCAGGAAGGCACCGAATCGGGCGTCATCGCCCCGGCCGAGCGCGAGATGGTCAAGGAAGTGATCGGACTGGCCGAGCGTCCCGTCGCCTCGATCATGACCCGGCGTTCGGATGTGTTCTGGATCGATGTCGACGACAGCGAAAGCCTGATCCGCGCAGAATTGCGCCAGTGCCCGTTCTCGCGCGTCGTCGTCGCCAAGGGGGGCTCGATCGAGGAGCCGCTCGGCTACATCCACAAGAAGGACCTGCTCGACCACGCGCTCGACGGCAAGCCGCTCGACATCGAGAAGAACGTGCGCGAGCCGCTCTATGTGCCCGAATCCGCCGCCGTTCTCGACCTGCTCGAACAGTTCCGCTCCAAGCGCAATCATTTCGCCTTCGTCATCGACGAGTTCGGCGCCTTCGAGGGCGTCATCACCCTCACCGACCTGCTCGAAGCGATCACCGGCGACATGCCCGAGGAGCACGAGGTGACGCGCCAGCCGATCGTCGCGCGCGCCGACGGCACCTATCTGGTCGACGGCCTGGCCGAGATCGCCGAACTGGAAGACACCCTCGGCGTCAACGTGCCCGACGATGCGCGCTATCACACCGCCGCCGGCCTCGCGCTGGAGATGTTCGGCCGCATCCCCGCCACCGGCGACATCGCCACCTTCGAGGACTGGAAGATCGAGGTGGTCGACATGGATGGCCGCCGCATCGACAAGCTGCTGCTGGCCCGCGTGCCGCAGGCCGCCTGAGGAACCGGGATCAGTCCGGCTTCCTGGTCTGCGGGGTGCGCCCCTTCGGCCAGGCCGGCGCCGTCAGGTAATAGACCAGCATCACCAACAGCACGGCGGCAAAGCTCAGGTGCAGCGTCGAGAAGATCTCGACCGGCGGCAGGCCCTCCGCCTTGACCGAGCGGACCCACAGGCCCGAGGCCGACAAGGCGATGCCCGCCCCGCCGATCGACAGGAAATTGACGAAGGTCACCCCCCGTCCCAGCAGATGTTCGGGGAAGAACAGCCGCGCATGCGACATGATCACGCCATAGCACATGCCGAACAGGCCGATCAGGAACAGCACCACCACGGTCGCCGTATCGCCCAGCCCCGAGAGCCTGGCGAGGGCGAGAAAGCCCACGAAGGTGCCGAAGCTGCCGAAGATCGCCACACGTTTCATGTTCCCGAACAGCGGCACCAGCGGCGTCACCGCCAGTGCCCCCAGCGCCATGCCCAGCGCCATCCAGAACGCCGCGTTGCCGCGCGCCATCGCGTCCAGCCCGTGCACCTCCTCAAGGAAGGGGCCGATCCACAGCCCGCGCTCGGCCGCGATCACCGCATAGGAGACGAAGGTGAGCGCATAGCACGGCCAGACCTCGCGCATGCGCATGATCTGCCAGAGATCGGCGAGGGCGCTGCTCTTGCGCCCGCCGTTGTCGAGCTTGGGCGGATCGTCGACCGTGAAATAGACGCTGACGGCGCTGACCAGGGTCATCAGCGCGATGGCGAACATGCTCGCCCGCCAGCCGATCAGCGCCACAGACTGGCTCAGCGGCCGCGCCCCCAGAAGGTTGCCCAGGCTGCCGATGCCGACGAGGATCGAGGTGTAGAAGAAGAACCGCTCCGGCGCGGACTTGCGGCCAAAATAATACAGCGCCGACATCAGGATCGGCGCACAGCCCAGCCCCACCAGCCCCATGCCGATGAGCGCCGACCAGTAACCCGTGGCCTGCGAGAAGACGACGGCGCCCAGCACCGCCAGCAGCATCATGGCCGAACAGGTGCGGCGCGGCCCGTGCTTGTCGAGCAGATAGCCGACCGGGAACTGCGCCGCCGAGAAGGTGACGAACCAGATCGCCGTCAGCGCCCCGAGCTGGGCCGGGTCCAGCCCCAGATCGCGCACAAGGTCGGTCGTGATCACCGCCAGCGAGGTGCGATAGAACTGGCTGAAGATATAGGCGATGAGGAAGATGGAAAGGACGAGCATGCCGCAATCTTAACCATCTAAGGGTGCCGCGCCACCTCCGATTTCCGCTCCTGCCCAGAAAAACGCCCCGCCGGAGCGGGGCGTTCACCTCAGCGCACCAGGATATTGCGGAACTGCCANGGNTCGGACCGGTCGAGGTCCTCCTTGAACAGCGCCTCGCGGNNGTCGAGCGGCGTCCAGTCGGTATAGGCGCCGACCACCGGGCCGAGATAGGGCAACTGAACCTCAAGGCAGCGGCGGAAGTCCATCTCGTCGGCCTCCACGATGCCCGCCTTCGGGTTCTCCAGCGCCCAGACCATGCCGGCCAGCACCGCCGAGGTCACCTGAAGCCCGGTCGCGTTCTGATAGGGCGCGATCCGGCGGGTTTCCTCGATCGACAGCTGCGAGCCGTACCAGTAGGCGTTCTTGCCGTGGCCGTAGAGCAGCACGCCGAGTTCGTCGATGCCGTCCTCGATCTCGGTTTCGTCGAGGATGTGCCAGGCCGACTGGCGCACACCGCCAGCGCCGAACATCTCGTGCAGGCTCAGCACCGCGTCGTTGGCCGGGTGATAGGCATAGTGGCAGGTCGGCCGGTAGACCGCCGCGCCGGCCGTATCGTGCACGGTGAAATAATCGGCGATCGAGATCGATTCATTGTGGGTGACGAGAAAGCCGTACTGCGCCCCCGGCGTCGGACACCACGAGCGCACCCGCGTGTTGGCGCCCGGCTGGAGCAGATAGATTGCGGCCTGACAGCCCGTCTCGTGCGTGCGCCCGTTCTCGGGCATCCAGGTCTCGTGCGTGCCCCAGCCCAGTTCCGCCGGTTGCAGGCCTTCCGAAACGAAACCCTCAACCGACCAGGTGTTGACGAACACGTCTCTCGGCTTGGGCTTCTTCGAGCGCTGGGTGTCGCGTTCGGCGATGTGGATGCCCTTGACGCCGACGCGCTGCATCAGCTGCGCCCAGTCCTCGCGCGAGCGGGGTTCGTCATGCGCGATGCCGCAATCGGCCGCGACGTTCAACAGCGCCTGCTTGACGAACCACGACACCATGCCCGGGTTGGCCCCGCAGCAGGACACCGCCGTGGTCTTGCCCACCGCCTTCTTCCTGGCGGCCAGCGTCACCTCGCGCAGGGCATAGTTGGAGCGCGCCTCCGGCCCCTTGCTCTGGTCGAAATAGAAGCCGACCCACGGCTCGTTGACCGTGTCGACATAGAACGCGCCGACCTCCTGGCAGAAGGTCATGATGTCGACCGAGCCTGTATCCACCGACAGGTTGACACAGAAGCCCTGCCCGCCGCCGGCGGTCAGCAGCGGCCCCAGCAGGTCCTTGTAGTTGTCGCGCGTCACCGCCTGCTGGATGAAGCGGTAGCCGAGCTTTTCGACCAGCGCCTTGTCCTTGTCCTCGGGATCAACCACCACCAGCCGCGACCGGTCGAAGGTGAAATGCCGCTCGATCAGCGGCAGCGTACCCTTGCCGATGGAACCGAAGCCGATCATCACGATCGGGCCGGTGATGGTGCCGTGGTTGGGCCAGTGGGTCATTTCAGGTCTCCGAAGGCAGAAAACAGGAAAACGGACGCGGCAGGGTTGTGCGTGACCCGCCGCGCCCGTCAATGTCGAACTTTGTCTCAGGCGCGATCGCCCTCCGATGCAGTGGCCGTTTCCCCGCCGCAGGATCGCCGCGCAGCGCCCTCGTCCCGCCCGCCGGTGGCATGGACCATGCCGCGCGCGCCCTTCAGCGCGCCGGGCTGAAGCTCCAGCCCCAGAAACCGCTCGGGCGCATACCAGCCCGGCAGGTCGAGGGTTTCGGCCAGCCCACGGGAAAAGCCGAAGCGCCGGTAATAGGGCTCGTCGCCGACCAGCAGCACGGCCTTGTGGCCGAAAACGCCGGCACGGTTGAGCCCGCGCCGCATCAGTGCGCCGCCAAGCCCGTGGTTGCGGTGGCTGTCGGCCACGGCCAGCGGGCCGAGCATCAGGCAGGGGCGCCCGTCACCGGTGGCGACAGGCCAGAAGCGCAGCGTACCGACCAGGCGGTCGCCGTCATGCGCCACCAGCGCCAGCCCCTCGGCCGGCAGACGCCCTTCGCGCAGGCGCTCGCAGGTCTTGAGCGTGCGATCGGGGCCGAAGGCCGCATCGAGCAGCCGCTCGCGCGCCGGGATATCAGCAAAGGTTTCTTCGACAATGCGCAGCATTTCGAAAGTCTCCTTCAGGGGTGAGGAGACCCTCGCACCAGCGAACCCGGCAAAGGGCCGCCGCCGAACGGGAAGTTTGGTAAGCCCCCCTTCCGGGCGGAAGGGGGCGTGGCGCCCGTCAGATGACGTACTGCCTGAGGCCGGGAATACCGTTGAAGTTCTGGCTCGAATACGTGGTCGTATACGCGCCGGTCCCCTCGATCAGCAGCTTGTCGCCGATTTCGAGGCTGAACGGCAGCCAGTACGGGTCCTTCTCATACAGCACGTCCACCGAATCGCAGGTGGGCCCCGCGACGATGCATGGCACCAGATCGTCGCCGTCGTGCGGCGTCCTGATCGGGTAGCGGATCGCCTCGTCCATGGTCTCGGCCAGACCGTGGAACTTGCCGATGTCGAGATAGACCCAGCGCAGCTTGTCCTCGTCCGACTTCTTCGAGATGAGGACGACCTCGGTCTCGATGATGCCGGCGTTGCCGACCATGCCGCGGCCCGGCTCGATGATGGTCTCGGGCAGGCGGTTGCCGAAGTGCTTGCGAAGCGACCGGAAGATCGCCTGACCATAGGTCGGGACCCCCGGGATCTCCTTCAGGTACTTGGTCGGAAAACCGCCGCCGAGGTTGACCATCGACAGGGTTATGCCCCGCTCGGCCATCTCGCGGAAAATCCAGGCTGCCGATTCGAGCGCGCCGTCCCAGACTTCCGGGTTGCGCTGCTGCGAGCCGACATGGAACGACACGCCATAGGCGACAAGGCCGTTGCGATGCGCATGCTCCAGCACGCGCGGCGCCATGGCCGGCTCGCAGCCGAACTTGCGCGACAGCGGCCACTCGGCGTCCTTGCCGTCGCACAGGATGCGGCAGAACACCTTGGACCCCGGCGCCACGCGGGCGATCTTGTCCACCTCGGCCTCGCAATCGACCGCGAACAGGCGCACGCCGCGCTCATAGGCGCGCTCGATGTCCCGTTCCTTCTTGATCGTGTTGCCGAAGGAGATGCGGTCGGCGCCAGCGCCGGCAGCGAGCACGTCCTCGATCTCGCCCAGCGAGGCACAATCGAAGCACGAGCCGAGCTTGGTCAGAAGCTCAAGGATTTCCCAGGCCGGGTTGGCCTTCACCGCATAGAACACGCGCGTGTCCGGCAACGCCTTGGCGAAGGTGAGATAGTTGTCACGCACGACATCCAGATCGACGACCACGCAGGGGCCATCGTCGCGGCGGGTGCGGAGAAATTCGCGGATACGCTCCGTCATGGCAGCCTCCCTTTTCCGGTCTCTGAACCGGAAAGCGAACTCAAGGATCGGGGCCGATCGCCACACCCCAGCGCGATGGAGACGCTGGATGCACAAAATCGACACCCGGACCGGCTTCTTGCGAAACCGATGGTGCTGCGCCGTTTGCCGTGTAGAGCCCGGTTAACGGATCGTTAACCAGAGAACCGACACGCCATCGTTTGGAGGGAAAGACCCACCGCACGCCCGGCAAGATGGACAAGCCTCTTCGGTAGCCAGCCTTTGGAGGGCCGACCGAGACCAAAAAAGCCCGCTCCGTCGTTGCTTTGAGCTGCGTCACCCGCTTCGGGCGGGGCCGCCGGTTCGCCTCCGGCTGCTGGTCCGTATTCAGCGAGGGTCCCCTGTTGGCTTCCCTCCCAAACGACTGGCGTTTTTCCGGCCTCTTGTCCGGAGATCCACCGACCAGCACGCAACCACAGGCACGTGCGAAATTGGGCATGACCGCTATAGAAACGAATCTGGGCAGGAACAAGAAAAAATATGGCGTCTGCACAAAATAAATTCGCCATGGTGAAAGGCCGGGCAGAGGAATTTTAACCCGGCCCCAAACTCCGCCTTGACGGGAACACACTCCCTCGCCACACCACCGCCGGACAAGTGAAAATAACGGGGTTTTACGTGCAGATCGACCGTCGCTCCTTCCTTCTGGCCAGCAGCGCCGGGTTCATCGCGCCGGCTCTCGCGCAGGCCCCTCAGGGGCAGGTTCCCCCCGCCCCGATCCAGAACACGCCGGCCCCGCCGCCGCGCTTTCGTTATGACGATGTGGTCAAGCGCGCCCGCGAGCTGATGAACCAGCCGTTCGAGGCCAATCCCGCGCCGCTGCCCGAGCCGATCGCCCGCCTCGACTTCGACACCTGGCGCGACATCCGCTTCAAGACCGACCGCGCCTTCTTCGCGCAAGGGGCCAGCCAGTTCCGCATGCAATTGTTCCATCCGGGCTTTCTCTACAAGCGCCCGGTGGTGATCAACATCGTGCGCGACGGCGTTGCCGCGCCCATTCCCTATGCCGCCCCCCTGTTCGACTATGGCCGCGTGAAGGTCGAGCGGCCGCTGCCCGTCGGTCTCGGTTTTGCCGGCCTGCGCCTTCATGCGCCGCTCAACGATCCGCGCGTCTATGACGAGGTAATCTCCTTCCTCGGCGCCAGCTACTTCCGCTTCCTCGCCCGCGACCAGCGCTACGGCCTCTCGGCCCGTGGCCTTGCTGTCAACGTCGGCGCGAAAGAGGGCGAGGAATTCCCGGTTTTCACCCAGTTCTGGGTCGAAACGCCGGAAAACGACGCCGACAAGGCGACGATCTACGCCCTGATGGAAAGCGACAGCCTGACCGGNGCGTTCCAGTTCATCCTGTTTCCCGGCGTGCAGACCTCGATCGAGGTCATCGCCAACATCTTCGTGCGCAAGCCGGTGGCGCGCATCGGCATCGCCCCGCTCACCTCGATGTATTTCGTCGGCGAGAACGACCGCCGCCAGCGCGACGACTACCGGCCGGAACTGCACGATTCGGACGGGCTGCTCATCCATTCGGGCGCCGGCGAATGGCTGTGGCGGCCACTGCGCAACCCCAGGGAGCCGGAAAATTCGGTCTTCCTCGACAATGGCGTGCGCGGCTTCGGCCTCATGCAGCGCGACCGGATTTTCGAGCATTATCAGGATCTTGACCTGTCCTATGAGCGCCGGCCGAGTTACTGGATCGAGCCGCACGAAGGCTTTGGCGAGGGCCAGGTGGAACTGGTCGAACTGCCCACCGGCGACGAGACCAACGACAACATCGTCGCCTTCTGGCGGCCCAAGGCCCCGGTCGAGGCGGGCCAGACGCTGACCTTCCGCTATCGGATGCGCTCGATCACCGGCACCGAGGGGCTGAANCCCGGCGGGCGCACCGTCAACACCTTCCGCACCCGNGCCGCGGCCCTGGGCTCGAACGAGCCGAATACGCCCGGAACAACGCGGTTTATCCTCGATTTCGCCGGTGGNGACCTCGATTATCACCTCGCCGCGCCACAGAACGTGCAGGTCGTCGCCTCCGCCTCGGTGGGNAAGGTGCTGCGCACCGCGCTGATGCCCAACCCGGCGGTTCAGGGCTTCCGTGCCATGATCGACATCGAGGCGCCGGTCGGNCAGGTGACGGATGTGCGCGCCTTCCTGCGGGCCGGCAGCCGGGCGCTGACCGAGACCTGGACCACGCCCTGGCGGGCCGAATAACCCGAAAAACCGCCGGTCCTCGCCGGCGAGCGGCGGTGAACGCGGCGCGAATTGCATCGGCTCGGCGTTTGTCGGCGCCTCTTGTCGCGCCCCCGCTCAGCCGCGCAGAAACACTTCGGCACAGGCGCTTCGCAGCCATCGGCTGGCCGGGTCGTGGTGGTAGCGCGCATGCCAGTGCTGCTTCACCGGGAACTCGGGAATGGGGAACGGACAGGCATGCACGCCCAGCCCGCCGAGCCGCGCCAGCGCCTCGCCGATCATGCGCGGNAGCGTGGCGATCATCTCCGATGCGCCGAGNATGGCGCTGAGCCCGAGGATGCCCGGCAGCGCCAGCATCACCTTCCGCTCGATGCCGAACTGTTTGAGCGCCCCCTCCAGCAGCCCCTGTCCGGTGCCCGAGACGACGCGCACATGCGCCTCGCTCTGGTAGCGATCCAGCGTCAGCACCGGCCCGATGCGCGGATGGGCGGCGCTGGTCAGGCAGATCCAGTCCTGCATGTAGAGCATCTGCTGATAAAAGCCGGCATCCAGCGTCGGGATGAAGCCGAGCGCCAGATCGGCCTCGCCCGATTGCAGCGCCTGGGCCACGCCGGCGTCGATGCGCAGCGCCTCAAGCCGCACCTGCGGCGCCANCGCGCCGATGTGCTGCATCAGCCGCGGCAGCATCGCCACATGGCTGGCGTCCGTCATGCAGATGCGGAACAGCCGGTCGGCGGTTGCCGGCGCGAACGCCGCCTCGCGCTGGCTCAGCCGCCGCAGCGCCAGCAGGATGTCGCGCACCGGCTCGATCAGCAGGTCGGCCTGCGGCGTCGGCTGCATGCCCTCGCTCGTGCGCACGAACAACGGATCGCCAAAATGCCGGCGCAGCCGCGCCAGCCCGATGCTGACCGTCGGCTGGCTCTGGCCCAGNTCCTCGGCGGCGCGCGTCAGGTTGCGCGTCGCATGGATCGCCTCGAACAGCCGGAGAAAGCGCACGTCGATCAGGTCGAGATCCGGCATCGCCCCGCACCATTATTGAAAATCATAATGCAGTCTATAACAGTCATTGCATGGACGATAGCGCCCGATCCGCCTAACCTTGCCGCAATCGCCGGATGAAAACGGCGGATGGGGAGGATCCTCGCGTGAAAATCTGTGTGCTCGGCGCCGGCTCGCTCGGCTCGGCCATCGGCGGCAGGCTGGCCGAGGCCGGCCATTCGGTCTGCCTGATCAACCGCAACCAGAGCTTTGTCGATGCGGTGCGGGCGCGCGGCCTGCGCCTGCTGGAGGAGGGGCGCGAGCGCAGCGTCGGCGTCGAGGCCGCCCGCACGCCCGAGGGCCTCGCCCCGGTCGATCTGGTCATCGTGCTGGTCAAGTCGTTCCACACCCGCGAGGCGGCGGAGGCGGCGCGCAATCTCGTCGGCCCTGACACCATGGTGATGTCGCTGCAAAACGGCCTCGGCCACGAGGATATCCTGTCCGAGGTCTTCGGCCGCGCCCACGTGCTGGCCGGCAAGACCTATGTCGGCGGCCAGATGACCGAGCCCGGGCTGATCCTCACCGGCGTGCGCGGCAAGGAGACCATCTTCGGCGAACTGGACGGCGCGCTCAGCCCGCGCATGCTGGCGCTTCAGGCTGCCTTTGAAGCGGCCGGGATGACGGCCGTCGCCAGTCCCAACATCATGGGCGCGATCTGGGACAAGCTGCTGATCAACGTCGCCACCGGCGCGGTCACCGCCATCACCGGGCTGGTCTACGGCGATCTCTACCAGACGCCCGAGGTGGAGGCCGTCGGGCTGGAGGCGGTGAAGGAGGCAATGACGGTGGCCGCCGCGCTTCGCATCCGGCTGGAGACGCAGGCCCCCGTCGAGGCCTGGCGCAAGGCCGGCAACGGCCTGCCCTATCAGTTCAAGACCTCGATGCTCCAGAGCCTTGAAAAGGGTTCGATCACCGAGATCGATTTCGTCAACGGCGCCGTGGTGCGCGCCGGGGCGAAGGCCGGCGTGCCCACCCCGGTCAACGCCACGCTGGTCGGGCTGGTCAAGGGCGTCGAGCGGGCCATGATCCTGCGCCGTGGAGGCAAGGCATGAGCCCCCCGCCCCGCGTCTATGTCGAGCATGTCGCCATTCATGTGAAGGACATCCACTGGCACATCGCCTTCTTCCGCGATGTCCTCGGCCTGACCCTGCGCGACCTGCACGGCACGCCCGAGGCGCCCAGCCAGGTCTGGACCTACGGTTCGGTGCAGTTCATCTACCGCCCCGAGTATGACGGCTTCAACGGCCGGCTCAACCATCTCGGCCTGATGGCCGAGGATGCCGAGGCGGTGATCGCCGCCGCCCTCGCCTATCCCGGCGTGAGCCACGACGAGCGCGGCCGCAACTGGCTGGTGATGCCCGACGGCCTCGTCCTTGAAATCCTTGCAGCCAGCCCGGGCGCCGTGGCCCAGGCGCTGGCCGTCAACCCGCGCGCATGAGGCCCCGATGAGCAAGCAGCACTATTTCGACGAGGTGAAGGTGGGCGATTCCGGCACCACGCCGGAGGTGACCGTCACCAAAGAGATGATCCTCGCNTATGCCGACCTGACCGGCGACCACACCCCCGTCCACACCGACGAGGACTACGCGAAGAAGAGCCACTTCGGCGGCCTCGTCGCCCACGGCCTGTTCGGCCTGTCGCTGACCGACGGGCTGAAGTGTAAGGGCACGCTGCAATTCCCGCCCGGCTTCTCGCTCGGCTGGACCTGGGATTTCCTTCTGCCCATCCGGGTCGGCGACCGGCTGCATGTGCGCTATCACATCGGCAGCGCCCGCACCGTCAAGCGCCCCGGCTGGGGCATCGTCACCCTGCCCTCCGAACTGGTCAACCAGAACGGCGAGGTGGTGCAGAAGGGCGAACACAAGCTGATGATCCCGCGCCACGCCGGCGCCGAATGAGGACCCGAGCATGACCACCAACCGCCAGCCCCTGCCGCTCACCGGCGTCCGCGTCATCGACTACAGCCACTTCCTCGCCGGCCCGCACATGGGCCGCTGCCTTGCCGCCATGGGCGCCGAGGTGATCAAGGTGGAGCGCCCGAAGGAGGGCGACGCCGGCCGCGCCCACGGCTACTTCAAGGATGGCCAGTCGGGCTATTTCCTNCAGCAGAACATGGGCAAGGAGGGCCTGTGCATCGACCTGAAGGACAAGCGCGGCCTGACGATGATGCACGAACTGGTCAAGACCGCCGATGTCTTCATCGAGAACTACCGCCCCGGCGCGCTCGACAAGCTCGGCCTCGGCTACANNGAGCTGTCCGCTCTCAACCCCCGCCTCGTCTATTGCTCGGTCTCGGCCTATGGCCACACCGGGCCGGATTCGCCCCGCCCCGGCTTCGGCCTGATCGCCGAGGCCAAGTCCGGCATCATGGCGATGGTCGGCAACCCCGGCGAGGCGCCGCCGCTGCTGCGCGCGCCCCTGGGCGACATGTACACCGGCACCCACGGCGTCGCCGCCATCTGCGCCGCGCTGTTCGGCCGCGTCAGCTCCGGCAAGGGCCAGCACATCGATCTGGCGCTCTATGACTGCCTCGTCTCGATGCACGATTATGCCGTGCAGCGCTATTTCATGTCGGGCGAGACCGATATTCCCAAGCAGACCGGCTCGGGCGCGCCCGACACCCCGCTCTACGGCATCTTCCCCACCGCCGATGACTACATCGTCATCGCCGCGCAGATGGACGACACCTGGGCCAAACTCGCCCGTCTGGTCGGCGGCGCGGCGCTGGCGGCGGATGCGCGCTTCAACACGCCCCCCGCCCGCGCCGCCAATTACAGGGAGGCGACGCGTCTCGTCACCGAATGGACGAAGACGCAGAAATCGACGCCGCTGCTCGCCGCGCTCGATGCCGCCGGCGTCACCTCGGCCCGCGTGCAGACCATCGATCAGGTGCTTGCCGATCCGCAGATCAAGGCCCGCAACATGGTGGTCGAGCAGGATCACCCGGTGCTCGGCAAGGTCCGGCTGCCCAACCTGCCCTTCCATTTTTCCGATTGCGACACGACGCCGAAGTGCCGCGCCCCCTTCCTGGGCGAGCACAACCTCAAGATCGCCCGCGCGCTCGGCATCCCCGAGGCCGAGATCGAGGCCATGGTGACGGAGGGCGTGCTCTATACCGACCCTGTTGTCAGTGCGCTGAAGACCTGACCGATGACCGACCGCTACGCCGTCTTCGGCAATCCGCTCAGTCACACCAAGTCGCCGCTGATCCACATGACCTTCGCCCGCCAGACGGGCGAGGACATCGACTATCAGGCGATCGAAGCGCCGCCCGGCCGCTTCCCCGATGCGCTGAGCGCCTTTTTTGCCGGCGGCGGCAGGGGCTGCAACGTCACCGCCCCGTTCAAGCTGGAAGCGAACGCGCTGGCGACCCGTCGCCTGCCGCGGGCCGAACTGGCCGGCGCCGCCAACTGCCTGAAGGTGGAAGGCGGCGAGATCGTCGCCGACAATTTCGACGGCATCGGNCTGTTGCGTGACATCGAGATCAACCTCGGCCAGCCCCTGGCCGGCAGGCGGGTGCTGCTGCTGGGCGCCGGCGGGGCGGCACGCGGCGCGCTGCTGCCGTTCCTTGAGGCCAGACCGGCCGCGCTGATGCTGGTCAACCGCACCGTGGAGAAGGCCCACGCGCTGGCCCGCCATCTGGCCAGCCATGGCCCGATCACCTCGGGCGGGTATGACGATCTCAATGACATGAGCTTCGATATTGTCGTCAACGCCACCTCGGCCAGCCTCCGCGGCGAAATGCCGCCGCTGCCGGACAGCGCCTTCGGCGGTGCCGCACTCGCCTACGACCTCGTCTATGGCAAGGGCCTCACGCCCTTCCTCAGCCGGGCACAGGCACACACTGTCGCCGGTCTGGCCGATGGCGTCGGCATGCTGGTGGAGCAGGCGGCGGAGGCCTTTGTCTGGTGGCGCGGCGTCAGGCCCGACACGGCCCGGATGATCACGACGCTGACGATCCCTCTCACCTGATGGACCTTGCGCCGATCCCCGCATAGTCTTGTCCGGGGCGCCCGAAAGAGGCACCGCCCGAGACGCGCCGACACTGTGAGGAAACGACGCATGAAACCACCTGTCAAACTGGCCGTGCTCGGCGCAGGCATCATCGGCCGCCGCCATATCGAACACATCATGGCCGAGCCCGAGGTGATGCTGACCGCCATTGTCGACCCGGCGGATGCCGGCCGCGCTCTGGCCGAAAAGCACGACGTGCGCTGGTTCACCGACTTCAAGGAGATGGTGGCCGAGGATCGCCCCGATGGCGTGATCATCGCCACGCCCAACCAGATGCATGTCCAGCACGGATTGCAGGCGATAGCCGCCGGCCTGCCGGCGCTGATCGAAAAGCCGCTGGCCGACGACATTGCCGGCGGCCAGCGCCTCGTCGCCGCCGCCGCCCGGGCCAACGTGCCGATCCTCACCGGCCACCACCGCCGCCACAACCCGATGATCCAGCGCGCGAAAGCGATCATCGACGAGGGCCGTCTGGGCAAGATCGTGACGGTGCATTCCTTCTTCTGGCTGATGAAGCCGGATGAGTATTTCGACGTGACGTGGCGGCGCGAAATCGGCGCCGGCCCGGTGCTGCTCAACCTGATCCACGACATCGACGTGCTGCGCCACCTCTGCGGCGAGGTGAGCGAGGTGCAGGCCTTCCAGTCGAGCGCCGTGCGCAAGTATCCGGTGGACGAGACGACGACCGCGATTCTGCGCTTTGCCAGCGGAGCGCTCGGCACGGTCAACATCACCGACACCGCCGTCGCGCCCTGGAGCTGGGAGCAGACCGCCGGCGAGAACCCGGCCTATCCCCACACCGACCAGACCTGTTTCTACATCGGCGGCACGCACGGCTCGCTCTCCATCCCGCGCCTCGAACTCTGGTCCAATCCGGACAAGCGCAGCTGGTTCGAACCCTTCAATGTCGAACAGATCGTCGCGCCGCCCGCCGACCCCTGGCGCATCCAGATCCAGCAGTTCGCCAGGGTCATCCGCGGCGAGGAGCCGCCGGTCGTCTCCGGGCGCGAGGGGCTGATGACGCTGAAGGTGATCGAGGCGATCCATATCGCGGCGCGCACCGGGCAGGCGGTGAAGATCAGCTGAGGGCGCTCGGCATCCTCCTCTGTCCCCAGAACGCAGATGGCCGGGCTTGCGCCCGGCCATGATGGTTCACCCGATCACATCGCCCGCTCAGTCGGTCGTCACGTGGCTCACATGCCGGTCGGGCGAGTAGATGTCGAGGATGTTCCAGTGGCCCGAGGTCGGCGTCGGGTTGTTGATCATCGCCACATCGATCACCGTCGGCCGGCCTGAGGCGATCGCCGCTTCCAGCGCCGGCCTGAACTCGGCGGCGGACTTGATGCGCACGCCATCGACGCCATAGGCCCGGGCAATCGCCGCATAGTCGGGCTTCTGCTCCTCGATCGAGGCATCCTTGGGGAACACCGTGCCGTAGGTCAGGTCGTAATGCGCCTTTTGCAGGCCGGCGATGGTGCCGAACGCGTTGTTGTTCATGATCACCCAGATCACCGGGGCGTTCTGCTCGGCTGCGGTGGCCAGCACCGCCGGGTTCTGGCCGAAGCCGCCGTCGCCGACGAGAGAGATCACCACCCGGTCGGGAAAGGCGATCTTGGCGCCCACCGCCGCCGGCGGGCCGAAGCCCATGGTGGCGAACCCGCCGGGGATCAGGATCGAGCCGGGGGTGTAGATCGGGAACTGCTGGGCGACGCCGTTCTTGTTCCAGCCCACGTCGGAGGTGAGGAAGGCATCGCGCGGCATGGCGGCGCGCAGATCGGCTAGGATACGCTCGGGCATCATCGGGAAGGCGTCGGAGGTCGCCATCTTCGTGTTCTTCGCCGCGAACGCCTTGCGCTCCTCGGCGATCGCCCGGGCCAGTTCCGGCCGCTTCACGCCGTTCGGATACATCTCGCGCGCCACCCGGTTCAGCACCTTCAGCGCCGATTTCAGATCGGCCACGACGCCGATCTCGGTGGGGAAGTTGCGGCCGATCTCCTGCGGCTCGATGTCGATGTGGATCAGCTTCGACGGCGGGAAATTGAAGGTGTAGTCGCGATACCACGACGAGCAGTCCGCCTCCTTGAAGCGGGTGCCGATGCCGAACACCCAATCGGCGGCAAGGCAGGTGTCGTTGGTGAATTTGGTGCCCCAGAAACCGGTCATCCCCAGCGTGAAGGGGTTGTCATCGGCGAGCACGCCCTTGCCCATCAGCGAATGGGCCACCGGCATGTTGATGTGCGCGACAAACTCGGCCAGTTCGGCATAGGCCTTCGACAGCGCCACGCCGCCGCCGGCATAGATCACCGGGTTTTCCGCCTCGGCCAGCGTCTGACGATGGTGCGCGCGGTCTCATCGTCGATCGAGGGCTTGACCAGCGCCTTGGTGTTGCCCTTGAGACGGTCGAACAGTGCCGTGTCGATCGGCTTGGACACATCCATCGGCACGTTGACCAGCACCGGGCCGGGCTGGCCGCTCTCGGCCAGCAGGAAGGCCTTTTCGAGGATCTCGGGGAACAGTTCCGGCGTATCGACGCGCCAGGCCCGCTTCACGAACGGGCGATAGATCTCGTACTGGCTGGCGTCGGCATGCAGGTTCACTTCCTGATGCGGATGCTTGCCGTAGTAATAGCTGGGAATGTCGCCGGCGATCACCACCATCGGGATGCAGTCGAGCGCCGCGTTGGCGACGCCGGTGGCGGCGTTGGTCAGCCCCGGCGACAGGTGCGAGAGCAGCACCGAGGCCTTGCCGGTGGCGCGCGCATAGCCATCCGCCGCATGGGCCGCGATCTGCTCGTGGCGCACGTTGACGAAGGTGAGCTTGGTGTTGGCCATCGCCGAGAGCACGGCGATGTTGGTGTGGCCGCACAGGCCGAACACATGGGTGACGCCCCGGTTTTCGAGATAGCGCACCAATTGGTTGGAAATCAGGTCCTGCATGTCATCCTCCCCGTGCGGGCAAGCGGGAGCGCGCGCCCCCGCCCCCTGACGCCTTACATCGTTTCGGTGTTGTAGAACTCGCCGAACAGCTCCTGATCCGACGGGCGATCCTCGGGGATCGGGCGCGAGACCCAGGTGACGTTCATGTAGTGCTTGAGCGAAACGTTCTCGTTGGTGATGTTGCCGCCCCAGATGCCGCAGCCGAGCGACGAGGTCATCGGCATGCCGTTGGTGAACGANCCGGCGTTGGCCTTCGACTGGGCCTGGCGCACCATCATNCGGCTGACCGGAGCCACGGCGGCAAGGCGGGCGATGTGATCGTCGTTGAACGAATAGATGCCGCACGAATGGCCCTTGCCGCCCACCTCGTAGACCTGCTTGACCTTCTCCAGCGCATCATCGAAGCCGTGGAACCTGAACAGCGCCATCACCACGCACAGCTTCTCGGACGAGAACTTCTGATCCTTGCCGATCTTGTCGTGCTCGACCATGATGAAGGTGCGGTCGGCCGGCACGGTGAAGCCGGCGATCTCGCCGATCTTCTGGGCAGAGACGGCCACGGTGTCGATGGTGCGGTGGCCCTCGTCGTCCCACAGGGCGCGTTCCAGCCTGGCCTTCTCCTCGGCGCTGCACAGATGGCCGCCCTCGGCCACCAGCGCGGCGCGCAGGGCGTCATAGATGGTGTCGTCGATCAGCAGGTTGCCGTCGGCCGAGCAGCCAGAGCCGAAGTCCGAGGTCTTGGAAATGC
>Ga0056914_10001350_pt1 | contig 17601 bp, 13 predicted proteins | sample TNRBio252014_DNA_FD_55168 | JGI IMG/M metagenome (GOLD analysis project Ga0056914, IMG submission 55168) | Wastewater treatment Type I Accumulibacter community from EBPR Bioreactor in Madison, WI, USA - TNR Reactor_6/25/2014_ DNA | ecosystem: Engineered > Bioreactor > EBPR > Anaerobic-Aerobic >...
AAGCGGATTCATTAACAGTATTGTCCGATCTTACTCTCCAGTGATAGGTTGTCCCGGGAATTAATCCTGAAAGTTGATAAAACTGGTCGGTAACATTATCAATCTGAGTGTAACTTCCAAATAATGGATCGGTTCCATACTGAATGTCATATCTTAAACCGGTTCCGTCCTGACCAAGCCACCAGTATAAATATGGTGAAGTGGTGTAAACATCGAGGTTATCGGTAGGGTATGACGGGTTTGGAATAACCAAAGTACCTGAACCCCAGGTCTGGAAGGAATGGAAAGGACTCCAATCAGAAATTTGTTCTTCACCAAGTATACCGCGTTTGTAAACACTTCTTACTGACCAGTAGTAGAAAGTACCCGGTAAGAGATTTGTAGTGATTTGGTGGTAGATGTTTGAAATATTGGTTGCAGAATAGGAGATTGCTCCGCCACTTGAACCAATTCTTACTTCAACATCAAATGTAATGTCAGGACTGTATCCTGCAGTGTACCAATAAAGTTGTGGGGCATTGGTGTAAACCTTGGCACCGCCCGTTGGCCATGAAGGATAGGGGACAGTTGCACCACCACTTGTTGTAAAATAGCTGGTTGGGGAATATGCCATTACCTGGTTAAAGCTGTTCAGGAGTACAACTCTCCAGTAATATTTTAATCCACCAAGAAGATTTACACTCTGGAAGAGATTTGGTGTAGTACCAACAAAATTTGAAGTTAACCAGTCTGTTTTTACAGGTGGAGTCGTGGCTGCTTTGACTTGCAATTTGAATTGAAGTCCTTCAGTACCCTGATTGATACCATAAGTAAACTGTACATTGTTTAGATATACGATATCCCCGTTTGCAGGATTATGTTGACTAACAGTTACTGCAGGGTAAGTTGTGAAATGCCATATTGGTGATGGAATACTTACAGCGCCATCTTTAGCTACCAATTGCCAGTAGTAAGTGGTGTTAGCGGTTAACGGGAAAACATATTGAGCACCCGGACCTTCATTTGTTGTATTCTCATTATAAATAGCAGAAGTACTGTTTGCAGGAATTGCAAGATCAGTAAATATGACGCCTGCATCGAAAGCCAGTTGTGAGCCACCGGCAGTGGAGATTCTCAGTTCATATTCTGATTCAAAAAGTACATCATCCCACTCAAAGGTAGGTTCGAGAGTATGTCCTGTTACACCTTGAATCGGGGTTGTCAGCACATCAAGAGGAGTGTAAAAAGTCCATTCAGAAGCCGCTTGAGTATTTTCACCATTATTGTCAGCTCCGGCATCATCAACCACTGCATTGATCGTCCACCAATATTTGGTAGCTGGCAGGAGTGCCAATGGTGTAGTTGAAAGTGAACCCGGGTTAACTGAAGTAGTGCGATTCAGATCTGCACCAACGGTCAAACCTGAAGAAGTCCCGACGAGTAATCTGAAAGCAACATTATCTCTTGAAGGATCCATCGTCCATGTAAGGGATGGAGTCATCGTAGCGGAAATGTAGGCATCAGCGGGGGTTGCCAAAACAGGAGTGGCGAGCAAAGTTGTGAATGTGGAAGTTGGGGAAGTACCGGATGCAAGCAAGGCGTCCACTGATACAACATTCCAATAATATCTGGTGTTAAATGCGAGAGTACCTCCCGGTACAGCATAAGTGATAGCAACTCCGACATTTGCAGAATGGACAAGAGTCGTCAATCCCGCGTCAGAATAGATGTTAACTGTGCTGCTATACGGGCCCGTTCCATTTATCACTGTCCAATCGAGCGTAGGAGTCAGTGACGCTGAGGTTGAGGCATTTGCCGGTGATGTTATTGTCACCACTGGCTGCGCCTGAAGCGTAAAGCCCAAGAGAATAGCTGCGAAGATAAAAGAAAAGAATCTTAAATTCTTCATATTAGTTCCTGATTATGTTATTAAGGGTTTTTAAGACTGTTAAATGTTCCGGAGATTTTTAGTGTCCGGAGGCTTTATAAAAAAAATAGAATACGATGCGTTATAATGTAAGCAAAGAATAATAATTATCCAAACTTATTTTCAACTTTCCCGACTTTACGGAAGAAATCGCAAAAAACTTCGTATTGCAGATCACACTATAAATAATATCATTGAAAAATAATCGGGATACTGTTATCTTTATCATTTGTTTTCTTTTAAACCTGACAGGCATTTGATGAAGATTCTCAGGCTCGCGCTTCTTGTTGCAATACTTCTATTTACCGGAAAATTACACTCACAATCAATTTCTCCGATTGACAGCAGTTTTCTTAATTTAAGTTACAAATTAACCCAGACCGCACTTGCGGACACCTTTGGATACAATCTGTTGAGGGAGCTTTGTGCTTTTGGTGGCAGACTTTCGGGAAGTAATAATCTTCTCAAGGCAGAAGATTATTTGTTGAAAACGATGTCAGGAATGGGATTTGATACAGTTTACACACAGACTTTTACCACCACCAACTGGCAGAGGGGAAAAGTTGAAAAATTTATTTTAAGGGGTAAAAACTCGGGCTCAAATGTCAACTTTAATGTTGCAGCTTTGGGTGGATCGGTAGGTACAAACGGACTCTTGAGAGCTGATATCATTGAAATATCTGATTTTGATGAATTGGAACACAGGAAAGATGAGATTAATGGTAAAATTGTCTTTTTCAATTTTGAGTTTAATCAAAAAGTTTATGATTCGTTTTCCTCCTATGGTCCTGCGGTAAATTTTAGAGTGAATGGCGCACACAGGGCTGCAAAATATGGAGCTGTTGCGGTTTTAATCAGATCAGTCGCCTCAAACTTTGACGATGTACCACACACAGGCACATTAAGATATATCGATTCAATCCCCAAAATACCCGGAGCATCTCTTGGTGTGAGAGGTGCCGTTTTTTTATCAGAACTGTTAAAAAAACGGGCGATGGGCGAGATCACTCAACCTCTCATGTTTGAAATGGAACTGGATTGCAAGACAGAAGGAACCTGTGAAGTTAAAAATCTTATTGCAGAGATATGGGGGAGCGAGAAAAAAAATGAAGTTATTGTCGTTGGAGCACATCTCGACGCGTGGGATAAAGGTGAAGGTGCCCATGATGATGGAGCGGGTTGTGTACAATCAATCGAAGTTTTACATCTGATTAAAAAAATGGGTATTAAGCCAAAAAGGACAATTCGTGCAGTATTATTTGCAAATGAAGAGAACGGATTGGCAGGCGCAAGAGGGTATGCCAAGGTAACGCAGGATGATGTTAAAAAACATTATGCCGCAATTGAGTCTGACAGGGGCGGATTTGTGCCAAGGGGTTTTACGGCAGATGCATCGCCTGAAGTAATTTCAAAAATGACATCATGGCTTCCTTATTTTACTATGACCGGAATTGAATGGTTCAAAAAAGGGGGAGGCGGAGCCGACATTTCTCAAATAAAGGGTTCAAATGCATTAATTGGCTTTTATCCTGACAGTCAAAGATATTTTGATGTTCACCACTCGGAAAATGATGTTTTTAGCAGTGTGAACCACAGGGAACTGGAACTTGGCTCTGCAAGTATCACTATTTTAACTTTATTGCTTTCAGAATTTGGTCTCTAAAAAATTAAAACCTGTAATTCGTAAGATAAATCCGTGGCAGTCGCTCGCTGTAATGCCCAAAAGTATGTGGGCTGTTTCGTTTGCCACATTTATCAATCGTGCCGGTTCGATGTTTCTCACATTTCTTGCGATATACCTGACCAAGTATCAGGGATACAGTATTGAATATGCGGGGTATGTACTCGCAGCTTATGGGATAGGCTCTCTTGCAGCTGGTCCCGTGGTTGGTAAACTTGCTGATCGTTTTGGCAACCTGCCTTTAATGAAATTATCACTTTTACTTAGTGCCGGTGTTCTTTTCCTTTTCCCGTTTTTTGATGAATTTTGGATGATAATAGTGTTAACCACGGTGTTATCATGGGTAAGTGAGGGGTTTCGACCTGCAAATTTGGCTTTAATCTCTGACATTGTAAGACCTGAAGACCGTAAAATTGCATTTGCTTTAAACAGATTAGCAATAAATCTTGGCTTTAGTATTGGACCCCTGCTTGGTGGTTTTCTAATTATTTTTGATTATCACTGGATATTTATTTTTGATGGTTTAACATCGCTGCTTGCAGTTGCATTCCTTTTTATGACCTCACTTTCCAAAGAAGAAAAAGAGCGACGTTCCGCTACCCAAAGTATTACAACGGAAGTCGTCCCAAAAACCAGTCCATTTAAGGATCGACGACTAATCTACTATGTCCTGGCACTTTCACCGGTTTACATCGTATTCTTTTCACAACTTAGCACAGTCTCTCTTTATGTTGTAAATGAACTTGGACTGCCCGAACCTTTTATAGGTGTTTTATTCCTTGTGAACACTATGATGGTGATTTTCCTGGAAGTTCCAATCAACAGCGCTCTCTCTGAATGGGACGATCGCAAATTGTTGAGTGTTGGTGGAATCCTCACAGGGATCGGGTTTGGCTTGTTTGCATTTTCAACAACAGTGCCTACATTGATAATTTGTATGGTGATACTTACTTTTGGTGAAATGATCTTTTCTCCGGCATCGGCAAACTATCTTGCAGAGTTGGCTCCTTCCAGTGCAAAAGGGATGTATATGGGATTTTTGCAGCTCGTATTTAATATTTCATTATTCATAGGACCGGCAGCCGGTGCATTCATGATGGAGGGATTTGGTTCGAAAATGATGTGGATTGCATGTTTCATATTATCAATGATCGGGGTTGCATTAATGTGGCGGTTGAAAAAAAATCATGAACTTGTAATGGCATCTGAATAGAAAACTTTTGTAATATTCAGAAAATCATTATATTTGCAGTCTAAAATCGGGGGGATATAGCTCAGTTGGGAGAGCGCTTGAATGGCATTCAAGAGGTCAGGGGTTCGACTCCCCTTATCTCCACAAAAAAAACCTTGTAACTATTTATTTCGTAATTAGTTGCAGGGTTTTTTGGTTTTAAATGGTACATATATTGGAGAGAAAAAAAGTGTAGGTTAACACAAAGATGAAATTCTTAAATTTAGATTTTGATTAAAAAAAGCCCCGAAGTGTTAATTCCGGGGCTTTTTGGTTTTATGTCTTTAATTAAGTTGAGATTACTTTAGTAGTATCATTTTGCGAACCGCAATATTTACTCCGGCTTCAATTCTGTAGAAATAAATTCCACTTGGAAGTGAGGCTGCACTAAAATCGATGGAATAATTTCCTGCTGTCATCGGTCCGTTTATAATCTCAGCAACTTTTTCACCCAGCGTGTTGTAAACAGAGAGTTTAACATTCAAATCTGCAGGAAGTGCAAAGTTGATTTTCGTTGACGGGTTGAAAGGATTTGGATAGTTTTGTCCAAGACTAAACTCAGTTGGCAGAGAATTCTCCAATTCAACACCCGTAATTCCATCGGTAACAAAATCACCAACACCGGAAAAATCAGAATAATTTCCGGTTCCATCCGTACTTCTTACTCTCCAGTAATATGTTTTTCCTGCGGATAATTCAGGTATCACTACACTATTGGATGTCAGACCACCAATCACTTGTGGGTTCGAAAAATTCTGATTCTCAGAATAGCTTAGTTCATAAGTATTGGACCCAACCGAAGAGGGGACAGCCCATGAGATCGAAGTATTTAGTGGTGAGACAGCTACACCACCTGCGGGACCGCCCACCAAAGGTGAGTAGAGGTTTGCCGGATTATAGACTGTAAACGATCCAACCGGCGAAGAGGGGGCTGAGAAGGTGACACCGTCTGTCGAGCGGACTTTCCAGTAAATTGTTGATCCATACGAAAGATTGTTGAAAGTGTAGCTTGCTGTTGCCAAATTATTGATCGTTGTTGCATTATTAAATCCGGGATTATTTGCATGGATTAGTTGATAAGTAAGACCAGTTGAAGGTCCGTTCATATACCAGCTTAATTTTTGTGTTGTAGAATAAACTATTGGATTACAAATTGGCCAACCTGCGACAGGAGCTGCTACATTCGAGGCACCTGAAATCGTGGTAAATGATCCTTGATTTGACCATCCCGATAACATAGCACCTGACTTTGACCTCACTTGCCAGTTGTAGGTTTTACCCGGTTCCAAATTTTTGACCAAAAATCTTGCATTGATGTTTTCATCGGTAGGGTTGCCCGTTAAAGCTCCATTTCTGAATTCAACATCAAACAAGGTTCCGTTGGCAGGCATTGCGTTTAAATACCAATAGAGGGTTTGTGTGGGTGAATAAACGGTTGCTCCGCCGATGGGCCAGGAAGCTACAGGGACAAGGACAAAATTAGCCGGTGCGCCGTAAGTTCTGAAAGAAGCGACATCAGACCATGCTGAAAGAGTTGTACCTGAAACAGATCTGATCCTCCAATAGTAAAGTGTTGAAGACTGAAGGGTCAATCCTGTGTGAAAAAGTCCATTCGAGGTAAATGTCTGCGGATTTTGCATATTGGATGAAGTGCTTACTTCTCCCTCAAATTGTAATCCCGTGCTGACACCATTAACATACCAGTAGAAAGTTGGATTAACTGTGTAAACAGTGTTTCCACCCGAAGGCCAGGATGCAACAGGCTTAAGTAGTGCACTAACAGGCAGGGTAACAAATGTACCCAAAGCCGACCAGCCTGAGGTATGTGAACCAAGTCGTGATCTAACTTTCCAATAATAAGTTGTCCCGGGTGAAAGGGTAATCGAATAACTTTGACCTGTGATACCTGTGTATGTGGGTGTTCCGCTGAATGAATTTGTCTGATGAATTTCTACATCATAAGTGAATCCGGTACTTGCACCATTTACCCACCAATTTAAATTCACATTCGGAGTATAAATCGTTTCCCCACCAAACGGATAAGATAATTGGGGAATCAATGGTTGTAAAGTTGTATTCACTACCACAAAATTTGCAGTTGCAGAATATGAAGTTACTGCACCTGATGCCAATTTTGTGCGGATAAACCAATAATAAGTTGTGCCTTCCTGCAAAGCTGGTAGAGTTACAGTTTTGGCAGTCAAATTATTAATCCAGGTGCCACCTGACAGATTTGCATTTGGACTGTAGTAAACATCGTATAATAAAGCAGGAATTGCTGTGTTATGATACCAGGTCAGAACGGGTGTTCTTGTGAAAACTGTAGCACCCCCAATTGGCCACCCCGGAACTGTTACATATTCGCGAGCAGTGGTAAAATTCTGTGCTGCAGAGTAAGCAGATGTCGCACCGCCACTATACACACTCTGAACACGCCAATAATATTTGGTATTGTTCAGCGCACGAAAAGTATAGGAGGCAGTCAGTACATTTTCTGTAATCGTGTTACCAACAGTAAATGTTGCACTGGTAGAAACCTGCAGGTTGTAACTGCTTGCAAGCATAACAGATTGCCAGGAAAGTGTGACATCTATTGATACATCAGTTGCTGCATTAAGGGGTGCTACTTGTGTGGGTACAGTTGTTGTGAACTCGTAGGCTCCAAGATCAACGGTTGTGTTGAATATTCGGTTGTTGCCATCAAGATCGGTTGCCCCCGGCGTAACAATAGAATTTTCTCCAAGATCAACTGCGGGAGAAGTTTGAAGAATTCTAAAGTTATCAGCATCAGCATCGAAGAACTGAGGAGCCGCAACCACAGTTGATCCTGACGGAGTTCCGGGAACAGTTAAATTTGTTCGGAATATTTGTCCGGAACCCGAAACTTGCCAGTTGGACCCGGCATTATAATAGACAATGCTGTTCTCCAATACTGAAGCATTTCGGCATCTTACCCCTCCACCATTAGGAGCAGTGTTAAAGACTACTGTGCAATTCTGAATTGTACCTGCATTCCAGATGTTGATACCACCGCCCAGGTCAACAGAAACATTGTCATAAACAAGGCAACCGCGTGTAATTCCGCCGCTATACATCCTTACCCCACCGCCGAATCCGCCACCATTATTGTTATCTGCTCTGTTATTTCGGATTACGCAGTTTTCCACCAAACCATTGTTTTGGATAGCGACACCACCACCATCACGGGCCTGATTGTTTCTGATCAGACAGTTGCGGATTGTTCCACCGGAGACAATATTTGCACCTCCACCAAAGCCACCATTTAAAGCTGAAGGATTGTATCCGTTTGCTATTGTAAACCCTTCTACAACAGCGGACGCATGATCGATGTAAAGGCATCGTGTTACATTATTACCACTTATTGTTGTGCTTAAATAACCATTACGACTTCGGAGGGTTACACCTTTGGTAATGGAAATATTTGCAGTTAAAGTAAAAGTACCATCATCAACTAAAATTATATCCCCTGTTGCCGCAGCAATGATAGCCGGTTGGATGGTCGTAGCCGCTGTTGCCCAAGTAGAGTAAGGCGGCGTGTTGCTTCCGCCGGAAGACACATAAAGTGTATTCTGAGCGAAGAGAGAAGAGACTAAGAACATAGTAATAAATATGCACTTAAATTGCATGGAATCTCCAGTTATTAAATCTGACGATGTAAACTCAATACTGATTAAAATGAATTTAATTTCGTCTAACAGTCTCCTTACTGCAATAATCGTACCAAAACATATGCCCTAAATATGCCTTATAACTTTAATTAAATCTCATTTTGAGACTTTATTTAAAAATATGTATCAAAACAAGACATTTTTTAGAAAACTCAAAGTTGACGGGTCTTTTAATCTTAATAAAATCGATTAAAATCTATCTTCTCCAAAAAATCCACATAAAGGAAATAATCAGGATTTACTTATTTTATACTTTAAATAAATAGAATTATAAATGAAACCAAAAAACTCCTCGTTTTTTAATTTACTCCGGAATCTGATATGAAACTTTCCATAGCCTTGATCGGTGAGGATATGATTGATCTGAGTTTGTTTGGAAAGTTGCTTAACCCGGCAACATTTTCATACAAAACATATTCATATTCCGGATTACATGATGTTGAATCGGATGGGGCTGCTATTATTTTTCTTTTTTCTCCAAATGATTCAAGGAAGCTCGAGGAAGCTGTTGATTATTTGGGGAGGGGAGCGAACGGTAAAAGGTTTCTTGTCATAGTATCATCATTGGCATCATTTAAATTATTGGGTGGAAGAACCAAAGAGTTGTGTTCTGATCATCTTGTATTTCCTTCGGACAACACAAGTGTTGAGAAGCGACTCGACCTTTATCAAAGAGTCTTAACGGTTCAAAAATTTAATTCAGGCAGTGAAGGGTTAACTGAAATACAGAACAGGATGCTTGAACTTGAAGAACAAAATGTTGCCAAGGACAAGTTTTTTGCAATAATTGCACACGATCTGAAGAATCCTTTTACCGGATTTTTGGGATTTTCAGAGTATATCGCCAAATATTATGACGAGATAACAAAGGATGACCTTGGTGATTTCTCGTTAAGAATGTATGAATCAGCTCAACATGTTTATAATCTAATCGAAAATCTCCTTGCATGGAGCAAACTCAGAACCGGCAATATGGAATTTGAACCAATTCCCTTTGACATGGAAGAGACAATTAAAAGGGTGCTAAAATTGTGTGAATCGATGATTCTAAAAAAAGAGATAAATCTGGTTAATTCAACAAAAGGGAAGCTTGAAGTTTTCGCTGACGCAAATATGATAGACACAGTATTCAGGAATGTAGTTACCAATGCTTTGAAGTTTACGCCAAAAGGGGGTGTGGTTCACATCGGCTACTTTTTGGAAGAGGAGTATATAATAATATTTGTTGCCGATAGTGGAATAGGAATATCCGAAGAGCGACAAAAAAAGATGTTTAAACTGGGATACAGGGTCTCAAGGGACGGAACCGACGGAGAGTCGGGCTCGGGGCTCGGGCTAATTCTATCCAAAGAATTTATGCTAAAAAATGGCGGAGATCTCTATTTTGAAAGTAATGAAAAAAACGGTACCAAATTTTATTTAAAGATACCCCGCCTGCTGTAAACTATTTGACTTTGATTTTATATTGCAAGATGAGGACATCCTTCGTGCCGAAGGGTTTTAGCTTTTTAAGAAAATCTTTATCTTGAACATTTTGGTCGCCTCTAACATTACCGGCTATATTGATATTAACCTGGGAGTCATCTGTGACACTTTGTTTAATTTTCTTTTTTAAAGCTCCAAAAATTTTGTTGAATGATTCGGCTTTAACTTCCGGATTATTCTTAAAAAGTTTGTCGAGGTCTGCAATTTTGTTTATTGAATAAAGTAAAACAAGTTCATAATCTCCTTTTTTCGGAAATTTTTCATAATTTCCTTTTGGAGGGTAAGCCAGTATTTGATCCTTGTAAGCTTTGCTGTTAGTAAGAAGTTTAGCTTTGTTATTGGTGATCATAACAAAATAACCATACCCACCCGAATCGGGTTGGAGCAGAATTCTGTATTTGTCGTCAAGTTTTAATACCGAATTCGATTTCAGTTTCAACAGTTTATCACCGGAAGAAACGAGAATTCCGGCTTTACTTTTAACAAGTGACTGTGCAAGGACAGAAAATGCTAAAAATAATGCCAATACGAGGAGTGTTTTAGTTGTTTTCATACTGTTTATACTCTATATTCTTAATAACAGTTCCTGCAAACTTAAAGAAAAAATAGATAGATACAATTGTTGTTTGTCACTAAATTAAGTTGGGGATACCAAATTAGAGATCATTTATAAAATTAGTCAATCAAGAACCTGTGAATAAAAATGGATAAGAGAATAACTGTGTTTTGTGCATCGAGCACAAAATCGAAAGAAATTTACCTGGAAGATGCCCGTAAATTGGGGAATCTGATAGCAGAGAACAATGATCTTTTAGTTTATGGTGGTGGGAGGCACGGATTGATGGGAGCGGTTTCTGATGGTACATTGGAAAAAGGGGGAAGAGTAATCGGTGTAATCCCGGAGTTTATGATGAGTCTTGAATGGGGGAGGGATGATATTTACAGCCTTGAACTTACAGATGATATGGAGACCAGAAAATTAAAAATGATTGATGGAAGTGATGCTATTGTAGTTCTCCCCGGTGGAAGTGGTACCATGGAAGAGTTTTACCAGGTTTTAACAATGAAGCGTCTTGGGCAGTATGTCAATCCTGTTATTGTCGTAAACACAAATGGCTTTTTTAACAAATGGATCGAATTTATGGAAGTGACGGTTAAGGAGAACTTTCTTGGAAGAGATCATTTAAAGATGTACACGGTTATTAGTGACTCAACCTGGCTATATAGTGCGATTGCCGATTCACATATATGGTCTGACGAAGATATTAATAAGGCACTTGTTTAAGATGAACAAATTACAAATGGAACCTGAACATGACGAACTGACCGAGGATTTACGGTCGTTCAAAGAAATATTTGACGAACTTCTCGATCACATCATGATAATTGATGGACACAGCGGTAAAGTGACAGAAATCAACAAGATATGGATGTCAACCACGGGATTTTCGAGGGATGAAATTCTGGGAAAACATTTTTCTGAAGTTTTTTGTGATGAACAAATATCAAATCTTGAAGAGCTTGAAGCGATAGTAACGCATGACTCTGTTGTGGCAAACCGCCTTTTGAGAAAAAAAGATGGTACTTCAATTCCTGTGGAAATGTCACTTTCAATGGTCAATTTTAAGGGACAAAATTCTATTCTGACAGTTCTGCGAAACATAACGGAAAGGTTGGAATCTGAACAGAAAATCAGAGAAATGAACAAGATGCTTGGTGAATTGAACACAACCAAGGACAAACTTTTTTCAGTTATTGCCCATGATCTCCGTAATCAGTTTAATGTATTGATTTCTTTTTCAGATATTCTCTTAAAAGATATTAACACAATGCCTGAAACGGAAAGGTTCTATTTCCTTTCACAGATTGAATCCGTTTCCCGAACCACATACGGACTTTTATCCAATCTGCTCCATTGGGCGAGGAGCCAAACCGGCATTCTTGTAATCAAAAAAGAAATATTAATTGTTAATAATTTAATAAGCTCTGTTTGTGAAGAATTAAACGGGTCAATTATTACAAAAGAGCTCCTCATAAAGTTTGATAAATCACAAACAGTAATTGTTTACTCTGATGAAGATATATTAAGAACAGTTCTCAGAAATCTTCTTTCAAATGCCATAAAGTTTAGCAACCGGAACGGCAAAATTGAAATTAATTTGTCTGAATTTGAAACAGAATTGGAGATAGAGATAAAAGATTTTGGTACAGGGATGGACGAAGAGCAACAGAAAATGATCTTTCAAGTGGGGGGTGTAAGTAAAAAAGGAACCGCCAAGGAGGAAGGTACAGGGCTTGGACTTACCATCTGTAAAGAGTTTATTAACAAATTAGGAGGCAGAATTTGGTTTAAAAGCGCCCCGGGAGAGGGTACTTCAATGTTTTTTACAGTAGAACTGCCACATTAATAAGAATTAAATTGACTATTAATTTTCTACTGACTATTTTAAGGTTTAAATTTACATAAATTTCGGAGAAGATAATGGCATTAGATGCTTTAGGAATGATCGAAACTAAAGGTCTCATTGGTGCAATCGAAGCAGCAGATGCAATGGTTAAAGCAGCCAATGTAGAATTAATCGGAAAAGAAACCATTGGTGGTGGATATGTTACAGTAATGGTGCGCGGTGATGTTGGAGCAGTTAAAGCTGCAACAGATGCCGGCGCTGCAGCTGCCCAAAGAGTTGGCGAGCTTGTTTCAGTACATGTAATTCCAAGACCACACAGTGATGTTGAATTAATCATCCCTAAAAGATCCATCTAAGCGGGCAGCAATTGAAACAGCTACCGGCTTTAGGATTAGTTGAAACACGAGGATTAACAGGTGCAATTGAGGCGGCTGATGCAATGTGCAAAGCCGCCAATGTAAAACTTATTGGATGGGAAAGAACCAATCCGGCATTGATTACAGTTCAGATTATCGGTGAGACCGGAGCAGTTAAAACTGCTGTGGAAGCCGGTGCTGCAGCTGCATCACGGGTTGGTTATCTTGTTTCCACTCATGTAATCCCACGACCTGACCTTCAACTTGATAAAATTTTGCTGATAACTCCTGATGAAGACGAAAATTCTTCAGCTCAGGAAGTTGAGGAAAAACCTGTTAATAAAGCTTTTGCTCCCAAAAAAGTGGTGCAAAAAGCTGTTGAGCCGGAAGTTATTCCCCGGACTTTAAAAACAGAGGTTACTCCGGTAACTCCGGCTACAAAAGTGGCAAAAACAAAATCTGTGATTGATCCTCAACTTATGGATTTGAAAGTTACTGATCTTCGGACACTTGCCAGGGCAACTCAGGATTTTCCCATCAAGGGCAGGGATATTTCCAAAGCCAATAAGGAAGAACTTTTGAAGTTCTTTGAACAAATTGGCAGGGGATAGTCTCCCGGTATTCTTGTTAGAGGATTACGGCTTTTCATAATGAAGCAAAATTTACCTTCAATTCTTATCTCCCTGCTTCTTGCAATGGGAGCCTGGATATTTATTACACTTTCCGGTGATTTTTATATCACTTCGAAAATTCCTGTGGTATATTCGAATCTTCCGCCCAATCTTATAGTTGACCACAGTCTTCCACGGGAGATCGAGGTAAAGCTTAAAGGTCAGGGATGGAAGTTCATCTCATTCCATTTCAACTCAGATAAAAAATTCACAATCCCGGTTTCAAAAGACAGCATCAATTCCGGTGTTTATCTCGCAAATTTGTTGGATGAAAATTCGTGGTTATCATCTGATTTTGGAATAATTGATATTCAACCCCCGTATTTAAGTATCAAAACTGAAAAGGTGGAGATTACTCAACGAAATGTGGTTCCCGAGTTGGCATTGCAGTTTGAACAGGGATTTGGACTGGCAGACAAAATAAAAGTTTTACCCGCATCTGTCAGGGTCAGGGGGAGTGCAAAAATTGTTTCTGAAATTCGCCAGATTAAGACTGTAAAGACCACACTCAACGGTTTAAAAGAAAAAATGGTGTTTGAAGTGAATCTGGAGGGAATAAAGGGCGTTGAAATTTATCCTCAGAAAGTTACACTCGAAATTGATGTACAAAAAATTGCAGACAGAGAGATTGAAGGAGTTAAAATCACAGTACTTGATAAACCTGAAGGCAGAGAAGTTGTTCTCGTGCCGGATGAAGTTACAGTAGTGATAAGAGGTGGAATTGAAAGAATTGGTTTAATTAAACCCGATGAAGTTAAAGCTTTGTTGAATTATAATGAAATGATAAGAGACTCATCGGGAACAACAGTTCCAAACATTGTTTTACCTGACAATGTTTCGTTTGTTGATGTAAAACCGGCACGAATAAGATATATAATTAAGCAGTATTGAGATATGTTTATAAGTTTTGAAGGCATTGATTTTTGTGGTAAAACCACTCAGATCAATTTATTGAAAAAATATCTGGAAAACATCGGGCGGCGGGTTGAGATAATCCGCGAACCGGGAGGAACCGCTATATCTGAAAAAATCAGAGAGATATTGCTCAATAAAAAACATCTTGAAATGTGTGATGAAACTGAAATATTCCTCTTTTCTGCAGCTCGTGCGCAAGTGGTAAGAGAAGTTATTCGTCCACTGATTGCCCGGGGATGTGTAGTAATTGCAGACAGATTTCATGACTCGACAACTGCATACCAGGGGTTTGGAAGAGGGTTAAGTGCGGATGCCGTTAAAAAAATAAACGAATTTGCCACCGGAGGAACGATCCCGGATTTGACTTTTTATTTAAGACTGTCAGTGGAAGAATCCACTAAAAGAAAAAATGTTTGTAAAGCCGACCTTGACAGGATTGAGAAATCGGACGATGTTTTTTATTCAAATGTGATTGCCGGATATGAGAAGATTGCTCTGGAGTTCCCAAACAGAATAAAAGGGATCGACGGTGAAAAATCAGCAATCGAAGTACATAACGATATTTTAAGTATTCTCTATGAAACAATGAATATAGCCTCCGACCGAAGAGGAGTTATATAAGGAATTTGATGAAGAAAAATCTGATCGACAAATATCAATGGTTTTTGATAACCGGAATAGCTGTGTTATCCTTGGGATTTTACACGGCATTTGGTGATATCTATTTTGAAATCGGTAAAAACATTGACATTTTTTCCCGGGTATATAAAGAAATCACGCTCAATTATGTTGATGAAGTGAATCCTGAAGAATTTATCCGTGCCGGTATCAGAGGAATGTTGAAAGAACTGGATCCATACACCACATTTATTGATGAAAAGCGACAGGATGACATCGACCTCATGACCAAAGGGAAATATGGGGGTATCGGAATAACAGTTGGTATCAGGGGTGAACATGTTCTAATCATCGAGGTAATGGATGGATACTCAGCACAAAAGCAGGGTCTGCTACCGGGAGATGCACTTTTTGAAGTATCCGGAGTGAAGGTTAAACCATCAAACTATGATGATGTATCAAAACTTGTTAAAGGTGCTCCGGGCACTTTTGTTGATCTTAAAGTATTAAGAGGTGAACCATCTGATACTTTATCATTTACACTTCTAAGAGAAGAAATTTCTGTAAAAAATGTGGCATTTGCCGGTTTTATTCCGGAAAATTCTTCAAACGCATATATAAAATTGTCAGGTTTTACTCGAACAGCGGGTGATGAACTTCGGAATGAAATTGTTAAATTAAATTCCGTCAGGAGGATTGAAACAGTTGTCCTCGACCTGAGAGGGAATCCGGGTGGACTTCTTGACATGGCAATTGATGTCTCAAACAAATTTCTTAACAGAGGTGATTTGATTGTCACCACGAAGGGAAGAGACTCTGTTTCCTTGCGCAAATTTTTTGCCGAACAGGAACCACTTTTAAAATCTGTTGACATGGCAGTATTAATCGACGGTGGAACAGCTTCCGCTTCAGAGATAGTTGCAGGTGCGCTCCAGGATTATGACCGGGCGATAATCGTAGGTGAAAAATCTTTTGGAAAAGGCCTCGTTCAAACTGTAACATCTTTGAGCTACAACACTTCGGTTAAAATCACGACTTCACGGTATTACACTCCATCAGGCAGAAGCATCCAAAAAATTGATTATGCCAAAGACAATAAAGTTATTGGAAAACATGATTCTGTTTTGACAACAGAATTCAGAACAAAAAACAACAGACTTGTATATAGTGGGGGAGGAATCTCACCTGATACAACAGTAAGTGCCAAACTCAAATCAGATTTTGTAAAAGACCTTCTCGCTAAAGGTATGATTTTTGAATTTGTGAACGGTTTCTACGAGAAAAACAAAAGTCTAAAATTTGAAAATTTGAATGAAAATTTGATTCTTGATGAATTCAATTCTTTCCTCAAAAAGAAAAAATATGAATTTAAGCATCCAAAAATTGTTCAGTTGAATGAACTGATTCTAACTTTTGGACAAGACAAAAATTATGTACATTTGCAGGGGAAAATTGAAGAATTAAAAAAAGAGATTGAGAAAACCTCAAAAAACATCCTGGATCTGCATAAAACAGAGACAGCGAATGAAATTCTCCTCGAATTGGCGGGTAGATACCACGATAGTGGCTTTAGAATCAAGTACAGGTTGACCGACGATGTACAGTTCAAAACCGCCCTGGATATAATCAACAATAAATCACTTTACAGAAAATTACTGGCTTTAAATTAGATGGCTCAAAAAAGAAGATTAAAATCAAAAAGAGTAGGATTTCGTCGGGACGCAACTTTTTCAAAATGTCCCTCGTGCACACAGTTTAATACTTTAAGAAGATCAAAAACCCGCAGTTTTATGGAAGGTGCTATCAAAAATCTCACCTGGTTCAAAGTTTACAGATGTACAAATTGCGGCTGGAGAGGTTATAAGTCCACTTTCATTTTAACCATCGACGGTGTAAAGCTTATCGCCACTTATTTGATTATTGCACTACTAACAGGCTTTGCAGTTAAATATGTTATACAAAGATTTGTAAAATGACACCATCGATACTCTCCAAAATCGGAGAGATAGTATCCAAAAAAAATCTCCTTACCGATCCTGTCCACAAAGAAGCCTATTCATACGATGGGACACCTCTTTTAAGTAAACTTCCAGAGGCAGTCGTGTTTCCTGAAAACAAGGAACAGATTGCCGGGATAATGGAGCTTGCAAATAATGAGAATTTTGCCGTTGTTCCTCGTGGCTCGGGGACCGGATTAAGTGGCGGATCAGTTCCCGTTGAGAACTCAATTGTTCTTGTTATGACAAAATGGGACAAGATAATTGAAGTTGATAAACAGAACCTTACTGCCTGGGTGGAACCGGGAGTAATCACTGAAACACTCCAAAGTCGTGTTGAAAAGATGGGTTTGTTTTACCCCCCTGATCCCGGAAGCATGAAAATTTGCACCATTGGTGGAAATGTTGCTGAAAACGCCGGGGGACTCCGGGGTTTGAAGTATGGTGTTACAAAAAATTATGTGCTGGGAATTGAAGCGGTTCTTCCAAATGGAGAGTTTTTAGCCACCGGTGGCAAAAATTTTAAGGATGTTGCCGGTTACAATTTGCGGGATGTGATGATCGGAAGTGAGGGGACACTTGGCATTTTTACCAAAATACTTCTCAAGTTGATCCCCAAACCGGTAAAATCGATAACCATGACT
>Ga0056914_10001359_pt1 | contig 17523 bp, 10 predicted proteins | sample TNRBio252014_DNA_FD_55168 | JGI IMG/M metagenome (GOLD analysis project Ga0056914, IMG submission 55168) | Wastewater treatment Type I Accumulibacter community from EBPR Bioreactor in Madison, WI, USA - TNR Reactor_6/25/2014_ DNA | ecosystem: Engineered > Bioreactor > EBPR > Anaerobic-Aerobic >...
CCTGGCGCGACGCCGGCGAAGGGCTGATCGAGCCGAACCTCGGCCGTGCCGTCCGCCGCCACCGAAATCCGCGCCGCGACCGGGGCCATGGTCGAGCGCAACTTCACCTCGACCGAAACGTCGCCGATCGGCAGGCCGCCGTCGCCCAGCCAGTTGACCTCGCGCAGCCGCAGCCGATCGCGCAGCAGGTCTGCGTGCCCTCCCACCACCACCCGAGCCGCGCCCGCGTCCAGCCGCGTCACATACAGCGGCCGGTCGGCGGCGAGGCCGAGCCCGCGCCGCTGNCCGACGGTGAAGCGCGCGATGCCGTCGTGGCGTCCCAGCACCCGGCCATCTTCGTCGACGATCTCGCCCGGCTGCCGCGTCTCCGGCCGCAGCCGCTCCACNATCTGCGCATAATTCCCCTGCGGGACGAAGCAGATGTCCTGGCTGTCCTTCTTCGCCGCGACGCTCAGGCCGAGCCGGGCGGCGACGGCGCGGGTCTCCGTCTTCGCCATCGTGCCCAGCGGGAAGCGCAGGAATTCCAGTTGCTCGCGCGTCGTCGCGAACAGGAAGTAGCTCTGATCCCGCAGCGGATCCGCGCCGCGCCACAGCGTCGGGCCGGCTGCGTCGCAGCGGCGCTCGACGTAGTGGCCGGTGGCNAGCGCGTCGGCACCCAGCGAGCGCGCCGCCTCCAGCATGTCGGCGAACTTGATGCGCTGATTGCAGCGCACGCAGGGGATCGGCGTCTCGCCCGCGGCGTAGCTGGCGGCGAAGTCGTCGATCACTTGCTCGCGGAACCTGGTCTCGTAGTCCAGCACATAATGCGGAATGCCGAGCCGATCGGCCACGCGCCGGGCGTCCAGNATGTCCTGGCCGGCGCAGCAGCTCCCNGNCCGGCCGACGGCGCGGCCGTGGTCGTAGAGCTGCAGCGTCACGCCGACGACGTCATGNCCCGCCTCCACCAGCAGGGCGGCGGTGACCGAGCTGTCGACGCCGCCGGACATGGCGACGACGATGCGGCGGCGATGGGTGTCGGCGGTGGCTGCGTCCATGCCGGAGATATAGGCGAGTTCGNCGGGCCGCGCGCGGTCGGGTTTTTCCCGACCGGCCGACCCGCGACCTCAGCGCAGCCAGTCTGCGTCGACGCCGATCTTGCCGGGGCCGTTCAGCACCCAGATGCCCGCCGAGTTGCCNCGCACGGAGAACGAGATCGCGCCGTTGCCGACGTCGATGGTCCCGCCGGTCACCGCATCGGTGTAGCGGCCGTTGCGGATGCCGCCGACGTTGACCTGCTGGTCGGAGCCGATGGCGAGGCCTACCACCGCGTAGCTCTGGCCGTCGTTCCAGTCGCGCACGAAGCTCATGCCGGAGCCCCACTCGCTGAAGTGGCCCATCGGCGCCTTCTGCAGNGCCGGGATCGCCCGGCGGATCTGGTTGAGGCGCTTGATGTGGCGGTAGAGCGGGTGGTTCTGCGTCTGGCCGATGCGGTCGTCGGTCAGGTGGTCGCCGAAATAGGCGCGGCCGGTCATGTCGAGCGTGTCGTTGTTGCCGATCACGTCCTGCGGCGCGCCGCGCATGAAGGCGATCTCCTCGCCGTAGTAGAGACACGGGATGCCGCGCACCGTCCACAGCACGTTGTAGGCGGCCGCCGCCATCCAGTCGTCGCCGCGGAAGCGGTCGCGGAAGTCGTTGTCGGGGCCGACGTCATGGTTCTGCAGGAAGGTGATCAGCGTCGTCGGATCGCCGTAGATCCAGTCCATCGACATCGCCTGCGCCATCCCCTGGTAATGCCCGCGGCTGACGTTGTCGCGAAACGAGGAGAACANGCCGAAGTCGAGNACGGCGAAGCCGCTGTCGCCGCCGGAGGTGGGATCGCGCGGGTCGTTGCCGAGCCGCGTGTACCACCATGGCCGGATCGGCGACGGACCGTTGTCGCCGCCGCCCATGTCGCCCCAGCCGTAGCCCTTCACCAGATTCTCGCCGAAGACGAAGGTGCCGGGCTTGTGCGCCTTCCAGGCGTTGACGTACTCGAGCAGGTTGCCGCGCTCCAGGTGTTTGACGGTATCCAGGCGGATGGCGTCGACGCCCATGTCCAGGTAGGCGTTGATCGCGCCGATCAGGTAGTCCTTGACGTTCTGCCGCTCGGTGGCGAGGTCGATGCAGTCGCCGGCGATGTGCTTGACCTGCAGCGGCCAGGCGCTCTCCCAGTCGCCACCCATGATGAAGCCGTCCTGGTGGTACCAGTTCGGATCGAGCCGGCCGGCGTCGACGCCGAAGAAGCGGCCGGGGTTGTAGCCGGGGGAGGGGACGGTGGCTCCCGTCAGCGGATCGACCAGAGGCTCAAGACCTTCCGGATCACGCGCGTGCCGCTCGCGGTACCAGTCGGGTGCCACGGGATTGTCGATGTCGTCGCGGTTCGGCCACGCGTAGTTGCCGAGGTTGCGCTGGTACGGGCCGTTGTCGATCTGCCCGTGCTGTCCACCCTGGGGGACGTAGTACTTGATCGGCAGGTGGTCGATGTGCACCTGCCCGCGGATACCGTACTGGCAGGAGTGGTTGATCACCACGTCCTGGATGATCTTGATGCCGCGCGCGTGCGCCTCGTCGATCAGGTCCTGGTAGGTGGCGTCGGGGCTCTCCAGGCGCGGGTCGATGCGGTTCCAGTCGTAGGCGTGATAGCCGTGGTAGTCGAGGCCGGAGCGGTTCTCCACCGGCGGCGTGATCCAGATGGCGGTGAAGCCCAGGTCGCGGATGTAGTCGAGGCGCTGGATCAGCCCCTTGAAGTCGCCGCGCCAGTGCGGGTCGGTGGCGTTGCCGTTCGCGTCGAACTTGATGCGGTCGCGGCAGAAGAAGTTGTTCGACGGGTCGCCGTCGTAGAACCGCGTGGTGATCAGGAAGTATATCGTCTCCTCGCGGAAGTCGCCGGTCGGCATTTCCGGGCCGATGCGGTAGCCGAAATCGGCGCGCGTCTCGTTGCCGGCGCCGTCGACGGCCAGCACGCGGATGCGGGTCGAGCGCGTCACGGAGATCGCCGGGCCGGCCAGCCCGCGCGAGGCGTCGCCGCGGACGTAGACCGGCGACGCGGTGGTCGGCTCGGAACGGTCGGTGGTGTACCAGACCGTGGTCGGCGCCGGCCGGTCGTCCGTCACCGTCAGCACCACCGAAATCGCATCGGCATGGGCGCCCGGCGCGGGGCTGGCGGTCAGGACGGGCGGTNGCACGTCCAGCGTCGGATCGATGACATAGGCGAAGGCGGCGGGCTCGCCCGCCTCCCCCTCGCTGTTGACGCCGAAGGCGCGCACCGTCGCCGAGCGGNCGACCGGGAAGGGTGCGGTGTACTGCGTCGATGCGGCGGTCGGCGCGGTGCCGTCGGTGGTGTAGCGGATGACGTCGTCGCGGTTGCTTCCCGTGAGCGTCACCTGCTGCGTCGTCGCATAGGCGCGCGGCTGCGGGCTCGCGCCGATCACCGGGATGCCTGGCCGCTCCGGGTTGCGATCGTACCAGCGGCCGTCGGTGTAGAACCAGCCGTCGCTCTCGCGGCGCAGGTTGCCGCTCTGCCGCCCGCCGGCATCGTGGAAGACGATGCTCACCGCGCCGGCGGTGGCGAAGGTGTGCCCGTACCAGTCGTTCCCCAGCGCGCGCATCGGCACGCCCGGCCATGTCGTCGAAGGCTCGGACGGCACGGCGTCCCAGAAGTGAATGTGGATGGCGTCGGCCCAGCCGGCTGGGCGCTTGAAACGGAGGTCGAGCGGCATATGAATTGCATCCCCTGAAGCGAGCGGTGCGATCGTTAAGCGTCACCGCCGCGGAACCGGGATTAGCCCACCGCAATGCCGCCTGCGTCAAGCGCATTCGGGGCCGGGAGGCCCTGTGTGTTGAACTATTCTGGACGCGGCGGGAAACCTGCTAAAGGAGGGCGCGGACGAGTGGTCATCACGCGACGTGTCTCAAAGGAAATCAACCATGTCCAACACTGAGGTCTTCCCCCGCCTTCGCGGGGTGGACTTGCTGCACACCCCTGAATTCAACAAGTCGACGGCGTTCTCGGAAGCCGAACGCGAGGCGCTGGGACTCGTCGGCCTGTTGCCCGACGCGATCGAGGACGAAGACGTCCAGGTTCAGCGAGTGCTGCATCAAATCAACCGTAAGCCTACGGACCTGGGCAAGTATATTTATCTCATCGCATTGATGGACAACGACGAAACGCTGTTCTTCCGCGTCCTGATGTCCGATCCCGCACGTTTCATGCCGCTGATCTACACACCCACCGTCGGCCTCGCCTGCCAGCAGTTCGGCCTGATCCTGCGCCGGCCGCGCGGGCTGTACGTGTCGATCCGCAGGCGTGGTCGCATTCGCGAGGTGCTGCGCAACTGGCCGAAGCGCGACGTGCGCATCATCGTCGTGACCGATGGCGAGCGCATCCTCGGCCTGGGCGATCTCGGCGCCAACGGCATGGGAATCCCCGTCGGCAAGCTGGCGCTGTACACCGCCTGCGCCGGCGTGCCGCCGCAGGTCACCCTGCCGATCGTTCTCGACGTCGGCACCAACAACAAGTCCCTGCTCGAAGACCCGCTGTACCTGGGTCTGCGCGAGCCGCGGCTGCGCGGCCCCGAATACGACGCCTTTCTGGAGGAGTTCGTCCTCGCCGTGCAGGACGAGTTTCCGGATTGCTGCATCCAGTTCGAGGACTTCGCCAACGTCAACGCGCTGCCGCTGCTGGCGCGCTACCGCGACCGCGTCTGTTGCTTCAACGACGACGTGCAGGGAACCGCGGCGGTGGCTGTGGCCGGCATTTTCGCGGCGCTGCGGATCGCCGGTGGCAGCATGGCGGACCAGCGTTTCCTGGTGTTCGGCGCGGGCTCGGCCGGCACCGGCATCGTCGACCTGCTCATCAAGACGATGATCGCCGACGGCGTCCCCGAGGCGCAGGCGCGCAGCCGGTTCTTCCTGTTCGACAGCAAGGGCCTGGTCGTCTCCAGCCGCACCGACCTCGCCGACTTCAAGCAGCCGTATGCCCAGGATCACGCGCCGACGCCCGACCTGGTCGCGGCCATCGAATCGGTACGGCCGACGGCGATCATCGGCGTCAGCACCATCGCCAAGGCGTTCAACCAGCGGGTCATCGAAGCGATGGCCCGGATCAACGAACGGCCGATCATCTTTCCCTATTCCAACCCGACGTCGCATTCCGAGTGCACCGCCGCCGAGGCCTACACTTGGTCGGAAGGTCGGGCGATCTTCGCCAGCGGCAGCCCGTTCGGCCCCGTGACCTTCGGCGGCCGCACGATGACACCGGGGCAGGGGAACAACGTCTACATCTTCCCCGCCGTCGGCATGGCGGTGTACGTGACCAAGGCCAGCCGCGTCACCGACGCGATGTTCATCACCGCCGCCCGGGCGGTGGCCGAGCAGGTGACCCAGGCGGATCTCGACGCAGGCCTGATCTATCCGCCGATGTCGCGGATTTTCGCCACGTCGATCCAGGTCGCCGAGCGGGTGGCGGAAGCGATTTTCGACGCCGGGCTCGCCGGTATCGAACGGCCGGCGGACATCGGGGCGCTCATCGCCGAGGGCGTCTACCGTCCGGAATATCGTCCGCTCGTCTAGGCTGAAGGCGGCCCGGGTCGGCGCACGGCGCGCGGACCCGGGTCAGCCTTCCCGATCGACGACGAAGGTTCCGATCAGGCACACGAGCGCCAGCTTGGCGGACCAGGCGGCCACCCAGGAGGGCAGCAGCCCGACCTCGCCCAGCGCGAGCGTGATGCCGTCGAGGGCGAAGAACGCGAAGCCGATCCCGAGGCTGGTGAACAGCAGNGCGGCGAACGCGCCGGTCCGGCGGAACTGCTGCGCCAGGGAGACCGCGAGGAAGATCATCAGCGCCGGGATGATCACCGTCGAGGCGCGTGCCTGCAGCCAGGTGCGGTAACGATCCGTCGGCCGTTGTCCGAAGCCCTCGTGCTCGACGAGGCCGAGGATTTCGCCGCTCCGCAGATCACGGAACTCGCTGGCGATCAGCGGCAGGGCGGCGACGTCGATGCGGCCGTTCCAGCGCAGGCTGTCCAGGAGCTGGATTTCGGCCGTGCCGACCGGCGTGCGCCGGACGTCGGTGAGGAGCCAGCCGTCCTCCTGCGGGGCGGCCGTGCCGGCGTCGATCCGTTCCAACAACCCGCCGGCAGCGTCGCGGCGGAAAATCGTCACGTCGTGCAGCTCCCCTGTCGGAGACGCCCGCTTCGGCGTCCGGATGATATCCGTGCCGCTGCGCAACCAGGTCATCACCCCGTCATCGGCGACGAATCCCGANTTGCGGGCTTCGCCCACGCCCCAGGCCCGCAGCTCGGCNCGGCTGTGCGGCACGGCGATGTCCGCGTTCAGCAGGCCCAGCAGCCCGAGCCCGGCGGCGACCGGCAACAACATTCGCATGAGCTGCAGCGAGGAGACGCCGCTGCCCCACATCGCCACCAATTCGCTATGCCGCATCAGCTGCGCCAGCATCGTCAGCGCCCCCAGCAGGGTGGCGATCGGCAGCATCTGGGCCGTGATGTCCGGCAGGCGCAACAGCGAGTACCAGAGCAGGCCGGGGAGCCCGCCGTACGCCGACGCCAGCACCCGGTCCGCCTCCTCCATCAGGTCGAGCGCCAGCGCCAGTGCGGCCAGTGCGGNCAGCATCAGCGCGAAGTAGGCCGCGAAGCGGCGGCCGACGTATCGCCGGAAGACNGTCATCGGCTTCCCCGCCGGAATGCGGCGAACGTTCGCTCGATCGATTGCTGGACCGGCGCCGGCAGCGCGAACAGGCCGACGCCGCTGGCGTGCGGCAGCCGGGTCGACGCCCGCCAGAACAGCCATGTGGCCAAGCCGGCGAACAGGGCGAACGGAACCCAGAGCCCGAGAAANGGNGANATCGCCCCGGTCTCGGCGACATTTTTGCCGAGATCGAGCACCTGATTGTAGACGATCAGCACCAGCACGCCCAGCGCGATGCCCCAGGAGCGGTCGCTTCGCCTCCGTCCGAGCGCCAGCGGAATCCCCAGGAGCGGCAGAAAGGGGACCGAGAGCGTGCGCGCCAGCCGGACGTTGAACTCGGCGGCCAGGTCGGAGGTCCGGACGCCTGGAGGNGGGGAGTCGCGTCGTTGCCAAAGCTCGGTGATCGTGAGTTCGCGTTCGTCGGCGCCGCGCGGCCGGAACATCTCGTCCTGCGCGCTCCCCAACACCATGCGAAGCTGATCGAAACGCAGNACGCCGACCGGCGGCAGATCCGGGCCGCCGGTCCTTGCCGTCGCCGTCCCCTCGCGCAAGGTCAGGCGAACGCCGTCCACCAGCCGCANCACCGGGACCCCGTCCAGTCCGGAGCGCACCAGGGCGCCGCCGCGCGCCGTGATGGTCGTCGAATCACCCGGATCCTCGCGGAAGAGAAAGACCTCGCCGAACGTCCCCGGCTGTTCACCGACGGCGTTGACGAGAAACGTCGTGTCACCGATCTGTGTGAACACGCCGGCCTGCACGAACGCCTGCAACGCCGCGTTGCCGACGGTGTAGACCATCGCCTGATAGGCATAGCGGCTGTAGGGCTTGAGGTAGCCGAACGTCACCCCGGTGACGACGGCGACCGCGCACGCCGCCAGCACGGCCGCCCGCGACTGACGCGCGAGACCGATGCCGGCGCCTTGCAGCGCATCGATTTCGCCGTCACGGCTCAGCGTGTTGAACGCCACCATCGCCCCGATCAGCAGGCTGATCGGCAGCGCCAGGCCGATGTAGTGCGGCACGAGGAACGCCATGATCTCGAAGACGAGCTTCAGCGGGCCCTGTGCTCCCAGCAGCAGATCGAGAAGCCCGAGCATGCGCTCGATCACCAGCACCATCAGCGCCACGACCAGCGCCAGCATCAGCGGCTTCAGCGTTTTCCGGAGGACGTAGTAGTCGAAGGTGCGCATTCATCGGTCCGCGGGGGTCGGTCGCAGGGGCGCCACTCGTCGGCGCTTCGGTCGGTCCCCCGCACCCGGAACCGTCGAACGCCCGCGCGATGGATGGACTGCTTATCACACCCCTGCGCCCGGTGTCGAATACGGCGGCGCAAACGCCGTTCCGGCGCCCGGAACCGGCACCTCCAGGCGGTGCCCCTCGACAAACCGCCCATGCCCGCGGTCATAGGTTCGGACCCGCGTCCGGACCAGCCACCCGCCGTCGCGGCGATGGATGTGGTGCAGGTGATACTGCGCGGCTCGGCCGCCGTCGTGACGTGGCAGCATCGATGCCGACGGAACGCCGTAGACGGCGACGCCGCCGTTCGGTCCGGCGAGTTCGGCGAAGCGAAAGCGGTGTTCATGCCCGTGCAGCAGCAGTTCGGCGCCCGCGTCGGCGATGACGCGGCCCAGATCAGCGGCGTCGATCAGCCGCTTGTGCCACGGGATCTCGGGTGCTATCGGCGGATGATGCAGCAGGACCACGCGGAACAGGCCGTCGGCGGCCGCGAGGCGCAACTCCGTGCCGAGCCGCTCGAGCTGCGCCGGGCCGATCAGCCCCGACGCGCGGCCGGGAGCCGTCGGGACGGCGGTGGAGAGGCCGATCACCGCCATCGGCCCGCGGCGGCGGACGATGGGGAAGCCTTCGCCGGCGACCGACGGCACGCTCCGCTCGGGCGCCTCCGCGTCGCTGCTCATGAACTCCCGCCAGGCGGCCCACGATCGTTCCCAGCTCACGGCGACGTAAGCGTCGTGGTTGCCGGGGACGACCGTCACGTCGCAGGGAGCACCCAGGCTCCGCAGCCAGACACCGGCGCGCCTGAACTCGCCAGGCAGGGCGATGTTGACGACGTCCCCGGTCACGGCCACGTGATCGGGCTTGGCGTGCGCCANGTCGTGGACGAGGGCATCGAGGACTTCGCGACGATGGATCCGCACGCGGCGCAACCGCCACGATAGAAAGCCGAACACGCGCTTGTTGAACATNGATGTCGGCCACGCCGCCAGCCGATGCGGCACGTGCGGGTCGGACAGGTGCGCCAGCACGAACGCGGGCGCATCCTCCTCCGCAATCCGCACCGCTGGCGAGGCGTGCGCCATCGGCGGCTGCGCCGCCGTCACGCGGCCAGCGGCGTGGTCCGCTGCAGCACCTCGAGCGCGTCATGCCGGACGTGGTCACGCCGCATCTCGTCGCGCAGCATCGCCTCGGTGACGATTCCCCGCTCCAGGCACTCGCGCAGCAAGCCGAAGAAGAGCTTCTCCTGCTTGCGGTCCGGATGCCGCCAGTAGTGGCCGATCAGCCGATTCGGCCCGAAGAACAGCCGGCCGAAGCGCATCAGCCAAGCGTACATCGGAATCGGCTTGAACGCGTCCGGCGGCTCGAAATCGATCGGCAGGCCGGTCTTCCAAGGCTGTGTCAGCCGGCGCGTGTTGTGGAGCATCTTCGTCTCCGGCGTCAGCTTGTCGAAGTCGTTCCACTCCTTCTCGAACGGAGCGATCGTCTCCGGTGCCTCCAGCTTCAGCGACACCCAGTCCATGTAGTCGCGNTCGCCGTCGAACATCTCCTCGAACTGCTCGCGGCAGCGCCAGTGCCGCAGCTTCGCACAGTCGAGCAGCATCGCGCTCGAGGCATAATAGCCGTAAGCCCCCTTCGGGCCGTTGCGCATCCGGCACATGATCGCGGCACCGCCCATGTCGCGCGACAGCAGGTCCCAGACATCGGCGACGGCGAAGATGTCCGGATCGATGACCAGCGCGCGGCCTTCGTAGCCCATCAGTTCCGGCGGCATGAACCGCAGCACGGTGAACGACTGCAGATCCTCGTTGCGCCAGGTGCGGATGATCCCGTCGCGCCGGTAGCGCTGCCCTTCCCGGGCGGCGAGAAAGGGGTGATCCTCCGTGTGGATGATGCGGACGTCGAACGCGTCGGCGTGCGGCGAATTGCGTTGCAATGCGTACCGCGCGACCAGCGCGCCGACGATCTGGCGATGGTTGGTGTGGATGAAAACGGTGGGCTTCACTGTCGTCTCCCGTCTATCCGGTGGTCGCTGANCCCTTTGGCAGGGCCTCAGACGGCGGCACGCTGGCCCGCCGGCGCCTCGCCCGGCCCGTAGCCGAAGCCCGGCAACAGGCTCGCGCTCACGAGGGCGTCGATCGCCGCGAGCTGCTCCNGCGTGAAATCGTCCCGGTAGCCGCCGACCTTGGCGCGACGCACCTTATATGTGTTGGGATTGCTTCGATCCTTCGCCAGCATTCTCCGGCCGCTCAGCCAGAACACCCGCTTCTGCTCCAGCTGGCGCATGTTGTCGATCGAGGCGAACTCCACCGCNTGNCGAATCTCGTCCGGTGTAGCCGGCGTGCCGATGAAGTCGAGAATCTGCCGGAGCTGCTCCGCCGGTTGAGCGCGNAGATCCTCGTAGCGAACGACCAGCAGGTCTTTGATCTGCGTCAGATCGCGCGCCCATCCGTTCATGAAGTCGATGATCTTCGGCAGGCCGCAGGACGGCCGCATGACGAAATCGTAGAGCGAGACGTCCTCGTCGGCCGATGGGTAGTCGTTGATCGCCTGCTTCCGCTTGGTCATGCGGAACTTCCACTGGAAGTATTGGGAGACGGCGACATCCGCCGGATCACGCACCATCAGCACGACCTTCTTGCCGAAGTAAGGCCGCTTCGTCGCCTCCGATTTGGTGTAGTCCTTCAGGTAGTTGTCGTGCGTGAAGAAGATCCGCGGAATCGCCGCGTTGCGCGCATGCAGGTTGTCGAAGGCGAGCAGATGCCGCTGCGACAGCCCGTGCCTGATCTGATAGACGCGTGACAGCATGACCCGCACCCAGGTGCGGCCACTCTTACCGAACGAGACGATGACGCAATCGGCGAGCTTCAGCTTGCGGGCGTCCTCGTGCCCGCGTAACCAGCGCTCGATTCGCACCCGCTGCTCTTTCGGCAGAAAGAACAGAAGGTACATGATCAAGTGCCGCATAGTCGTTCGAAACGCGATATCCATCGTCGAAAGTCCCGGAACAATGTTCTCTTGCTGATCGCTCAGTCAGCTATAGCGATCGTGCTCCGCTGTTGCAACCGCCGAGCGCCCCGCGGACGGTGCCGATGATGCGGGCCGGGGTGTGGAGACGGCTGCCCCGGAGCCGCCGTCCCGCCGGCGGCGATCCGGATCGTGCGACCGCCGATCCCGGCCGAGCCTGGAAAATCACATGATCGCAACGCATTACGGCCGATGGGCCATTCCCCCAGGCGCGCGGGGAGACACGACCGCGGGTAGAGCCGTGGGCGCCGGGCCGGCGCGCGCCATCGGCNGGCGCGTAACAAATGGAAACAATGATTGATTTGAGTATCGTTCTCACGACTGCGATCACTATAGGCGTCGGCTATTGCCCGACTTCGCGCATTCGTGTCGGCAGCGCACATGGGCCGAGCCCGCCTGTCGTTGCGATCGCGTATCGGCTGGAAGGAAAGCAGAATGCCGCACGGACTGGCTCCGTTGGAAAGCATCGTCCTGTCGCCCCGGGTATGGGTGCTGACAGGAAACAAGGCCGGCGACAACTCGCAGGTGATCGCCCTGGCCGAGGCGCTCGGCTGGCCGTTCGAGGTCAAGCAGTTCGTCTACAAGCGGCACGAGATCGTGCCGAACATGATTCTCGGCGCGACCATCGCCGGCATCGAGGCCGACCGGTCGAGCCCGCTGGAGGCGCCGTGGCCGGACCTGGTTCTGTCCGCAGGCCGCCGCAACGAGCCGATCGGCCGCTGGATCAAGCGGCAGGCGCCGGATCGCGTCAAGCTGGTGCACGTCGGCCGGCCGTGGAGCCCCCTGCGCCATTTCGACCTGATCGTCACCACGCCGCAGTACCGCCTGCCGGTGCGGCCGAACGTCCTGCACAACAAGACGCCGCTGCATCGTGTCACCCGCGAGCGGCTGGCCCGTGAAGCGGCGCGTTGGCAGGAGCGGTTGGCGCATCTGCCGCGGCCGTACGTCGCCGTCGTCGTCGGCGGAAGCTCGGGGCCGTACAGTTTCGACACCCGCGCGGCCGAGCGTCTCGCGCAGGACGCTTCACGAATCGCCGCGGCCCTGGGCGGCTCGTTGCTGGTCACCACCAGTGCCCGGACGCCGTTGGCGACGATCGAGGTGATCGAAGCGAACATATCGGTGCCGGCGCACGTGTTCCGCTGGCGGCCGAACGCGGAGGAGAATCCCTACTTCGCCTTCCTCGGCCTCGCCGACCAGATCGTCGTCACTGGCGACAGCATGTCGATGCTGGCGGAAGCGTGCTCCACCCGCAAGCCNGTGCATATTTTCGACCTGGGCGAAGGCGAAGGNGCGATGCGGCCCTCGACGGCGGACGCAGCGGCGGCCCTTCGGCGGGAGNGNGGGCGTGGCCGCCTGCTCGAGGGCGAGAACGTCAAGGCCTTCCTCTATCGGCAGATGATGCGCTTCGGCCCGGAGCGGCTGAGCCGCGATATCCGCATCATCCACGCCTATCTGGTGGACAGCGGTCGGGCGGTCTGGTTGGGCGAGGATTTCCAGGCGGACCGGCCACTGCCGGCACTCGACTGTCTCGGCCGCGCCGTCGCCCGGGTACGCTCCCTGGTGGGTGACGTGCCGGCGCGTGAAGCGGCGGCGGGTCTGGAGTTCGACAGATCGATCTCGGTCGGCGAGGCGCTCGTGCCGTATCCGCTGCGCCGTTCGGCCTGAACACGGTCTGGAGGGTGCCGAACCAGATGGGTCGGCACCCTCCAGTAAGTCCGTGGCTGCAGGCGAGACGGTCTGCGGTTGTGGAACANGATGATCANGGGTTCTTCGCAAGCAGTTCCCGCAGGTAGATCATCACGTTGGTGTTCAGGGAGCGTGGTGCCCCAGCAACGCCATGCGCGGACTCGGCATCCCACCAGGGTAAGCCGCCGCGGAACACGTACAATGTCCACGACCAGCCATAGGCTTCGAAAATCGAGGCGGCGTCCTTGACGTAATTGTCTGAGGACTGCCCGGGCGCGCTCCGGATACAGTTGAATTCGCCGATGTAGATCGGCACGCGGTGCTTCAGTTGAAACGCACGAAGGGGCGCCAGCTTCTCCTGCATCACCGTCTTGTTCCAGGCTCCGATCTTCGATGTCGCGCTGGACGGGTAGGAAACGCCGAACGGGCGGTCGCCGATTCCCTGGTGCGTCAGATCGTGCGGCGTATACATGTGCGTGCTGTAGACGATGCCGCCGAAGGGGAGGGGCCGCATGGCTCCGAACTGCAGGGAGTGGTAGGGAAACTCGTAGATGACGACGCGGGTCGGGTCCTCCTGCCGGATCGCCGTGATCATCTGCGACGCAACGCTCTCCCAGGCTACCAGGACGTCGAAGCTGGGCGGAACGTTGGCCCTGGCCGGATACGGCTCGTTGATGAGATCAAATCCGGCGAACGCACTTTCTCCGGCGTAATGGCGCGCGAACTGCCGCATGACGGCGACGAGGCTGGCCCTCTGCTCGGCATTGGTCCAGAACGTCGGCGCGGGGTTGAAGGTGACGACGAGCTTGAAGCCATAGGTTCGGGCGGCCTGGATTTTTCTGTCCATCACCTCATAAACATCCGTCGGCAGCGCGAACTGATTACCTCCGTTCGGGCGGGTGAGCCTGACGAACGTCCGGCCGATGTTGGCGTTGATCGACCGGAAGTCTTCCATGTTGTCGGTGCTCGTGGATCCGATGTTGAAGCCGCGGTAGTCACCGCTCTGCCAAAGGCCGAAATTTTGGAAGCCCGTCGCGCGTGCTTGCACGGCCAGTGAGCACATCGCGAGCATCAGAACAGCCGTAAGGAGAAACCTCCCCCGAGGATGGAGACGGCAATTCAAAGATATAGGTATGGTTGACATTGTTCTCTCCATGAGGCGCNATATTGCCATTGTATTCACGNATTNGGCAACACAACATCACCGTATCGAACCTGTCCGCACGCACGTTTGGCGTGCTGTTTATTTTTTATGACTGACGTGATCGTTAGCGGAGGTTCTACTACGCACAAATTGCGGCACAAGTTTGTCAGAAGGCAGTTGACAGAATATGAACACAATTCGTTTGGGTTAGAGCGAGGTGCGCCGCTGCGCGCGGGTGTGCGCACCGGCGAACAATAGGCGAGGCTCGGTGTCGTCTTCGCGATACACGTCGAGATCGCAACGCGCTGGCCACCCATCCAACGTCAANCCAGTGTTTGCGCCGACCGCGACNCGGAGTTTCCCTATCNAGGGTATTTTTCGCGACCGGAGATGAACGCGAGCGGCGTGGGGATGCGCCCAGCCCCGGGCCTGTCACCGTGACNTCGCGGCGCCACCCGTCTCGGCACGAACAAGCTCCCGCTCGGCGATGCCGGTTGACTTCAATCGCGGATAGCAATACGAAGCCGCCGTCTTCAACGCCCATTGGCGCCGCACTTCGAGCGCCGCGCGATATCCGCACGCGATCGAGACGCTTCCCTTTACGCCTTCAAGCAACGGAGTCTTCCGATGCGAATTGTCATGTGCTCGTCAGAATCCCTGCACTCCGTCGCCGCCGGCGGTCTCGGCGTGCACGTCACCGAACTCGCCGCTGGTCTCGAGCGGCGCGGGCACGAGGTGCACGTCATCAGCCCGCGGGCGTCCGGCCAGCGCGACTACGACCGCATCCACGGCGTCCACTACCATCGCGTCGATCAAGAGATGCGGGCCGGGCTGGTCGACCAGATGGACTCCATGTGCCGGGCGATGNCGGACCGGTTTCGCGAGATCACCTCGATGATCGGCAAGTTCGATCTGGCGCACGCGCACGACTGGTCCGCCGTCAACGCCATGCGCTCCATCAAGGACGACTACGGCACGCCCTCGGTGCTGACGATGCACTCCACCGAGTACGGCCGCGCCGGCAACGTCCTGCACGACGGCNTCGCCCGGTCGATCCGCGAGCGCGAGGCCACCGGCTGCCACGAGGCCGGCGTGGTGATCGCCGTCAGCCGCTTCCTGGCGGAGGAACTGTGCAACCTCTACCGGGTCGCCGACAGCAAGATCAACGTCGTTCCCAACGGCGTGAACTACCGCGCCTACGACGGCATCATCGACCCCGGCAAGGTGAAGGCCCGCTGGGGCATCGCACCGATGGCGCCGACCGTGCTCGCGATCGGCCGGATCACGGCGCAGAAGGGCATGGACATGCTGGTGCAGTCGGTGCCGATGGTCCTCGCCTCGTATCCGGAGGCGCGCTTCGTCATCGTCGGCGAAGGCCCGGAGAAGGCGCACGTCGTCCACCTCGCGCATCAGGTCGGCGCCGCCCGCGCGGTGGTCTTCGCCGGGTCGCCGCCGCGTGCGGAGTGCGTCGGCCTGACGCAGGCCTGCGACATCGTCTGCGTTCCCAGCCGCAACGAGCCGTTCGGCATCGTGGTGCTGGAAGCCTGGGCGGCGGGCAAGCCGGTGGTCGCCACCGTCGCCGGCGGCCCGCGTGAATTCGTCTGGGACCGGGTCAACGGCCTGCTGGTGGACGCCACCCCGCGCGGCCTGGCGCACGGCATCGGCACCCTGCTCGCCGACCACGACCGCTGCCGCAAGCTGGGCGTCAACGGCCGGCGCGCGGTGGAGGACATGTTCCACTGGGACAACGTCGCCGCATTCACCGAGACNGTCTACCAGTCCGCCCTGCAATAGTACGGGCCGGGCGGGCTCTGCCGGCAGTCCCGGGGATCGGGGGAACGCCGGTAGGCATGCTGTCGCCCGGGCTGCCACCCTGGGCGAACATGAAGTCATGTCCAGTATCTGGAATATAAGCCTAAACCCGACAGCGTAAGCAACTCTTGATTATTACCCCGAGCGTGGTACAAAAAGCCCTGGTTGGGGTGCTTCAGCAATCGCGCCCGTTCAGCAATCGTTAATCGCTCCGAGGTATCGTGCTGGCCGAGTCCAATGCGAAACCCCGGCGGTGCAGAGTTCAAGGGGCAGCGCCCAGTCGGCGATAAGTCGAAGGGCGATGCTGCATCGCGGGAACGGCCGTGAACGTCGGTGGCGTGCGGCTGCGATCATACCATCTTCAGGAGTTGACCGAGTATGACTACCCTTACCGTCAGTTCAGGGACTGCGTTCCGCGACGATACCTGGTTGCCATTTTCGCAGTTGACGTCTTCGGTCTATTCGACCGCCAGCCGCGCTTATTATCTCAACGGCGCCGACTACACGCAGCTCGGTGGCAACACGTTCTCGCTGTTCGGGCCGGGAGTGACGCCCACCACGGGCAACATCACCTCCTGGACGCGCGCTTCGGCCGGCCTCACGCAATACTCCTTGANCGATTTCGCAGCTCCGATCACCTACGCCAACCTGACGACGTGGAAGACAGCCAACAACGCCGCGTCGACCGCGCTGCTGAAGGCCGCGCTGTTCGGCGGCACCGACAACCTCACCGGCGCCGATCTGGCGGACAACATCAACGGCTATGCCGGCGACGACGCGATCGACGGCGGCGTCGGCAACGACACGCTGCTCGGCGGCGCGGACAACGACACGATCTCCGGCGGCGTCGGCAACGACAGCCTGGTCGGCGACGCCGGCACCGACTCGCTGATCGGCAACGCCGGCAACGACACGATGGTGGGCGGCGCCGGCAGCGACACCTATGTCGTCGACACGTCCACCGACTCCGTCTCCGAGACGGACGGTTCGCTCGCCACCGGCGGCACCGATACGGTGCGAAGCCAGGTGACGTATACGCTCGGCAGCAACGTCGAGAACCTGACGCTCCTCGACGGCTTCGGCAACCTGTTCGGCACCGGCAATTCGCTGGCCAACACCATCACCGGCAACGACGGCAACAACGTGCTGTCGGGCCTCGACGGCGCGGACTCCCTGACCGACGACGCCGGCAACGACACGCTGAGCGGCGGCTCGGGCATCGACAACCTGAGCGGCGGCGCCGGCACGGACAGCCTCGACGGCGGCACCGAAGCGGACGTTCTGACCGGCGGCGCCGGCAACGACACACTGAGCGGCGGTGCGGGCGCCGACGCGATGACCGGCGGCGCCAATGACGACACTTATGTCGTCGACGACACCGGCGACACGGTCGTCGAGGCGGGGGCCGAGGGCACCGATACGGTGCTGAGCTCGATCACCTTCACGATCGCGGCGCTGGCCAACGTCGAGAACATCACCCTGACCGGCTCCAGCAACATCAACGCCACCGGCAACGACGCCGGCAACGTTCTGACGGGCAACACCGCCAACAACTCCCTCACCGGCGGCGAAGATACCGACACGCTGGTCGGCGGTGCCGGCAACGACACGCTGGACGGCAGCGCCGGTGCCGACGTCGACAGCTTGGCCGGCGGTACCGGCAACGACGTCTACGTCATCACCGACGCCACCGTCGATACCATCACCGAAGTGGCGAACGAAGGCACCGATACGGTCCTGACCGCGGTGGACTTCGACATGACCGCGGTCGCCAACGTCGAGAACATCACCATCACCGTCGCCACCGACGGCATCGACGCCACCGGCAATGCGCTGGCCAACACCATCACCGGCGGTGCCGGCAACAACGCACTCGACGGCGGCACGGGCAACGACAC
>Ga0056914_10001364_pt1 | contig 17500 bp, 29 predicted proteins | sample TNRBio252014_DNA_FD_55168 | JGI IMG/M metagenome (GOLD analysis project Ga0056914, IMG submission 55168) | Wastewater treatment Type I Accumulibacter community from EBPR Bioreactor in Madison, WI, USA - TNR Reactor_6/25/2014_ DNA | ecosystem: Engineered > Bioreactor > EBPR > Anaerobic-Aerobic >...
CTGATCGTGCCAGTGGCGTTGGAGGCCGGCTCCCGTTTCGCGATCCGCGAAGGCGGTCGCACCGTCGGCGCTGGCGTCATCACCAAGGTGACGAGCTAAGCAGGGTTAGCCTGGCTGGCAAGCCAAATTCAACTCGAAACGCGTGAGGAGGAGACATTACCAGCGTTCTGAACGGTATGTCTTCTCCTCACAGCATGATAGCAGGAAGAAACATGGCAAAAAAGCCGCTTCGCATCAAGCTTAAGGCCTATGACCACCGGGTCCTGGACAACTCCGTGCGCCAGATCGTGGACGCTGCCGAGCGCACGGGCGCCACGGTGATCGGTCCTGTGCCGTTGCCGACGCGCATCGAGAAGTTCACGGTCATGCGCAGTACATTTATCGACAAAGACTCACGTGAGCAGTTCGAAATCCGAACCCATAAGCGACTGATCGATATCCTTGAGCCGAGCAGCAAGACCATCGACAGCTTGATGCGTTTACACCTGCCTGCCGGTGTGGATATCGAAATCAAGTTGTAGTTGCAAGTGGCACGTGGTGAGTTACGATAGCCGGTAAGCCAGCTAATCAACTCGCAACCTGCGACTTTTCATCTGCAACGTTTGGGATGATGAGACTCGCCCAGAGTCTACAGTCCCCAGAAGGAAATGAACCAATGAAGGGTTTACTGGGCCGAAAAGTTGGCATGACCCAAGTCTTCAACGAAGGCGTGGTCGTGCCAGTCACCGTAATCGAAGTAGGACCGTGCTACGTCACCCAGAAAAAGACCAATGACGCAGACGGCTACAGCGCCATCCAGGTAGGGTTTGGCGAGACCAAGCCCAAGCGGCTGGCCAAGGGCGAGCTTCAGCACCTCAAGCGCAATGCGATTCCAGCGCTGCGTTTTCTGCGGGAAATTCCTGTCAAGGAAGAAGACCTGGGGAGCTTTGAAGTTGGGCAGAAGCTCAATGCCGACGTTTTCGCCTCGGGTGAGCTGGTCGATGTAACCGGCACATCCAAGGGCCGCGGCTTTCAGGGCGCGATCAAGCGCCACAACTTCAATCGCCAGCCAAAGACGCACGGCGCTTCTGACCGTGTACGCGCTCCTGGCGCCGCCGGCGCCGGCACGACTCCTGGCCACACGTACAAGGGCCATCGCGGCCCCGGTCACATGGGCAACCAGCGGGTAACGGTACAGGGGTTGACGGTTGTGCGTGTCGATGCTGAACGCAATATGCTCGTGGTGCGTGGCGCCATTCCCGGCCCCAAGGGCGGGTTGGTCATCGTGCGCGAGGCCAGGAAACAGGGGTAAGTGAAGATGTTAGTACCAGTTCACAACATGGCTGGAGATAAAGTCGGCGAGATCGAACTGCGCGACGATATCTTCGCAGCCCCCATCAACAAGACAGTCATGCACCAGGCACTGGTGCGCCAGCTAGCCAACGCCCGTCGCGGGACCCACAAGGTCAAGGAGCGGGGCGAGGTAGCCGGCGGCGGCCGTAAACCGTGGCGCCAGAAGGGTACCGGCCGGGCGCGCCAAGGCAGCACGCGCGCGCCGCAGTGGCGAGGCGGCGGCATTGTATTTGGCCCCACGCCACGCTCCTATGAGCAGAAGATGCCGCGCAAGATGCGGCGTGTCGCCATGCGCTCGGCGCTGTCGGCCAAGGCTGGCAACGAGCAACTCGTGGTTGTCCAGGACTTGTCGTTGGCGCAGCCCAAGACCAAGGAGATGGTCGGCATTCTTCGCAACCTCAAGGTGGAGAAGAGCGCGCTGATCTTGCTGCCGGAACGCAACATCAACGTCGAACTGTCGGCGCGCAATCTGCCGGACGTGAAGGCGCTTCAGGCGGGCTATATGAACATGCGCGACCTGCTGGGCTACGGCACGCTGATCGTCACCACCGATGCGATCAACGAGATCGAGCGCATCCTGGGATAAGCGTAGGAGAATTGGATCATGCACGTACGAGAAGTTCTACGCCGTCCCCTGATGACGGAAAAGACCAACATACAGGCGGACGAGAACAATCAGTTCGCCTTCGAGGTTGATCGGCGAGCCAACAAGCTCCAGGTGAAGGATGCGGTCGAAGCCAGTTTCGACGTGACGGTCGAAAAAGTGCGCATCATCAACATGCCAGCCCGCATGGGCCGGCGTGGCCGCCGCATCGTCATCAAGAAGTCGGCATGGAAGAAGGCTGTCGTGACGCTGGCTAAAGGTGATAGCATTAGCTGGGTCGAGGGCGTCTAGGCGCTCGACGACGTCACAGACGGAACGAGGAGATAAACATGGGTATTCGGGTTTACAAGCCTACGTCGCCTGGCCGCCGCGGCATGACTGTGCTGACCTTTGATGACATCGCCAAGATCCGGCCAGAGCGTTCGCTGGTTGAGCCTTTGCCGCGCCAGTCGGGACGCAACAATCGCGGCAAGATCACCGTGCGACATCGCGGCGGTGGCCACAAGCGCCTGTATCGCATCATCGACTTCAAGCGCGATAAGTTCGGCGTGCCGGCGCGCGTTGCTTCGATCGAATACGATCCCAACCGTTCGGCCCGCATTGCGCTGCTGGTCTATGCCGATGGCGCCAAGCGCTACATTCTGGCGCCGTTGGGCCTGAACGTGGGCGATGGCGTGCAGTCCGGCCCGACCGCTGACATTCGCGTTGGCAATGCCCTGCCGCTGCACCGCATTCCCCTGGGCACCGTGGTGCACAACATTGAGCTGCAGCCAGGCCGCGGCGGCCAGATGGCGCGTGCTGCTGGCACATCGGCGCAGTTGATGGCTCGTGAGGGCGACTATGCCACTTTGCGCCTGCCCAGCGGCGAGATGCGCAAGGTCAATGTCAACTGCCTGGCGACCATCGGCCAGGTCGGCAACACCGATCACAGCAACATCACGATCGGCAAGGCTGGCCGCAAGCGTTGGATGGGCCGGCGGCCCGAGGTGCGTGGTGTGGCCATGGACCCCTCCGCTCACCCGCACGGCGGCGGTGAAGGTCGCTCCCCCATCGGTATGCCTGGTCCCAAGACTCCTTGGGGCAAGCCAACCCTGGGCTACAAGACGCGGCGCAACAAGGCGACTGATAAGTACATCGTGCGCCGCCGCGGCCCACGACGTCGTCGAAAGTAAGTTCGGCGGCTGACGTCGTTGTCGGGCAGTTGAGCACGGTCATCCTACGATTGCGTTCAGGCGCAGCTGGCCTGCGTAAACAAAAGACAGCGATCCCTGGCCCGCCAGCGCAAAGATACGAGGTTCACAGATGTCGAGATCGGTCAAAAAAGGGCCATTCATTGACCCGAAGCTGCTGAAGAAAATCGAGAACATGAACCGCACCGGCGAGAAGCGCATTCTCAAGACCTGGTCACGCGCTTCGACGGTCTTCCCTCAGATGGTGGGCCACACCATCGCGGTGCATGATGGTCGCCGGCACGTTCCTGTCTTTGTTTCCGAAAACATGGTTGGGCACAAGCTGGGCGAGTTCGCTCCCACCCGCTTCTTCCGCGGCCACGTGTCGAAAGAGAAGCGGGCCAAGCGCCGCTAGGTTCTGTTCTAANAGAATTGGCATGGGTACCGCGCTTCAGTGCTGGTCCCTTCGGGTTGGTTTCCAANACTGGTGGATAGACCAGAGAGCAGACTATGATTACAGACAATCAGACACAAGTGCAGGCACAGCGCAAGCACGTAGGTATCTCGGCGCAGAAGGTGCGTCTGGTGGTCAACCAGGTGCGCGGCATGCGAGCCGAAGATGCGTTGACCACGCTGAGCTTTATGCCTCAGTCGGCCGCCCGAGAGGTCTACAAGGTAGTGGCTTCGGCCCTGGCCAACGCAGAGCAGAACGAAGGCCTAGAGCGCGAGGATATGTGGATCAGCGAGATCTACGCTGACGAGGGACCGCTGCGCAAGTGGCGCCGCTTTGGCGCTCGCGGACGGTTCAAGCCGATCCTCAAGCGGTCTTCACACATCACCGTAGTGCTCCAGGAGCGTCTGCAGTAGGGCGCGAGGGACTCCTCGCCCCGGACAAATACGCGTCAGGGATAGCGCCGTTTGAACCTGCTGCGCACAGTCGGGCCGCCGAGGCCTGAGGCGCCAACAGCGTAGCAGCGCTGGACTGGACGTGACGGAGAAGTCTTTTCCTTACTAGGAGGACACCTTGGGTCGTAAAGTACATCCTTATGGTTTTCGCTTAGGCGTTATCAAAGACTGGCGTGCGCGCTGGTTTGCCGACAAAGGGCGCTACACTGAACTGCTCAGTGAAGATCGCATGATCCGTGAGATGATCCGCAAGGAGATCCCGAAGGCGTCGATCTCCGAGATCGAGATCGAGCGGCAGCGTAACTACGTGCATGTGTGGATTCACACGGCCAAGCCTGGTATCATCATTGGCCGCAAGGGCGCCAATGTCAACCAACTGCGCACNCGGCTGCAAGAGGTGACCAACAAGCGCGTCAAGGTCGATGTGACGGAGATCACCCGGCCTGAGGTGGACGCNTATCTGGTGGCCGAGAGCATCGCCGAGCAGATCGAGCGCCGTATCTCACACAAGCGGGCCATGAAGCAGGCTGTCACCCGCGCGATGCGTCAGGGCGCTGAAGGCGTCATGATCACGGTGGCGGGCCGCCTGTCCGGCTCCGAGATGGCGCGCAGGGAAACGCAGCGCGAGGGCCAGGTGCCGCGCCATACGCTGCGCGCCGACATCGACTATGCCCATACGGAAGCGCTGACCACCTATGGTCGCATCGGCATCAAGGTGTGGATCTACAAGGGCCAGGTTTTGCCCGAGAAGGCCGCCCAAGCTGCGCAGGTTGCCGCTCAGGCCGCCCAGGTTGCCAGTTGACGCTGCGCTGACAGCGACGGCTGGGTGCTGCGCAGGCATGCAGCCATGACTCTTAGGTCAGGTCATGTCAGCGCCAGCTCAGTAGAGGAGATGTAGTGCCATGTTGATGCCAAAACGTGCAAAATATCGAAAGCAGTTCCGCGGACGAATGCGCGGCTATAGCCAGCGCGGCAACACGGTCAATCAGGGCGAGTTCGGCCTGCAGGCCTTGGAGCCTTGCTGGATGACCTCCCGTCAGATCGAGGCTGCCCGCCGCGCGATCGTGCGCTATGTGCGCCGCGGCGGCAAGGTGTGGATCAAGGTCTTCCCCGATAAGCCGGTGACTGCCAAAGCCGCAGAGACCCGCATGGGCAGCGGCAAAGGCGCGGTGGATCACTGGGTGGCAGTCGTTCGGCCGGGCCGCGTTCTGTTCGAGATTGCCGGTGTGAGCGAGGAAGTGGCCAAAGAGGCGATGGAACGGGCCTCGCACAAGCTGCCGATTCGCACACAGTTCGTCAGGCGTGAAACTCTAGGAGAAGGATAACCATGCAAGCCTACGAGATTCGAAGCTTGACCACCGCCGAGATCGGCCAGCAGTTGGATGAGGCCTACGAAGAGCTGTTCAATCTGCGCTTCCAACGGGCCACAGGCCAGCTCAAGAACACAGCGCGTAAGGTGCAGTTGCGCCGAGAGATCGCCCGATTGAAGACTGTCCTGCGCGAGCGTGAGCTGACCGCCTGGATGGCTCAGGAGAAGAAGTAACGATGCGCGAACAACGAAAAGTCATGGTCGGTCGCGTGACCAGTGACAAAATGGAGAAGTCTGTCGTCGTACAGACGCAGCGGGTCAGCCGGCATCCGATCTACGGCAAGGTGATTCGCAGGCACCGCAAGTTCATGGCCCACGACGAGAACAACCAATGNAGCATTGGCGACGTTGTGCGCATTGTCGAAGCGCGGCCCACGAGCCGCCGCAAACGCTGGGTTGTGGACGCTATCCTGGAGCATGTTGAGGCATAGCGCCTTGCAGGCAGCCAGGTCCAGTCCCTGCGGGACGGTTCCCAATACCAGGAGTGTGAGCTATGATCCAACAAGAGAGCCGGCTAAAGGTTGCTGACAACACAGGCGCCAAGGAATTGCTGTGCATCCAGGTGCGCGGCAGCACACGACGGCGCTATGGCCACGTCGGTGATGTNATCGTCGCCACGGTCAAGCAAGCNGCGCCCCACAGCTCGGTCAAAAAAGGCGANATCGTCAANGCTGTTATCGTGCGCACCGCCAAGGAGTTTTCCCGACCGGACGGCAGCACGATTCGTTTCGACGACAACGCGGCTGTGATTATCGACGACAACAAGAATCCCAAGGGCACACGCATCTTTGGCCCAGTCGCGCGTGAGTTGCGCGAGCGGGGCTACATGAAGATCGTCTCGTTGGCCCCAGAGGTGCTGTGATGCATATCAAGACAGGCGATACCGTTGAAGTGATCAGCGGTGAAAACAAAGGTGAGCGCGGCGAGGTCCAGCGTCTGCTGCGCGGCCGCTTGAGTGGCCGTCAGCAAGGGCAACAAAACCCCAACGACGTGCGGGTNATTGTGGCCGGCGTGAACATGATCATCAAGCATCAGCGCCGCACCGGCAACGTGCGAACCCAGACCGGACGCATCGAGCGCGAGGCGCCGATCGATATCAGCAACGTGATGTTGGTTTGCCCCAGGTGCGGCAAGGCCACCCGGGTGGCCCATGAGATCACCGGGGATGGCCAGAAGCAGCGGCGCTGCAAGAAATGCGGCGAAGCCATCGGGTAAGTTGAAGGCTAGACCCGCCGCTGCGGCTCAGGTCAATGCCAACGCTGCCACAGGCNCGNGCTAGCAGGAGATAGGTATGGCGAAGCTAAAAGATCGATACAGCAACGAAGTTGTCCCTGCGTTGCGGGGAGAGTTTCAATACGTTAACCCGATGCAGGTGCCGCGCCTTCAGAAGATCGTGGTCAACATTGGCATGGGCGAGGCTTTGCAGAACGCCAAGGCGCTCGATGCAGCCCTTGGCGATCTGACGACCATTGTCGGCCAGAAGCCTGTCACGACCAAGGCCCGTCGCTCGATCGCCGGCTTCAAGCTGCGCGAGGGCAACACCATCGGCGTTATGGTGACGCTGCGCGGGGACAGGATGTGGGATTTNCTGGACCGGCTGTGCAACATCGCCTTGCCCCGNCAGCGTGACTTTCGCGGTGTCTCTCCGGATGGGTTCGACGGCCGAGGCAACTACAGCCTGGGCCTGCGCGAGCAACTGATCTTCCCGGAGATCGACTACGACAAGATCGACAAGGTGCGCGGCATGTCAGTCACCATTGTGACTACGGCCAACACCGACGAGGAAGGCCGCCGCTTGCTGGCGCACTTGGGTATGCCTTTCCAGCAGGCTGGGCAAGCCCGNTAATCGAGGGATGCTTCGGCGGCCCTCAGCATGACACTCATGCCGGTCGTGTCACCCTGAGGCTCGGCGAAGGGTCTCGGCGTAATCGAGGGATGCTTCGGCGGCCCTCAGCATGACGTTAGACGAAGAGGCAGGTACCTTGGCTAAGAAATCGATGATCAACCGTGAGCAGCATCGCAAGTATCCGACTCGAGTCCGCAATCGCTGCACTGTCTGCGGCCGGCCTCGCGGCTACATGCGCAGGTTCAAGCTGTGCCGTATCTGCTTCCGCAAGGAAGCGCTGGAAGGCCGCCTTCCGGGCGTGGTCAAGTCCAGTTGGTAAGCTGAACAGGGCAACCTGTGCTGCGCGGCGCCATGCGACCCATGGCAACCAAGACAAAGCGATAGAAGGATTCTTGGACGGCAATGCAACGCCCCGCGGGCATGGCGCCGTAAGAGAGTCGATGGAGTTCACAACGCTATGATGACAGATCCCATTGCGGACATGCTGAATCGCATCAGCAACGGGCTGTTGGCTCGCCACAAACAAGTGACAATGCCCAGCTCGAAGGTAAAGGTCGCCATTGCGCGCATCCTGAAAGAAGAAGGGTATATCAAGAACTACCAGATTACCCGGGATGAGCCGCAACCCTTCCTGCGCGTCATATTGAAATACGACGACGATCGCCAGCCGGTGATCTCCAAACTGCGGCGCATCAGCAAACCCGGTCGCCGGGTCTATGTGGGCCGCGAGGAGATTCCGTGGGTTCTCAACGGGATGGGCATTGCCATCGTCTCAACGCCGCGCGGGATCCTGACCGGTCAACAGGCCCGGCGCATGAAGGTGGGTGGCGAGGTTATTGCCTACGTTTGGTAGCTGGAGCCCGTGTCGAGGCCCAGGGCATCTTTGGTCCCTGCGGCCCCACCATGACACGAGCCTGGTTCATCCCGTAGCAAGCAATTAACTCGTCTTCCATTGGAGGTGTAGTGTGTCAAGAATTGGACGATTGCCCATTTCTCTTCCCAAAAACGTTACCGTCGATGTCAAGCCGGGCAACGAGGTGATCGTAAAAGGTCCCAAGGGCCAGTTGGAGCAGAGCTTCAACGTCGATATGGCCATTGAGATCTCGGACGGCGTCGTGACCATCTCGCGGCCGTCCGATGGCCGCATCCATCGCATGCAGCATGGTCTGACGCGTGCGCTGCTCAGCAACATGGTGACGGGCGTTTCGACTGGCTTCAAGAAGGACCTGGAAATTCAGGGCGTGGGCTACCGCGCTGAGATGAAAGGACCCAAGCTGGTGCTGTACATGGGTTACTCCCATCCGGTTGAGATGGATGCCCCTGCGGGAATCAGCTATACGGTCGATGCCAGAGCAGGCAAGGTCCGCGTCGAAGGCATCGACAAGGAGCTGGTGGGCCTGACAGCAGCCCGCATCCGCAGGGTGCGGCCGCCAGAGCCTTACCACGGCAAGGGAATTCGCTACGCAGGCGAAGTTGTCCGCCGCAAGCAGGGCAAGACTGGCAAGTAAGCCTGTTGGCGGTGGTTGTTTCCCTTTGGGATGGTTCCCAATCACCGGTGGTAATCAGGATCTGACCGGGTTGCAGGACTTAGGAGATAAGGTTATGGCGAAAGATAGTCGAAATGTCTTGCGCAGCAGACGACACGAGCGTGTTCGTCGCCGCGTTCACGGCACCGCCGAGCGGCCGCGCTTGAACGTGTTTCGTAGCCTGAGCCACATCTACGCTCAGGTGATCGACGACGACAGAGGAACGACGCTGGTGGCTGCTTCGACGCTGGACAACGAGATCAGCGGGAATGCGTCGAGCGTCAATAAGACGGAGCAGGCCAAACTGGTCGGCGCCCTGGTGGCCGAGCGGGCTCTGGCCCATGGGATCAAGCAAGTGGTCTTCGACCGCGGCGGCTACCCGTATCATGGGCGCGTGCGCGCCCTGGCCGAGGCCTCGCGAGCAGGTGGGCTGGACTTCTAGCCGCTTCAAGGCAGTGAGGAATAATGGCAGCACAGCAACAGCAGCAACAGCAACAGCGTAAAAGACAACAGCGACCGCGCGAAGCCGAGGAACGTGAAGAACTGGACGAGCGCGTCGTACANCTGGCGCGTACGGCCAAGGTCGTCAAGGGTGGCCGCCGCTTCGCTTTCCGCGCCGTGGTCGTCGTGGGCGACAACAANGGCAGCGTTGGCATCGGCGTCGGCAAGGCGCGCGAGGTGCCTGAGGCAATTCGCAAGGGCGGCGAGCGCGCCCGGCGCAATATGCGCAAGATCCCGATGCTCGGGAACACCATTCCGCATGAGATCGTAGCCGACTACAGCGCCGCTAAGGTGCTCTTGAAGCCAGCTTCACCAGGCACCGGCGTTATTGCCGGCGGCGGCGTGCGCGCAGTGGTTGAAGCCGCAGGCATCAAGGACATTCTGACCAAGTCCATGGGCAGCGCCAATATCCTGAACGTGGTCCGGGCCACCTACAAAGGCCTGACCTCGCTCAAGGANCCGGCTGCCGAGGCTCAGCGCCGCGGCAAGCCGATCGAAAGCGTGATGCCTTTCTGGAGTCGCAATGCAAACTAAGAACATTGACCCCAAGGCCAAGACTGTGCGTGTGACCTACGTGAAGAGCGCCATCGGCTACGANAANAGCCAGAAGCGCACCGTTCAGGCGCTCGGTCTGCGCAGGCTTGGAGACACTGTTGAGCAGGTCAACAACCCGGCCATCCGCGGCATGATCGATAGCATCGGTCATCTCGTGACGGTCGAGGTTGTGGAATAAAAGGAGTCGAGCATGCAATTGCATGATCTACAGCCCGCTCCCGGGTCTAAGAAAAANCGCAAACGCGTTGGCCGCGGCCCGGGCGCTGGCCAAGGCAAGACCGCAGGCCGTGGCACCAAGGGCCAGAACAGCCGCTCTGGNGGTGGCGTTCGCCCCTACTTCGAAGGCGGCCAGTTGCCGCTGGTGCGCCGCCTGCCCCATCTGCGTGGGTTCACCAACATCTGGCGTGTGGAATTCAAGCCGGTCAACCTGGCCCGTTTGGAGGATTTCACCGCCGATAGTGAGGTGACGCCCGCAACCCTTGCCTCTGCCGGCATCATCAAGAAAGCGACCGATCGAGTAGCTATCCTGGCCGAGGGCGACATCGACCGACCGCTCAAGATCAAGGCGCACCGGGTGTCCAAAGCTGCCCAAGACAAGATCGTGGCAGCCGGCGGCACGGTGGAGATCATTGAGCTCTAGGACCGGTCAGCCATCGTTCCGAGGCTGGTATGCTGCGCTTAAGCGCAGCCGCCAGCCTGACGCTTGATCCAGGAGGTTAACCCTTATGATCACAGCCGTGCGCAACGCCATGCGCCTGCCCGACCTGCGCAAGAAGATCCTGGTCACACTGGGCATTCTGGCCATCTATCGGGCAGCNGCGGCCGTTCCCGTGCCGGGAGTCAACACCCAGGTGCTNGCNCAGCTCTTCCAGGATACCCCCCTGCTTGGATTCTTGAATCTGATGTCGGGCGGCGCNCTGGAGAACTTCTCGGTGATGGCGATGGGAGTNTATCCCTACATCACAGCTACCATCATCATGCAGTTGTTGATCCCGATCATCCCGTCGCTGAAGGCGCTNAGCAAGGAAGGCGACCAAGGCCGGCAGCGGATGAACCAGATCACTATTCTGCTGACGATCCCNCTGGCCCTCCTGCAGGCCTTTGGCCAGGCGACGATCTTGCAGCGAGCAGGCGCCCTGCCAGGCTTCGGCTTCAGCGGCCCTGCGCTGCTCAGCTCGTTGACGATCCTGATCTCGCTGGTGGCAGGCTCGATGTTTGCCATGTGGCTGGGCCAGTTGATTACCGAGCAGGGCATCGGCAACGGTATCTCGCTGATCATCTTTGGCGGTATCGTTTCGCAGTTGCCGGCCAACATGGGCCAGTTGATCCAGACGCAGCAATTCGTGCTGTTGATGCTGTTCATCCTGGTGACGGTAGTGACGATGGCAGTGATCGTCGTCGTGCTGGAAGGCCAGCGGCGCATTCTGGTGCAATACGGCAAACGGGTACGGGTGATGCGCGGCAACCGGCTGATGGTGGCCGGCGGCCAGAGCACCTACATTCCGCTGCGCGTCAACACGGCCGGCATGATCCCGATCATCTTTGCCCAGAGTCTGTTGCTGTTCCCTGGTACGATTGCCAGCTACTTCCAGAACTCGCCTGGCATCATCGGCAGCATCGCTCAGTTCTTTACCAATACCCTGACACCCAGCAGCGCGATCTACTGGATTCTGTACTTCTTCCTGGTGATTGCGTTCACCTACTTCTACACGGACGTGATCTTCCGGGAGCAGAACCTGGCCGAATCCTTGCAGAAGCAGGGTGGTTTCGTGCCAGGCATCCGGCCGGGCAAGCGCACCGAGGACTACCTGAACGCCGTGATGAGTCGCATCACCTTCGTCGGCGCTCTGTTCCTGGGNGGCATCGCGATCCTGCCCTGGCTGGTCAGCCTTGTNACCCGGCAAGATATGACATCCAACACGCAGTTGCTGGTCTCCAGCTCTGGCCTGCTGATNGTGGTGGGCGTCGTGTTGGACACGATGAAGCAATTGGAGGCGCAGCTCTTGATGCGCCATTACGAGGGTTTCATCCGCTAAGCTGNCNGACACGTAGCGATNGGCTGCGGGTCGGACAGGCGCAGGGCAGATAAGCCCTCGGGAGGGTAAGACAATGACGTCAACCTATCCTGCTTATCTGATCTTCATCGGGCCGCCTGGCGCTGGTAAGGGCACTCAGGCNGCCATGNTGGAGAAAGAACTTGGACTGAAACAGGTCTCTTCGGGTGACTTGTTTCGCGAGAACCTGAAAAACCAAACAGAACTGGGCTTGCTGGCCAAAAGCTACATCGATCGCGGTGAGCTGGTGCCAGATGGCGTGACCATTAGCATGGTGCAGGACCGTATGCAGCGGCCCGACTGCGCTCAGGGCGTCATTCTGGACGGCTTCCCGCGTACCTTGGAGCAGGCCAAAGCGTTGGATGCCATGCTGGCTGGCCAGGGCAGCCAGATCGCCCTGGCCCCGGTGCTGACCGTCGACGACGATGCGTTGATCGCCCGGCTGACTGGCCGGCGTGTCTGCCGTAGCTGCGGCGCCACCTACCACGTGGTCTTCAACCCGCCTCGGGTCGAAAACGTGTGNGANGCCTGCGGCGGCGAGCTGTACCAGCGCTCCGACGACTCGCTGGAAACGGTGCATAATCGGCTCTACGTCTATTACAAACAGACGTCGCCGCTGATCGGCTACTACTACGCCAAGGGCCTGACGACGTTTATCGACGGCAGCCAGGCGATTGAGGTAGTCAGGCAAGCCCTGTTAGACGTTATCGAGACAGTGTTGCACGGCAAATGATGTTACCCTTGACACGGAAGACCGGCGGCATTCGCATCAAGTCTGCGCAGGAATTGGAACTGATGCGCTCGGCTGGCCGGATTGTGGCTGAAGTCCATGCTCGCATGCGCGAGATGGTCCAACCAGGCGTGACGACGGCTGATCTCAACGCAGCAGCGGAGCAGATCATTCGTGGTTATGGCGCCATACCAGTCTTCGTTGGCTATCCCAACGCCAAAGAGGATGGTCCGCCCTTCCCGGCGACGTTGTGTACGTCGATCAACGAAGAGCTGGTGCATGGCATCCCCAGCCGTCAGCGTGTGCTGAAGGATGGCGATCTGGTGAGCATCGACGTGGGCGTGTTGTATAAGGGTTACGTCGGCGATTCTGGCTGGACCTATCCGGTGGGCCAGGTCAACGGCGAGGCGCAGCGGCTGCTGGAAGTGACGGAAGGCAGCTTGTGGGCAGGTATCGCCGCAGCCAAGGCCGGCAATCGCTTTATCGATGTAACCCGGGCCGTGCAGGACTATGCTGAACGCCAGGGTTTTGCTGTGGTGCGTGAGTATACCAGCCATGGCGTAGGCCGCAAGATGCACGAAGAGCCGCAGATTTTGAACTACGTGCCTGAGCGCTCTGAGGCGGCCCGCACGTATCCAGCCATGAATCGCAAGCTGGCGCCAGGCATGACCTTTGCCCTGGAGCCGATGGTCAACGCCGGCACCTGGCGCACCCAGTTGCACGACGACCAGTGGACCGTATCGACGGCCGATGGCCGGCTGTCAGCTCATTTCGAGCATACCATCGCTATCAGTAACGGCGAGGCCGAGGTGCTGACGAGGTTGTAGGCAGAGTTGCTTGTTTCGTGCCAGAAGGGATGCTTCGGCGGCCCTCAGCGTGACGCGAGACAACTTGTTCCAGGAGAAAAGCAGACATGAAAGTTAAGCCATCAGTCAAGCGACGTTGTGAGAACTGCAAAATCATCAAGCGCCACGGTGTAGTGCGTGTTATCTGCACAAATCCCCGGCACAAGCAACGTCAGGGATAGTGACCGGTGATCAGTCATCGGTGATCGGCCGCCAGCCATCATGGCCAACCATCGCTTCGGTTCCGATCACTGATTACCGTTCACGGATCACCGATTGCTGGAAAGTGAAACCAAGGAGCTAGAATATGGCACGTATTGCCGGTGTTGACCTGCCGCGCGACAAGCGAGTCGTGATCGGGCTAACCTATATCTACGGGATCGGCCCCACAACCAGCGCCGACCTGCTGCGTAAGCTCAACATTGATGAGAGCATACGAATCCGCGATCTGAGCGAAGCCGATGTGGCCAAGCTGCGCGAGACCATCGACCGGGATCTCCGGGTCGAGGGTGACCTGCGCCGCGAAGTCAGCATGAACATCAAGCGGCTGCAAGAGATCAATGCCTACCGCGGCATGCGGAACCGCCTCAACCTGCCCTCGCGCGGCCAGCGTACCCGTACCAATGCCCGCACCAAACGCGGCGCACGCAAGACGGTGGCCGGCAAGAAGCGAGCTCGCAAGTAGTTTCTGACGTAGTCGTCTCAAAGTTGCCAACTTTTCGGCAAAGTTGGCAGCTTTGCAGCGGCGCGCTGACAGTAATTCAAGGAGCAATAGAGATACATGGCAAAGCCAAGACGCACAGTACGTCGTGGACCACGTCGTGAGAAGCGGACCGTGCCCCATGGCCAGGCGCACATCCAGGCGAGCTTCAACAATACCATCGTGACCGTCACGGACCCTCAGGGCAACACCGTTTCCTGGAGCAGTTCGGGCAGTGTTGGTTTCAAGGGGTCGCGCAAGAGCACCCCCTATGCCGCTCAGTTGGCAGCCAGCGCTACCGCCCGCCAGGCCATGGACATGGGCATGCGTGAGGTGGATGTGTACGTCAAGGGGCCTGGCCCCGGCCGCGAGTCGGCGATCCGTTCGCTGCAGGCCGCCGGGCTGAAGGTCACCAGCATCACCGACGTGACGCCGCTGCCGCACAACGGCTGCCGTCCGCCCAAGAAGCGCCGCGTCTAGAGTTTATCTGGTCGCTTAAGGACTGAGGCCCTGCGTGGGCCAGAGAGCCTGGCTTGGCATTTGCCTGCCAGGAAAGAGCTTGCAGGAAAGAAAGTAAGCCTAATTTGAGAGGGACGAAGGTCGCCAAGCCGTAAACCTCTCCAGACTGAGATCATAGGAGGCAATAACTTGGCAAGGTATACGGATGCTGTATGTCGGTTGTGTCGGCGCGAAGGTCAGAAGCTTTACCTCAAGGGCGATCGCTGCCTGACCCCTAAGTGCGCTTTCGAGCGCCGCAGCTTTGCGCCGGGCGCACAGGCAAAAAAGGCGCAGTTCAAGCGCAATCAAAGTGAGTACTCGTTGCAGCTGCGTGAGAAGCAGAAGGTGAAGCGCATTTATGGCGTGATGGAGCGCCAGTTCCGTCGCTACTTCAGCTATGCGCTGCGCACCCCGGGCTTGACCGGCGCGACTCTGCTGGTTGTGTTGGAGTCCCGACTGGACAACGTGGTGTATCGCTTGGGCTTGGCCCAATCGCGCGCCCAAGCCCGCCAGATCGTTCGGCATGGTCATATCGTTGTAAACGGCCGTAAGACTAACGTACCCTCGTACCTGGTCAAGCCCCACGACGTGATCTCCGTGCGCCCTGAGAGCCGCAGCCGGGAGTACTTCCGGACTGTGGTCGGCGAGTTCATGGGCGAACGTCCGACGCCGCCTTGGCTTAGCCGGGACAGCGAGGCCCTCACCGGTCGCGTGCTGAGCCGACCAACGCGCGATGACATCGATATTCCTGTCAACGAGCAGTTGATTGTCGAATTCTACAGCCGCTAACGCCAACTCTTACGGCTGTGCTGCCGGAGGTTGCAAGAAGGCGCCAATGCCTTTGGACCAGCCTCAGGAAGCCAGCCGAAGAGAGTTGTTACATCTGGCGGCGCAAACTGCCAGCCGCTTGAGAGCCACCTGCCTCATCGGACAACGCCTGATCATGGGCCTGGGCCGATGGGGCAGATTCTCCCAAGCGCGCTGAAGCGAGCAGCAGCCAGAGGAGGGTGACACTTGCTAAACCTTAGCATTGTACTGCCGAAAATTGAATGCGAGGCCAAGTCACAACAATATGGTCGTTTTGTGATTGGGCCTTTGGAGAGCGGTTACGGCGTGACGCTGGGCAATGCACTGCGTCGCGTGTTGCTGTCGTCGTTGACGGGTGCAGCCGTGTCGTCTGTCCGCATCGAAGGGGTGCATCACGAGTTTTCGTCGATCCCCCACGTGCGCGAAGATACCACCGCGTTTATCCTCAACGTCAAGCAACTGCGCGTCCGAAGCGTTAGCAACGATCCGGTGCGCGTCAGCTTGCAGGTCAATGCCGAAGGTCCAGTGACCGCCGGCGACTTGATCTGCCCACCCGAAATCGAGATTATCAACCCTGACCTGCTGCTCTTGACGGCTGACAGCAACGATGTTGATCTGTTCGTCGAGCTTGTCATTCGCTTGGGCCGGGGCTATTCCCCGGCTGAGGAGCGCGGCAAGGTACCGTTGGGCGAGATTCCGGTGGACGCGATCTTCAACCCCGTGCGCAAGGCTTCCTTCCACGTGGAGCGCGCTCGCATCGGCCAGCAGACAGACTTCGACCGCCTGGTGCTGGAGATCTGGACCGACGGCGCAATTGAGCCAGAGCAGGCCCTGAGCGATGCGGCCAAGCTGCTGTTGCAGCATCTGTCGTTGATCGCTGGGGTCGAGGCTGCCAGCGTTGCACCCGAAGAGGTTGCGGACGAATCGATTCCCACGCACGTCTTCGATGTGCCGATCGAGGACCTGGAGCTCTCGGTGCGCGCCTACAATTGCCTGAAACGAGCTGGTATCGTCAAGGTAGGTGAGGTAATTCAGCGCCTGGAGAAGGGGCCGGAATCGCTGTTGAGCATCCGCAACTTTGGCCAGAAATCGCTGGACGAGTTGATGGACCAGCTTCAGGTTAAGGGCTTCCTGGAGCACGTCAGGCTGCCGGATCCCGATCAAATCGAAGCGGCTGCTGAACACGCCGAGNTGGACGAAGACGATCTAGGTGACGACTCCAGCATCGATATCGATGTCGACGCACTGCTGGCGGCAATGACCTCCGGCGGCGAAGCTGGATGAGCCCTGGGGCGCACCTGCCTTGAACGCCCGCGTGGCAGGGCAGGTGCGGCCACCACGGCGCCTGGACCAACCAGAGGATATAATCGATGAGACATAGAAGAGCAGGTCGCCGGCTTGGCCGCAACAGCGGTCAGCGCAAGGCGTTGTATCGTAATCTAACCAAAGAACTGTTTACGCATGAGGTCATCCACACCACGGAAGCCAAGGCCAAGTCGGTTCGTCCGCTGGCGGANAAGCTGATCACGCTGGCTAAGCATGGCGTGGTAGAGAATCGGGTGCATGCTCAGCGCCTCGCCATGGCCCGCCTGAACGACCCGACGGTCGTCAGGAAGCTGTTCAACGAGCTGGCCCCGCGCTATGCCAGCCGGCCCGGCGGCTATATCCGCATCACCAAGCTCGGCCCGCGCAAGGGCGACGGCGCTGAAATGGTGCAGATCGAGCTGCTGGAGGAGTAGACCAACGACCACACAGCCTGCGCCAGACGCTTCTCAGCCCCAGCTTTCCGTGCGTGCCCTGGTCGAATATGACGGCGCCGACTACCACGGCTTTCAGATCCTGACAGACCGGCCGTCGGTGCAGGGCGCGCTGGAGCAAGTGTTGCAGCGCCTGACCGGGCAGCCGACCCGCATCCGCTACGCAGGACGTACCGATGCGGGCGTGCATGCCGAGGGCCAGGTGATCGCGGCTGACCTGCTGTGGCGGCACAGCCTGGCTGATCTGGAGCGAGCCTGGAATGCACTACTGCCGGCTGATATCGCCGTCCGGCAGGTGGCC
>Ga0056914_10001370_pt1 | contig 17483 bp, 16 predicted proteins | sample TNRBio252014_DNA_FD_55168 | JGI IMG/M metagenome (GOLD analysis project Ga0056914, IMG submission 55168) | Wastewater treatment Type I Accumulibacter community from EBPR Bioreactor in Madison, WI, USA - TNR Reactor_6/25/2014_ DNA | ecosystem: Engineered > Bioreactor > EBPR > Anaerobic-Aerobic >...
TAACTGAAGTTTATGAGATTGGAGAGGCGATAGCCCGGAGTGTTGTAAAGTTCTTTTCAGATGGACACAATCTTCACCTGGTCTCCGATCTTAGAGAATTTGGACTCAAACTCGAAGGCGAACAAAGAAAAGTGGCGGTTGATAATTTTTTCAAAAACAAATCTTTTGTGCTCACCGGAACTCTTTCATCCATGAAAAGGGAGGAGGCTGCCGAGCGGATTACAAACCTTGGCGGGAAGTCGGTTTCATCTGTCAGTAAAAACACAGATTTTGTTATTGCAGGTGAGAGTGCCGGTTCAAAGCTTGACAAAGCGCAAAAACTTGGGGTTGGCATCCTTACGGAAGAAGAATTTTTAGAAAAGCTTTTATCGGCAGAGAAATTATAATAAGTTTGTAGTATCGTAATAATATCTTTTGGAATTTATAAGCGGGTTATTTTTCATTTATTTCCGTAATAAATTTAAGTTACATGAACTATACAATCAATAAAATCGACGGAATCGCTATTTTCACACTTAACGAGATTCGGCTTGATGCCAACATATCAGGTCTGGTTAAGGGTGAATTTACTTCAATTGTGAAAGAGAATTCAGTCCGAAAAATGGTGATCGACCTTTCCTCCGTGGAAAGTTGCGATAGTAGCGGCTTAAGCACTCTTCTCGTTGCCAACAGGCTGATGGGGAGTGTCAGCGGTAGTCTGCGAATTGTATGTCCATCCAAAAAGATATTAACCCTGATAAAGATAACGCAGCTCGACAAGGTATTAAAACTGAGCAACTCTTATGAAGAAGCGATGTCTGAGCTAAAACTTTTGCACTAACGGGATCGGAATCGGTACCATATCGGTTAATTAGAGTATATATTGAATTCATTCTCATTTGTTGACTACTCAATTGTTGTCATATACCTCATATTTGCCGCACTTTGGGGCAGGTTTGTTGGTGGGAAGCAGAGAAGTGTAAAAGACTATTTCCTTGGAACGGAAAAAGTTAAATGGTGGTTGGTTACATTTTCAATTGTTGCAGCCGAGACCAGCACTCTTACATTTATCTCAATTCCCGGTGTGGCATATCTAACCAATCTACACTTCCTGCAAGTTACCGTTGGTTATCTGTTTGGTAGAATCATAGTCGCTTACCTCCTGCTTCCACAATACTTTAAAGGTGACCTTTCCACTGCATATGCTTTTTTAGAGAGCAGATTTGGAAAAAACACCCGTACAACTGCTTCTATTGTTTTTATTTTTACCCGTGTTGCCGGTGACGGAGTTCGCCTTTTTGCCACTGCCGTCCCCGTAAAACTTCTCCTTGATATCGACTATCCCTACGCCATTCTGATAATTGTTTTTGTAACATTGATCTACACCTACACCGGTGGATTAAAGGGTGTCATTTGGGTGGATGCGATGCAGATGTTTGTATATCTCGGGGGTGCAATCATCTCATCTCTTGTGATTTGGTACCTGATTCCCGGTGATTTTTTTGCAAAACTTGGAACAGAAGCCACTTTGGGGAAATTGGACTTTTTAAATCCAGGATTTAACCTCGATTTCCGGACTTTTTTTAATACGCCTTATACTTTGCTTGCGGGGTTGACAGGCGGTGCATTCCTTTCGATGGCGTCGCACGGGACTGATCAACTTGTTGTTCAGCGATTGTTGGCAACAGGTGAACTTAAAAGTGCACAAAAAGCTGTGATTGCAAGTGGCTTGATAATAGTTGTTCAGTTTGCAATCTTTTTAATTCTTGGCGTTTTGCTTCACATCTATTTTGATGGTAGAGTTTTTAACAAGGCTGATGAGGTTTTTCCGTTTTTTATAATTAATCACCTTCCATCCGGGCTAAAAGGAGTGCTTGTTGCGGGGCTAATGGCTGCCGCTCTTTCAACTCTTGCCGGTTCCGTCAGTTCCCTTGCCTCTTCTTCATTTTATGATGTTTACTCCATCCTCGGGAAGAAAAAGCTTAAAGAAGAGAGGCAACTTTTAATCTCAAAAAGATTAACCATCTTTTGGGCAGCTGTGTTGGCAGTCTCTGCATTCTTTTTCCTTGAGATAAAGGGAGCAGCTGTGGAAGTTGCGTTAAGCATTGCTTCTTTCACTTCGGGCGGGTTATTGGGAACATTCCTGCTTGGGATAATAAACAAAAAGGCTGACCAAAGGGATGCCATCACCGGATTTTTAACTTCAATTGCCGTTATGATCGGTGTGATTTCTTTTAAATGGATGGCATGGACTTGGTTCACACTTATTGGAGTGTCGGTGTGTTTACTTGTAGGGAGTATCTCGGCTCTGATCCAAAATCGTAATAAAATCAAGAAAAATGAATTAAATTGAAATATTCTTCATAATTTTACCAACTATAAAGAGACAATTCCGTTTTAAGAGAGTTCACTTATGGAATTTATTGATTATGTAATTATTGCAACTTATTTTCTTGTCAGCATAGGCATAGCCCTGTACTACTCAAAAAGGGCATCCAAAAGCAGTGAAGAATTTTTCCTTTCGGGAAGAAATCTCCCGTGGTACCTCGCCGGATTATCAATGGTTGCCACAACATTTGCGGCTGACACCCCTCTTGCTGTAACAGAACTTGTTTGGAAAAATGGAATTTCGGGTAACTGGGTATGGTGGAATTTTGCCTTTGGTGGAGTATTAACCGTTTTTTTCTTCGCTAAACTTTGGAGAAGAGCAGGAATAATGACCGAGGTGGAATTTGCTGAAATTCGATATGCAGGAAAACCCGCAAAATTTCTCAGGGGATTTAAAGCGATTTATCTTGGTCTATTTATGAATGTTATCATAATTGGCTGGGTTAACAGTGCAATGATTTCAGTACTTACAGGTATATTTGGTGTTCCGCCCGAGGATGTTATCCTCTATGTTTTTTTATGTATGGGTTTGGTGGCTGTCTATTCAGCTCTTTCAGGTTTATGGGGAGTTGTTGTCACCGATGCATTCCAATTTATACTTGCCATGTCAGCTTGTATCATTCTTGCAATGATTGTCATTAATTCTCCCGAAATAGGTGGGATCGAGGGACTTAAAACAAAACTGCCCCCCTCTGCATTCGAATTTTTCCCAAATCTTGGCGATTCTCCAGTTGAAGGCGCTAAAATATTTTCACTTTCCATCTTTTCATTTTTTGCTTTTATTGGAATCCAATGGTGGGCTTCGTGGTACCCCGGTGCTGAACCCGGTGGTGGTGGATACATAGCCCAGAGGATGATGTCTGCAAAAAATGAAAAACATTCAATATTTGCAACTCTCTTTTTCCAGGGAGCACATTATGCTCTTAGGCCCTGGCCCTGGATTCTGGCTGCACTCGCTGCGGTGGTGTTATATCCCGAATTAAATGCGTCAAATTCAAAAAACGGCTATATTATGTTGATTAACGACTTTATGCCTGTTGGTCTTAAAGGCTTGATGCTGGCAGCATTTTTTGCAGCTTACATGAGTACCGTTGCAACCCAGTTGAATTGGGGGACTTCTTACATTGTAAACGATTTTTACAAACGGTTCCTTCAACCCGGAAAAACAGAAAAACAATATGTAGTTGCTTCAAAAGTTGTTACAATTCTTTTAATGATCGTATCGGCTTTTGTTACTTTATATATCGACCGTATCTCGGGCGCATGGGAGTTTATAATTGAATGTGGAGCGGGGTTGGGACTTGTGCTCATTCTGCGATGGTATTGGTGGAGAATTAACGCATGGAGTGAAATTTCAGGCATGGCAACTCCGTTTATCCTTCTTCCCGTGGTTAGATATCTGGGAATTCCTTTCCCCGACAGTCTTTATGTTTTGGTGTTTGGAACTACTTTTGTGTGGCTGGTGGTTACATTCATGACAAAACCCGAACCCGACGAGATACTCCTCTCATTTTATGACAAAGTGAGACCTGACGGAAAATTGTGGGACAAAATAAGAATCAAGGGGGGATTTCCTCCAATGCCGACCATGATTAAATATCAGTTCCTGGGTTGGTTATCGGGTGTGGTTACTATCTATTCTCTCCTTTTTGGGAGTGGAAGTTTAATCTTTGGTGATTTGGCTAACGCTCTTATATATGGAGTTTTTGTTATATTAGGAATTACAGGTGTGGTTTTCACACTCAACAAAATGACAGGCACAAATAAAAGTCACGCATGAATTTTAGTAAAGTTAAATTAGTATTATTAGATCTCGACGGCACTCTGCTCGACGACCAGGGGAATATTGGTGAACAGAGTAAAAAATATGCCCGTTTATTGAGGGAAAAAGGTGTAATTGTTACTTTTGCAAGTGGCAGGATGTTTTCAGCGCTCGATCATTATGCTGCGGAACTCTCAGTGGATGGTCCTTTGATAGCTTCAGATGGGGCTGTTATAAAAAACTATCCGGGTGGTGATGTATTTCTGAAAATTGGATTAAAAGAATCCAAGGTAAAAAAAGGAATAGACCTTTCTGAAAAACATCTGGTTAAAATGGTAATGTGTACCGATTCAGAGGTTTTATACACAGAACACAACGAGGCAACCCTTCAGCTAATCGACAGATTTGGTGCGAAATTTCGAATGGTTGACAACTACCGGGATGTGACGGGGGATATAATTGAGCTCGTTTATGTTGGCGAGAACAGACAATCATTTCAAGAAATCAAAAAACATTTTTCGTTCCCCTATTCGTTTGGGCTAAAGCTGGCTTACTCAAAAAGTCAGTCACATTTTCAATATTATCTTGAAGTTAAAAAGGGAGAAATCTCCAAAGCATCGGCTCTGAAAGTTTTGTTGAAGAAACTTAAAATTTCTATTCAAGACACTGTAGTGGTTGGTGACTGGTATAACGATGTTGCCCTTTTTAAAACAAATGCAATTAAAGTTTCACTTTCAAACGCGGTTCCGGAAATCAAATTTTTATCGGATGTTAAATTGGAAAAAAGTAATAACGATGATGGTGTTGGCGAATTGTTAGAGAGAATCTACAGTCAGAAACAATAAGGCAAGTGTGTGACTTACGAAAAGTTTAAATCGAGCCGTTATATAAAACTGATCCTTTGGTTTGGTACTGCGTTGCTTATTGCCCTGCTGTTTCCCAAGGCGGAAGTGGTGGATATCGAAGCTGAAGCAGGGAATATCTGGCTTAAAGAAGACCTTATTGCTGATCGAAGTTTCCCTATCCTAAAAAATGAGAAGGTTTACGCAGCAGAAGTTGACAGTGCAATTAAAGCAGTAAAACAGGTTTTTATTGTCACTGAATCCGACAGTTTAATAAAAGACACAATAAGAAGTTTACAAAGAGCGCTCGACAGGGCATTTATGGATCATTCCCGACTCGAAAGTGATCGGGGACTCGCAATTTTTACTCCCTCCACCAAAGCATATTTAATCAGCTTTTATGATTCAACTTCGAGTAAAACATCTGAGATTTACAAAAATCTTGATAACATAGAAACGATACTGATCCGGGTCAGTCAATCGGGCACTCTCAGTCTGAATTATGATCAAATTCCCAAAGACACTATAGCAATAAGAAGGGGTAATTTCCAGGAGAATAAAAGTAAATATGATTATGCTGAATTAAACATCGCCAAAAAGAGAATTGCGGTTGACCTCGCAAATTATTATACAGATTCTCTCGAATATCAAGCACTTACCGAGGTGGCAACCAAACTTTTTGTCGCAAAACTTTCATACAGCAGTGAACTGACTGCAGAGGAGACAGACATTGCTCGAAACAAGGTAAGCAAAAACTCCGGCATCGTGGTAAATAATGAAAGGATAATCAGCAAACATGAGAGAATAACTCCTGAAATTAAGATGAAGCTCGATTCCTTCAAATCCGCAAGAGTTCAAGACCTTAATCTCTTTGACAAATCGAGACAGTATTTTGGGAAGTTTCTTCATATCGCAGTTTTACTCGGTTTGTTGGGTGCCTTTTTATTCAATTTTAGAAAAACCATTTTTGAAGACAATATAAAACTTGCGATATTTTCGGTACTTTTCCTTTCCATTTCCTATTTAACATATCTCACAAATGCCTTTAACATTGGCGGTTCGTGGCATTTACTGATACTTATTCCTACTGTATCTCTTCTTTTGACAATCATGTTTGATTCCAGAGTTGGTATTTATTCCACTCTTATCATTTCACTGATAAGTGCAGGACTTGGTGGAAATGATTATTCAATTGTTGTTTTGCATGTTGTTGCGGGAACGCTGGGAGTTTATTCTGTCAGGGATATAAAAAACAGACAGCAGATTTATCGCGGAATGATTTATATCTTTCTTGGGTATTCTTTGGTTAATCTGTTTTTGTCTTTTGAGAGTCTGAGTGAATGGTCAAGACTTCTCGAAAGCGTTTTATATTCCGGAATTAATTCACTATTGAGCCCTATTCTTACTTATGGTTTGCTAATCTTTTTTGAAAAGACTTTTAAGATTACAACAGATCTTACACTTGTTGAACTTTCCAACACTGACCATCCTTTGTTAAAAGAGATGTACCACGCCTCTCCGGGAACCTTTTACCATTCACAATCGGTAGCAAGGTTAGCGGAAGCGGCAGCTGAAAAAATCGGGGCTGATACACTTTTAGTTAGAGTTGGTGCCCTCTATCATGATATCGGGAAATCGATTTCTCCTTACTATTTTATTGAAAATCAAGGACCCGCACAAAATCTTCATAATGAGTTAACCCCGGATATCAGCGTTAAAGTAATAAAAGATCATGTTATCATGGGAATCGAACTTGGGAAACGCCATCACCTTCCACAGGAGATCATCGAATTTATTCCGACTCATCATGGCACGGGTTTAATTAAAGTTTTTTATGATAAAGCTGTCCAGTTGTACGGTAAAGAGAATGTGAACAAAGACGATTACAGATATGCGGGTCCCAAACCACACACTCGTGAGCAGGCAATTTTAATGATGGCTGATAAGTGTGAATCTGCATCAAGAAGTCTTACAACTCCAGAACCGCAAAATCTTGAAAATCTGATTAATAATCTGATAAATCAGACACTTCACGAGAAAGAACTTGATGAAGCTCCGATTACATTATCTGAAGTGGAAGAGATTAAAAAAGTCTTTTTTAATTCATTAATGACTTCCAAGCACAGCAGGATAAGATATCCTGAGCAGGAAAAACTTGAAAAAAACTCAAAAGACTGATCAAATTGAGCAGTTTCTTGGTGATTATCTTAATGAGTTACGCTATGAACGCAATCTTGCAGAGAACTCACTCGAGTCATACAGCAGGGATATAAAGTCTTTCCTCAGTTTCCTTTCAAATTCATCAATAACTGATTTAAGTGAGGTTACCGTTGAAAACGGAAGAGAGTTTTTTTTACTGCTTTCACAATCCGGGTTAAACGAAAGATCTCTGGCCCGTTTTCATTCCTCCATAAAAGGATTCTTTTCATTTCTTGTTGTCTCTGAATACATTACAAAAAATCCCATCGCAAGAATAAAACCCCCAAAATTAAAAAAGAAACTGCCGGAGGTGCTCTCTCCGGCTGAGATCGATTCCCTGATCGCCAAAACTGACGATGATACTCCTGCGGGACTTAGAGACCGCGCCATTATTGAGGTGTTATACGCATGCGGAATAAGGGTATCTGAGCTCGCCGGGATGAAAAAAAATGATATCTTTTATGATGATGAGATGATTCGGGTTTTGGGGAAGGGGAGTAAAGAACGGCTTGTCCCAATCGGCTCTTCTGCTATAAATGCTCTTAAAAACTACCTTACATTTGGCAGACCAATTATTGCCAAACCCGGAAGTGGAAATACTCTCTTTATAAACGCGAAAAGGGGTGGGGGGCTGACAAGAGTAGGAATCTGGAAGATTATTAAACAATACGCTGAACTTGCCGGACTCGAAAAGAGGGTTTATCCCCATATTTTCCGACACTCGTTCGCCACTCATTTAATCGAGGGTGGGGCAAACATCCGTGCAGTTCAGGAAATGCTTGGGCATACAGATATATCAGTTACCCAGATTTACACGCACATCGACATCACTTATATTCGTGAAGTTGTGCATCAATACCACCCTCGAGGATAGTTTCACACCTTGAATATCTTCAAGGAATTATTAACTTTAAACTTGAAATTACCGTGTTTTGTCTCGTGGATGATAAATCGATTTAATAAATAATCCAAACACAATCTGAACTCCGAATGAAAAAAATTCTCTTAATACCGGTGCTGATTCTCTTTGCTCTTATTCTCCACTCTTGCGGAAACGGGGACGAAGGTAACTCAGGACTGATTGGTGAAGATGCTTTCCCAATCGTTGGTGACGAAGGTTCAGGTAAAAAAGTTTTTGTCCATAATTTAAGTGATGGAAAGACCGAAGTTTTTGATGCGCTTAAAAATCTGACTCCTTTTTTAATTACGGGAACAGGAGAGCGGGGAAACTATTTTTTTGTCACAGGCAATGAGTATAACAAAACTGAAGGTTACATCGATTCGATCGTGGTTTACATTCATAATTATCAAGGCACAAGGGTTGTTCTTGGGTCTCCCAAGGTCTCGAAAATTTTCTCAAATATTCTCGACGGTAACACAATGAATCTGGTGCTTTACCATCTTGAACTTGTAAATCAGAGGATATACAGAGATAATTATATTATCGACAGCACGGGTAGAATCGTAAGCAAAGGGAAAGAAAAATTTGATTTGCTTCAAGGACAAATCCCTGATGTTCCGGCAATTAAGGTGAACAACACCTCCCCTGATGGTCTAAAAACCATCACAATCGAGCAGGGTGAACAAAACAAAATTCTCCTGATGGATAACAAGACGACACAGGTGAAACAGATTTTATCAACAACTCAGAAAATCGACAGGGTTTACTGGACACCCGATAAGGAATCGATAATTCTCCTTACTTCCAATCTTGATGTTCAAAAAACTGATAACGACACTTCGTCAACTCTTCTCGTCTATTCTTTAAAAAAGATGGATTATACAGCGAAGTTTTCCGGAAGAGGTTACAGAAATTTTTCAGTTAAAAAAGATAAACTTGTGTTCGACGACCTCGAAAATGAAAAAAGGTATGTCAGAATTTATGATCTGAAAAGCATGCGCGAACTCAGGCAAATTCGGATGAAAAACGGATGCAGTATCAGATTTTTACCATTTTATTGACTCAACATTGAATACATATTACAGATTATTACGCTATTCGTCAAAATATTGGAAGTATCTTTCCCTTTCAATTGTATGTACAATTATATTTGCTTTGTTGAATGGTGCATCGGTTTACCTCTCAATTCCTCTGCTCGATACTTTGTTTAATTCGGGGGCAGCAACCACATCAGCCGCCGAAACGGGAACAGTAAACGAGGTTTCAACTTCAATCTTACCCGATTTTATCCTCGATATTAAAGAGGGTTTCTCAAATTCCTTTAATGATTTTATTTTTGCCGGCGGTAAAACTGAGGCTCTATTCAGAATTTGTATCATAATTTTCGCAGCATTTATCCTTAAAAACATCGCGGGTTATTTCCAGGCATATTTTCTCAACTATGTTGAGCAGGGGATAGTAAGAGATTTAAGAGATGCAGCATATGAGCAATTGCACAAACTTCCCATAAGTTATTTTAAAAGTGAGCGGGTCGGAAATTTGATTTCGATCATCGTTAATGATGTAACTGCTGTGCAGAACAGTGTCTCTGCAACTTTTTTAAACTTGATCAGGGAACCCCTGTCAATTATTGTTTTTCTTGGCATTGCAATCAGTATAAGCTGGGAGCTGACTCTCATTTCCCTCGTCACCCTTCCGTTTAGTGCAGGGATTATCTCCTGGATCGGAATTAAACTCAGGAAATACAGTCAAAGGATTCAGGAAAAAATTGCTGATATCACCAGCGTGATTCAGGAAACAATTTCAGGGGTTAAGATAGTAAAAGCATTTGGAACCGAGAATTATGAGAACAACAAATTCAAAAAGGAGACAGGGGGCTACTTTAGAATGGTTCTCAAAATCACAAGAGTGAGAAACCTTTCTTCACCTATAACAGAAATTCTTAGTGTGGGTGTTGGAGTTGTTATCATCTATTACGGTGGTACCATGGTTCTTAATAATAATGAAATTAAGGCGAGTGAGTTTCTGGGCTTTTTATTCGCGATTTTTCAGTTGTTACCACCAATCAAGGAACTGAGTGGAGTAAACAATCGAATTCAGGAATCTTCAGCTGCAGGTGACAGAATATTTGAAATAATCGATACTCAGCCCGATATTGTGAATAAAGAAAAAGCCATTCCTGTAACTGAATTTAAATCTGAAGTGGTATTTGAGAAGGTTGGATTTGCCTACCCCGACGAACCCGGTGAAAAAGTATTGGAAAATATTAATTTTTCCGTCAACAAAGGGGAAGTGGTAGCGCTTGTAGGTCCCAGCGGTGGTGGAAAATCAACACTTGTTGATCTATTACCCCGTTTTTATGATGTAACTTCGGGTGCTATAAAGTTTGACGGAACAGATATCCGCGATCTGAAAATTGAAGACCTGAGGAAATTTATTGGAATTGTTACTCAGGAGACAATTCTCTTTAATGACTCCATTAAAAATAATATCTGTTATGGAAGCACCAACTTCAGCGAGGAAAAAATAGTTGAAGCTGCTAAAATTGCCAATGCCCACAATTTTATTATTGAAATGCCTAACGGATATGATACAGAGATCGGAGAGAGGGGAGTTAAACTCTCGGGCGGTCAGAGGCAGCGGCTTGCAATTGCCCGGGCACTTCTGAAAAATCCTGAAATAATGATATTCGATGAGGCAACAAGTGCCCTGGATAACGAATCCGAAAAACTTGTACAGGAAGCTCTCGACAGATTAATGAAAAGCAGAACTGTGGTTGTGATTGCGCACAGACTTTCAACCATTAAAAATGCCGATAAAATTTTAGTGCTTCAGGATGGAAATATAATCCAGTCAGGAAGTCACGACTCACTACTCGAACAAGGTGGTCTCTACAAAAAATTGTATGAGATGCAGTTTCGGGATAAATAAATTTTCAATCATCAAACAAAAGGTAAAAAACATGAAAAAAATCTATTCATTACTTGGAATCATCGCACTTGTAACCCTGTTTTCAGGTTGTGCATCTTCAGGGACCGATCAAATGGATGTTCAAGCAGGTGCACGAGCAAAAGTTAACGAGTTCCTTACAATCATGTCTTCAGAATCAAGACCTGCCACGATGATGGATTTTATATCACCATCATACATCAAAGCAGCAGGCTTAAATCCGAGTGAATACACCGTCAACACCTACTATCCAAAATCATTTGTGATCGAACAGGTTTTCCCTTCACCCGATCTTACAAATTCAGTTAATGTGGTGGCAACCATCTATGGTGAAAACAAAAGCTGGGCACACAGATTAACATTTGTTGTNCTCAACGAAGGTGACAAACTTGCCCTTTTCCCCGGCAAACATGCCACCGATACCAAATATGTTGATCCCTGGTATAAAATCGAAGAATATGTGAAATAATGCAGTAATCCAATAATTCAGTAATCCAATAATATNTGTTGGAAAGGCTATTATTGNGNNTTTTGGCGTTAGTGTGAGGAGAGGTAATCGTCTCGATTGCCCTATGCAACATGAATTGGCATTAGAGTTGAATATTAATCGGGCATGAATTTAACTTCGTGCCCATTTTTGTTGTCTGAAAAAAATCCGTGGCCATCCGTGCTAAATCTGTGAAATGTGCGTAACCATCCTCATCGGCGAAAATCCGCTTAATCCGCACTCTATCCCCAAGAATCAAAAAAACAATTATGAACAATATTCATTTTTAATTATATTGGGATTGAATAACTTTTAATTTAATTTGTTGTGGATAATCCAGACCCAAACAAAACTCCGACATTCGACGAGATCGAAAATATAATCGATCAAGTTCGTGGATTGATCAATCAAAACCTCTCTCGAGGATTGATCTTAAGCGAACTTGACCGTCTGCTTGTCTCACTCTTTAACTTCCCCAACCAACTTCTAACAGAATCCATCTTTCTTGAGTTTTTTCCACACTATTTAAAACTTCTTAGTTGGTACCATCCGCAAGGACAACCTCCAAAAATAACCCGCCAACTCATAAAAAATTCTCGAAGGTTATACAACTTAGGCTCCGGAATATTCAGGAAGAACGAACTGAAGTTGGAAATCAAAAGAATTGAGGGTGAATTCACTGAAGTACTCACAGGCCTCAAGGGTGAAAATAGCGAAAAAGCCGGTTCTGCCACAGTCTTCCCGGTCATTGAGTCGGTGGAAGGTTCAGCAAACTTCACATATCTTGACAGCATTGATGTGAAAGTTACTCCTTCAAAAGGTGGTAACCGATTCATTGTTCATCCAACCTTTAAAGATGAAGATAGAGCGTTGATGGAACAGGTGAAAACTTCATTGGAAGCCGCTTTAAAAATGTTACACGGGGGCAGGGAGAAGCTTCCCACTGCTTTTGAAGTACAGGTTTTATTCAATTCCAAATTAGGAGTCTATTCCGGAAATTCATTTGGTGCTTTGTTGGCGATACACATCATTATTGAGCTAAATAAACTTCTGAAACCGAATATACTTCAACAAATCGTCCCATCCCTGGCTTTCACGGGAGCAGTAGATGCTTCGGGTGAAATAAAATCCGTTGGTAAAAAAAACATTGTCAGGAAGGTCCGTTCAGTTTTTTTTTCAAGTGTTTCCCGGTTTGTTCTCCCAAAGGCGGATGAACCTGCTGCACTCTCCCTCGTCACCAAACTGCAGGAGAAATGGCCCCAAAGAAAACTTGAGATTGTTGGCGTAAACAACATCTCTGAAATTTTCAACCGAAGGGATGTAATAAATATTTCGAGACGCCCGATTAGGGACAGAGTAAAGGATGGAGTAAAAAAATACAGATATGTCTCGCTTGTTCTGATTCCGATGATCTTGTTTCTTGGGTTTCTTTCAGCCAGAGAGTTTGATACTAATCCTGTTACATTTGAGCTTGATAAAACCAACTTGAAGATATTGAATAAATATGGGGTGGTTTTGTGGAGCTCGGTATTGTATTCCGAAAGTCACCGTGAATTTACTGAAATTGAGTTAAAATCCAGGATCAGGATCATTGACATCAATGGTGATGGAGTGAATGAAGTTCTGGCTGCAGGTGATATGATCGACTTTAAAGATGATCGCTCGGCAACGAACCTGCTTTGTTTAAGCAGTCACAAGGAAGAAATGTGGAGATTTTCTTTTAAGGATACTGTTTCGTCACCCAAAGAAAAGAATATTCCTGCCGAATATGGTATAAAAATCTATGACTCAGTTACCATAAACGGTGAAAAAAGACTTCTTGTTTGGGCAACAAGTACACCCACTTATCCGAATGCTCTTTTTTTTATTGATCCACTGTCAGGTGAAAAAGTTAGCGAGGCTGTCTGGCATGCGGGGTTTATAAATCAAGTCGGGCTCACTGATGTCGATGGTGATAATCTTCGGGATATAGTCTTTTGTGCAAAGGATAATGGCTTTGGCTACTTAAAAATAATTGCAGTTCATCTAAATATTTCTGAGAGTATGATCGAGTCCAGATCTGACTATATGCTTTATGGTAAGGCACCTGCAAGGCCCTTGCTTGAAATCGCCCTGCCTGTTACTGACTACATTGAGAGATTCACCGATTATAGTGTCGATTTCTTTCCACATCGAGCTGTGTCAGTTGATCACAAAGGGAAAATGGCATTTTATTCTAGATTTTCATACGATAGAAGATCAACTATGTACACGCTCATATTAGACTCGAAAACACACGAAATTGATTATTTCATCGAAGGGACATACAAGACTATTCGCGACTCCCTCGTTAACGCGGGAAAACTTCCTCTTCCTTACACCGATACAAAAGAATACACTGATATTTTAAAGAATGGTGTTAGGTATAAACTGAATGGGGAATGGGTTACATACGCTGAATACAAAAAAGCGAAAAAACTGTAAGTACCGAACCTGTAAATTAATAACATAATTTTAAAATTATTTTGTTGACTGAAGTTTATGAAATCATTAATTTCAACTTTGAATTAATCAGATTCTAATTGAAAGACACTCGGGAGTGAAGTATCACATATTAAAATTATTGACATCACCGGTTGATCCCCACAGCCAAAGACGAGAACTTAACAGCCTGATTGAAGACTGTTTTAAGATTGCAACGGTTCAAGTGAAGTATCAGTTATCAAAACTTCACAAACCGGGAATAATGGGGGACTTGACCGCAAAAGACATCGCCATTGATGCGATTGCACCCCTTTTTACACCGGCAGAAGATGGTTTAATTTATCATCTGACAGGTATATTAGCAACCTGGTCGCCTTCTGTTGAGTCGGAGGAGCAGGCCAGGTTCATGTTGATTTCTGTTCTTTCCCACAGGGTGAGGCAACACATCAATAGCATGATGAGAGAAAGTGACCCGTTTTTTGCAAAGATCCTCGATTCATTAAACTATCATATCAAAAAAGAGAAACTGATCAAGTCGGAGAAGCTCAAGGTAAGTTATATTTCCATCGACGATCCGGCAAAATGTACTGTTGACTACAAAACTTATGAGGATTTGTTAAATCTTAAGGCAACCTGTTTTACAATCAAACATATTTCAATTGTAGATATCCTCTCTCAACTTGAAGAGAATGAGGGTGATCCCGTTGCAATTCCTCTCCTTGCCCTGGCTAAAAGGATAAAAGAAGTAAATCTGGCATTCGAAAATCCAATAATCACTTGTCAGGCTACTGAGACAGAGTATGATATTGAACGACTTTCTTCCACTGCACAGCACACTGTATTCGAGAAATTGAGATATTCATATCTCGAAAAGGGAAAACTTTCTGAAAATGAATCCCTGATGATTGAGTCTGCCTTGCGGGAGATTATGTCTGATTTGAAAGATGGTGGGGTTAAAACGGGGTTATATCATTATATCGAATTGATTGACAACTCGATCACCCTTGAGATATACAAACTGAAATATCATAACATCCTGGAATACCTTCTAAAGGTAATGAAGAAGGAACTTGTGCATCTTCTTTCAGTCAAGAACGAATTGTCCGAATAACTGTTTTTTTTAACTATATTATAGAAAGAGATTACCATTCAAATGAACTTAATCCCAACAATATCCGATTACGATCTGTATTTGTTTATTTTTTACCCTGACCAACTCGGCGAGGTGAAAAGGGGGTATATTGACGGGAATAAAAAATATGTCGACTCCCTCGACCACTTTAGAGAACTTGCTATGACAATAAATGATTCAATCGCCGATTCTGACAGAGAACTCCTGAGCTCAAAAATTGGAGTTTACCGTCCTCATGATAATATCATTTATTTGTATCCGCATACATCCCCATCGGAAAGCAAAAAGCAGTCAAAAGTTCAATACCGGGCGGCATCTGTAGAAGTGGATGAAAGCATCACATCCAAAACCTTTTTCGATGCCAAAAAACACTACATGGTGAAAGCCAACATAAACCACCACTCCACAAGAATTTACATCTTCTCCAACTCAGGTGAAACCCTGCACAACATCACGCTACGCATCCACCCCGCAGGAACCCTCCACCATCTCGATGACAACACCCAACCACTCATCCTTGACGGAAGAGTTGAGATTGAACATATAAGTTTGGAGTTTCAACAATAAAAAAAGGCCACCTCTTTTTGAGGCAGCCTTCTCATTTCTTTGCATTCACACCCCCCCACAAAACAGGGAGATACGAATCTTTTTAACGGTGAACATTTCCCGTTATGGACCCCTTTGTTGTTCTGTTCTTATTATTATTAAGGGCGATTAAAACATTTTGCACATGCGGATATATAGTCATAAAAATTGCTCTTTCGGAAAAAGAGTGATCAAGGTTAATTGGATTGGACGAGGAACGAACATTTGCTACAAACATATCACTTCGACGAGTCTGAAATAAATTAATCGTGAATATCTTTTCAGATCGTTAGGATCTCCCGAAGGGATGCCTTCGGCAGTATTCAAAAAACAAGTGGAACTATCCATCTTTAATGCAATTTATCTTGCAACCGCAATCGGGACTATTACTACTCCTCCATCAAATAAAATTTTCCTTCATCCCTTCGATTTCCCCGAATTCTATTGTCTGGAATAAAAACTTTTCATAACATCAAAAACCGATTTATATAAATGTGCTTAAACACTAATTCACAAAATGAGCTAAAACGAATGAATAGTTCAGAAATAATCATTTATTCCTCAGAGGATGGAACCGCAAAAATACAAGTTCACTTAGTCGATGAAACAGTCTGGCTTACGCAGGATCAAATGGCGGAACTGTTTGGAAAGGCAAGAACTACTATCGTTGGCCATATCCAGAATATATTCAAAGAAGGTGAATTAATAGAAGAAGTGGTATGTCGGGAATTCCGACAGACCACTAAACATGGTGCTATCAAAGGAAAGACTCAGGAAGTTTTCACTAAATAGCTACGAAGATTTATTCCCCTTCAGGGAAAAGGGGATTGTGGAGGGACGATCATTTTCTACGAACATACCACCTGCCCGAGCAGTTTTTCAAGAATAATCCGCGATAATCAGCTTTATCCGCTTCATCCGCGTTCGATGCTCCCATTTTCATCTTGCAGACGGCAATCGGGACGATCACCACTCCTCACACTAACGCTCAAAAATCCCCCTCTGCGAAAATCTCCCAAAGGGATGCCTTTGGCACGTTTAATCTGCGTGTATCTGCTTCCCCTATCTTACTCAGTTTCATCTTGCAGGCGGCAATTGAGACGATTACCATTCTTTCAATTCCATATACTTCCATGGCTCGTCAAGGGTTTTGAATCCGAACTTTGCATAGAGTCCATGGGCATCCTTAGTGGCGAGCATGATTTTACAGCCTTTTACACCGGGATAATCGATAATAAACCTCATAAGGTTTTTTGAAATTCCTTTTCCCCGATGCTCTTCTAGGATGAAAACATCAGCAAGATATGCAAATCTTGCATAATCAGTCACAACTCTCGCAAAACCAATCATCGTATCACCAAAATAAACACTAAAGCAGAGGGAATTTTTAATTGCCCGGATAATCGTCTCAGGTGCAAGATGTGATCCCCAATAACTTCGTTTGAGAAAATCCACTACTACCTCGTAATCAATTTTTTCACTGTCGGTAGTGAATGTGAATTCTCCTAAAGTTTTCTCTCGTATCATTTAGAAATACCTCCAAAATTCAGGACATTTAGTCAGGGGAAATAATCAATAATTATTGATATTTGCTGCACTTAAATATACAATATCTAACAGAAAAATTCATGATTTTGCATTAATAATTTCCGTTTTCTCTACCCATAGGTGACCCCAGCCGGGGCCAAATTCATCATTTGTTGGACATCTACCCATAGGGCACCCCATCCGGGGCGTTTTTTGATTGTTCGATTATTCTCTACCCATAGGTGACCCCATCCGGGGCCAAATTCATC
>Ga0056914_10001393_pt1 | contig 17270 bp, 15 predicted proteins | sample TNRBio252014_DNA_FD_55168 | JGI IMG/M metagenome (GOLD analysis project Ga0056914, IMG submission 55168) | Wastewater treatment Type I Accumulibacter community from EBPR Bioreactor in Madison, WI, USA - TNR Reactor_6/25/2014_ DNA | ecosystem: Engineered > Bioreactor > EBPR > Anaerobic-Aerobic >...
TTCGAGGGCACCGGCGTCTGCTGGGGGCCGTACCAGACCTTCCAGCAGATGGTGAACGAGGACCCGCGCTGCTCCGAGCGCAACCCGATGTTCGCCGAACTGGAGCAGCCCGGCATCGGCCGCTACCTCGTGCCGGGATCACCGCTGGGCTTCTCCGAAGCGCCGCGCGAGCCGCCGGTTCGCGCACCGCGCTTGGGCGAGCACACAGATGCGATCCTGTCCGAGGTGCTGGGGCTGAGCGGTGCCGCCATCGGCGCGCTGCGCGACAAGAAGATCATCGGCGGGCCGATCGAGATCTGACGANGCGGCTCACCGGCGTCGCGGCTCGCCGCTGCCGGCGAACAGGCGGCGCAACAGCGAGACCCGCGGCCGTCCCTCGCCCACCAGCACCGGTATCGGCCGGAACACGACGTTGGCGATGATCGCCGCCGGCACCACCAGCCGGGAATGCATCGCGCCGTCGTCGTCGAGGCCGAAGGCGTGCCGGCCGCCGCACGATGTCGTCGCGTTATCCTGGTCGATCGTCATCAGCAAACGGGACGCACTGCTGAGAACGAGGTACTCGATCCAGGCTGGGCCCTGGCGGCTGATGTTCTCGAGGACGCCCGAATACATCAAGAAGCGGCCGTCGTGGACGATGTTGGTAAGCACATAGACGAAGATCGGCCCCATCCGGCCTTCCGGACGAACGAACGCCCGCCAGAAGAGGCCACCGGTCATCGTCTCGGCGAGGTTCCANAANATCCAGAAGCCGGTCTCGATGGCNCGGACCAGCAGAAACCCGGCGAGAGCGGCGGCGGTGCAGACAAAAAGGATATAGCCGGCGACGGCGTAGAACTCGGCGCCGGCGACGATCCGCTCGCCGGACGCCGTTACGGCCGGCGGCGGAACCCGCCCAGCCACCTGGTTCAACAGCAGATCGACCAAGCCGCCGATCACCCCCGGCTCGAAGATCAACGGCGCCACGCAGACGGCGTACACGCCGCCGAAAATCAGGTGGGCGAACAGCGCCACGGTCGTCATCGTGCCGAGTTCGATCGTCACACTGCTGCCGTAAGCGCGGCGCGGCAGGCGGCCGAGGGCGTAGAACGCGGTGAGTGCGACGAAGCCCGGCGCCAGCGCCATGAACAGCAGAATGGTGTTGAGGGTGAGCGCGGACATTTCGCCCCCTCCCCGCGGCTCAGTCGCCGGTGGAAGGGTCGCGGCCGGGCGCCGCGGCGGCCCGGTCCTCGGCTGCGATCTTGCGAATCGCCGCTTCCACGTCCGCGCCGCTGACGTAGGATGAACTCTTGTCCCGGCTGGCCAGCCCGAGCGCACGCTCGACGAGCCGAAGATCACCGCCGGCCTTCTTGATCAGGCTCGCGAGAAGGTCCTTGTCGTAGTCGACACGCATGCCGCAGTCTCCGACGCAACGATGCCTTGCATAGCAGATGCGGACCGGGGGACCCTACCGAAACTCCGAAGAGGCGCCGGCCGCCGGCCGCCGGACCTGCCTCGGCTCGCAGGGGGAATTGCCATGACACCGCCAAGCGCGTTCGACGACTGGATCGGCCGCAGCGAAGCCGTCGAAGACTTCATCGCCCCGGCGCCGGCGCAGGCCGCGGCCGCCACTCTCGACGACGCGGACGCCCGGTTCGAGGACGGCACCGCGGTGCCGCCGCTGTGGCACTGGTTCTACTTCCTGCCGAAGGCGCCGGCATCGCGCATCGGCCCGGACGGCCACCCGCAGCGCGGCGGCTTCCTGCCGCCGATCGCCCTGCCGCGGCGGATGTTCGCCGGCGCCCGGCTGCGGTTTGCCGCACCGTTGCTGGTCGGCCGGCCAGCGACGCGCGAGGGCGTCATCCGCGCCGTCTCGCAGAAGTCCGGCCGCAGCGGCACGCTCGCCTTCGTCACCGTCGGCTACACGATCCGGCAGGACGGGCGGGTGTGCATCGAGGAGGAGCAGGACATCGTCTACCGCGAGCCGGGGGCGCCCGTCCCGCCGCCAGGGATTTTGGCGGACCTGCCGCCGCCGCCCACGGGCGCCTGGGCGCGTGTCGTCCAACCCGATCCGGTCCTGCTGTTCCGCTTCTCGGCGCTCACCTTCAACGCGCATCGCATCCACTACGACCGGCCGTATGCGATGCGAGAGGAAGGCTATCCGGGCCTGGTGGTGCACGGCCCACTGACGGCCGTGCTGTTGCTGGACCTCGTCCACCGCCACGCTGCCGGCCGGTCCGTCGCGGCCTTCACCTTCCGCGGCGAAGCCCCGCTGTTCGACCTGGCGCCGTTCCGGCTTTCCGGCCTGGTCCAGGGCGACACTGTCGAGTTGCACGCCCACGGGCCGGACGGCCGAACCGCGATGTCGGCGACCGCGCAGCTCGGCTGAACCCGACGGGCGGTCGGCCGTATCCGGAACCTCGCCCTGCGCGCGCGCGTTCTCGGCTGCACAGGTTCGGACGGAGGATGACCCGCATGTCGGATGAGAATCGCAACGAGGGTGAGGGCAGCCAAACCGCTGCCAAGGATTACGACGAACGGACCAAGCAGTTTGTCGCGAAGGAAGATATCGAGGCGCGAGCGAAAGAGGCGGCCGACGCGCTGGACGGTGCTGAAGCGGAGGCGCTGCGCAAGGCGGAGGAAGAGGGCCGCTCCCATTCCCACGGCGAAGATCCGCAAGTCCACCGCGACAAGTAGAGCCGGTTTCGTCCCCATCGGCGCTTCGGGAACTGGAGCGCCGATGGCGACGGCCTGGCCGACCCGAGGTGGTGGTCGCTACCGCCAGCGCTCGTCGACACAAGTCGACGGCGGCTCCTCGCCCCTCGCTTGCGCCAAAGTCGGATAATCGACGTAGCCGAGTTCGCCACCGCCATAGTACGTGGCGGGATCGTCCGCGTTGAGTTCCGCGCCATCCCGCAGACGCGCCGGCAAGTCCGGATTGGCGAGGAACTTCCGGCCGAAGACGATCGCATCCGCGCGGCCTTGCTGCAGCCACGCTTCGCTCTGCGCGGCATCGAAATCGCCGCAGACCAAAAGCGTGCCGGGGTAGGCCTGGCGCAGCAGCCGCATCATCCGGTCGGCACGGTCGTCCGCCGCTACGATCCGCCCGTCTCCCGGCCGAACCAAGTGCAGATAGGCCAGGCCTCGCTCCGCCAGCCGTTCCGCCGCGTAGACGAACGTCTCCTCCGGCGCCGTGTCGCTCATGCCGTTGAACGTTCCCAGCGGCGAGAGGCGGACGCCGACCCGATCGCCGCCCCAGACGGCCGCGACCGCGTCGACCACCTCCAGCAGCAGCCGGGCGCGATTTTCCACCGGCCCGCCGTACGCGTCGTCCCGCCGGTTGGTGCCGCTTTCCAGGAACTGGTCGAGCAGATAGCCGTTGGCACCGTGCACCTCGACGCCGTCGAAGCCGGCCTCCCGAGCGTTCCGCGCCGCCCGTGTGTACTGGGCTATGACGTAGGGCATTTCCTCCAATTGCAGTGCGCGTGGCGCCACGAACGGCACCAACGCCCCCTCGCCCGCCTCATTCTCGATAAAGGCTTGGCCTTCCGGGAGGATCGCCGAAGGTGCCACCGGCAGCATCCCGTCCGGCTGCAACGACGGGTGCGAGATGCGGCCGACGTGCCAGAGCTGCAGGAGGATGCGCCCGCCCACTTTGTGCACCGCGTCGGTCACCCACCGCCAGCCGGCGATCTGCTCGCGCGAATGAATGCCGGGCGTCCAGGCGTAGCCCTGGCCCTGCATCGACACCTGCGTCGCCTCGGAGATGATCAGCGCCGCGGATGCCCGTTGCGCGTAGTAGCAGGCGTTGAGCGTCGTCGGCACGTTCCCCGGCTGGCGAGCGCGCGAGCGCGTGAGCGGCGCCATGACGACGCGATGCNGCAGTGACCAGGCGCCGACCTGCAGCGGCTCGAACAGCCGTTCGGGTCGCGGNGGAGCGGCGGTCTGCCGAGCGGCAGCGAGGTCGTCCATGNTCTGCTCCTTCATGTGAGATCGCGGGAGTGCCCGGCACGCGCCTTGCGGTNTCGGGCGTGGCCAGTGCTCAGGCGCCNTCACCCTTTCCCGGCTCCGGGTCGAGCTTCAGCGAAACCGAGTTGATGCAGTAACGCTGGCCGGTCGGCGCAGGTCCATCCGGAAAGACGTGGCCGAGGTGCGCGCCGCACCGGCTGCAGTGCACCTCCGTCCGCGTGGTGAAGAAGCTGCGATCGGTCTCCGTGCCGACCACCGTCGGCTCCACCGGCTGCCAGAAGCTCGGCCATCCNGTGCCGCTGTCGAACTTGGTCTCNGANGAGAACAGCTCCTGGCCGCAGCAGCTGCACAGATACGTGCCCTTCGCCTTGGTGTTCCAATAGGCGCCGGTGAACGCCCGCTCGGTGCCTTGCTTGCGGCAGACCGCGAATTGCTCGGGNGTGAGCTCCGCCCGCCATTCGGCCTCGGACTTGGCTTGCGGCGTCTTCACGGTCTCGTCCATCGCAGGGATCCTCCATCAGCGCCGGCAACAGGCCTGCGCGGTCCTCGAACACCTATTCGCGATTTGCGCCGGATCAAGGGACGGTCGAAGGCGCGTCACGCGGATTTGTCTCGGCACCCGCCGCCGCAGAGTGCATTCATTGCAACGCGACACAACAGGGGGGCAGGAGCGAGCATGGACACGGAGGACAAGAGTTTCGCGCCATTCCACGATCCGTCGCTGCCGGAGGTGGTCATGCCGGCGTGCCCGATCGACAGGAAACTGAAGGGGCAGAAGGCACTGGTGACCGGCGCCAGCTCCGGCATCGGCAAGGGGATCGCCATCGGCCTGGGTCACGCCGGCGCCGACGTGCTGGTCAACTACAACAGCGACAAATCCGCGGACGACGCCGCGGCGATCGTCGAAGANGTGCAGCGCTGCGGCACACGGGCGTTCGCGCATCAGGCCGATGTCTCCCGCGAGGAGCAGGTGCTGGCGATGTTCGAGCGGATGCAGGCTGAATTCGGCGCCATCGACATCCTCGTCAACAACGCCGGGCTGCAGCAGGATGCGGCGCTCGAGGACATGACGCTGGCGCAGTGGAACCGGGTGATCGGCGTCAATCTCACCGGCCAGTTCCTGTGCTCGCGTGAAGCGGTGCGCGCGTTCAAGCGCCGCGGCGTCCGCGACGGCGTCTCCTGCGCCGCCGGGAAAATCCTCTGCATCAGCTCGGTGCACGACGTCATCCCGTGGGCCGGCCACGTCAACTACGCCGCCTCGAAGGGCGGTGTCGCGATGATGATGAAGAGCATCGCCCAGGAGGTGGCTCCCTGGCGGATCCGCGTCAACGCGATCTCTCCGGGTGCCATCCGCACGCCGATCAACACGGAGGCCTGGAACACGCAGGAAGCCTACGACAAGCTGATGAAGCTGGTGCCCTACAAGCGAATCGGCGAGGTCGAGGATATTGCGCGCGCCGCCGTGTGGCTGGCGTCGGACGACAGCGACTACCTGACCGGCGCCACGATCTACGTCGACGGCGGCATGACCCTTTATCCGGGATTTGAAACCGGCGGTTAGATCGGCCGCCCGCTCTCTGCGTACGCCCAAGTCCGTTTCCGGTACGTGACGGGGGTCACTGCTCGGCCGGGGCGTTCGGCGCATGGTTCGCGTCGGAGAGAGCGTCGCTACCGGATCGTCTTCATCGAGGTCGCCGCTCTCCCGAGTCAACGGGCGAGCGCCCTCTCGGTGAGGCTTCCGACCGATGTTCATCGACGCACGCCGCCTTCCGGGCAGCACCGAAATCGAGGCGGATATCTGCATCGTCGGTGCCGGTGCCGCCGGCATCACGCTCGCACGCGAACTGATGGGCCATGGCCTGCGCATCTGCCTGCTGGAAAGCGGCGGCCTGCGCAGGGAGGAGGAGACACAAGCGCTCTACGACGGCGACGTCGTAGGCCTGCCCTACGACCTGAGCGGGACCCGGTCGCGCTTCTTCGGCGGCAGCAGCAATTGCTGGGGCGGCTTCTGCCGACCGTTCGAGCCGTATCACTTCGAGAAGCGCCCGTGGGTGCCGGACAGCGGCTGGCCGTTCGGCTTCGACGAACTCCTGCCNTGGTATGGGCGCGCNCACGCGATCTGCGGCCTCGATCCCACGGCCTATGAACCCGGCCGAAGCCTGAGCGCCGTCCAGGGGCGTGATCTGCGGCAACTGCCGCTCGGCGGCGGCCGGCTGGTGACCAGCATCGCCCAGCTCAACAAGAAGCGCCGCCGCCTGGGCAGCGTCTATCGCGGTGATCTGCGCGCGGCGACCGACGTCGACGTCTACCTCTACGCCAACGCGCTCGAGCTCGTCCCTTCCGCCAGCGGNAGCGGCATCGAACGGCTGAGGGTCCGAGCGCTGGGCNGCGAACCGTTCGCCGTCCGGGCGCAAACGTTCGTCGTCGCCTGCGGAGCGATCGAGAACGCCCGGCTGCTGCTGGCGTCCAACGGTGTCGAGCACTGCGGCGTCGGCAATCGGCACGACCGCGTCGGCCGCTATTTCATGGAGCATCCGACCCTCGCCGTCTCGGAGATCGACGTGCCGCCGGAGCAGCGGCCGGCACTGCTCGCGTATATCGACCGGTTCGCGCTGATGCGCCTGCCGGTGTGCGCCGAGGTCAACGTTCCGTTCTCGGTGCAGCGCCGTGAACGGCTGCTGGATTCGGCGATGCACGTCGAGCTCGTGCTCGAGGGCGAGAACTCGCCGAGCACGGCCGCCGCCAAGAGCGTGTTCGGCGACGTCTGGCGCGGCTGCATGCCGCGGGAGCCGTGGCAGCGCCTGGGTGCGCTCCTGGGATCGCCGATCGACGGGCTGAAGTTCGCGTGCGGGCTGTTCACCTGCGCAGACAGCCTGGTGCAGAGCCGNCGGATCGTCGTCTCCACCGAGCAGTGCCCCGATCCCGGAAGCCGGGTGACGCTCGGCCACGAGCGCGACGCCCTGGGCTTGCCGAAGGTACGCCTCGACTGGCGGCTGAACGAGTTCGACCGGCGGACGATGCGTCGGACCACCGAGATCCTGGTGGAGGATTTGCGCCGGGCCGGCGTCGTCGGCGCCGCTAGAAATCTGCTGGATACCGTCGAAGCGCAAACGCCGCGGTGGAACTGGCATCACATCGGCACGACACGGATGCACGAGGACCCGCGCAAGGGCGTCGTCGATGCGCAGTGCCGGGTGCACGGGCTCGACAATCTCTATCTCGCCGGCAGCTCGGTCTTCCCCACCGCCGGCAACCACACACCGACCTTGACGATCATCGCGCTCGCCGCGCGACTGGCCGAGCGCGTCCGCCTCGATCTGGTCCGCAAGCACGTTCCGGAGGCCGGCACCCGGCCGGCCGGCCGAACTCCGTTCGCCGCCGCGGCCTTCGAAGGTCTCGGCGGCGCTTCCGGATCGGGGCGGCTGGCGGGCGCGTGACCCGCCACGGCGTCGCGGGCGTCACGCGCCGGGCGAAGCGAGCCGGGCGCCGAGTCGCAGGCCCCAGGCGTAGATCGTCAGTGCCGGGTTGACCCGCGACGAACGGGGCAGCACGCTGCCGTCTCCCACCCACAGCCCGCGCATGCCGTGCACTTGGCCATGAGCGTCGACGACGCTGGCCGCCGGATCATCGCCGGTGACCATCGTGCCCAGCGCGTGCGCCGTGCCGGCCATGCCGATGTAGCGGTCGACGCCGACCAGCCCGGCNCGGATCAGGCGGCCCATGAAGGCGCGAACCACGCGCCGATGTTCCTTGTCCGCCGCGCGCATCCGCCGCAGGTCGTAGTTCATCATCGGCAGGCCGCCCTGCCCGCCCGAAACGATGCGGTTGTCCTTGTCGGAGCTGTCCTCGGTGGTGACGAAGAAGCCGATGGCGCGGCCGCCGAGCGCGTTGGTCACGAACTTCGGCACCGCCGCCGGCAACTGCGTGCCGAGGATTTCGCCGTCGATCCAGCCGAGGCACTGCACCGTCGAATGCGGGAACGCCTCGTTGAACAGGATCGCCGTCTTGCGCAGAACGTCCTTGTCGTGGAACGCGGAGAACCCCAGCAACGCGCTGTTGATGTGAAATTTGAAGTACGCCCCCACTTGCGGCGCGCACGGCAGCGATCGCTGGAGCCCGGTCACGACAAGGTGATCCTGCAGGATGCGCGGCGAACTCATCGCTCCCGCCGCCAGGACCACCGCCGGAGCCGAATAGGAACTTCCGTCGGCGCAGGCGACGCCGGTGATCACCGCCGGATCTTCCGGCGAATGCAGCAGGGCCACGACCGTCTTTTCCGTGAGCAGCGTGAAACCGGCGGCGTCGCGGATCGGATCGATCAGATTGCACTCGGCGTCCGACTTGAACCCCGACGGCGACGCGTACCCATCGAAGTGCTTCGCCTCTTCCTCGTTCTGCAGTATTTCCCGCTTCAGCCCCAATGGAAGCGGCTCGACCCGCCAGGCGGGGTCGGCGGTGGTGATGCGGTCGAGCAGCGACTGAAGTTCCGGCTCGTTGTCGAAGCGGGTGACGGCCAACAGCCTTTCCGCCTCGTCGTACCAGGGTGCGAGCTCTTCGTAAGGGAATGGAAAGCCGAGCGCATGATACGCTTCGTCCGCCGCGAACTCGTGAGGCGCGAACCGCAGAAGCGCCGCACCATACCACTTGGTCTTGCCACCGACATTGTAGTATTCGCCGGGAATGAATTGCTTGTTGTAGCCGTCGACCCACATCTCCCGGTTGCTGAATCGTCCTTCGCGGAATACTTGCCGGACGTCCAGGGTGGAATGATCGCGGGGGAGCGGCCCGCCCTTCTCCAGCATCAGCACCCGGCGCCCGGCGCGAACCGCCGCGTGCGCGACCGCGGCGCCGCCGGCACCGGAACCGACGACGACGATATCGAATGGCTCGCCCATCACCTGCGTCTCCCATGATCTGCGGCAGCGTCAAGACCGCCGCCGGCGTCCGCGTCGGCATGATCGCCTCGCGGCCGAGACTGAACTCTTCATCAGTTGATTTGCGCAACTCAAAAGCCGGCGATAAAGGGGGCTCGGAGAGAGCGCCCCCGGTCGAGATATCCTGGTGCGTACGATGCGACCGACAGCCCCGATCTCGAAGTGATCCGNGGACCGGACGGTGTGCGTTGTCGAGGCGGTGGGCGGTCGATGTGCGGCGGTCCTGTCGGGAGCGGCGAGAGGAAATCGAGGAACATGACGGAGAAGGCGACAAACCCCGAGCGGCTCCGCCTGGAGCAACAGCGGCAGGGCACGCATCCGTGGCGGCAGTGGGGACCTTATCTTTCGGAGCGGGCCTGGGGGACGGTGCGCGAGGATTACAGCGGCGACGGCGACGCCTGGAGCGCCTTTCCCCATGAGCACGCCCGCAGCCGCGCCTACCGTTGGAGCGAGGACGGGCTGGGCGGGATCAGCGACGACGGCCAGTTCCTCTGCCTGGCTTTGGCGCTGTGGAACGGCAACGATCCCTACCTCAAGGAGCGCGCGTTCGGGCTGACCGGCCCGCAAGGGAACCGCGGCGAGGACGTCAAGGAGTACTACTTCTACCTCGACGCGACGCCCAGCCACAGTTGGCTGCGCTATCTCTACAAGTACCCGCAGCGTGCGTTTCCGTACCAGCAACTGCTGGAGGAGAACCGCCGGCGCACCCGTGACGACCCCCCCTTCGGCCTGCTGGACTCCGGCGCTTTCGCCGAGAACCGCTACTTCGACGTGGAGGTGACCTACGCCAAGGCATCGGCCCGCGAAGTTCACATGCGGGTCACCGCGGTCAACCGCGGGCCGGAAATCGCGACGTTGCATCTGCTGCCGACCCTGTGGTTCCGCAACACNTGGTCGTGGTCGGACGACGCGGTGCGGCCGGTGCTTCGCTCGGAGATGGCGCCGCTGGGTGCCGCCTGGGCGGTGCGCGCCGAGCACCCGACGCTCGGCCGCTACTGGTGCTACGGGCGGCAGCCCGGCCGGGAGCTGTTCACCGAGAACGACACCGATCCGCGGATCTGGGGCGGCGACAGCGTCGGCGCGTTCGTCAAGGACGGCTTCCACCGCCATGTCGTCGACGGAGATGCGTCCGCGGTCAACCCGGAGCACCACGGCACCAAGTTCGCCGCCTGGAACACGCTGTCCATCAACCCGGGCGAGCAGGTACGGCTCGACGTGGTTNTGTCGGCGGAACCGCTGTCGACACCGTTCTCCCGCACCGAGGTGGTGTTTTCCAGCCGCCACGCGGAGGCCGACGAGTTCTATCACGAGCTCCTGCCTCAAGCCTCGCCGGAGGACCACCGGATCATGCGCCAGGCGCTGGCGGGGATGATCTGGTGCAAGCAGTGGTTCCACTACGACGTCACACGCTGGCTGGCAGGGGACTCGCTGCCGCCCCCCGAGGGGCACAAGACCGTTCGCAACAGCCGCTGGAAGCACTTGCGCGCCCAGGACGTGATCTCGATGCCCGACAGCTGGGAGTATCCGTGGTTCGCCGCGTGGGATCTGGCCTTCCACTGCGGTGCGCTGGCGCTGATCGACGTCGACTTCGCCAAGGGGCAGATCGAGGTGGTNCTGAGCGAGCGCTACCTGCACCCGAACGGCCAGATCCCGGCCTACGAATGGAACTTCGGCGACGTCAATCCGCCGGTGCACGCCATGGGCGCGCTCAAGGTGTACCGTGCCGAGCGCGTGCAGCGCGGCACCCCCGACCACGAGTTTCTCGCCCGCGTCTTCCACAAGCTGCTGCTCAACTATGCCTGGTGGATCAACCGCAAGGATTCGGACGGACAGAACGTCTTCGAAGGCGGCTTCCTCGGCCTCGACAACATCTCGGTGTTCGATCGCTCGAAGCCGCTGCCGCCCGGCTACAGCCTGAAGCAGGCGGACGCCACCGGCTGGATGGCGATGTTCGCGCTCAACATGACGGTGATGGCGCTCGAACTGACGGCGGAGTTCCCGTGCTACGAGGACATCGCCATCCAGTGCTACGAGCAGTTCCTGGCGATCGCCAACACCATCGGCGGCCACACCGGCACCGGCGTGTCGCTGTGGGACCCGGAGGCCGGGTTCTTCAAGGACCTGATCACGACGCCTGACGGCAGCTATCGGCGGATCGACGTCTACTCGATGGTGGGTCTGATCCCGCTGTTTGCGACGGAAGTTCTCGACGCACGGCTGCTGGCCAAGGCGCCACGCTTCAAGGCGAGGTTGAGCGAGCACAAGGGCGGCCTGTTCCAGGGCAATTACATCTGCATCTGCCCGGACTGGGAGAACGAGCGCGGCGAACACCTGTGCGCCCTGGTCGATCACACGATGCTGCCGCGCATCCTGGAGCGGCTGCTGGACGAGGAGCAGTTCCTCTCCCGCTACGGCGTCCGCAGCGTCAGCCGCGTCCACGCCGAGAATCGCGACCTCGGCAACCTGCCGGGCATCGGCTCGGCGATGATCGAGTATGTGGCGGGCGAGTCCAACTCGCCTCTGTTCGGCGGCAATTCCAACTGGCGCGGCCCGATCTGGCTTCCCGTCAATTACCTGTTGATCCAGGCGATCGAGCGGTTCCATCGTTTCCTGGGCGACGACTTCCGCGTCGCCGTGCCGTGTCTGGGCGGGCGAGCGCTGAACCTGAACGAGATCGCCGAACTGATCGCCGAGCGTGTCGTCGACCTCTACCGCCGATGTGACGACGGCGGGATCGCGGCGCTGCAGGGCAAGCCGCCGTTCCGCGAGGATCCGAACTGGCGGGACCACCTGCTGTTCTTCGAGTATTTTCACGCCGACACNGGCCAAGGCCTCGGCGCCTCGCACCAGACGGGCTGGACGGGGCTGCTCGCCAACCTGGTGATGCGCCGCTATCGCCAGGATATCCCGGAATACTGGATGCGCCGCTCGCCCTCCCGCGAAGCCGCCGAGTAGGAACACCGAAAATGCTTGCACCGGCGGCTGCGGCGGCTTCGTTTCGAGTGGGCTCACCCGTCGTCATCCTGTTTTACGCGTGTGTCATGGTGCAAGGCCTGCTGCTGGTCAGCTTCCCTGCGCTCAGTGTCGTGTTGACGGGCGCCTATGCCCTGACCTCGGCGCAATACGGCGCGATCTTCCTGCCGCAGGTCGGGTGCGCGGTGATCGGAGCCCTGCTCGGCGGCGGGCTCGCGCAGCGCCTCGGCTTGAAGGCGCTGCTGACGATCTCNCTCGCCGCGGGCGCACTGTCGCAGGCGTTGCTGGCGCTGCTGCCGATCCTGCCGGCGGACTGGGTCTTTCCGTGCGTGCTCGCCGGCACCGCGGCGCTCGGGCTCGGCTTCGGCTTCTCCGGCGCGCCGATGAACAGCTATCCGCCGNCCTTCTTCCCCGCGCGCTCGCACGGCGCCGTCGTCGCCGCGCACNCCCTGGTCGGCTTCGGCCTGGCGATCGGCCCGTTGATCGCCGGCGAGTTCGTCAGGCGCGGCGCCTGGGTCGGTTTCCCCGCGGCGCTCGCGGTGCTGGCGGCCTGCCTCGCCGTCCTTGCGGCTCTGGGTCCGCTACCGGCGTGCCGGGCCGTGGTGCCGGCCGGCGCCGATGGCATAAAGGAACGGCCGGTCGGCTCGCAGGCGTTCTGGGTGTTCGTCGCCATCGTCGTGCTCTACGCCTTCGCCGAGGGAACGTTCTCCAGCTGGGCCGTCATCTACCTTCGTGACGACCGCGGGCTGCCGGAGATGACGGCGAGCTGGGCGCTCTCGGCATTCTGGGGCGCGCTCGTGATCGGCCGCCTGCTGGCCTCGGCCCTGGTCGCCCGCATCGCACCGGAGATCGTGTGGGGGTTCATGCCGCTGCTGATGATCGCCGCGTTCCTGCTGCTGCCGACGGCGACGGGCGGGCCGTCCGGCATCGCGCTGTTCGCACTCGCCGGGCTGGCGTGCTCGGCCTTCCTGCCGCTCAGCATCACGCTCGCCTCGCACCGCTTCCCGGACAACGTGGCGTGGGTGTCTTCGATGTTGATCGCGGCCCTGATGGTCGGTGTCGGCGTCGGTTCGTTCGCCGTAGGCGCGCTGCGCGAACGCCTGACATTCGCCGATCTCTATACATGGTCCGCGTTGTACCCGGCGCTGGCGCTGGCCCTCGCCATCCCGATTCTGCGCTGGGCGCGGCGGGCGGCGGGCACCCACTGAGGTCGGGCAGCGGCTTGTCGCGATCTCGGACGGCGGCTACACTTCGTCAACCTGAGAAGATGTGGTCGGCGAAGCCGAGCGCGCGCAGCCGGTGAGCGCGCTCCGCAACTGGGACAGCACGCGGGGGAACCCATGACGAAGATAACGCTGCATCCGAACGTCGCGAACTTCATCGTCCGCATGGACTGGAACGATTCGCGCGGCGATCTCCCGGGTTTCAGTGAGGAACTGGTCCGCAACTACGAAGCGGGCAAGCTGATCTTGCTCGGCAACGCCCCGTTCACCATCGATTTTCCGCTGCTGAACCAGGTGTCGCTNCCCGAGGACAGCGGCGTGCAGAAACTCTCCGACAAGTTCCTCGTCTACCCGAAGCTGTACAAGCCACGCGTGGCGAAGTTCATGTTCGAGAACTTCGCCGGGCGCCCGCTGCTCTACGCGCGCTTCCGCCGCGAGGTCCGCAGCGTCAGCGGGCAAATCCGCAGTTTTCTCGGCAGCATGTTCCGTGGCTACCGCTTCGCGCGCCGCGGCGTGAGCTGGCGATTCACCCGGACCGGACCCGAGTCGCTGCATCTCGATTTCTTCAAGCCGAAGGGCGATTTCGATTACCTGCGGTTGTTCATCAACATCGACGAGGANCCGCGCGTCTGGTCCGTCACCCACCAACTCGAAGAGCTGGTCGCCCGCACGTGGGAGTCGGCGCGATTGATCGACCTGATGGGTGCCCCGCCGCACGTCCTGACGCAACACATCAACAATCATCTGCTCTACGGGCTCAGCCACCGCCCGCCGGAGGAGACCGACCGCCACGTCATCGAGTTCGCGCAAGGCGACGTCTGGCTGTGCGAGTCCCGCACGACCCCCCACCAGATCATCAGCGGCCGGCGGATGATCGCCACCGACTTCTACGTCGATCCGTCGTCGATGCGCGATCCGTCGCGGCGGGTGGTCGCCCGCGTGGAGCGTTGCATGCAGGCGTGCGCCGAGCGGGCGACGATGGCGGGGGCCGCCTAGGACACTGCGTAAACCGCGCCGACCGGAGACGGCACCGTCGCGGGTCCCCGCCCGGCGGAAAGCGCGCTTGACCGGCAGCTTCGGCGCGTGTTTATACGGCCGGTGCGGCGCCACGCGGCCCAGCAAGGCTCGCGTGGTTTGCCCCGAAGCTCCTGCCGATCTCGGGAATCTCCCCGACGACAGTGCCGGGGAGCCGCNGCCAACCCGATCAAGGGGAGTTGCAGAGGGACCATGGCCACGACGATGCCGACCGAGAAGTGGACACTGTCCGCGATCTCCGATCTCTACGACATGCCGCTTCTCGACCTGGTGTTCCGTGCCGCGGAAGTGCATCGCCGCTATCACGACGCGCGCGAGGTNCAGCTCTGCACGCTGCTGTCGATCAAGACCGGCAACTGCCCGGAGGATTGCGCCTACTGCCCGCAGTCGTCCCGCTACGAGACCGAGGTCGATCCCGGCCGGATGATGAAGACCGAGGAAGTGCTGGCGGCCGCCCGCGAGGCGAAAGCGGCCGGCTCCACCNGGTTCTGCATGGGCGCCGCCTGGCGCGAAGTCACCGACGGCCGCGCCTTCGATCGGGTGCTGGACATCGTCCGCGGCGTGCGCGGCCTCGGCATGGAGGCCTGCTGCACGCTGGGGATGCTCACGGAGGAGCAGGCGCAACGCCTCGCCGAGGCCGGCCTGTCCGCCTACAACCACAACCTCGACACCTCGCAGGAATTCTACGGCGAGATCATCACCACGCGGACCTACGACGACCGCCTGCGGACGATCGCCAACGTTTCCAAGGCCGGCATCTCCGTCTGCTGCGGCGGCATCCTCGGCCTCGGCGAAGAGAAGCTGGACCGGATCAAGCTGCTGCACACGCTGGCCAACCTCGACCCGCAGCCCGAGAGCGTGCCGATCAACGCGCTGGTGCCGGTCGAGGGCACGCCGCTGGAAGGNAAGCCCGCNCTCGANAATTTCGACTGGATCCGGGCGATCGCCGTTGCGCGCATCCTGCTGCCGAATGCGATGGTCCGGCTCTCCGCCGGGCGCCTTTCGATCCCGCGTGAAGCGCAGGCGATGGCGTTCCTGGCCGGGGCCAACTCGATCTTCACCGGTGAGAAGCTGCTGACCACGCCGAACCCGGAAGCCGATTTCGATCGCGCCCTGCTGGCCGACCTGGGCCTGCACGGACGCGCCCCGGACAAGCACGAGTGCCCGAAGGATCGTCATGCAGCGCCTGGCGCAGGAATTGTCGCGGCTGAAGAGCGAGTTTCGGCACCGCTCGCTTGAGCTTCCGCACGGCATCGACTTCACCTCCAACGACTACCTCGGGCTCGCCCGCCATCCGGCACTGCGTCATGCGGTGCTGGATGCGCTGGCCGGCGACGGCGCGGTGGGTGCCGCCGGCTCGCGTCTGCTGCGCGGGCACCAACCGGGACATGCCGAGATCGAGGCATTCGCGTCGGCGTTCTTCGGCTGCGAACGCGCGTTGTACTTCTCCACCGGCTTTCTCGCCAACTTCGCCCTGTTCACGACGCTGCCGCACCGCCACGACGCGGTGATCTTCGACGAACTGGTGCATGCCAGTGTCAAGGAGGGCGTGCACGCGGGGCCGGCGGCGCGCCTCAAAGTTCGGCACAACGACGTCGATGCCTTCGAGGACGCGATCCGCCGCGCGCGGGCGGCGGGGGCGCGCGACGTCTGGCTGGCGATCGAGAGCGTCTACAGCATGGACGGTGACGTGGCGCCGGTCGCCGACCTGCTGGCGCTGGCGCATGCGCACGACGCCGTGCTGATCGTCGACGAGGCGCACGCCACCGGCATCTTCGGCGCCACCGGTCGCGGCTTCACCGAAGGCCGGTACGACGAGCGACTGATCGTACTCCACACCTGCGGTAAGGCCCTGGGCGTCGCCGGTGGCCTGCTGTGCGGCCCCTCGATCGCCGTCGACTACCTGATCAACGCGGCACGCCCGTTCATCTATTCGACGGCGCCGCCACCCTACGTCGCCGTCGCCGTGCGCCGCGCGCTGGAACTGGTGGACGAGGAGCCCTGGCGGCGCGCGCGGCTGCTNGAGCTGTCCCGCCTCGCCGCCGACAAGCTCGCCCGCAGCGCCGGCGGCGCGGTGGCGGCCGCCGGCACGCAGATCCTGCCGGTGATCCTGGGCTCCGACAGCCGCGCCGTGGAAACGGCGCAGGCACTGCGGCGCGCCGGCTTCGACGTGCGCGCCATTCGCCCACCGACGGTGCCGGCCGGCTCGTCACGGCTGCGGATCTCGATCGGCGCCGATCGCACGGAAGCGGAGATCGAAGGGCTGGCGGAAGCGCTCGGGCACGTGCTGATGGCCGCGGCCTGAGGATGCCGACGGGCGCGCTGGTCATCACCGGCACGGACACCAACATCGGCAAGACCGTGGTGGCGGCGATGCTGACGCTGGCGCTGGACGCGGCGTATTGGAAGCCGGTGCAGGCGGGCACGGCCGAGGGGACCGACACCCTGACCGTGGCGCAACTGACCGGCCTCGGCCCCGAGCGGTTCAGACCGGAGCGCTACCTTCTTACCGAGGCGCTGTCGCCGCACCGCTCCGCGGAATTGGACGGCACCGAGATCGATCCACTGGCGTTGACGTTGCCGGAGCGGGTGCAGGGCAGTCGATTGCTGCTGGTCGAGGGGGCGGGCGGGCTGATGGTGCCGCTCACCCGTCGCACGCTCTTCATCGATGTGTTCCACCGCTGGGGCGCCCCCGTGGTGCTGTGCGCCCGCACCGCACTCGGCACCATCAACCACACCCTGCTGTCGATCGAGGCGCTGCGAACGCGGAACATCCCGCTGCTGGGCGTGGTGTTCATCGGCGAGCCCGTGCCCGACAGCGAACGGACGATCTGCGAGTTCGCCACCGCCAAGCGGCTGGGGCGGCTGCCGCGGCTCGATCCACTGAACACGGACGCGTTGCGGGCGGCATTCGCCGCGGAGTTCCGCCGCGAGGACTTCGTCGCCGCATGAACGCACCACCGGCCATGCCTTCGCCGATCTGGCACCCGTTCACCCAGCATGCGACNGCAGGGCCGATGATCGAGATCGCCCGCGGCGAGGGCGCGTGGCTGCACGCCAGCGACGGCCGGCGGCTGCTGGACGCTATTTCTTCCTGGTGGGTGATCACCCACGGCCACGGCAACCCGAAGATCGCCGCGGCGGTGGCGGAGCAGGC
>Ga0056914_10001410_pt1 | contig 17170 bp, 15 predicted proteins | sample TNRBio252014_DNA_FD_55168 | JGI IMG/M metagenome (GOLD analysis project Ga0056914, IMG submission 55168) | Wastewater treatment Type I Accumulibacter community from EBPR Bioreactor in Madison, WI, USA - TNR Reactor_6/25/2014_ DNA | ecosystem: Engineered > Bioreactor > EBPR > Anaerobic-Aerobic >...
GCCGCCTCCGGCGTCGCGCCGGCGCTCCGCACGCGGAAGCGCGTGTAGCTCCACGAGGTTTTGCTTGCGGCGCAAGGCCCTCAGCACGAATGCCGTCCTCAGGAAGCTGCTCACCGCAGTCGAGCAGGTTCGCAACGACGAGCTGAATGACGTCCCGGATGTTCTGCAACGCCTCCTCGCCGGTCGCGCCCCACGTTGCACCGCCCTGCCCCTCCCGGGCCGGGCAGTACGCGCGCCAAGCGCCGTCGTCTGGCTCCACAATGATACGGAACGTGTAGGTCGTCATCGCCTGCCCGTCGCTGCCGTTCCTGATATGGCTCCTTACAGCGCCCGGCGCAGGGTCAGGTTGAACCGGCAGCGCCCGGTGGCGGGATGCGTCCCGTCGGCGAGGCGGCGCACCCCGTGGTAGACGAGGCGGGACGGGCCGCCCCAGACGACGACGTCGCCGTGATGCACCGCGTACGGCCGCGCGGGATCGCCGCGGCGCTTGCCGCCGAACAGGAACACCGCCGGCAGTCCCAGTGACACCGAGACGATGGGCGCAGTTAAGTCGCGCTCGTTGCGGTCCTGATGGAGCGAGAGCTGGACGCCCGGCGCATAGCGATTGACCAGGCAGGCGTCGGGGGCGAAGGCGGCGTAGCCGGCCGCGGCCGCCGCCCGTTCGGCAAGCTCCGCGAACAGGGCCGGCATCGCCGGCCAGGGATTGGCGGTGTCAGGGTCGGTCGCGCTGTAGCGATAGCCGGACCGGTCGCTGACCCAGCCCGCGGCGCCGCAGTTGGTCANGGCCACCGACATCTGCCGGCCGCCCGGCGTCGTCATGGTGCGGAACGGCGCCGCCGCCGCGACCGCGGCGATGGCCGAGACCAGCTCATCGGCGACCGGCGCCGCAAAGCCGCCGAGGAGCACGGCGCCCTCGGCGATTTCGAGGCGCGCCGGCTGGGGGACGAGAAGGTCGCGGACCCCCGTCGCCGTCATCGCGCCTTCGTGCCGCTCAGGCGGACACCGCGGACACCGCCGCCAGCGCCCGGCTCACGTCATCGCGGAGGTCGTCGACGTGCTCGAGCCCGACCGAGACCCGCACGGTGCCGTCCTCGATGCCGAGCACGGCGCGCTCCTCGACCGTCAGCCGCTGGTGGGTGGTCGTCGCCGGGTGGGTCGCCAGCGTCTTAGTGTCGCCGAGGTTGTTGGAGATGTCGATCAGCGCGAGCCCGTTGAGGAAGCGGAAGGCCTCGGCCTTGCCGCCGGGCAGGGTGAAGGAGACGATGGTTCCGCCGGCCGCCATCTGCCGCATGGCGAGGTCGTGCTGGGGATGGCTCGCCAAGCCCGGGTAGAAGACCTGCCCGACCGCGGCGGAGGCCGCCAGATGCTCGGCCAGGGCCTGGGCGTTGTCGCATTGCCGGGCGACCCTGAGCTCCATCGTCTCCAGGCCCTTGAGCAGCAGCCAAGCGTTGAACGGGCTCAGCGCCGGGCCGGTGTGGCGGAGGAACGGGATCAGCTTGTTCTCCAGGTAGTCCTGGTCGTTGGTGAGCACGGCGCCGCCGAGGCTGCGGCCCTGGCCGTCGATGTGCTTGGTCGCCGAATAGATGACGACGTCGGCGCCGAAGTCGAACGGGTGCTGCAACAGCGGCGTGGCGAAGACGTTGTCGACGACGGTGCGGGCGCCGGCCGCCTGCGCCAGCCCGCAGACGTGGGCGAGGTCGACGATCTCCAGCATCGGGTTCGACGGGCTTTCGAGGAAGACGCAGGCCGCGGGCCTGGACAGCGCCCGCTCCCAGGCCGCCGGGTCGCGGCCGTCGACGAACTCGCTCTCGATGCCGAAGGCCGGCAGGATCTCGGCCACGACGTACTGGCAGGAGCCGAACAGGGCGCGCGACGCGACGACACGGTCGCCGGCGCGGAGCTGGCAGGCGAGTGCCGCGAACACCGCGGCCATGCCGCTGGCCGTGCCCTTGCAGAAGGCGGCACCCTCCAGCGCCGCCAGGCGCTCCTCGAACATCTGCACGGTCGGGTTGGCGTAGCGCGAGTAGACGAAGCGGCTGCGCACGCCCGAGAACGCCTCCTCGGCCTCCTCCGCCGAGCCGTAGACGTAGCCCGAGGTCATGAACAGGGCCTCGCTGGTCTCGCAGAAGCCCGAGCGCTGGATCCCGGCGCGGACCAGCTTGGTCGCGTCCCGCCAGGATCCGGCCGCCGTGTCGTCCTTCATCGCCGTTCGCCGCCTTTCGCCCAATCGCCGTTCGCCTGCTCGTGCGCGAAGCCGAAGCTGTCACAGATTTTGCCATGGCGTAAACCTGGAAATCCTGCCTCCGGCGACCCCGTGCGGTCGATGCAGCGGCAGCCACGGCCCATATGACCGGTTGACAGCACCTCTCATCAGCACGGACGGACCATGAGCGACATCCTGACGGCCGACGGCCTGTTCTACACTCAGGGCGGGCTGGACCGCGCCCGCACCCGCGCGCTGGTCGAGGAGGCCCTGGCCGGCGCCGACGACGGCGAGCTCTACCTCGAGTACCGCCAGGCCGAGAGCCTCGCCTTCGACGACGGCCGGCTGAAGAGCGCCAGCTTCGACACCGCCCAGGGCTTCGGCCTTCGCGCCGTCGCCGGCGAGGCCGCCGGCTACGCCCACGGCACCAGCCTCAGCGAGGAGACGCTGCGCCAGGCGGGATCCACCGTGCGCGCGGCCCTGGCCGGGCACGACGGCGTCTTCGCCGTGCCGCCGCCTTCGACCAACACCGCGCTCTATTCCAGCGACAACCCGCTCGCCGCCGTGCCGTTCGCGGAGAAGGTGGCGGTGCTGGCCGCCATCGACGCCTACGCCAGGGGCAAGGACACGCGCGTCCGCCAGGTCTCGGTCTCGCTCGCCGGAGAGTGGCGAGTGGTGCAGATCGTCCGCCCCAACGCCGACCGCGTCGCCGACATCCGCCCGCTGGTCCGGCTCAACGTCTCGATCGTCGTCGAGCGCGACGGCCGGCTGGAGACGGGCAGCTTCGGCACCGGCGGCCGGGTCGAGTTCGGCCAGTACCTCCGCCCGGAGACCTGGCAGGGGGCGGTCGACGAGGCGCTGCGTCAGGCGCTGGTGAACCTGGACTCGGTGGACACGCCGGCCGGCGAGATGACCGTGGTCCTGGGGCCGGGCTGGCCCGGCATCCTGCTGCACGAGGCCATCGGCCACGGCCTGGAGGGCGACTTCCACCGCAAGCAGACCTCGGCGTTCGGCGGGCGCATGGGCGAGCGGATCGCCGCTCCCGGCGTCAGCATCGTCGACGACGGTACGCTGCCCTCGCGCCGCGGCTCTCTCAGTGTCGACGACGAGGGGACGCCGTCGCAGCGGACCATGCTGATCGAGGACGGGATCCTCGTCGGCCTGATCCAGGACCGGCAGAACAGCCGGCTGATGGGCACGGCCTCCACCGGCAACGGCCGCCGGCAGAGCTTCGCCCACAGGCCGATGCCGCGGATGACCAACACGTACATGCTCGCCGGCGCCCACGACCCGGCGGAGATCATCGCCTCGGTCGACCGCGGCCTCTACGCGGTGGCCTTCGGCGGCGGCCAGGTCGACATCACGTCGGGCAAGTTCGTCTTCTCCTGCACCGAGGCCTACCAGATCGAGCGGGGCCGTGTCGGCGCGCCGGTGAAGGGGGCGACGCTGATCGGCGACGGCCCGAGCGTGCTGACGAAGGTGTCGATGATCGGCAACGACATGCAGTTGGACCCCGGCATCGGCACCTGCGGCAAGGACGGCCAGGGCGTGCCGGTGGGTGTCGGCCAGCCGACGCTCAGGATCGACGCGCTCACGGTCGGCGGCACCAGCGTCTGACGTCCGGGTGCGATGGCCGGCCGGTCTTGGACGCTCGGGGGTCCGGCCCCATGTCGTTGCAAGACGGCGGGATAAGGGAGAAGACGACGATGGGCGACTGCGGCGACGACAAGCACGCTTCCCACGGCCACGAGCACGGCGAGGACTGCGGCCACACCGCGATCCGGCACCGCGATCACGTCGATTACCTGCACGACGGCCACCTGCACCATCCGCACGGCGACCACGTCGACGAGCACGCGCTGGAGGTGGACGCCACCAACCCGGACGGCTGCGTCCCCACGCACGGCGAGGCCGGTCACGAGGCCGGGCACGAGCACGGCCCGGGCTGCGGTCACGAGGCGGTGCCCCACGGCGACCACGTCGACTACCTGGTCGGCGACCACCTCCACCACCCGCACGGGGACCACTGCGACGACCACGGCCCGGTAAAGCGGGGGTAGGCGCAGGGGACTGCGGCGATTGCCGGAACCATCGCTGCAGCGGCGGGTGACGGCACGGCATGGACATCCGGGTGGAGGCTGGAGGCTGGGCTGAGGGCTGGATCGCCTGGCCGGGCGGGCGGGTGCGCTGCGCGCTTGGGCGGGGCGGCGTCCGTGCCGACAAGCGCGAGGGCGACGGCGCCACGCCGGCCGGCGGCTTCCCGCTGCGCCGGGTGCTCTACCGACCCGATCGGCTCGAACCGCCGCGGACCGGCCTTCCGCTCCAGGCCATCGAAGGGACGGACGGCTGGTCGGACGATCCGGCGGATCCGCTCTACAACCGGCCGGTCACCCGCCCGCACTCGTACTCCCACGAGGCGCTGTGGCGCGACGACGGCCTCTACGACGTCGTCGTCGTCATCGGCCACAACGACGCGCCCGTCGTCGCGGGGCTCGGCAGCGCCGTCTTCATTCACGTGGCCAAGCCCGACTACGCGCCCACCGCCGGCTGCGTCGCCCTGGCCCTGCCCGACCTGCTCGCCCTGCTTCGCGACTGCGCGCCCGGCGACCGGCTCGTCGTCGGGGAACGCCCAGCCTGGGGCAAGGCGTTACGACGTTAATTCGAACGGTGTCATTGCGAGGAGGCGAAGCCGACGCGGCAATCCAGTGCGTCAGTTACTGGATCGCCGCAGCCGCTCCGCGGCTCGCGATGACGCTGCTGTAAAGCGAGGTGCATCCCTCCACTCCCAAAGCGCTCAATCGCCCACCGACGGCCTCGCGCCGAAGATGGCGCTGCCGACGCGGACGACGGTGGCGCCGAAGCGGATGGCGGTTGTGTAGTCCTCGCTCATCCCCATGCTGAGGCCGGCGAGGCCGTTGCGCCTGGCGATCTCGCGGAGCAGGGCGAAGTGCAGCGCCGGCTCCTCGTCCACCGGCGGGATGCACATGAGCCCGCGCACCGGCAGCGCCATATCCTCGACGCAGGCGCGGATCAGCGCGTCGGCCTCGAGCGGCAGGACGCCGGCCTTCTGCTTCTCCTCGCCGGTGTTGACCTGGATGAAGAGGTCGGGGCGCAGCCCGGTCTCGTCCATCACCTCGGCGAGCGCCGCCGCGAGGCGCAGGCTCTCCACCGTCTCGATCACGTCGAACAGCCGGACCGCCCGGCGCACCTTGTTGCGCTGAAGCGGCCCGATCAGGTGCAGGCGGACCTCCGGCCACGCCTCCTTCAGCGCCGGCCACTTGGCTTCCGCCTCCTGCACGCGGTTCTCGCCGAAGACGCTCTGCCCGGCGGTGATGGCCGCCTCGATGCGCTCGCGGCCATGGGTCTTGGAGACGGCGACCAGGGTGACGTCGTCGGGCGCGCGGCCGTCGGCCTTCGCGGCCTCGGCGACCCTTTGCTTGACCGCGGCCAGGTTCGCGCGCACATCGACGCCGCTGTCGTCTGTCATGGCAGGCCCTGCAAGGTGACGAAGGAGACAATCCGCTGGCGAGCCTAGCAGAGGCAGCGCGGCGCCTCCAAGGCCGGTCGGGCGCGCGGAAGCTGCTGCCCGCCTGCATCCTCATCGCCGACAGTGCTCGCCTTCCCGATCCCGAGGCGGCGATGGCGGCCCTGCCGCGAGGGTCGGCGGTGATCCTCCGCGACTACGACGTGCCGAACCGGCCGGCCCGGGCCGCGCGCCTCGCCGGGCTCTGCCGGCGCCACCGGCTCCGGCTGCTCGTCGCCGGCGATCCGCGGCTGGCGCTGGCCGTGGGCGCGGGCGGCCTGCACCTGCCGGAGGGGCTCGTCCGGAGTGGCGACCGCCGCTGGCGGCTGTGGCGCAAGCCCGGCTGGCTGGTCACCGCCGCGGCGCATTCCCCCGCCGCCATCGCCCGGGCGCGGCGGGCGGGCCTCGACGCCGTCCTGCTCTCGCCGGTGTTTGCCACTGCAAGCCACCCGGGCGCGGCGTCGCTGGGGCCGCTGCCGTTCGCCGCCTGGACGCGAAGGGCGCGGGTGCCCGTCTACGCGCTGGGCGGGATGACGGCCACGACCACCCGCCGGCTCTCGGGCTCCGGCGCCGCCGGCGTCGCCGCCATCGGCGGCTTCACGACCAAGCGGTAGACGGAGCTGCCGCCCGGAGCTGCCGCCCGGGCCGATCGCGCACCGGGCACATTCGGCTCGGAAGAACACCGGTGTTGCGCCGCACCCGCTGCCTGCTGCCTATGAAGGCTGCGTGAGGCCGGCTGCTCGACGACCCAGGTGCCGTTGTCCCGGATCTCCCGGTACATGGTGTCCGGCGCGAGGTCGAGGTCGTCCAGCCAGGTCACCGCACCGAGCACGACATCGACCCTAGCAAAGAGCGTGGCGTCGGTGAGGACGGCGAATACGCCGGCGCCGTCGGAGCCGAGGAACGTCGCCATGTCCACCTCGCCCGTCGTGCCGTCGTTGAAGCGCACGCGCAGCCGGTAGCCCGGCAGCGCCCGAACCTCGGCGACGCGCCAGGGCGAGGCAGGTGCTGTCATCTGGAGTCGCGACCTATGCATCCGGTACCGGCAACTGCTTCTTTACCAGCGACCGCTCGGCCATTCGCCGATACTCAAAAAGCGCTTGTAGGCGCCATGAAAAAGGTGATCAAGTATTCGGTGGTTAAGGAGTGCCGTCCCAGGAGCCAACAGAGTAGACAGCACCATACCTGTCAGCACCCCAAGCTCCTGCCATCCCGCCAACACAGGATCAAGTAGCGACAGAATTTTGTAGGCGACGTAGCATATTACCCCCAGCATGAATAGCGTAATCCACGCTGCTCTCTCTTCAAGCCGGCCACATAAATACGCTGGCACTTCAACGTTAGCCAGCTCGCTTCCCTGTATCATTATGCTTTTCATGGCTCGATACAACCACCTCCATGTTCCAGCGCAGTATGAACCCGCCAGTTTGACAACTTGCTAACGGGAAGCGGAGTTGCGAAGCCGCGGCCGGCTGGCCTGCACCGGTGCCTCAGACCATATCGCGCTGCATCGCCTAAACCGTGCTGAGGAGACCAAAGATGCGGCCTATCGTCACCGCCCCGTCCCTGCTCGGCCTGACGGTCATGGTTCAACCCGCCGCGGCCGCACCGCCGGAGAACGCCAAGCCGCTCTCCGAGAGCATCGAGGCGCTGGAAGACAATGCAGAGGTCGCCGGAGTCACCGGAGTCGGGTGGGACGACGATGGCTACTGGGAGGTGGATTACGTCCGCAAGGACGGCAGCAAGGTGGAGGTGAGGTCAAGCTCGATCCCGTCACGGGGGCGCCCAAGCGCTGAGCCGTTCCTTCCCCCGGGCCGTTCCGGCGGTCCGGGCAAGTCGATGGAAAGCTGCTGCATCGTGAGCTAACTTCTCGGAACGCGCGATGAGCGAGCGGAACACGGGCGGCTGGCAGTTCTGGATCGACCGCGGCGGGACGTTCACCGACGTCGTCGCCCGCAGGCCCGACGGCGGCCTGATCACGGCCAAGCTGCTGTCCGAGAACCCCGGCCGTTACGCTGACGCGGCGACGCAGGGCATCCGCGACGTCCTCGGCCTCCGCCCGGGCGTGCCCGTCCCTGCCGAGGCGATCGAGGCGGTCAAGATGGGGACCACGGTCGCGACCAACGCGCTGCTCGAGCGCAGGGGCGACCGGGTGCTGCTCGCCATCACCAAGGGCTTCGGCGACGCCCTGCGCATCGGCTACCAGAACCGACCGAGGCTGTTCGACCGGCACATCGTCCTGCCCGAACTCCTCTACGAGCGGGTGTGCGAGATCGAGGAGCGCATCGACGCCGCGGGGGCGACGCGGACGCCGCTGAACGAGGAGACGGCGCACGCCGCCTTCGCGCAAGCCTTCGCCGACGGGATTCGCGCCGTCGCCATCGTGCTGATGCACGGCTATCGCCATCCCGCCCATGAGCGCCGGCTGGCCGACATCGCCAGCGACATCGGCTTCACGCAGGTGTCGGTGTCGCATGCGGTGAGCCCGCTGATGAAGCTCGTCTCCCGCGGCGACACCACCGTGGTCGACGCCTACCTCTCGCCGATCCTGCGCCGCTACGTCGACGCGGTCGCCGGCACCTTGGGCGACGTGCGGCTGATGTTCATGCAGTCGAACGGCGGGCTCACCGACGCCCGGCTGTTCCAGGGCAAGGACTCGATCCTGTCGGGCCCGGCCGGCGGGGTCGTCGGCATGGTGCGGACGGCCGAGCGGGCCGGCTTCGCCAAGGTCATCGGCTTCGACATGGGCGGCACCTCGACCGACGTGTCGCATTACGACGGCGAGTTCGAGCGCGCCTTCGACACCGTCGTCGCCGGCGTCCGGATGCGCGCGCCGATCATGCGCATCCACACCGTCGCGGCCGGCGGCGGCTCGATCCTGGGCTTCGACGGTGCCCGCTTCCGCGTCGGCCCCCGGTCCGCCGGTGCCTCGCCCGGCCCCGCCTGCTATCGCCGCGGCGGCCCGCTCACGGTCACCGACTGCAACGTGGCGCTGGGCCGGATCCAGCCGGCGTTCTTCCCGGCCGTCTTCGGCGAAGGTGGCAACGAACCGCTGGACGCGGACGTGGTCGCCGCCGGGTTCGCGGCGCTTGCCGAGGAGATCGCGCAAGCCACCGGCGAGCGGCGAACGCCAGAGGAAGTGGCGGAGGGCTTCCTCAAGATCGCGGTCGAGAACATGGCCAACGCGATCAAGCAGATCTCGGTCCAGCGCGGCTACGACGTCATTGAGTACGTGCTCAACTGCTTTGGCGGCGCCGGCGGCCAGCACGCCTGCCTGGTCGCCGACGCGCTGGGAATGACCCGGGTGCTGATCCACCCCCTGGCCGGCGTGCTCTCGGCCTATGGCATGGGCCTCGCCGACATCCGGTCCCTGCGCGAGCGGGCGGTCGAGGCGGAGTTGGACGAGGCGGCGCTGCCCGTACTGGCGGAGACGCTCGACGCGCTGGCCGAGGCTGCGCGGGCGGAGGTGGAGGCGCAGGGTGTCGCCCCCGCCGCGCTCAGCGTGCTCCGCCGCGTGCACCTGCGCTACGCCGGCACCAACACCGCCATGCCGGTAGCATTCGCGGGCGTGGGCGTGGGCGAGATGACCGCGGCCTTCACCGAGCAGCACCGCCGGCGCTTCGGCTTCGTCATGGACGGGCGCGGTCTCGTCGCGGAAGCCGCCTCGGTCGAGGTGGTGGGGAAGACCGGCGAGGGCGAGACCGGGGCGCTCCCGGAAGCGCAGGCGCGGCCCGCGCCGGAACCTGTAGCCATGGTCCCGGCCCGCTTCGCCGGCCGCCGGGCCGAGGTTCCCGTCCATCGCCGCGACGATCTGGCGCCCGGGCATGCCGTCGAAGGCCCCGCCATTATCGCCGAGGCCAACGCCACCACCGTCGTCGAGCCGGGCTGGCGCGGCGAGGTCACGGCGCTGGGCGACCTGGTGCTCGCCCGGGTGGTCCCGCGGCCGGCGCGCGAGGCCATCGGCACCCGCGCCGATCCGGTGATGCTCGAGGTGTTCAACAACCTGTTCATGTCGATCGCCGAGCAGATGGGCGCGTCGCTCGCCAACACCGCCCAGTCGGTCAACATCAAGGAGCGGTTGGACTTCTCCTGCGCCGTCTTCGCCGCCGACGGGGCGCTGGTCGCCAATGCCCCGCACATGCCGGTGCACCTGGGCTCCATGGGCGAAAGCATCGCCACCGTCATCCGCGAGCGGGCCGGCAGCATGCGTCCAGGCGACGTCTACGCCCTGAACGCGCCCTACAACGGCGGTACCCACCTTCCCGACGTCACCGTGATCACCCCGGTGTTCGCGCCCGGCGCGGACGCGGTGCTGTTCTTCGTCGGCTCCAGGGGCCACCACGCCGACATCGGCGGCAAGACGCCGGGCTCGATGCCGCCGGACAGCCGCTCGGTCGAGGAGGAAGGCATCCTCATCGACAACCTGACCCTGGTCGAGGCCGGGCGGTTCCGCGAGGCGGAGGTCCGGGCGCTGCTGTCCTCGGGGCCCTACCCGGCGCGCAACGTCGAGCAGAACCTCGCCGATCTCCGCGCCCAGGTCGCCGCCAACGAAACCGGGGTACGCGAGCTCGCGAGGATGGTCGAGCACTTCGGCCTCGACGTGGTCCAGGCGTACATGGGCCACGTCCAGGACAACGCCGAGGAGCAGGTCCGCCGGGTCATCGACGTGCTCAAGGACGGCACGTTCGCCACGGAGATGGACGACGGGGCGCAGATCCGGGTCGCCATCCGCATCGACCGGGCGAGCCGCAGCGCGACGGTCGACTTCACCGGCACCTCGGCCCAGCGGCCGACGAATTTCAACGCGCCGGCGGCGGTGGCCAAGGCGGCGGTGCTCTACGTCTTCCGCACCCTCGTCGACGACGACATCCCGCTGAACGCCGGCTGCCTCAAGCCGCTCGAGATCGTCCTGCCGGAGGGATCGATGCTCAACCCGCGCTACCCGGCGGCGGTGGTCGCCGGCAACGTCGAGACCTCGCAATGCGTGACCGACGCGCTCTACGGCGCGCTCGGAACCATGGCCGCCTCGCAGGGGACGATGAACAACTTCACCTTCGGCAACGCCCGCCACCAGTACTACGAGACCATCTGCGGCGGCTCCGGCGCCGGCCCCGGCTTCGACGGCACCGACGCGGTCCAAACCCACATGACCAACTCGCGCCTCACCGACCCGGAGGTGCTGGAATGGCGCTTCCCGGTGCTGGTCGAGGACTTCGCCATCCGCCGCGGCTCGGGCGGCGCCGGGCGCTGGCGGGGCGGCGATGGCGTGGTCCGCCGGATCGGCTTCCTGGAGACGATGACCGCGGCGATCCTCTCCGGCCACCGCCGCGTCCCGCCGTTCGGCATGGCCGGCGGCGAACCCGGCGCCTGCGGCGCCAACCGGGTGGTGCGCGCCGACGGCCGCGTCGAGGACCTCGGCGCCACCGACGAAACGACGGTGGCCCCCGGCGACGCCGTCGTCATCGCCACCCCCGGCGGAGGCGGCTACGGCCCGCCGGACTAGGGCCGACTGACCCGCCGCGTCGCAGTACCCCTATATGGGTTAATGAAGAACCGGGATCCGTGGTAAGGTGAGGCCATGCGCCGCGCTGCGCATGGGGGATCCTTGGTTTCCGCGCTCCGCTTCGCCCTGTCCGCCTGCCTGCTCGCGATCCTGCCGCCGATGGGCGACGCCGCCGCCCAGCCGCTGGGCGACGAGCTGCAGGTCCTGGCCGACACCCACCCGGAGATCGCCGGCCGCCGCCATGCCGTCGACGCCGCCGGCAGCGAGATCGACCGGGCCTCGGCCGGCTACCTGCCGAAGCTCGACGTCTCCACCGGCATCGGCCCGCAGTACATCGACAGCCCGGTGACCAGCCGCGCCGGAGGCGGCGAGTGGACCTCGGTCGCCCAGCTCGCCGGCGTTCACGTCTCGCAAAACCTGTTCAACGGCTTCGCCACCCTGGCGCAGGTCCAGGCGGCGACGCTGCGCCACGAGGGCGCCGTCTTCTCGCTGGCCTCGACCCGCCAGCAGGTCCTGTTCGAGGGGATCTCCGCCTACCTGGAGGTGCTGCGCCAGCGCCGGCTGGTGGAGCTCGCCCGCGGCAGCGAGGAGACGATCAAGCGCCAGCTCCGCCTCGAGGACGAGCGCGTCCAGCGCGGCGCCGGCATCGCCGTCGACGTCCTCCAGGCCAAGTCCCGGCTGCAGGTGGCGAAGGAGCAGCGCATCGCCTTCGAGGGCGCCTTGCGCGCCGCCATCGGCCGCTACCTGCAGATCTTCGCCCGCCCGCCAGAGGTCGGGGCGATGGCGATGCCGCCGCCGCCGCTGCACCTGCTGCCGCCGGACCTGGACGATGCCATCGCCGCCGCCCGCGCCGACAACCCGGCGCTGAACGCGAGCCTCGCCGCCGTCGCCGAGGCAGGGGAGGCGCGCAGGCTGGCCCGCTCCGGCCATTACCCCAGCCTCGACCTGGTTGCCGGGGCCAACTACGAGAAGGACACCGACCTGGTCGAGGGGGTGCGCACCGACGTCTCAGTGCTGGTCCGCGCCACCTGGACCCTGTTCGACGGCTTCGCCACCAGCGCCGCCACCGCCTCGGCCGCGGCCGGCTACCAGGGCAGCCGCAGCGACCACGACGCCCTGGAGCGGCGGGTGATCGAGGCGGTGCGGCTCGCCTGGCACGCCCTGGAGACGGCGAAGGAGCGGCGCGAGCTGTTGCACAACGGCGTCGTCATCGCCGAGCAGGTGTTCGAGATGCGGCGCAAGCTCCGCGCCGCGGGCCGGGAGACGGCGATCAACGTGCTCGACGCCGAGGACGAGCTGACCCGGGCGCTGATCGCCCAGACCACCGCCGAGGCCGACGCGGCACTCGCCACTTACCGGCTGCTCGCCGCGGTGGGCCGCCTCGACCGCCACCATCTCGGGCTCAGGGCAAACGATTAGCGCGCGTTCGGCGAGCGCGGCTGCCCGTTCGCTGCGTTCCCGGCCTCGCCGGCTTACCCCTCACAGCCGGGCGCGGACGATGCCCTCGATCTCGGCGTCGGTGAGCACGATGGGGTTGGTCTTCATCGAGCTGCCGCGGCTTTCGGCGACGACGGTGGCGACGTCCTGCGCAGCCATGGCGAAGGCGGAAAGCCTCGGCAGCGCCAGCTCCGCCGTCCACGCCTCCAGCGTTTCCACCAGAGCGGCGAGGCGCACGTCCCGCGAGGCGTGGGCGTGTCCGGAGAGCAGCCCGCCGACCCGGGCGTACTTCTCGAGCGCCGGGCCGTCCGGATCGCGGGCCAGCAGCGCCCTGACGTTGACCGCGGTTGCCGCCGCGACCAGCGTGCCGCAGCAGACCCCGTGGGGTATGGGGAAGAAGGCGCCGAGCGGCGAGGCGAGGCCGTGGACCGAGCCCAGGCCCGTCTGCGCCAGGCAGATCCCGGAGAGCAGCGAGGCATAGGCGACTGCGGAGCGCCCGGCCGCCGCGTCCGGCTCCTGACCGCGCCAGGCGGCGAAGAAGCCGCCGCGGAAGGCGTCCATCCCCGACCAGGCGAGCGCGTCGGTCAAGGGGTTCGCCTTGATCGAGACGTAGCTTTCGAGGAGCTGGGTGAAGGCGTCCATGCCGTTGGCGGCAATGATCTCCCGCGGGCAGCCGGCAAGAAGCTCCGGATCGACGATGGCGACGCGGGCGACAAGCGCCTCGTCGCGAAAAGACTTCTTGAAGCCGCCCGGCCCACGCCGGCTGAGCACCGCGTTCTTGGTCGCCTCGCTGCCGGTGCCTGCGGTGGTGGGCACGGCGACGAAGGGGACGGCCGGGCCGGCGTAGGGCCGCTCGACCCCCAAGCCCTCCAGGTGCTCGACCACCGAATGCGCGTGCGGCAGCATCCCGGCGATGGCTTTGGCCGCGTCGAGCGCGCTGCCGCCGCCGATGCCGGCGACGACCTCGATCCCGGAGCGGGCGAAGGCGGCGACCGCGTCGTCCACCAGCTCCGGCGACGGCTCGCCGTCGATGGCGACGTGCTGCCAGGCAATGCCTTGCTCGGCGAGCGACTGGCCGAGCATCTGCCAGCGGGCCGAGGCCGCGAACGAGCGGGCGCCGGTGACCACCAGGGCGCGCGTGCCGAAGGCGCGCATCTCCCCGGGGAGGGACGCCAGGCTGCCGGCGCCGAACACGATGCGCGGCAGCCTCGCGATGGCGAACGGCTGGACCGGCTGGACCATCCTCAGCCCTCGGGGTAGAGGCCGACGTAGGGGATCCCCTGGCGCGGCTTCGCCATCATCTCCGCCACGGTGTCCCGCCACGCCGCGTAGTGCGCCGTCTCCTTGTGGGCGGCGGCGTCGGCGACGCTGGCGTAAGCCTCGTAGAGAATGAACGCGGTCTTCTCGGCCGGATCCTGGAGCACGTCGAAGCGGCGGTTGCCGGGCTCGCGCACCGAGGCCTCGTGGTTGGCGCGGGTCGCTTTGATGAAGGCGTCGACGCACTCCGGCTTGACCGTTACCTTGACCAGGGTCACGTGCATGACCGGTTCCTCCCCGTGACGGTACCGTGACGTTGCCTCGATCTTGCGGGCCACGCTCCGCCGGCGTCAAGGCGCACCCCGTCCCCGCGTCGTCCCGCGCAACCAGCCTGGCGAATGAACCTCTCCGACTTCGATTTCGACCTGCCCCCAGCCGCCATCGCCCAGCGCCCCGCCCTGCCCCGCGACGTCGCCCGCATGCTGGTGGTGGGCGAGACGCTGGCGGACCGGACGGTCCGCGACCTTCCCGGGCTGCTCGCACCTGGCGACCTCTTGGTCTGCAACGACACGAAGGTGATCCCGGTGCGGCTGTTCGGCCGCCGCGGCGAGGTGGGGGTCGAGGCGACGCTGATCGAGGATCTCGGGAATGGCCGCTGGCGGGCCATGGCGAAGCCCGGCCGGCGATTGCGGCCCGGGCACCGGCTCGACTTCGCCGGCGGGCTCATGGCCGAAGTCGCCGGCAAGGGCGACGACGGCACCGTCACCCTGGCGTTCGACCGCGCGGGCGCGGACCTGACCGCGGCGCTGGAGGCGCACGGGCGGATGCCGCTGCCGCCCTACATCAAGCGGCCGCAGGGCGGCGACGTCCGCGACCGCGACGACTACCAGACCATCTTCGCCGCCAGGCCGGGCGCCGTCGCCGCGCCCACCGCCGGGCTGCACTTCACGCCCTCGCTGCTCGAAGCCCTCGACGCCCGCGGCGTTGCGCGCACGACGGTGACGCTGCACGTCGGCGCCGGAACCTTCCTGCCGGTGAAGACGGAGCGGATCGCCGACCACGTCATGCACGCTGAAGCCGGCGAGATTTCCGAGGCCGCCGCCGAGACGATCGACGTTGCGAAGGCGGCGGGTCGGCGCGTCGTCTGCATCGGCACCACCTCGCTCAGGCTGCTGGAAGCCGCGGCCGACACGAATGGCCGCCTCCAACCGTTCGCCGGCGACGTCGACCTGTTCATCACGCCAGGCTACCGCTGGAAGGTCGCCGACCTGCTGCTCACCAACTTCCACCTGCCGCGCTCGACGCTGTTCATGCTGGTGTGCGCCTTCGCCGGGACGGAGCGGATGAAGGCGGCCTACGCCCACGCCCTGGCCGAGGGCTACCGGTTCTACTCCTATGGCGACTGCTGCCTCCTCAACCGAGCGCCGCCCACGTGAGCGCCCCGGGTACCGGCTTCGCCCTGCTCGGCACCGACGGCTCGGCGCGCCGCGGCCGGCTGCAGACGGCGCACGGCAGCATCGAGACGCCCGCGTTCATGCCGGTCGGCACCGCCGCCACCGTCAAGGCGATGCTGCCGGACATGGTCGCCGGCACCGGCGCCGAGATCATCCTCGCCAACACCTACCACCTGATGCTCCGCCCCGGCGCCGACCGTGTCGCCCGCCTCGGCGGGCTGCACCGGTTCATGAACTGGCCCGGGCCGATCCTCACCGACTCCGGCGGTTTCCAGGTGATGTCGCTGGCGGAGCTGCGCAGCATCGACGATGCCGGCGTCGCCTTCCGCTCCCACGTCGACGGCAGCCGCCACCTGCTGACGCCCGAACGGGCGGTGGCGATCCAGCACGACCTCGACGCCGACGTCACCATGGTCCTCGACGAGTGCCCGCCTTTCGCGGCGGAACCGGACGAGATCGCGCGGGCGATGCGCCGGTCGNTGCTNTGGGCCGGCCGCTGCCGCGAGAGCTTTATCCCACGCCCGGGCTACGGGCTGTTCGGGATCGTCCAGGGCGGTGTCTCCGAGGCGTTGCGCGCCGAGTGTGCCCGCGAGCTGGTGGACATCGGCTTCGACGGCTATGCCGTCGGCGGCCTGGCCGTGGGCGAGGGCCAGGAGCGGATGTTCCGGGTGATCGAGGCGACGCTGCCGCACCTGCCGGAGGCCCGGCCGCGCTACCTCATGGGCGTCGGCAAGCCCGCGGATCTGGTCGGCGCGGTAGCCCGCGGCATCGACATGTTCGACTGCGTCCTGCCGACCCGGTCGGGCCGCACCGGCCAGGCCTTCACCCGCTTCGGGCCGCTGAACCTGCGGAACGCCCGCCACGCCGAGGACCCGCGGCCACTGGACGAAAGCTCCGACTGCCCGGCCAGCCGCGACTACAGCCGCGCTTACCTGCACCACCTGGTGCGCACGGGCGAGATCCTGGGGGCGGTGCTGCTCACCTGGCACAACCTCGCCTACTACCAGGCGTTGATGGCCGGGATGCGCGGGGCGATCGAGAGGGGCGGCTTCGCCGACTTCGCCCAAGCTTTCGCCGAGGATCAGGCGTCCGGGCAGGACCGGGCCTAACGGCGAAGCCTCGCCGCGGCCCCCTCACCCACCCGCTTCGCGGACCTCCCGTTGGGAGAGCATCGGGGTGAGGGCGGCTTCGGGGTTTGGCTCATCGTTTCGTTGCGCCGGTTGCGGACGATGGGTCGGCGCGCCCTCGACCTTCACCCGGGCGAGCGGGGCGCCGCCGTCCTTGTCGACGCCGAAGTAGATGGTCCGGTGCGGGAAGGGGATCTCGATCCCCAGCGCGTCGAACCGCTTCTTCATCCGCCGGTTGAACTCCCGGCCGACGGCCCACTGCCTGATCGGCGTGGTCTTGATGCGCGCCCTCAAGATCACCGCCGAGTCGTCGAAGCGCTCGATCCCCAGTACCTCCAGCGGCTCCAGGATGAACGCCCCGAGCTCCGGCTCGCGGCGGAGCTCCTCGACGATCTCGCTGCAGACCCGCGACACCTCGTCGGTGTCCTCGCGGTAGGCCACGCCGATGTCGAGAAGGTAGTAGGAGAAGTCCTTGGTCATGTTGGTGACGGTGTCGACCGAGCTGAACGGGATGGTGTGGACGTTGCCCGAGATGTCGCGCAGCCGGATCGAGCGGATGGACAGGTCCTCGACCACGCCGCCGATGCCGGCGACCGTCACCACGTCGCCCACGGCCAGCGCGTCCTCGATCAGCAGGAAGGCGCCGGTGATGATGTCCTTGACCAG